>Ga0189277_10101_pt1 | contig 107564 bp, 95 predicted proteins | sample N26A32minimetaG_FD_130325 | JGI IMG/M metagenome (GOLD analysis project Ga0189277, IMG submission 130325) | Marine microbial communities from the Costa Rica Dome - N26 A3-2 mini metaG | ecosystem: Environmental > Aquatic > Marine > Oceanic > Photic zone | place: Costa Rica: the Eastern Pacific... | reverse complement strand
GGCGTTAACAGTGGATAACTTCTCTGAAGTTACCCACAATTAACACCCTTAATAGTAGTAATAGTCAACATCAAAAACCGATTTTGTCTATTTTAGAATTGTCCAAAAAGAGGGAAGCCTTCACCGCAAGTGCACACGCAAATGAATAATAAACTAAAAATAGCGACAGGACTTCTTTCACTTGGACTTTTAGCGACTTTAATTTATAAGTTGACTGATGTTCCAGGCGGAATGTTTTTGTCAGGACTATTTCTCGGTGGAATGGTAATAGTCTTGATTTTGGTTGGCGGACTAATCTTGACTTGGTTGACTAAATTGATTGCAAAAAAACTTCCTTTTTGGACGATTTATTTCACTTTAACCGCATTAGCATTTACTGTTTTCCATTACCAGCTCTACTCACCGACTCTGAAAATTGTCGTTCCAGAAAATTACACAGGACAAATCAACCTCGTAAAATCAAACGTATCTGAGAACATTTTGACAGTTGACTCAAACGGAATTGGATATTTAAATGAATGGACTTTTAAAAAATTGTATTCTAAACCAATTGTAGTTGACGAAAACGGAAAAGACTTAACCGAACAAAGTGTGGGATTTAACCCATCGACATTTTTTGCACTTGGAACTTCTGCCAGTTCCGATAAAAAGGAAGAAATTAGGTCGCTATCATTTGAAATTGTGCCAAAAGACAAGATTGGCGAGAAACAATATTATCACACCGACTTGACAAAATTGGTGGACAAAGAAAAAATAGAATGAAAACGTGCTACAACTATAGCAAATGCGGGATATAGTGCTAAAATGAAAGTAATTACACAAAATAAACCAACTGCTAATCGGACAAGTAAGTGCCTTGAAATCCCGCACTTGCCATAGCCAAAACCGTTGTAGTGCATTTAAAAAAGATACCCATGAACCTAAATGACAAGTATTTTGAGTTATGTTACACAGAGCGGATTCATGAATTCTCTAAAATAGATCAATATAAAAAATGGACAGATGGAACGGCTCGAACGAAATACAAGTCTTTGGACGATTTCTACATAACCGAACTTGAAATAAACAAAGAAAAATTAAACCAGCTAAGGACTGATTATAAGAAATTCAATGAATTGTATTCAAGATATTTTAACGAGCAAAGAAAGGAACTTTTTGAAAATCCAAAACCGCTTTTAGAGTGGTATGCCACGCAAAAGGAATCCTGTAATTATTGCGGAATAAATCAATTAGAGCTTCACAGAATTGTAGAATCAAGAAATGGTAAATTAACCCTCAATCAGAAAACGAAAAGGTCGAAAGGAACTATGGAAATTGAAAAACTTAACCCAAACAAAGGTTACACTTTCGACAACTCTGTTCTCTCCTGCCCTTTTTGCAACAATGCTAAAAGCAACTTGATTTCCGAAGATGATTGGCGTAAGTTTTTTGTTCCTGCCATGAAAAACTATTTCAAATCAATTTTGAGCAATGGTAACAGGTAAAGAAGCAAATACGGTTTATTTTTCTGAAAAACTGCGGTCTGACAAGCGGTTTACCAAGACCTGCAATGCTTTATCCGAAATTCTTGAAAAGCACTCCAAAAGATATGACTTTTTAAAAGCGACAAAAGACATTTGGTGCAGAGACTACATGCCTATTCAGATTGAAAAGGGAAAGTTTGTCCAATTCCGTTATGAACCTTCTTACCTAAAAGACGACTTAGAAATTCAATCAGACCCAGAAGAAGTTTGTAAAGCCAACAACATTCGACCTCAATTTTCCAAAATCAACCTTGACGGTGGCAATGTTGTGAATTGGTCAGACAGGGCAATTATTACTGACCGAGTTTTTGAAGAGAACCCAGAATATTCAAGTAAAACTAAACTGATTTCTGAAATTGAAAAGCTTCTTGAAGTAGAGATAATCGTTATTCCGCAAATAAAATCTGATATGACAGGTCATGCAGACGGAATGCTTCGATTTGTTGACCACAACATATTACTTGGAAATAACCGAGAACAGGAATTTAAATATTGGAAGGATGGGATTAACAAAGTCCTAAAGGAAAAAGGCATTGACTATATCGACATTCCGTTTCTCGACCATAAAGAAAAGAAATACCCTGACCATGCAATTGGGTGTTATGTGAATTATTTGGAAATCCAAGACTTAATTGTGCTACCAATATTTGAAACAGAGCAGAACAAAGACCAAGAAGTTTACGACAAGTTCAGAGAGATTTTCCCGGACAGAAAGATTGAGACGATAAATTACAATGAAATCGGGTTTCATGGTGGTCTCTTGAACTGCACAACATGGACGATAAAGAACTGAAAATGAATAAACGCACTACAACATTGTATAAGCGTAATGCGGGCTGAACAGCTAAAATTAGGCATTTTTGCTCCAAAGATACTTTGCGGTAAGCGGTAAGTGAATTGCTCCCAAATCCCGCACAACGCTTATACTTGACCGTTGTGGCACATTTTAAAAGACCCCAAGTATATTCGAAGTAACTTTTTAAATCTAGAAAAAACATGTAGTTTTGTATCCAAATGAATACAGATAGGTAGATGTACTTTATTGAAAAGACTGTTGAGTTTGACAAGTGGTTGAGAAAATTGAAGGATTTAAGAGCAAAAGCGAAAATTTTGTTCAGGATCCAAAAACTTGAAATTGATGAACATTTCGGGGATTGTAAACCCGTAGGTGAAGGGATTCATGAATTAAGGATAGACTATGCTAAAGGATATAGAATCTACTTCAAGGAAAGAGAAGGGAAAATCATTATTCTTCTAGTAGGTGGAGAAAAATCAACTCAACAAAAGAACAAAGGAAATTTGGAAAAGGATAAAAAAGTAAAAAATGGAAACATCAAAATTTGATATCACGGACTATTTGGACAGTAAGGAAATGATTGCTGAGTATTTGAATTCTGTTTTGGAGGAAGGGGATAATGATGATGTAGTTGTTGCGCTTGGGCACATCGCAAAAGCAATTGGGATGTCCAAAATAGCGGAAGAAACAGGGATGAGTAGGCCAAGTTTGTATAAAGCCCTATCAACAGGATCGAAGCCCCAATTTGAAACAATAATGAAAGTATTAAAAGCTGTTGGTGGTCAATTAAGAATAAATCCATTATCCACTTGAAAAAAACGATGCCACAACATCACCTTGGATACAGCGGGCGGATCAAAGTAAATTGAAAGTTTACTATCTTTAAGAAGTTAGGAGTAGGCTGGAAGGGAATGGCTCCGAATGCCCGCCGTCTCCAAGCTGAATCCCGTTTCAAACTATAAGAACTTAGCAATAAGTACAACGATTAGACAATTTTGGTATGAAAGGAGTAAAAATGAAAAATCTATTACTAGTCTTTGGACTATTTGCAATATTGTTATCATCTATTGTGACAGGTTGCAAAGAAACCGATAAAGACTTTCAAAATGAAATAGTACCATTGCCGACACTGACCAAGGAAAATATGGAAAACCAAGCTTGGCAAATGGAAGAAAGGTATTGGGACTATGTACAAAAAATTGATACCGCTACTTACAAAAAGTTGTGGCATGACGACTTTGTTGGCTACCCAAGTTTTGGTGACGGAGTCTCGACCAAAAGTAAAATAGCTATATGGATACCTGAGCTACACAAAGACTCTAGTTTAACATTCAGTTACAAACTTTATAAAAGAGCCTCTAATGCCATTGATGATGTAGTTATCGTATTCTACGATGCGGATGAAATTTGGACTAATAGAGAAAATGAAATAGTAAGAAAGGAAACATATAAGTTTACTCATACTTGGAAAAAATATCAAGACAATTGGGTCATACTTGGAGGAATGGCCGCAAAAAAGAATCAGGACAACCTTACCGATTAAAAGAACAGATTATGATTTTCTAACCGCTAACAATAACGTTTGACGGTGTTATAGAGTACGGTTCTGTCATGACCTTGAATTCAACGGCAAATAAAGACTCATTTGACAATTTCGACTTTTATCGAAAAACAAAGACTCTATTAAATATTACAGTCTGACGAACCCCCCCTACCTACAACACCGTGTTTATCCCAGCTGTGGGTGACAGGTTGAAATGTAGTTCGGTTTTACTAATTTCATCCGCCCACCGGGGACAATGACGGCTTCGAAAGCCGCAGTCAGTCGTCATAAACACAAAACGTTAACATAAATTCCCAAAAAAACATCTTCAATTATTACTAGAAACCCTTCCTTAAAGGGTCAAATCAAATTTCAAAATAGATGCTCAATCGACTCATATTTTCCATAGATATCCCAGCTGAAAAATCCAGTGTTTGGAAAGCTCTTTGGGAGGATGCGAACTATAGAAAATGGTCAGCCGCCTTTTTGGAAGGATCTTATATGCTCGCTGAAATTTGGGAAGAGGGAGGAATTGTACATTTCCTCGGACCAGATCAAAATGGCATTTACAGTAAGATTGAGCAATACTTTCCTTTTTCCATCATATCTTTCAAGCATATCGGGAAAGTGACAGATGCAAAACCCCAGCCTATAGATGAAGAAACCAAAACATGGTCAGGAGCCACCGAAACCTATAAGCTTATAGAAGGGGAAAACTCTGTAAAACTAGAAGTGGAAATAGATATAATGGAGGAGCATTTGGAATTCATGAAAGATAAATTCCCCAAAGCACTGGAGCTAATCAAAGAAAACTCTTGCTTATAGCATTTTTTCCCTAGTTCCTTTTTTCAAATTCTGCTTTTGCCCTATCCAAAAATTCAATGAATGCCGGAATACTGGTATCGTAGGAACGGGGATTCACTAGCAAATTTTCTTCATGATCCAAGATCACATAGTAGGGTTGCGCATTGTTTTGAAAGCGGGTGATTTGGAAATCGGCATTTTGCTTGCCCAAGGTTTTTTTCACTTTCCCATCGTATTCTGAAATGTACCATTCACTTTCAGGAAGCTCCAGTCGTTCATCGATATACAGCGCAACCATCACAAAATCCTCCTTCAGCCTTCTCAGAACTTCCGGGTCCAGCCACACATTTTCCTCCATTTTGCGACAATTCACGCATCCATGACCCGTAAAATCAATCAATAAGGGTTTATTGGCTTTTTTTGCGGCCTTTAAACCTTGCTCATAATCAAAATAGCCCTTGATGCCATGAGGAATTTCCAATAAATCCGAATAAACGACTGGCTCATCTAAAATATATTGGGACGACTCACCCAAAGCAGCTGCACCGTTTATTTTGAACTGCTGAGAAGTAAGGGGAGGTAAATATCCGCTCAAATATTTCAAAGGAGCTCCCCAAAGTCCGGGGATCATGTAAACGGCAATCATCATACTGAGCAATGCCAGCAATAGCCTGGGAACACCTATGAAATCTAGCGGAGAGTCGTGTGGTAATTTGATTTTCCCTAAGAGATACAAGCCGAGCGCAAAGAAGATGACTATGTGGATTACCAAGAAAATATCTCGGTCTAGTATGCCCCAATGATAGACCTGATCTGCGATGGATAAAAATTTGAAGGCCAGAGCAAGCTCCAAAAAGCCTAAAACTACTTTGACAGAGTTTAACCATCCTCCGGACTTTGGAAGACTGCTCATCCAGCCCGGGAAAACTGCGAAAAGAGTAAATGGAATTGCAAATGCCAGGGAGAAAGAGAACATGCCTAAAATTGGTTTGATCAATTCTCCTCCAGCGGAAGAAATCAAAATGGAACCTACAATTGGACCGGTACAGGAGAATGAAACCAAGACCAAAGTGAAGGCCATAAAGAAAATTCCGATTAAGCCTCCTTTTTCAGCTTTGGCGTCTACCTTATTCACTAAGGAAGAAGGCAAGGTAATTTCGAATAAACCCAAAAAGGCTAAGGCAAAAACAATGAAAATTCCGAAGAAAAAGAGATTGGGAAGCCAATGGGTCGCCAGCCAGTTTGCAAACTCCGGTCCTTGAATAGCTGCTACAGCAGTGCCCGCAATTGTGTAAATAGCAATAATGGAAAGTCCATAAATAAAGCCATTTCGAATTCCTGCTGCCTTGGTATTAGCTCTTCCGGTGAAAAAACTGACGGTCATTGGAATCATCGGGAAAACACAGGGAGTCAAAAGAGCTGCCAGTCCAGCTAAAAAGGCCAAGACGATAAAGCCCCATAAACTGGGGTTTTCTGTTCCTTCCACTTCTGTGGTAATCACCTGCTCTTGAGCGGGAGTTCTCTCTGCCGTTTCATCTGCCGGTAAAACCTCCTCCTCTGCTAAATTAAATAGCCCGCTATCCGCTGGATTTAGATTAGCTGTTTCAGTTGTGTTTGTTGTTTCAGATGCATTTAGCTGAGCGTTGAAGTCAAGGATAATTTCTTCCTCGTAATTGATGCATTGCCCCGTCAAGTCAGAGCACATCTGATATTCTAAGCTTCCGCGAATTTCCCCGGTTGTTTTAGAAAGGACCAAACTCTGCTCAAAAACCCCTTTTTTGATAAAATACGTTACCTCACCTTCCCAGACATCCTCGTATTTTTTCTTAGCGCCTACTTCCTGAAGTTTACCTTTGGCTACATAAGCATCAGAATTGCTGAGTTTTAAGGTGGTCAATAAAGGGCCCAGATTTGGGTCAAAGCTGGTTCCATATACATACCAACCCGCAGGGATTTCAGCTTCTAAAATCAGCTTTACCTCTTCTCCTACCTGAGGATTTGCGGGTTCAATCCTACTACTCCAAACCGGAGCTTTGATGATTTGGGCAAAGGAATTGAAGCTTATCAGTATAAAAATTAAACTGAGAAAGCTGATATTTTGAAGGGATCTGAGGCTCATAAACTGATGGAAAATTAAATCAGGATAGATTTAATTGGGAGAAATGATAGGTGTTTATTGTTTATTTAAGCATTGAAAATTGCCTTTTGGTTCACTTCAATTTTCAATCTCTACTTTTTGTGATTTTTCTGAATCAAAATTTTAATTATTTCTTTTATTCTTTTCAAAATAGAAATCTTTTAGATCCCCCTTAGAGGCTGTCTCAAAAGTGCAATTTGTCACATTGAGCGAAGTCGAAATGTAGGCCACAACGAAATGAATGGCCTTCGACTCCATGCCTACCGTCAGGCAGGCGCTCAGGCTGACATTAGAGCTATTTATGAGACAGCCTCATTTGGCACGTCTTCAAATTTGAGTAAAACCTATTCACTCAACTTCTTAAAATGCCTGAAGAAAGCGGCGATAGTTTCTATCCCAATGAAGTAATTTTGAACCCCATAGTGTTCATTTGGAGAATGAAGGGCATCTGTATCCAAACCAAAACCAAATAAAATTGGATCCGAACCTAATTCCTTTTGGAAAAGCGCAACAATTGGAATGGATCCTCCTTCACGGGTTGGAATTGGGCGTTTGCCGAAGGTTTCCTCCATAGCTGCCTCCGCGGCTTTATAACCCACAGAAGAATCTGATACAACAGCCGGAGAACCTCCGTGATGGCTTTTCACTTTAACTTTCACACCTGCTGGAGCGATGGATTTGAAATGCTTTTCAAAAAGCTGTGCGATTTCCTGCCAGTTTTGATCAGGAACCAAACGCATGGAAATTTTTGCATAAGCCTTTGAAGGAAGCACTGTTTTAGCTCCTTCACCGGTATATCCACCCCAAATTCCGTTCACATCCAAAGTAGGTCTGATGCCTACCCGCTCAATGGTGGTATATCCTTTTTCTCCAAAAACAGTAGCCACGTCCAGTTTCTCCTCATACTCTTTCAGGTCAAAAGGAGCTTCATTCAATCTACCTCTTTGTTCAGCGGTCAATTCCTGCACTTTGTCATAAAAACCAGGAATAGTGATGTGCTCATTCTCATCTTTGAGCGAGGCAATCATTTTACACAGTACATTGATTGGGTTTGCCACGGCTCCACCATAAGTTCCAGAGTGAAGATCACGATTGGGGCCCGTCACCTCAACCTCCATGTAGGCTAATCCTCTCAAGCCCACAGTAATCGATGGATCTTGCATGCTGATCATATGGGTATCAGAAATCAAAATCACATCGGATTTCAATTTCTCTTTATTTTCTATGACAAAAGCATCTAAGTTGTCAGAGCCTACCTCTTCTTCCCCTTCTATCATAAATTTGACATTGCAGGGTAAATCTCCTGCTGCCATCATGGCTTCGAAAGCCTTTACATGCATGTAAAATTGCCCTTTGTCATCGGCAGAACCTCTGGCAAAAATGGCTCCCTCCGGGTGATTTTTAGTTTTCTTGATGACAGGATCGAAAGGAGGAGAATCCCATAATTCATAAGGATCGGCCGGCTGCACATCGTAATGGCCATAAACCAAAACAGTTGGAAGGGATGGATCTATGATTTTTTCACCGTAAACGATAGGGTATCCAGGCGTTGGGCAAATTTCAGCCATATCAGCTCCTGCCTTTTCCAGACTTTCTTTCACAAATTCCGCTGCGCGAAATACTTCGTCTTTGAATTTTGGATCAGCACTGACAGAAGGAATCTTCAATAAGTCAATCAATTCATTGAGAAATCGCTCTTTGTTTGCTTGGATAAAATCGTTTACTGCCATGGGTTTTGATTCTGTTTTTTGTTAAAGGCTTAAAATTATCGCTTTCAGGAGGAAATGCCTATTAAGTTTGCGGTTTTGTTGGGGAAAAAATGGAGTCGTCACTGCGAGCGGAGCTTGCGGAGCGTGGCAGTCTCAAAATTTCTCGCAGCGGCGCAAAGGTATATTCTCCCGCAAAGGATGAAAGAGGCAAAGTACGCAGGAAGCTATGTTTTCTATGTTCCCTATGCGGTTTAAAAAAATGCTCGCTGCGGTGCAGTGGCGCAAAGATTTATTTCCCGCAAAGGATACAAGAGGCCAAGGATATAAGAAGCTATGTTTACTATCGATTTTATTTTGTGGAAAAATACAACAGGATTCAAGTAGTTAATTGTTAATAGTTATTGAGTTCTCGTTTAGGGAAAAGCTCAATTTTGTCCAATGCTATGTGGGCTACTGTGCCTATGTGGTTTAAAAAATGCATCAAACGAATTGCTTTTTAGTATGCCGCGAAGAATAGAAGAAGCAAAGATTAATGCGTCACTGCGAGCAGAGCGTGGCAGTCTCAAATTCTTTCGCCAAGTATGATCAATAGCAAAAAGTTTTTTGAACTATGTTTTCTATATTCCCTATGCGGTTTAAAAAAATGCTCGCAGCGGCGCAGTGGCGGAAATTTTTATCTCCCGCAAAGGATACAAGAGGCGAAGAATCTATTAAGAGATGCTTTCTATCATTTCTCTGTGGTTTTAAAAAATAGCTTGCAGCGGCCCAGGGTGAGAGTTATGGGTTATTGAGTTATTAGTAACTAAGATTTTGTTCCTAGTCCAAACAGAGGATATTTTTCCAAACTAAAAGACATAAACCTTGCGATCTTCTTTGCGGCCTCCGCGTCTCTGCGGTAAATAAGATTCTCGCGGAGCCGCAGCGACGCAAAGTTTTATCTCCCGCAAAGGATGGAAGAAGCCAAGGATATAGGAAGCTATGTTTACTATCGATTTTATTTTGTGGAAAAATACAACAGGATTCAAATAGTTAATTGTTAATAGTTATTGAGTTCTCGTTTAGGGAAAAGCTCAATTTTGTCCAATGCTATGTGGGCTACTGTGCCTATGTGGTTTTAAAAAATAGCTTGCAGCGGCCCAAGGGAAGAGTTATGTGTTACTGAGTTATTAGTTACTAAGATTTTGCCCCTATTCCAAACAGAAGATATTTTTCTAAACTAAAAGACATAAACCATGCGGTCTTCTTTGCGGCCTTAGCGCCTTTGCGGTGAAATTCAATAACCTCTCAAATAAATTTCACTAGTTAGAAATTAACAAAAACCGGCCCTCTCCATGGTAAAGAGCTTCAAAATTGATTACTTAGTAGAAAGCAAGAGATCTTATGAAAGCGATTATTTGTCAAGAACACGGAATGCCGGAATCCCTGATCTTTGGGGATTTGCCAGATCCCAAAGCAGCTGCCAAGCAAATAGTAATTCAGGTGGAGGCATGTGGGGTAAATTTTCCTGATGTACTGATCATTCAAAATAAATATCAATTCAAACCAGAATTACCTTTCTCTCCAGGAGGAGAAGTGGCAGGAAAAGTTATTGAGGTTGGAGAGGGAGTTAAGCAATTTAAGCTTGGGGATTCTGTTTTAGCATTATGTGGATGGGGAGGTTTTGCTGAAAAGGTTGCAGTGGATATTGACCGTGTTTTTCCTCTACCTCTTGGTTTACCTTCCGAAATTGCTGCCACAACCTTATATACCTATGGCACCTCATTTCATGCCTTAAAAGATCGGGCACAACTCAAGGAAGGAGAAACCTTATTGGTGCTAGGAGCGGCAGGTGGAGTAGGGCTTGCAGCGGTTGAATTAGGGAAGTTACTCGGAGCCAATGTCATTGCGGCAGCATCTTCCCAAGAAAAGTTGGATTTATGCAAAAAGAAAGGTGCTTCGGAAACGATCAATTATGAAAAGGAGGAGCTTAAGAATAGAATCAAAGAGTTGACCGGTGGAAAAGGCGTTGACGTAGTGTATGACCCTGTTGGAGGAAATTTTACCGAAGCAGCTTTACGGGGTATGGCCTGGAAAGGAAGGTATTTGATCGTGGGTTTCGCAAACGGAGAAATTCCTCAAATCCCAATGAATCTACCCCTATTGAAAGGATGCTCTATCATGGGAGTGTTTTGGGGGCAGTTCTCCAAACTGGAATCTGAAAAAAGTTTTCAGAATATCGGACAGTTAATGCAGTGGATTCAAGAAGGAAAAATTCAACAGCATATCGGCCGGAAATATTCATTGGAAGAAGCACCAGAAGCCTTGCAGGCTATATTAGATAGAAAAATGCTCGGGAAAGGAGTGGTTGTTATCAGAAATTAGAGTCGAGAGGCGAGAAGTTAGATACGAGATGTTAGGTTGAGCTCCTGCCTTCCTTAAGCCGGGAGTCGAATGTCAGGCTGGGCGCCTGCCTGACGAGAGGCAGGGAGTCGATGCCTTTTTGCCAAATTTCATCAGCACTAGGTTTCGACACCCCCAATTAAAAACAAGAACCTTGTTTTATAGCCTAATTCTTACACTTAAACCGCCTTCACATTGACCTCAATATTCCCGCGAGTGGCTTTGGAATAAGGGCAACCTTCATGCGCTGCTTCAACCAATTTTTGTGCATGCTCCAAGGATTCTGCATGAGGGATTTTCACCTCAATATCTACTGCCAAACCAAAGCTATTTGGCCCATAATTCCCTAAATGTACTTTGGCCTTGATTTCTGAATCTCTTAAACTTGTTTTCCCGGCAACTGCACCCAAGGCACCACCGAAGCAAGATGCATAAGCAGCAGCGAATAATTGCTCAGGATTGGTTTTCTCTCCATCTCCACCAATTTCCTTGGGCATGGATACATCTAGGTCTATTTTGCCATCCTCGGTTCGAACATGTCCTTTTCTTCCTCCTGTGTTGATTGCTACTGCAGTGTAATCGATATTCAGTTTTTCCATATTATTTTTTGGCTGTTTTTAACTCACTAAACAAGTCTTGTAGCTGCTTGTTCAATTTTGAGATATCCAAACTGTCAATTTGCTCGAATTCAGCTTCTAAATTTTGAATAATGGTTTCCACCTTGCTTTGAAGACTTTTCCCTGGATAGGTCAATTCTACTTTAACCTTTCTTTCATCGGCTTCGCTTCGAATTCTCTTGACATAATTCTGAGATTCCAGTTTTTTGATCAAGGGAGTTAAAGTCCCGGAGTCCAATTCCAATTTTTCACCTATTTGATTGACATACTGACCATCTTCTTCCCAAAGCACAGAAAGAGTTAAATATTGTGGATAAGTCAATTCCAGTTCTTTAAGCCTCAATTGGAAAGCCTGAATTAAAAGTCTGGAGTTCGTATAAAGCAGGAGGGAAAGGTCTTTAAGATCTGACATAGCTAATTTTGTATTTGACTCAATTTAATTGGAAAAATGCTTTAAATAAAGTCTAATCATAAAAAAACCATCCTAACTGGATGGTTTTCAATTTTCTAGTCTAATAATACCGTCCTATCATCGGATGATCCACTATTTTTTGTTTCAAGAGTAAGTCATTAATAGGGCCATGTTTTTTGTAATAAATATTTCCTCTTGGTTCTATCAATAATGTGACGGGTAAACTCCCATCCCATTCTTTTCCGACTATATCGATCACCTCATATTTATCCTTTGTATCCATGATATAATTAGGCAAAGCAGAGGCTTTTCCTTTGAGGAATTTCAAAGCTTTGGCTTCTTGATCCGGACTATCCATGGAGATGGAGACAAACTGGAAATCTCGCTCCCCATACATTCTTTGCATGGTGATGAATTCAGGATACTCCATGATACAAGGCCCGCACCAGGTGGCCCAGAAATTTACCAGCATCAGTTCATCCGTTTTATTTTGAAGTAAATCCGCCAATCCCGATGTGGATAACTTTTCCAACGTCACAGGTTTTTCTTCCCATTCCTTGTTCATTTTGATAGTGTATTCATTTTTCCATGCCCATTTCATGGAGCAACCGAATGCCGGGGTTTGAGCCTGATCCGTTGGTAATGCCTCGCCTTTCAAAGTAAAGTCTATTGCCTGAGGTAGATCCTCTGCATTGGCAGTTCCGGGCTTTTCAGAACGATCGATCCTTCCGGAATAAGTCAACTTCCTGTTTTTGTCGAAAACAAAAACATGTGGGGTTGCAGTTGGGCCATAGGCTGTGGAAAACTCATGCGTATCCCCATCATAGAGGTAAGGGAAATTGAAATTTTTCATTTCAGCACGGATGCCCATTTCTTCAAATGAATCACTCAAATCTGTGTAACCCAATTCTTCAGGAAGAATGGCAATGGGGCTATTGGAGGATATTGCTACAAAAGCTACAGACTCATTTTTGTATTTATCCACAGTTTGAATAAACCTGTCTTCGTAGGCCTGCGCTGTCGGGCAGTGATTACAGGTGAAATTGACCACCAAAACATCAGAATCCCCAAAATCCTCCAGACTATAGTATTTTCCATCTACAGCAGGAAGAGTAAATGGAGGAGCTGAGTCGCCTATTTGTAATTGATTGATGGGCTGCTCTTCCACCAATTGGGGGTTAGCAACAAATGTGGATAAGTCTTCTTTTAACTCATCTTGAATCAATACTGATTCTTTCTTTTGAGAGCAGGAAAAACTGATTCCAACGAGAGTTATCCACACAAGAAATGTCTGATTTATCTTCATAGTAAATACTTGCTTAGGTTAAGGTGATATTATTTTGATAGGTATAGTGCAAATGGGTATTGGCTTCATAATCCTTCCCAAAATTTTGATTGATTGGATCCCAATCCAGAGGTCTTCCCAACTTCTTAGCGATATTTCCAATAGTGCACACCGTACAAGTGCTATGACCGATTTCTACCGGAACAATAGGGTCTTTTCTCCTTCTGATGGATTCAATAAAATCCACATGATGTTGGTTGAATGAAAAATTATCTGAACTCTTATCCAAGCCTAATTCAGGGATTGAAGTATCATAATTTCCTCTTGAGACCTTAATCCAGCCTTTTTCTCCCATAAACTTCACTCCCTGTCTTCCCTCATCAAATGGAGTTATCAACATTTCTATTCCGTCTGCATATTGATAGGTGAGAGGCTTCCCTTCAGTAGCCGGGATAACTTTCACAGGTCCGTTTCTGTCCATTCCTAATCCCCATTGAGCTACATCAATCATATGCGCTCCCCAATCAGTCATCAGTCCACCGCCGGTTTCTTCAAACCATCTCCATGCTGCCCAGAGTTTTTCATTCTCCTCCGGATTTAAGGAAATGGGTGGATTTAAATTCGGATGATACGGTATTTCTGGAATCGGGCCCAGCCATTTTTCCCAATTTAATCCGCTTGGAATCGCTTCAGGAGTTAAATCAAAAGGCTTGGGATGAGGATTATCTCCTACATGGACTAGGACTTGTTTAATTTTTCCCAATCTTCCCTTTTGCACATGATGAGCTGCGGTTTGAAAGTTCACTGCAGAGCGCTGCATACTTCCAACTGCCAAAACGATTGCATTTTCCCTTACTGCTTTGACCAATTCCTGACCTTCAAATACGGTAAATGTTAAAGGCTTTTCGAGGTAGATATCTTTCTTCGCTTTGCATGCATCTATTGCAATTTTTGCATGCCAATGATCTGGGGTGGCAATGACTACTGCATCAATATTCGGATTGGCTAAGAGTTCCTGGTAGTCCTCGTATAAATTGAAGGGTAGAGCAGTCCTTTTTTGATCAGCATATACTTTTTGAACGCGCTGTTCAAATCTCCTTCTTTTGATCTCGTAAACATCTGCAGCTGCTAAGACATCAACTCCTTCAATGCTCATCATTCTATTGAGCAAGCCCATGGCCTGTCGTCCTACACCAATAAAACCCAATCGAATGGTTTGTGGGTTTGGCTTAATAGTTTGAGCAAATCCGAATTGAGGAGCAAGGCTGAGTCCTGCTCCGGTAAGTAGACTGGTACCGAGAAATTTTCTTCTGGAAAAAGATTGTTTTGACATGATGATAGGTTATTGGGTTTGAATGCATTATTGTTTATTAAAATCTGATTAGCCGCAATCATGCCTGTTGCCTTATTTTATTTGCTTGACCGATTGGAAGACCGATGACCGAAGACCCAGCCACGGCAGGCAGGCGAAGGTTCCGTGATTCTGATCCTTTTATCAGACAATAAGCCGTATTTTGTTGTTACTGGTAAGAAAGCGGATATCCATATATTAAAATACTGTAATTCCTGAGGAAAGCGAAACACTGTTTGATAGGAATGCTATTGTAGGGATGAATTGATGAAATCGAGCATGAAGTAGCCGTTACGCACAGAGATGACTATCAAAAACGCGAGATTCTCCCGAATCAAGTTCGGGTCAAGCTATGTGACCTTTGAAAATCAATTATAGACACATGAAATGCCCATGAGGAAAAATCTCACACAAGGGGATGCCCCGATAAATCGGGGTAGGGCATTCCATCTGACCTCTAAAAATCAAAATATAAACAGATGAAAAATAAGTGATAGATGATTTTTTGAGTTGGCTGAACTCTTGAGCCTTTTTCTATATTAGTAAAGAAAGTATTTTTGACTATGACCATTCAACAACTCGAATACCTAATAGCTGTGGATAAACACAGGCATTTTGGCCAGGCAGCTGAGTCTTGTTTTGTAACGCAGCCAACTTTGAGTGCTCAACTTTCCAAATTGGAAAACGAGCTTGGAGTTATACTTTTTGATAGAAGTAAAATGCCTGTTATTCCTACTGAGATTGGAGTGCAGATTATCGCTCAGGCGAAAAAGGTGGTATCTGAAAGTAGAGGCGTTTTGGAGTTGGTGGCTCAGCTGAAGGGTGATATTTCTGGTACTATCAAATTGGGAATTATTCCAACCCTAGCACCTTATCTTTTGTACCGATTTGTGAGGAGTTTTCTGGAGAAGTATCCCAATGTCAAGTTGGATGTTCAGGAAATGGTTACCGAAGAGGTGGTTAAAAGACTGAAAAACCATGAACTGGACATGGGTATTATTGTGACACCACTCGGGGAGTCCGGGATTGTGGAAAAACCCATGTTTTATGAAAAGTTCTATGCTTACCTATCCAAAAATCACCCTCTATTAGCACAAAAAGAAATAAAGGCCAACCAAATTAAATCAGAGGAGCTCTGGATTATGCAGCAGGGGCATTGTTTCAGGGATCAGGTGATTAATTTTTGTGATCAGAGCACTAGCGGGCATCAAAATTTCCATTATGAGAGTGGATCCTTGGAAGGCTTAAAAAATATGGTCAATCGCTATCAGGGAATGACTCTGCTTCCGGAGTTGGCTACGTTTGAATTATCTGATGAGGAAAAGTCAAGATTAAGACCATTTGAGGGACTCCCGCCGACTAGGGAAGTGAGTATTATTCTAAATAGAAGTTTTTTGAAACAAAAACTGGTGGAACTGCTGTACAATGAAATAACAGAGGCCATTCCACAAGAGATGACCTCAAAGGCCCATGGCAAGATCGTCCGTTTTAAGTAATTATTCTTTCTTCAGAATATACCTTTGAGCAAGATCGCCCTTGATGACATTTCCCTCATTGTCCAAATGCCAAATTTTGCCTTCTCCTACCTTGTATCTTCTTGAAGCTTCCCCTAATCCTGCAAGTGTGATTTCGCTTCCTTTTTCATCCCAAACAAATGGGCCTGTGTAAGACTCTTCCAATGCATCATTTTTCCCCAAATAGGACGCTTTGTATTCATAAGTCCCATTGGCAGAAAGTGTGATTTTGGTTTCTATTCCTTCGCAGTCTGCACAGGGTAAAATACCCCTGTAGGTTCCTTCCCAATCTAAAGAGTTTTGAGAGTTATCTCCTGATTCAATAGGTATTTCTATTGCATCTGGAAAATCTCCCATAGCTACTTGCCCCGTTTCATCTTCTGATTCAGAATCAGAGAACTCCTTTTTTTCTTGTTTTCCACAGGAAATTAGACTCAAAAAAATGAGTGGTAGGACTAGTTTTTTATACATAGTTTCATCGTTGAAAGTGATTGGGTAATATGAAAATTTCTACAAATTTTCTATATAAGCACCCGATGCTATTCCCTTGAATGGCTTTTTAATTGCTAAAATTTATTCCGCTGAGAGGGATTTGCTCCTGCTTCCATACCCAACAACCAGTATAGTTGTCAATTGCTTGCTTTCAAGTAGCTCAGCTTGTTTTTTGTCCAAGTCAGCAAGAATAGAGTTACCCATATTTTCATAGAATGCTGCTCTTTCTTTATAATAATTTACGAAATAAGGGTTTTCGGCAATTTTTCTGTTCAGCCTTTCAAGAACACGGGCTGCAGACTCTGATCTTTCTGGGATATAAAAGCCGGTTTTTTCCGTTCCCGCTAATTTAAATTGAACCGTCAGTAAATATTCCTGCCCAAAGTATTCAGGACCTACCAAAGCAGGGCCACCTTGAGCAATTAATTTGTCAAAGGTTCTTGTTACCTCCTCTTCAAGCATTTTGTTTCCTGCTACTAGCATTGGGCTTTGTTTCAATTTTCCACTTTCATCAAATTGAATAACAAATGTTACTGGCCCCTCAATGCGCTCCGACCTCAGTTCACTACCATATTGGAGATTTTTGGACATGAATTTATTAAACTCATGGGTTCCTTCTGAATTTTGTGCCATGCTCCCTAATGAAAAATTCAAGAGAAAAATGGATAAAATAAGTAGCTTTTTCATGTTAATTGAATTTGGTTGCGTATGAATTTAATAATCTAACGCAGCAAAACCTATTAAGTTAGTGCCTGTATTAAAAAATTATAGGGAAATTAAGGTTTTTAGCTTTTTGCCAAATATTATTTTGATTCTTTCCATCACTCTCTGATTATTAGTGTCTTGAAAAGAGCTTAACTCCTAAAAAGTCTTACCAGAAATCTGTCGCGTGCTCGTAACTCCAAAAACCTTAAAAGACAGGGAAGAAATAATACTGCTTTCCAGATTTTGAGCTTTTAAAAGATCTGCCGTTGCCTCTTGTTCTTGTCCCAATTGCCGGTGTATTTGCGAACGAAACCTTAAAAATTCCTGGTCGAATGGATAGTCCTGAACCAATCTATTGACAATTTTAAATGCCTTCTCAGGTTTATTTTTTTGCACGTAGCGGATTGCACGATTTTTATTTGATTCCTTTTCCTCGCTCAACATTTCAAAACTAAAAACAAGGAGATATTCCTGATTCAGATCTTTGTCATCTACAATGATCGGATTCCAATTTTTTTGAGCTGCCTCAAATCCTTTCAGAACTTCCTTATTGAAAAAAGCTTTGTCTTCCTGATCAAGTCGGTAACTATCAATTGCACCTGTAGAATCAAATTTCAAGGCCAAACTCACATAACCCCCTGTTTTACTTCTTAATGCTTCTCTTGGAAATCGCATTGATTGATAGAAGCCTCTCTCCCAAGCTCTTTCTGCTTCCAATTTTAGAAGAGCGTTATCCTGTCCAAATGCCGAGGTCAAAGAGAAAAAAAGAAGAATTCCTAAAAGCTGTTTCATTCCCAGAGATTTTACCGATCCTCGATAATAAGAAGTTCAACTAAAAATAAAAAATGTGTGAGGCTAATAATTCTCTGAGGTCAAATGATTGGCCTAACGATCTCAGAAGAGAATGGGTCTATGATGGCTTTATGGTTTTTATACACCGAACTGAGTAAGGTGATGATCCAAATGTTTGTAAAACAAGTTATTCCACTCTTGAGCAGTCATAGGCCCAAAAGAAGGTGATTCTTTCCCTTCAAAATGATCTTCGCCGAATTTTTGAGTTTTCCGTAAATAAGTAATCAATTGATTCTTTTCTCTTTCAAAATCTCTCCTATCTGAAATAATGAAAACAGGTGCTGTTCGGGCATTTTTAGGATATGGTTTTTCATTGACCACTCCTTTTTTTACAAAAGTTTTGAGCAAAAAACGCATCAAAGCATTGGGTTTCGGATGCTTATCTGTGAAGGCCATTTCATATGCTACTGCACAATGTGCCAGCATTTGATCCACTTTCATTTTACCCCAATTTGGTTGCGTATCGGGATTTAATCGGTTGATTCGGTCGATTAGCTCTTCGGTAACTTCCGCTTTGAAAATGTTTTTCATGTGTTTATAACTTGTTTTTTATAGATCAGATGGAATGCCCTACCCCGATTTATCGGGGCATCCTCCTCCCTATCCGCCGCGGCGGACGGGACAAGTTGTGTGAGATTTTTCCTCACGGGCATTTCATGTGCTGTTAGGGTCTGAATTTTAAGCAAGTAAATCAATTATTTTCTCTCTAAAAAAATAATTATAGAATGGTTTATAAAATAAACCTATTTATATTTGTCTCGAAGATCAATTATCTGACACTATGGAAAAACAACTTTCAGGTTCTGAATCGCTTCGGATCATAACGGAGATGATTTCAAATGCAAAAAGAGAAACAGCCGGGGACGGTGGGTTTCAAATGCTCTTATGGGGCTGGGTGATAGCCTTGTGTAATTTTGGCCATTATATACTATTTAATCTTGGCTATGAATATCCTTATATCGTATGGTTGTTAGTGGTGCCTGCTGCCTTTATCAGTTTCTGGAAGGGTATGCAACTATCAAGAAAAGCAAGGGTTAAATCTCATATTTCTGATGTGATCAACCAGCTTTGGATTACGGTATTCGTGGGGATTATCATCATCCTGGCTTTTATGCCTATTATTTCCTTCAATCAAAACCCTATCATTTTGATTTTGGCGGGTATTGGAATGTTTGTAACAGGAGCTTTGATTAAAGCTAAAATCGTCAAAGGCGGTGGATTATTACTCCTAGTAGCGGCAGTAATCAGTTTTATGTTGCCGGTTTCAGAACAGTATTTACTGTCCGGTTTTGCAATCCTTTTGGGTTATCTTGCACCCGGATATTACCTCAAAAAACAGTATCGTGAGCGAGTTTAAGCCATTAGATCCTCTTTTACATTCACAGTTGCGGCTTGCCGTCATGTCCCTTCTTTTGAGCGTTGAAGAAGCGGAATTTACCTTTATCAAGGAAAAGACAGAATCCACTGCGGGAAATCTTTCTGTACAGTTGGATAAGTTGGAAAAGGCAGGCTATCTGGCGATCGAAAAATCATTTCGTGGCAAAAGACCTTTGACTACCTGCAAGATTACTCAGAAAGGTGTGAAGGCCTTTGAGGCGTATGTGGAAAATCTTAAAAATTATATCAGCTAAAAAAATTTCTTTATTCAGTTTATAATATAAACCAATTTACAAATGAAAAATCTAACTCAAATTCTCAGCTTGATTTTACTTAGTCTAGGCATCTCAACTTATGCAACTGGACAGCAATATGAATTAAATCCTGAAATACAGGAAAGGATGAAGCAGCTTTCCTTTTTGGAAGGAAAATGGGAGGGGTCTGGGTGGATGATCTCACAGGATCAAAATCGATATACCTTTGAACAAACAGAGGAAGTAAAATTCCAACTTAGTGGGACACATCTTCAGATAGAAGGAAAAGGAGTTTCGGATGGGGAAGTGATTCACCATGCTCTTGCCATGATCAGCCCAAAAACGGAAGAAAATAAATTCGAATTTTCCTCCTACCTACAGAGTGGCCAAAAAGGAACTTTCAAGGCTGAAATGAAAGAAGGGAAATTTTATTGGTTTCCAAATGAGCAAGTCAGATACATTATTACCCTCAATGAAAAAGGGCAGTGGTTTGAAATCGGTGAATATAATATGGGAGACCGTTGGATTCAGTTTTTTGAGATGACCTTAGATAAGGTTGAGTAAAAAGATATGAGGCTGTCTCATAAATAGCTCTAGTGTCAGCCTGAGCGCCTGCCTGACGTCAGACAGGGAGTCGAAGGCCATTTATATCGTTGTGGCCTACATTTCGACTTCGCTCAATGTGACATATTGCACTTTTGAGACAGCCTCTTTTTTAAATAGTAAGCATTTCATTTTCAGGAGAAGAACTTGTATGGTTTACAATCTCTAATTCCTTTTCAGCTATTTCCATTAATTTCTCCCTTTGAGCATAATAATTAATCAATCTCCAAGTGAAAAAGTAGGCAAGGATATCTACCCCAAAGCTTACAATCAGTAGCTCAGTCATATGGATTAACTTATCTATATCTTCAGCCTGCATTTTCCACAAAATTCTTCCCAAAATCATAGCAAGCAAGAAAAATGTCCACCACGGGGCAAGAATTTTATTGGCTTGAGTAGGAACAATCACCCCTGTCTTTTTTAAGTAGTTGCCGCTTTCCTCTATCATTTCTTTCATGATTACATAAGGCCTAAAGAGGTTTAAAATTGGAACAAACCAAGCGCCGGCAGCCCAACCTTCAGACAATTGGAGGTAATTGAACTTTTGGTGGAGATTGAAATAGGCTCTTCTATACCACATGATAAATAGGATCATAAAAGCGATATATAGTCCAATTAAAGTAATCCCAAATAATTGATCAAAGTGATCAATCAACTCTGCATCCATTTGATAAAAATCCTCTCCTCTTTTAATTTTAAACAGGAAGTTTAATTTGAAAACATTAAAGCCTATTCCAATTACGGAAAAGAAAATATATAGTAGCGACACCCTTTTCGCCCAATCTGCACGACTAGCGTTTGATCTAAATTTTTTCATAAAATCAATCTAAAATCACTTTTTCATTTTTAGGATACTTCACCTCATATTGAAATCCTAGTTTTTGTTGAGATCCAGGAGGAACTGTGATTTGCCAGGTAATGATTCCAGTATCGCTGTCTAATTTTCCGCCGGATAGTTCAATGGCAGAAACAGATATGTTGGAGTTCACCGAAACAGGAATTTGATCCTTCACTTCTATACTGATAGCTTGGGACTTATTATTTCTAAGGGTAATTTCATAACCCCTGGACTCGGTCACATTGGAACCAATGGTTCTTTTCTTGGTAAAGCTCTCCACTTTCTCCCTCTGCACAACAATGCTTCTATCCCTTCCCATCGATATAGCCAATGTATCTTCCAGAGCTCCGGCATTTAGGATAGATCTGCCGACAAAGCCATCTTCAAAATATAAATTGCTTTCACCTTCTAAGAAGCTATACTGACTCCAATCTGCCAGCTGAGCAATCAAGAACACATCCTTATCCAGCTTTGGAATGACCTTATACTGATAAGTTGCCGGGATATCATAATTTTTCAAATCAACTAAAGTCCGCTCTCCATTGGTTTTGATGGTGTAGGGTTCGTTTACGGTAATTTCTACAGTAGTTTGATTTTCTTGGAAGGTGGTTTGGAGAGGAGAAGCCGAAAGAGTAGAATTTCCTCTTATTTTTATTGAATTCCCAGTCATTTCTTTCTTTTGACTTGCTTGATACCCAGCAACTACTACTTCCTCCAAAGCCATCATTTCCTCTATTAAGGATACATTAATGGTAGATTTGTTTGTAATAGGAACTTCCTGAGATTGAAAGCCTACAAATGAAAACAATAAACTTCCAGCTCTTGGAGGAATAGTCAAACTGTAACGCCCATCCAAATCTGTTGATGTGCCTACAGTGCTGCCTTTGACCAATACACTCACTCCCGGAATAGGTTGTCCGTCGCTAGCACTCACCACTACCCCGCTGATTGTTCCATTAAAAGGCTGTGTATTTCTGGGTTGAAATACGGTTAATCGGGCATAATTCAAGTCCCAGCGATCGATCTGTGGCGCCACACCCCTCTGATTGGGATTCCCGTTGGAGAAACGCAATTTTACTTGATTCCAATCCACCCCGGTATTTTGATATACCTCCGCTTTGTAATTGATGGCCATTGGCGAATTCACATTTTTGACACGCACATCGTATTTCGGATACCATCCTGCATTGGCAACCAAATAATTGAACTCCAACTGCGCATTACCTGCAGATGGGGCCTTGACACGAACCCGGATTTCGCTTTTGGATTCTTGCTTACTTTCCTGAATGGAGCGAATTTGATTTTCTAACTGCCTAATCTGTACTCTTTTCTCAGCTCTTTTTTGATCCAAATTCATTTGTTCCGTTTTGATTTTCATCAATTCGGTATCATAGAGCTCTAGTGCTTGTCTGAATTCGGCAGCTGTTGGCCCTCCCTGATTTCCACGTAGATTTTTATTGGCGTCCAGCAGACTGATTTTTTCCTTCAAAACCTCCAGTCGGAGCGCATCCTGCTGCATGGAGATATCCAATTTGTTGATTTCTGCCTGTAATTTTTGAACAGTCTCACTTTGGTCTTTCTCTGACAAAAAATCCATTCGCTTATTTACCGCTTGAATGGTCAAGTTGCCAAAAGCTTTGACTTGAATGCTTTTTTCTTCCAAATAGGGGGAGAGCCCTTTGATAATAATAATGGATTCCCCTGCGGGAATGCTGGTCTGAGCCTTTTCAAAAACCTGAGCCCCATTTAAGAAAAGCGTCACCTCCTGGATTTGAGACTCGATTTTTTTCTCGGGAAAACCTTGGGAAAAGGAATGAAAGATCAGAGAGAAATAAAGAAGGGTGAAAAATGAATACTTCATAGCTTTTTAAATTTTATGAAAAGAAATAAAAAAATCGTTCTCCCCAAAAGATCAATTGATAAAAATTCTGGTGACTGAAGCAGGGTTTCTTATTTTTGCCCAAATTTTAATTTTAAAGAATGACTTTATTTCAATCCATTATTATCGCAATAGTCGAAGGCCTTACTGAATTTTTACCTGTTTCCTCCACTGGTCATATGATTTTAGCCTCTTCAGCCATGGGAATTCATGACGATGAGTTTGTGAAGACTTTCGAAGTTTTCATACAGCTAGGGGCAATTTTGGCCATTGCCTTAATGTATATCAAGCGTTTTTTTCGATCGCTGACGATTTATTACAAATTGCTGGCTGCATTTATTCCTACCGCGATTGTGGGTCTTTTGGCTTATGATTTTATCAAAGGCTACCTTTTCAATCCTGTGGTAGTTTCTGTTTCCCTGATCTTGGGAGGGATTATTTTGATTTTCATTGATAAAAAAGTAGTGAGCCAAAAAGCCACTCATGTAGACGTGGAGGATATTTCTTACAAAAACGCCTTTTTTATTGGGCTTTTCCAGTGTCTTTCCATGGTACCCGGAACTTCCAGGGCTGCTGCCACGATCATTGGTGGAGTTTTCAATGGCTTGGATAAAAAGCAGGCAACGGAATTTTCCTTTTTACTAGCTGTGCCAACCATGATGGCTGCGGGAGGCTATGATTTGATCAAATCGGAATTGGTATTTACCCAAGCCCAAATTGTAATGTTGGCTGTGGGATCAGGAGTAGCATTTATTGCTGCATGGATTGCGGTGAAGTTGTTTTTGAAATACGTTTCCAGCCATGGTTTCACTGCCTTCGGATGGTACAGAATTGCCTTGGGTGTACTTTTCCTCATCTTTATGTGGGGTACGGATTTAGGGTGATTGGCAAGGAAAGGATATCGTCTCTATATCTTTAACCATTTTTGAAAATTTGAATTTTACACGGATTTTTGTATTGAAGAAAACCTTCCCCAGAAGTGGCTGAGGAGGGTTTTTACTAATTGGAAGTTGAGCCAACTTATCTCGAAGAATCAATCTTATTCTTGTTTTTCACATATTTTTCCAACCAGGTATTCATTTCATAAAGCGTATGCAAGATGGATTCCTTTGCTGCATAGCCATGGCTTTCATGAGGTAAGAAAACCAACCTGGCAGTAGCACCATGACCTTTCAAAGCATTGTAGTAGCGCTCAGACTGAATCGGAAATGTTCCGGAATTGTTGTCAGCCTCTCCATGAATCAATAGAATCGGAGTTTTTACTTTATGTGCAAATGAGAAGGGAGACATATTGAAATATACCTCCGGTGCTTGCCAGTAAGTACGTTGCTCATACTGGAATCCAAAAGGAGTAAGTGTACGATTATAAGCACCACTTCTGGCAATACCTGCTGCGAATAGATCTGTATGAGATAGCAAATTGGCTGTCATGAAAGCACCGTAGGAATGTCCTCCGACACCGATTCTATTTCGGTCTCCGATTCCCAGTTCCACGATATGATCTATTGCTGCTTCTGCATTGGCTACCAACTGCTCTATGAAGTAATCATTAGGTTCTTTATCTCCTTCACCTACGATAGGCATCTCCGTCTGATCCATGATGGCATATCCCTGAGTCACCCAGTAGATTGGAGAGCCCCAGCTAAGTCTAGTAAATCTGTATTTGGATCCTCTTACTTGAGAAGCAATTTCAGCAGATTTATACTCTCTCGGATAAGCCCACATCAAGACTGGTAATGGAGCATCTTTTCCAGGGGTAAATCCTTCTGGAGTATAAATGACAGCTGAAAGATCAAGTCCGTCCTTTCTCTTGTATTTCACCAATTGCTTGTTGATTCCTTTGATGGATTCGAAAGGATGCTCAAAATTGGTGACCTGTAGTGGAGCAATTCGCTTTTTGGTGTTTACTAACCAATAGTTGGGCTGGATGTCAGTACTTTCTTTGACAGTAATAAATTCAGAACCCTCTTCATCCAAAAGTTTCACCACTCTTTCATAGTAAGGTGCCTGTGATCTCCAGAGGATATTTTGCTCTTTAGTTTTAGCATTGAAAGTGGATAAGAAAGGCATACTTCCTTCCGGGCTTCCGCCTTCTGAAGTCATGAAAAGCAAATCACCTTTTCTTAATAATACATTTCTACCGTACTGGTTTTCGGTGTACATAGGATCTCCCGGATCATTGTAGATGTCATCATAAGAGCGGTCAATGATGGTTCTTTTCGCCTGAGAAGGGTTTGAGGGATTGATCACCGATCTGATTTCTCTCCTGGCGCCAAACCATCTTTCATTCAAAATCGCAAAATCATCTGTTGACCAAGCTATACCTCCAAATCGAAGGGAAGTAGTGGCTAACTTTTGTTTTTGACCTGAAAAAGGAGCCGCTAGTGTATAGACTATTTCACGCTCCTCCATTTTTACTTTGCCATCTCCTCCGTCTTGAGCTTCTACCCAATACAAAATTGCAGGTTTATCCGCTCTCCAATTGATGCTTCTTGGACCAGTAACAGTTGCATCAAATCCGGTAGGTCTTTCTTCATCCAGAGGAATTTCAGCTAGGGTTTTTACTTTTTTTCCTTCCTTGGACCAGATTTCTACATCATAAGGGAACCTGGAAGCAGGAACTAAATAAGAAAATGGCTTTCTAATGACATCAACCAAGATGTAAGATCCATCCGGAGAAAGGTCAAATGATTTAATCATTCCGCTGGCTCCTACTGCTTTTTTGCTGCCGTCCAATCCGACCAACATCATCTGCGAATCCATGAAGTAGGCAAACAAAGCCTCATCATAAGGGTTGCTCAACAAATCTTGGTAGGTTCGGGATGGTGCGGCATTTCCGGTTGTTTCCTGTACAACTGGTCCGGCAGGAGCAGCAGGTGCTTTGGGGATGGATCCTCTACCAGGATTCACTGCTTTGATCAAAATCTGATTATCAGGTGTCCATGTCATTACGTTCCCATAGACATCATTCAGAATGGCATCTGTTAATTTCTTTGCTTCGAAATTACTCATGTCTACCACCCAAAGGCTAATTCCGTTTGCCTCCGTATTAGTGAATGCAAGATATTTTTCATCTCTGGAAAGGGCCAATCCTCCTATAGAGGCTTTTTCAGGAAGTCCCTTGATCTGGATTTCCTCACCGCTTCGGGTCATTTTTATTTTGATATTTTCCACTCCTCGGCTTCGGCTTGGTCCTGAAGTAGCAGGATTGATTCGCATTCCAGCGATTCGTAGTTCCGGCTGAGCCAATTCTTCTATGCTAGGATTATCAGCTCGCTCCAAAAGCATCATCCAATCTCCATTCTTTGAGAATGAAACCGAAGGAGTACTGGGTGCATTGACCAAGTCCGCGATTGCCTGTGGAGGTGTTTGATAGGTAGTTTGGGAAAAAGCAGGGAAATTCAATCCCATGTATATTCCCAAAACCAACAGGGGTAGTTTTCTTTTAAGGTTCATATTCTTGCAACTTGTTTTTTTGAAGTTACACCTAGAGGATATAGGATCTATCAAATTCTCAACCAAAGGTAAATTTGGTGTTTTAAGTGATCCATATGGAGATAATTGTACATAAGAAGCAATTTCCCGCATTCCTAATTGAGTTTGGTCTAATTATCTTTGAAACACTTACTTAACTCATTCCTGACTATGAAAAAATCCCTATTTACCCTATGTCTTATTCTAATTTCCGGTTGCTTGTTTGCCCAAAAAATTAAAATCAGTGGAGGACTTAATTATTCTGATGTCAGTTCCTCTGAGGATGTACTGCGTGGAAATGCCGGTTGGCAAGCTGGCTTGGGAGTAGAATTTGGAGAAGGAAAAATGTATGTGGAACCTGGTCTTTTCTACGCTGTAAAAAAACTGGATCTTTCAGGTTCATCTTCACCCAATCTGGATGCTACATTCCCGGATTTGAAAGGCTTGAGAATTCCCGTTAATTTGGGGATTTATCTTGCTGGAAATTCAGAATCTAAACTTGCTTGGAGAGCATTTGGAGGACCTTCTGTGTTTTTTCTCTCCGAAAAAAATGAAGCGTATGCAGAAGACATTCAATCCACTAATTGGGGAGTTTTTGCGGGCACAGGGCTCAACCTTTCGATTGTCTTTATAGACTTAACTTATGAATGGTCCGTGAATGATATCTCTACCCAATTTGCCACCATAGATTTTGGAAGAACCAACGGGTTTTTCGCACAGGCTGGTTTGAGGATTGAGCTTTAAAAGCTAGCCGATAGAAGCCATATCAAAAAAATACCTTAATAAAATAGCATGACTATTCTATTTCCTGCCAGTAGGAAGAAAACATGAATTAGTATCAGCCCAAAGGATCGGCCTAGGTCTTCGGGCGCCTGTACTGAACGAAGCCAAAGTATCCCATCGGTTAAGCAAAGAAAATACGGTAAAGCCCTGACTACGGATCATCAAATTAAATGCAGAAAAAAAAGCCCTGAATCTTTTGATTCAGGGCTTAAATTTTTATTTGGAATAAGGTTTATTTACCTCGCTCACCGATTGAAATCATTGCACATCTAAAGCCAATGTGGTTAGTGGCAGAGTCCTGATGCATAAATCTTCTTGTTCCTGGAGCTAGCCAATAAGTAACATCTCTCCAGCTTCCTCCTTTATAAACTCTCATTTCGTCAGTAATCATTGATACCTCATAATTAGATACGTCATCGCCGTATCCATCTTTTCTCAATGGGTTCAAATCATCTGCATCTTGGTAAGTCAATGGACGGTAAACATCATATACCCACTCGTTCATGTTTCCAGCCATGTGATACAAGCCAAAATCATTTGGAGCCATATCATACACGTTCGTTGGAAGGATCTCACCGTCATTTCTTTGGTTACCAGAGATACCTCCATAGTCACCACGACCTCTTTTGAAGTTTGCCAAGAAATCACCTTGCTTACCCTTACGCTTTACATTGTATGGGTTTCTTACCCCTCTTCCGTCCCAAGGATAAATTCTACCGTATTCTTGATTTTCGTCCAAATATTGCGTTCCAATCATGGCTTTTGCAGCATATTCCCACTCAGCCTCACTTGGTAGACGATAATCAGCCAAAGCAACTCCTCTTTCGATTAATTGAGTTTTGGTAAAAGTAGAGTCCAAGCCTCTTTCTTTTCTAACTAACTCTTGCACGTAGTCTGTTCTCCATTTAGCGTAGATGTTAGCCTGAGACCAAGAAACTCCCGCAACCGGGTAAAAATTGAAACCAGGGAATCTGAAATAGTAGGATTGGTACATGTCATTGAAAGACAAAGCTCCACCCCATACATCATCTTTAGGTTCTAACTTCTTCAATGAGTCAGCGCTTACTTTTTTCTTCATGTCGAAAAGGAACTCACGATAATCATTGTTTGTGATTTCGGTTTCGTCCATGTAGAAATTGGCAACCGTGACAGTTCTTTCCAAGTTGTCTCTGAAAGCCATCACATCCTCTTCTTGAGAACCTAATACGGCTCTACCTCCTTGAATGAATTTCAAGTTAGGTCCAGGGATTTGTTCGGCATTTCTGGCTACGAAAAAGTTGGTCGAATCTTGTTCATTAAATGAAAATTCCGCACCGGTTGTAGCACTTTTCTTTCCTGGCTTATTGGCAGTTCTTCTTCCATAGCCCGGAGTTTTGTTACAGGAAGAAAGAACAGAACCACCGACGATCATCAGTGCTGCTGCCCACATTCCCCATGATTTGTTACTGAAACGCATATATTCTAGGAGTTTAAATCTAGTTTAAGAGTGCTAATATATAGTCAATCCTAAGTACTTCCAATGATTTGAAAATTTGTTATTCTCTCAGTTTGAGCCAAAAAAGCCCGAAATCGGGAGAATCCTGCAAATTTCTTGTGCAAAACTGCAATATTTATGCCAGTTAAATTTTTTGAAAATCAGCTTGCTAGCATCTCTTTTAGCCATTTTTGTGCCATAGAAATGTCGGAAACATCCGATACAGTAAGAATCAAACGATTCTTGTGCTCCTTTATTTTAAAGTAACGTGAATTCAACTGAGCAAATTGCATAATTTGTTGAAAAACAGGGGATGAGTAGAAATCATCTCTGGAAGCCGGCAACAAATAGCATTTCATCTGCTTGTTTTTCAAGACCAACTTTTCTATGCCCAGTTTCTCTGCTTTCCATCTTAAGCGCACGGTTTCCATCAAGTCCACCACAGCTTCAGGAACAGGGCCAAATCTATCCTCCAGCATGGTCGCAAATTTGTTCAGCTCCTCTTCGTTTTTGATAGAGTCCAACTTGGAATAAAGCCCTAATCTTTCAGAAATATTGCTGACATATTCCTCAGGAATCAATAGCTCCAAATCGGTTTCTATTGTACAATCCTGCACTAATACCTTGACCTTTTCTTTAAGATCGGTTTCGAAAAGGGCTGCAAATTCATTTTCTTTCAATTCCTGAACTGCCTCATCAAGGATTTTATGATACATCTCAAAGCCTAAATCTGTAATAAATCCGCTTTGTTCCGCGCCAAGTAAATTTCCAGCGCCGCGAATATCCAAATCCTTCATGGCAACCTTGAAACCATCTCCCAGATCAGAAAACTCTTCCAAAGTTTGAAGTCTTTTTCTGGATTCTGGAGTCAAACCAGACATAGGTGGAGTCAAGAGATAACAGAAAGCTTTTTTATTGCTTCGGCCCACTCTTCCCCGCATCTGATGCAGATCACTCAATCCAAACATATGGGCCCGATTGATGATGATGGTATTTGCATTGGCAATATCCAAACCGGACTCAATGATATTGGTTGAAACCAGCACATCGTACTCATGATTGATGAAATCCACCATGACTTGTTCCAGTTTTTTGCCATCCATTTGACCATGTGCCCCAACCACACGGGCTTCTGGGACTAGTTTCATGATCAAATTTGCAATGCTATCTATCTCACCCACTCTATTGTGCACAAAAAACACCTGTCCACCTCTTCTTAATTCATAGGCTACCGCATCACGGATAACTTCTTCCTGAAAGGTTTGTACTTCGGTAGTAACAGGCTGCCTGTTAGGCGGAGGTGTAGCAATAACTGAAAGATCCCTTGCTCCCATTAATGAAAAGTGTAAAGTTCGGGGAATCGGGGTGGCAGTAAGCGTCAGCACATCCACATTGACCCGTAAGTTTTTGAGCTGATCCTTTACCTTAACACCGAATTTTTGCTCCTCATCAATGACCAGAAGCCCCAGATCTTTGAATTGAATATCCTTATTGACAATCTTATGGGTACCTACCAGGATGTCTATTTCCCCACTTTTTACCTTTTCTACAATTTCTTTGACTTGCTTGGTGGTGCGGAACCTATTGATAAAATCAACTTTGACAGGGAAATTTTCCAGACGCTCCTTGAAGGTCTGATAATGCTGCATAGCCAATATGGTGGTTGGAACTAGTACAGCTACCTGCTTTCGGTCATTTACAGCCTTGAAAGCTGCTCGAATAGCTACTTCAGTTTTCCCGAAGCCCACATCTCCACAAACCAATCTATCCATTGGATAGGATTTTTCCATATCTGACTTGACATCAGAGGTCGCCAATGCCTGATCTGGAGTGTCTTCATAAATAAACGAACTCTCCAATTCCACCTGCAAAACAGAATCTCTCGAAAAGGCAAAACCCGGAGCGCCACGTCTTTTAGCATAGAGCTCAATCAAATCCTTGGCAATGTCCTTGACCTGTTTTTTGGCTCGGGTCTTCTTATTTTCCCATTCCGGTGAACCCAACTTGGACATGGAAGGAGCTTGTCCTTCCTGTCCGGAATATTTGGAGATTTTATGAAGGGAGTGGATGTTGACATAAAGCAAGTCATCGTCCCTAAACACCAATCGAACGGCTTCCTGCATTTTGCCGCCTACTTCTACTTTTTCCAATCCGGCAAATCTTCCCACGCCATAATCCACGTGCACGATATAGTCACCAGGGTGTAGGGCCTTAAGTTCTTTAATTGTCAGGGCTTTGGATTTGCTCGCCTTTTTTCGGGACTTGTAACGGTGGAATCTTTCAAAAAGCTGATGATCAGTATAACAGACCAATTTGCTTTGCCTATCCTCAAACCCCTCTCTCAAACCCAAAAGCATGCTTTGCACATGGAGCGTCGGATCAAGCTCTTTGAAAATTCCGATTAAGCGGTCAATCTGCTTCTCATTTTCAGCAGTAATGATATTTGAGAAACCCTTTTTCTCATTTTCAGCCAAGCTGGCCACCAGCAGGTCAAAGTTTTTATTGAAAGAGGGTTGGGGCTGAGAATCCCATGTAATGGATTCACTTCCTTTCAAATAAAACTGCCTTCCAAATTCAACTCTGCTAAACTGGGTGGATTGTTCTTTGAAATCCTTTCCGGTTTCAAATAAATCTTCTGGCTTTAAAAGGGTTTTGGTTTGATTGGTTTTGGCAAGAATGGAATCAAAGGCATGCTCTGCTTTATGAAAACACTCCGTCATCACATCTATGGTCAGTTGATAATCCTTGATCCATAGCTTGGTTTGTTCTGGTAAAAAGCCCAGGAATGACTGTCTGACTTCCTGTAATAGCTTGGTTTGGGTATTGGGGATGAGAGAAATTTGCTCCACCTCAGCGATGGATAGCTGAGATTCTGCGTCAAAGGTCCTGATACTTTCTATTTCCTTCCCAAATAATTCTAAACGGTAGGGATGCTCATTTGAGAAAGAAAAAACATCTAAAATTCCCCCTCTAATCGCGAATTGACCGGGCTCGTAAACGAAATCTGTACGCTCAAAATCATAGCTCGCAAGCAATTCTGACACAAATTCCATATCCACTTGCTCTCCAACCTTGGCAGTGAAAGTGTTTTCTTGGAGGGACCTTTTATTGATCACCCTTTCGTAGAGGGCCTCGGGGTAGGAGATGATTATTTTTGAACCCTCTTTGGCATCCAGAACCTGGTTTAGAATTTCAGAGCGAAGCAATACATTGGCATTGTCCACTTCCTCGTACTGATAAGGCTTTTTGAAGCTGGAGGGAAAAATCATATGCTCTTCAGTAGCCAATAAGCTCTGAAGATCAGAATTAAGGTAAGCTGCTTCCTCCTTATCCTGAGCAATAATCAGATGAAAGCCACCGTTTTTTTGGAAAAAGGTGGCAAACAAGACCATATCAAGACTTCCCGAAAGACCTTTGATTTGGAAATCGGTCTTTCCTTCCTGAAGGATTTTTTCGGAAAAGGTCTGAAAAAAAGGGTCCGATTGATAGATGGATAGGAATGCCTGTCGGTCCAAGAGGTAAGCTGGTTTAAGTTTGGGAGCGCAATTTAGGGCTTTTCGCGTTTTTGAGTCTTATCGAAGAGAGATTCGATAAAATTGTGAACCTAAGGCCTGATAAATTGTTTTGCCAACGTGAGCAATGTAAACGAACCGAAAACCTGGTTTCAAAAACTGGAGAGCCTTCACCCCTATGAAACTTTACTGTATCTGGGGATGATTGGGAGTGGGCTAATTTTCCTATTTATGGTGGCAGCTTTTTTATTCTCGGGCTTGGATCAGCTGGAAAGAATGAATCAGAGAATACCTATTTCATTCATGATTTCTACCTTTTTGCTGGTAATTAGTGGATACACGGCTACCCGGATGAGAATATTTTACCAAGAAGAAAGAACCGAAAAGGTCCTTCAGTCTTTGAGGAATACACTCTTTTTGGGTTTGGTTTTTACGAGTTTACAATTTACCGGATGGCTGGAGCTACAAGCCATGGGAATCAACTTCAAAGGAATTCCCAGCGGAAGTTTTCTTTACGTGCTTTCTGGGATTCATATTTTCCACCTTTTAGGAGCTATGATTTTTGCCGTGATACTTTGGGTTCAGCTTCAAAAGAATCAGGAGGATAGTATCAAGCATCTGATTTTGTTGACTAATCCTTATGAAAAAATGCGAATTCGACTTTTTACTGTCTATTGGCAGTTTATGGATGCAATTTGGCTTATCTTATTCATGCTATTTGTTCTGAGCTTTTAAAAAGAAAATCATGAAACTTACCATAGAGTCTCCTGTACAGCAGGATTATTTATCAGTTAAAGAAGGTTTCAATGAAGCCCTTTTTAAGCGACTGAGTCCTCCTTTTCCTCCGGTCAAACTCATAAGATTTGACGGTTCCAAAAAGGGAGATATGGTTTCTTTAGAGTTGAATTTTATCTTTTTCAAGCAAAAGTGGACCAGTGAAATTACCGAGGATCAAACTAATGAAGAGGAATTCTATTTCATTGACCGGGGAGTTGTATTGCCCTTTTTTCTCAAAAAATGGACTCACAAGCACCGAATCATCAAAAAGGGCGAAGGCAGTATTATCCGGGATGAAATAGAATATGAAGGGCCCAACAAGCTCCTTACATTCTTGCTATACCCTGCGATGTTGGGTCAGTTTTTTTACAGAAAACCCATTTATAAAAAGGTGTTTAGCAGAAGTTAAATCTTTGGGAGATTTTCACAGTTTTCAATCCTGCAGTCCCCATAAAGAACCAAGGAATGAGAAGTGATTGAGGAGCCAAACTCATTTCCGATTAATTCTTTGATCTCATTGATTTTTGGATCGGAGAACTCTCGGATTTTTCTGCACTGATTGCATACGTGATGATCGTGATGCTTGTAAGTTAAGGCCTGTTCGTATAGCGCAACTTTATCTTTGAACTGATGCTTCACTGCCAAGCCACTTTCTACCAGCAAGTCTAGGGTATTGTAAATTGTTGCACGGCTGATTGTATATCCTTTATTTCTCATACTTAGAAATAAGCCTTCCACGTCCATATGTTCGTCTTCTGGAAGAGAGTATAATTCATCTATCACTGAAAAACGCTCCGGAGTTTTCCTGCTCCCTTGTTTAATCAGGAAGTTTTCAAAGATTTTTTTCGCTTTCTCGATCAGTGCCTTGTCTGCCATTTCCAATATTTTGTAAAAATAAAGATGGAGTATTATCCAATTTTTGGCAACAATACAGGATTTGTGGGTGCTAATTTGGGATCAGTCTAATTAAGAATTATTTCCATTGATTGAACAAACATCCCGCATAAAATGGTTAGTGAAATAAGAGTAAGGTTGTTGAAAAAACCTTAACTTAAACCAATCACCCGATTGTGGATCGAATGATAAAAAAGACCCTGCTGATTATATTCTTTCTTGGGCTAACTCTTATTTATACCCAAGCTCAAGTGCCTGGTTTCTTCATGAAAGAGGACAAGAGAAGAGTCATTCTTCCATTTTATGCCTCAAATTCTTTGATCATCGTTCCGGTCTCTATCAATGGAGCCTATCCCGTAAACTTCCTGATCGATACTGGTGTGAGGTCCAATATTTTATTTAGTAAAGATTTGGGGGATGCGATGGGTCTGGAATATACTCGCAGGCTCAACTTGATGGGGGCTGACGGTTCGGAAGAAATAATGGCATCGGTATCTCCTGTCAATCATATTGATTTAGGCCCGATAGAAGGTTTAGCTCAAAGCTTATTGGTTTTGGAAGAGGATTTTTTGGAATTGGAGTCGGTGGTAGGAATACCAATTTATGGTATCATTGGCTATGAGTTTTTCAAATTTAATCCTGTCAAGATCAATTATGATGATGAAAGAATAGAGTTTTTTAGGACCGATGCTATGAAATGGAGACCCCCTTTCTATAAAAAAATGCCATTGGAAATAGATCAAAACAAGCCCTATATCCGTGCTAAAATAAAGCAGAAAAACGGGAAAGTATTGGAATCAAAATTCTTGATAGATACCGGAGCCAATCATGGGCTGCTTCTCAATCGGGAAACATCCGAGAAAATAGAATTGCCTGAAGATAACCTGGAAGCAGAATTGGGCCAAAGCTTGGGAGGCTTGCTTTATGGATACATAGGACGAGTGGATTGGTTGAAAATCCAAAGCTTGAAGCAAAAGGAGGTCTTGACTTCCTACCCGGATGAGACAGCCTTCAGCTATATCATCAAGGAATCCGGAAGAATGGGAAGTCTTGGATCAGAGGTTTTGGGCAGAACAAGGTTGATTTTGGACTATCCAAGGAAGCGTGCCATGATGAAAAAAGGAGATAACTTCTATGCACCTTATGAATACGATATGAGTGGCCTCAATGTTAAAAAGATTCCTACAGACGATAAGCGATTTTACATTGGTCAGGTTCGTGAAGGTTCTCCGGCAGATGTGGCCGGAATTGAGGCTTTTGATGAAATTTTGAGTATTAATAAAATTCCAACCTTGATTTGGGAGCTTTCGGATGTGATCAAATTGTTTCGCTCTAGGGAAGGGAAAGTCATAGAAATCGAGGTGAGAAGGTTTTTCGATGAAGAATTGACCCGATATGAAGACTTTACTTATAAAATCAGGCTGGAAAAGCAGATCTAGCCTATTACTCTCTCCTTTTGAAATTTGGCTATTTTTGGGAAAAACATCCTCTGGGAAACTTATTTTAAGGTAATTTCGTCAATAGTTCAGTTTTATAACCCTAATGCAAAAAATGAAAAAGCTATTAATTCCAATTTTGATTCTGGCAGTTGTTGGTATTTTTATTTATACCAAAGCTGTTGGCACTTACAATACTTTTGTTCAGGCCGAGGAGCAAGTCAGTGGTCAATGGGCTGAGGTGGAGACTCAATACCAGAGGAGAGCAGACTTGATCCCTAACTTGGTCAACACCGTGAAAGGGTATGCTGATTTTGAGCAGGAAACCCTAACTGGCGTCATCGAAGCAAGATCTAAAGCTACTTCTATCAATGTGGATGCTAACAATCTTTCTCCTGAAAATCTCCAGCAATTCCAGCAAGCCCAAGAGCAGCTTTCCGGTGCTTTAAGCAGACTTTTGGTCACTGTGGAGCGTTATCCTGACCTGAAGGCCAACCAAAACTTCCTGGATTTGCAGGCACAGTTGGAAGGAACTGAAAATCGGATAGCTGTGGCTAGAAGAAACTTCAATCAAGAAGTGGTTGCTTACAATACCACCTTAAGAACGTTCCCGAACAACCTCTTTGCAGGTTGGTATGGATTTGAAACCAAAGGGAAGTTTGAAGCAGTAGCCGGAGCAGAAAATGCACCTACTGTAGAATTCTAAATTATGGCTGAAAAATTATTCACTTCGGCAGAGAAGAAGCAGATCGTGTCAGCAATCCAAACTGCCGAAGTTACCACTTCCGGAGAGATTCAGGTTCATATCGAAAATCACTGTAGGATAGATGTGTTGGACCGAGCGGCTGAGGTATTTGAAACCCTGAAAATGTATCAAACCAAAGACAGAAACGGAGTTTTATTTTATTTGGCTGTCAAAGATCATAAGTTTGCCATTTTGGGAGACGCAGGAATCAATGCAGTTGTGCCCAAAAATTTCTGGGAAGACATCAAAAACCACATGGCCGATTTGTTTAAAAAAGGTCAATTCACTCAAGGTCTGATTGATGGAATCCATCAAGCCGGCGAAGCTCTTGCCGAGCATTTCCCATACCAAGGGGATTCAGACGAAAACGAACTACCCGATGAGATTTCATTTGGATCTTAAATCCATAACGCTGTTTTTATTTCTTTTTTCTTTGGTAAGTCTAGTGGGATTTGCTCAGGATTTCCCTCCTGTTCCGAATCCTCCCAGACTGGTGAATGATTTTACCCAGACATTATCTCAGGACGAAGTGGCAAGGCTGGAGCGCAAACTTGTAGCCTATAACGATAGCACATCCACTCAGATAGCCATTGTCATGATTCGCTCTATTGGGCAGTATGATATATCTGATTACGCCTTTCAACTTGGTGATCAATGGGGAATCGGAGGGAAAGTGGACAATGGAGTTCTGATTTTGGCGGCGATGAACGACCGAAAAGTCTTTATCGCCACAGGATACGGAATGGAAGGAGTGGTTCCTGATGCTTTGGCAAACCGCATTGTCGATAATTTGATCGTCCCCAACTTCAAGATGGAGTCATATTATCAAGGCTTGGATCAGGCCACGGATATGATTATCAAGCTTGCTTCAGGTGAATATAAAGCCGAGGAGGTGATCTCAAATGGCAATCATGGTGGAGCCATATTTATCTTCTTGCTATTTATTTTCCTCTTTGTGATTTTACCTCTTTTGAAAAACCGGAATGACAATGACAACCACATGGGAGGAAGAGGTGGAGGAATTGATCTCCTGACTACCATTATGCTGGCCAATTTGCTGAAAGGCGGAGGAGGAAAGTTTGGAGACTTCTCCAAAGGTGGAGGAAGCTTTGGTGGAGGAGGTGGCGGCTTCGGCGGTTTCGGAGGCGGGAGCTTCGGAGGCGGAGGAGCCGGTGGAAGCTGGTAAAGCCCTTCTTAGAAAAAAAAATTAATACAAAAAAAGCGCCATCTGGCGCTTTTTTTATGATTCTTGCTCTCGGATTAAAGTACTCTTTCCAATTGAGAGAAGTAGAAGTTACCTTCAATTGCAGCGTTTTCATCAGAGTCAGATCCGTGAACTGCATTGGCTTCGATAGACTTAGCGAAGATTTTACGGATAGTACCTTCAGCCGCATTTGCTGGGTTGGTAGCACCGATCAAATTTCTGAAATCTTCTACTGCATTGTCTTTTTCCAAGATAGCAGCGATAATAGGTCCAGAAGACATATATGCGCAAAGATCCTTGTAGAAAGGTCTTTCTTTGTGAACCTCATAAAATTTACCTGCCAATTCAGGAGTCAATCGGGTAGCTTTCATTGCCACGATTTTAAAACCTGCTTCTTCGATCATCTTTAGGATTGCTCCAGAGTTACCAGCCTCGAATGCATCAGGCTTGATCATGGTGAATGTTCTGTTTCCTGCCATGTGTTTTGAGTTTACATTGGTTTAATTCGGCCGCAAAAATAGGGGAATAGAATTCAGAATCCGAGAAATTCCAAGGAATAATCCTCTATTTCGTTCATTTTCAATAAAATGACTAAGTTGGGAATTGTCAAAAAAATCCTGACCTTTGCGGACTACTAGTGCCTAAGTGCCGTTGAACCTATATAAATGGAAGCATTAGCCTCGTTTAAAAAAGAAATATCTTCACCCAAAAAAATATTCATCACCACTCACGTCAAACCGGATGCGGATGCGCTGGGTTCCTCCTTGGGATTAGCCAACTATCTGCTGAAGAAAGGACATGAGGTAACTGTGGTGACTCCGACAGATTATCCCTCTTTCCTGAATTGGATGGAAGGGAACGATTTAGTCTTGGACTTTAGTAGGGAAGATCATCAGAAGTCAGCAACCAAAGCTTTGAATGAAGCGGATGTCGTTTTCTGTCTGGATTTTTCTGTGCTCAACAGAGTCAATGAATTGGGTGAAATGATCCGTCAGTCGGATGCATTTATTGTCAATATTGATCACCATCAGGATCCGGAGGACTTCGCTGACTTCAAATATTGGAGTACTGAAGCTGCTGCGACCTGCGAGTTGGTTTATGAGCTGATCGTAGAATTAGGCGATAAGGAGCTGATTGACAAGGATATTGCAGCATCCCTTTATGCTGGCATCATGACGGATACGGGTGGTTTTCGCCATCCCAATACTACTAAAAATGTTCACTTGGTCGTTGCCGAATTGATTGATTTAGGGGCCAACCCTTCTCAGATTGCCAATTGGATTTATGATTCCAATTCCGTCAATCGTCTGAAGTTTATCGGTTTTGCGATTAGCCGAAGACTGGTAGTGAGAGAGGATATCCATACTGCCTACTTTGCAATCAGCAAAAAAGATCTTAAAAAATATCAAAGCCGGACCGGAGATACAGAAGGATTGGTCAATTATGCCTTATCTTTGGACGGAATCAAGTTAGCCGCATTGTTTTCAGAGAGAGATGACGGAATAAAAATTTCATTCAGATCCTCAAGTGAAGTAGCGGTTAATAAATTTGCTGCGTCTTACTTCAACGGAGGTGGACACAAAAATGCAGCAGGAGGTAAATCCGAAAGAAACCTGAAGGAGACCATAGAGAAATTTGAAAATCTAGTGGAAGAGCATCAGGATGAGCTTTTTGATCAAGAGCCTGTTTCCAGCAATTGATTTCAGCAACCTTAAAAATAGAATAACCACCTAATCTTTATGAAAAATAAATCTAGCCTTTTGGCAGTTTTGGTCCTTTTGACAGGATCACTTGTTCTTTCTTCTTGTAAAAAAACTAAAGTAACCGAGAAGGATGGAATCGAATATACTTATATCAAAGAAGGAAGTGAGAAGCCAGCAAACGGTGACTTCCTGATGTACCATTTGGAAATTATGAATTCCAAAGATTCTGTGATCTACACTACCATTGATCAACCGGTACCTGGCTACTTGATGGCAAATGATTCCATGCCTACTAATAATGGGATGGATGAAATTTTTATGTCTTTGAGAAAAGGAGATAGCATTCACTTTGAATCTACCGCTAAAACCATTTTCGGAGATAACTATCCTCCATTCTTGGAAGAAAATGAAACTGTGAAAATCAGATTGGGAGCTTTTGATATTATGTCAGAGCAGGCTTTGATGGATTTCTTCACAAAAGCGAATGAGGCAGAAGCTGCCAAAAGAGCTGAGCGGGCAAAAGTATTGATCGTGGAAGAAGGAAAAACCATTGAAGAGTACGCTAAAGAAAACGGTTTGGATGTGCAGAAGACTGAAAACGGTTTGTATTATGTGATTCAAGAAGAAGGAACAGGCGAAGCTATCACTCCAGGAACTACCATGTATGTGAACTATGCAGGTTACCTAATCGACGGAACTCTTTTCGATACTTCTTATGAGCAGCTTGCCAAAGACAACAACATGTATAATCCACAGCGTCCATATGAGCCACTTCCGGTAAATGTTGGAATGGGTCAGGTAATTCCAGGCTGGGATGAAGGTTTGATGTTGTTGAAAAAAGGATCTAAGGCTAAATTCTTGATTCCTTCTCCTCTAGCTTATGGAGAAAACGGAGCGGGAGCATTGATAGGTCCAAACTCCATTTTGGTTTTCGACGTTGAAGTGACAGACGTTCAAAAATAAGTAACCTAGATTTCAATTCATTTCAAAAACTATGAAACTCAGATTAACTTCCTTATTGCTAATTCTTGCTAGTGGTTTTGCTATGATGGCTTGTATTGATCCGGATTCGACCTATCAAGCTATACTAGAAAGGGACAAAAAGGCAATTGAGGAATATCTGGCAGCTAATCCGTTGACAGGTCCCAAGGATTTTGTAGATGAGTTGACTGGTTTTACAGTGATTTGGCAACAGCTTTCCAATAGTGGTAGAATGGTGGCTCCAGGTGATACCGTTCGTGTTAATTACACAGGAAAATTCCTAAACAATAAGGTTTTTGATACCACTATTGAAACTGTAGCGAGAGCAAATAATATATATACTGAGAATAGGCAATACGGACCCATCAGGTATGTGCAGGGTGGCGGGATTAGAATAAGACAACTTATCGAAGGCTTCGAGACAGCGGTAGCAATCATGGAAGTTGGAGATAAAGCTACTGTCTTAATGCCATCTGCCTTTGCATATGGACCTGAAGGAAGAGATAATATTCCTCCTAATACTCCCTTAATTTTTGAAATCGAGTTCGTTGAATTAAAGAAAGGACCACAGAACTAATGATAAAGCGTAATTCAATTCTTTTTTCTCTTCTCTTTGCAATGATGCTAATGTACGGTTGTGAACCAACCAATCCATTTGCAACAGGCCCTCTTTATGATTCGGAGGCCAATTTGGCAATTGATAGAGTGAAAATAGATGAGTATCTGAAAACTGCCGAAATTGACAGTGTCAGAAGAATACATGATCCAAGTGGGGTTATTATAATCGTACAGGAAGAAGGAGTTGGTTCAAGGCCTACAGGAGGAACAATAGTATATACAGACTACACAGGTTCCTTAATCAGTGATGGATCTGTATTTGATACTACCAGTGAGCAGGTAGCTAGGGATAACGATATCTATGTTGAGACAGCGACATATGAAATTCTTAAATTCACTTTGGGAACTGGGCAGGTTATTCAAGGTTGGGATATTGGGTATAGGAGGCTGAGACCGGGGTCTAAAGCGGTGTTAATAATTCCTTCACCTTATGCTTATCGAAACCAAAAGATCAATGAAAGAATACCCGAGAATTCCATCTTACGATTTGATATAGATTTCAGAGGAATAGATTAAATAAAAAGGGCTTCGGCCCTTTTATTTTTTGAGCTTAGGGAATAAAGCAGGGACATTTTTTTGATACGTCTCGTAAGTTTTGCCGAAGGTTTGTAGCAGTTTTTTCTCTTCAAAATAAATCCCAAAGGGAAGGTAGATGAGTACGCAAATCAAATGAATGAGGGAACTCATGGAACTTGCCACAAAAAAGTAACCCAGAAATATCAAAATTATGCCCAGATAAAGAGGATGCCTCACTCGAGCATACCATCCTGATTGGATGAGTTCTTTCGTGTTAGATTCTTCTTTAATGCCTATAAATTCTTTCCAAGACCATGCTTTGCTACTTTTTACCAGAATAATAGTCCCAAAAGTCGCGGCCATGTATCCAAAGTAGCTTGAAATATCCGAACCCGGCAGAATTTTTTTAGTGGGGATTTGAATGGAAACATAGCCTATTCCGATTAAAAGCAGTAATGAGAATAAAGAATAAAAAAGGCGGTACCATTTATAGGCTGAACCTAATTTCTCCTTCAGAATTCTTTTTAACTTGGAGGCAGCGAAAACGCTGTGAGTTGTGTAAAATATAGCCCAACTCAAAGCTAGTATCCAATAGTCCATTCTAAGTATTACCCGGTAGAAGAAGAATTTTTATGAAAATCGGAATAATCCGCGAAGGAAAAAATCCACCAGACAAAAGAAGTCCTTTTACGCCAGAGCAAATCCAGAGTTTGAGTGAAAAATATTCAGACCAATTTTCCTTTTATGTAGAATCCAGCCCTGTCAGATGTTTTTCAGACGAGGAATTTAAGCAAAAAGGAATTAGCGTAGTGGAAGATTTATCTGCATGTGATGTGCTCTTTGGAGTCAAAGAGGTTCCTGTGGATAAATTAATTCCGGATAAGACCTATTTTTTCTTTTCTCATACAATCAAAAGACAAAGTTATAACCGTGGCTTGCTACAAGCTGTCTTGGAGAAAAATATCCGCTTGATTGACTATGAGGTTTTAAAAGATCAGGAAGGAAATAGGGTAGTTGCTTTTGGACGATGGGCAGGCGTGGTAGGAGCTTATAATGCTTTTTGGACCTATGGGAAAAAGACCGCACTATTTGACCTAAAACGTGCGCATGAATGTTTTGACTTGGCAGATATGAAGGCCGAATTGAAGAAAGTTCAGCTTCCACCAGTTAAAATCATTTTAACGGGAGCGGGTAGAGTCGGGAAAGGAGCCAAAGAGATCTTGGAAGCAATGGGAATCAAGGAGGTGAGCAAAGAGGACTTTTTGCATCAGTATTTTGAAGAGGCTGTGTTTGTTCAGTTACGATCAGAAGATTACAATAGGCGAAAAACAGATGGAGGATATGATAGGGAAGAATTCTATTCCAATCCTGAGCGCTACGAAAGCCATTTTCTCAAATATGCTGAAGAAGGTGAAATGTTGATTGCAGCAGCTTATTGGGATCCTGAAGCACCAAGGCTTTTCAAATTAGAGGATATCAATTCGGATGATTTCGCCCTTTCAGTAATCGCTGATGTCACCTGCGATATAGATGGCTCTGTCCCTACTACTCGGAGAGCTTCTACCATTCTTTCTCCTGTATATGATATAGACAGGGAGACTGGTCAGGAGATTGAAGCCTTTGGAAAGCAGAGAAGCATTTCTGTGATGGCCATTGATAATCTTCCCTGCGAAATTCCGAGAGAGGCAAGTCAGGATTTTGGCAATCAGTTGATCAAGTGGGTCATTCCTGCATTATTGGATGAGCCAGCTCCGATATTAGAAAAAGCTACCCTTGCCAGAGATGGAGATCTCACTTTAGAATTTATGCATTTAAGAGACTTTGTTTATCCCCATGAATAAATTAAACCGCTATTTGGAATCAACCCTTCTTAAACCTACCATGACCGGAAAAGAGGTTGACCTTCTTGTTCAGGATGCTATCGAGGAGCAATTTGTAGGAGTTTGTGTGCCTCCTTTTTGGGTAAAAAAGGTCAGTAGAGAACTGGAGAAGGAGGATATTCAAACTGTCACTGTCATTGGTTTTCCTTTTGGGTTTCAGGATACTGCCAGTAAAGTTGCTGAGACCAAAGAAGCAATCAAGCAGGGAGCTGATGAGTTGGATTTGGTTTGGTCTCAAACAGCCTACCATTCAGGAATGAATTGGCCGAAGATTGAGATTGCCCAAATAGCTAAAATCTGCCATGAAGAGGAGCGAATCCTGAAAGTAATTATAGAAACGGCTTATCTCAATGCGGATCAAATACAGGAGGCTTGTCTTATTTGTCAGGATGCAGGAGCAGATTTTGTCAAGACATCAACAGGCTATGCATCCAGTGGTGCCAAAGTGGAGGATATTCAATTGATGCGTCAAACCCTTTCTTCCCAAACAGGAATCAAAGCCAGTGGAGGAATCAAAACACTGGAGTTTGCAAAGGAATTGATAGCGGCTGGTGCAGACAGGATTGGAACTAGCTCAGCAAAAGCTTTGATGGATGCTTGGAAAGCCTCCCAGAGCTAATTATTCGGTGCTGAAATAAATCAGCAAGAATGGGATAATAAAAAAGGTCAAAAGGATATAGGCAAATCCAAGAAATCTGGATTTGACTGATTTTTTGCCCATATACAAAGCCAACCTGACCGGAAGAATTCTGAATTGAGGGAAGGACAGGATAATAATCGCCCCAAATGTATTGAATAGGAAATGCACAATGGCCAGGGCAATGGCAGCCTCACTCTTATAAATTGCTGCTAAAGCAGCGGTAATGGTAGTTCCGATATTAGCCCCGACTACAAAAGGGAATACTTTTTTAAGAGAAACTTTTCGAGTGGCAACCAGAGGTACAACCAAGGAAGTTGTCACAGTACTGGACTGGACTGCTGCAGTGAAGAAAAGTCCATAAGTGAAAGCTAAGCCAGTTTTTTTGAAGATCATATTGCTGATGTCCCGGAAGCTATCTACGACGAAGGCCTTATAAACTGAGGTCGCCAAAACTTTTATGGCTGCAAAAACCAGAAATACCGCCAGTATCGTGGTCAGGAAAGGAATATTAATCGTATCACTTACCCATTGCGTCAGGGGTCGAGTGAAGACTTTATTGTATATCAAAGGGCCAGTGAAGTTTTCGTCAGATCCGAAAAAATTAGCAAAATAAACAGCCAGGTTAGTCAAAAGTCCAAAATATAACTCTAGAGGTAATAGGACCAGTACCGTGAAAATATTGAAGATATCGTGGATAATACCTGCAGATAAGGCTCTTTTGAACTCTTTCTTTTTCATCACATAGGAAAAAGAAACCAACGTACTGGTAAGTGTAGTACCTATGTTAGCTCCCATGACCATAGGGACTGCTTGTTCCAGGCCTAAATTTCCGGCAGCTACTACCGCCACGATACTGGCAGTCACAGTGGAACTACTTTGAATCAAAGCGGTCATTAAAAGGCCTATGAATAGACTGACGAAAGGGTTGCGGGTTGCTAAAAATAAATCCTCTGCGACAGAATTATTGAGATGACTCATGGATACAGTCAGCAGATCAATCGCAAAAATGAACAGGAAAAGCGCCAAAAGCATGAGCACATAGCTTTTGGTTTTGTTTGGTTTAGAAGATTCTAGGTCCCAGCTTTCCATTTGGAATGAAATAAGTCAGATTTCAGTATTTTGCAATCGAAATGAAATTTAGCTGGAAAGGTAATTCCGCCGAGGTTCCGAATTTTCATTCAATTTCTGAGCAAAAATTGGTATTTTTTTACGAAATACAAGTCATAAACTGCCTTAAAGAGAAGATATTGGAAGGAGTTAACAATTTCTTAATACGTAAGGCTGAATAACTTCTGTAATTTTGTCCCGTTGCTTACCCGCCTCCAACCATGGCCAAGAAAAATATAGACCAAAACATCAATCAGGAGAAATTATCCAAAACGGCATATTCTCTTTTTGACTTCACCAAAAAGGAAAAGCCTTTCCTGATTGTGATTTGTATTTTAGTTTCAGTTGCTGCAATTATCACGCCTTACACCTACGCAGCTATGTGGTTTGGATTTGCTTTGGCGGCTTATTCTGCCATAGCCAATGACAGTATACAGACCATCGGTACTTTCATCGCCTCCAATCAGAATAGGAAGTGGTATTGGCTGTGGTTATTTATGGGCTTGATATTCGTGGGTACTGTTACCTATAGCTGGTTGACATTGGACGGAGATGTGAGTTATCAGCGATTGACGACCAAGGGACTGGAAAAGGCCCCTGAAAGTTTTGTATTTTTACAACTTGCGGCTCCGATTGTGCTTTTAATTATGACCAGGATGAGAATGCCTGTGTCTACGACTTTTCTTTTGTTGAATGTATTCACCTACAAAGCGGGTACAATCCTGGACGTAATGTTCAAAAGTTTTGTAGGATATATCCTTGCTTTTGCCATAGCCATGGTCGTATGGTTTGCGCTGGAAAGGTTTGTGAAAAATTACCTGAAAGGCCAAGCTAAACCTTACTGGATGGTCTTACAGTGGATCACTTCTGGTACATTATGGTCTGTATGGATCATGCAGGATGCAGCCAATATTGCGGTATTCTTACCTAGGCAGCTTGGCTTAACCGAGTTTTTGGTTTACACAGGTTTTGTTTTTGTAGGACTAGGATTCCTCTTCTATCTGAAAGGGGATAAAATCCAGGGGATTGTCAATGAAAAGTCCAATGTGACTGATGTCCGTGCAGCTACTATTGTTGATTTTGTTTACGCGATTATCCTTTTCTATTTCAAAATTTACAGCAGTGTACCTATGAGTACCACTTGGGTATTTATCGGGCTTTTGGGAGGTAGAGAGTTGGCTATCGCCATAGGGAAACATGGAAAGGCAAAGAAAAAAGATGCTTGGAGGTACAGAGCATTCAAGCTGGCAAGAAATGACGTATTCAAAGCTAGTATTGGTCTTTTAGTATCCTTGATATTAGCTGTCATCATCAATGAAGGAGTAAGAAATGAGATTCTGGATTACTTTAGGTAATGGAGCTCTTCTCTGACGAATACTATATGAATGAAGCCTTAAAGCAGGCACAAATTGCTTTTGAAGAAGGAGAAATCCCTGTTGGCGCTGTCATCGTATCCAAAAACAGAATTATAGCTAGAGCTTACAATCAAACTGAAAAGCTCAATGATGTCACCGCCCATGCGGAGATGATAGCCATTACCTCCGCAGCTAATTACTTGGGGGCAAAGTATCTTCCGGAGTGCAAGCTTTACGTGACCCTCGAACCCTGCACCATGTGTGGAGGGGCACTTTTTTGGTCCCAAATAGGGAAGGTTTTTTATGGAGCGGAGGATCCTAAGAGAGGTTTTCGGGAAACTAATGCTGGGATTTTACATCCAAAAACAGAGCTTCAAGGAGGCTTATTAGCTCAAGAATCAGAAAAATTGTTGCTTGATTTTTTCAAAAAGCTAAGAAATTAAAAGGAAATCATACTTTTCAGAACCTTTTCTTTCCTGACTTGGTTTTCAACACAGATTCTTTAAAGGATTTTAAATCAAAGTTTAACCAAAAAATTTTATAAAAAATGGCTTTTGAACTCCCATCATTACCTTATGCTTTTAATGCGCTCGAGCCACATATCGATGCTCGTACCATGGAAATTCACCATGGAAAACACCACAACGGTTATGTTACAAATCTGAACAATGCCGTGGCTGGTACTGATTTAGAAGGAAAATCTTTGGAAGAGCTAATGGCAGTAGCCGGCTCCAATGTTGCTGTAAGAAACAACGGCGGTGGTCACTTTAACCATAGCTTGTTCTGGTCAATTCTTTCCCCTAACGGTGGCGGTGAAGCAAGTGGAGAAGTAGGGAATGCAATCAATGCTAAGTTTGGAAATTTTGATTCTTTCAAGGAAGTATTCAACAAAGCGGCGGCTACAAGATTTGGCTCAGGTTGGGCTTGGTTAGTAGTGACAGCAGCCGGAAAATTAGAAGTTACTTCCTCCCCTAATCAGGATAACCCTTTGATGGATGTAGCAGAAATTAAAGGAACACCAATTTTAGGGCTAGATGTGTGGGAGCATGCATACTATCTTAACTATCAAAACAGAAGACCTGACTACGTTTCGGCGTTCTGGAATGTGATCAACTGGGAAGAAGTAAATAAGCGTTATTTAGCTGCTTTGAAATAAGCTGTTAGAAGAGTAAACACAAGCCCTGAGGGAAATCTCAGCGCTTTTTTTGTCCGTTAGCTGACGAAATACTGTACGCTTCTGAACGCAGAAGATATTTTGATTTTCAATAAAATGCCCTTTAAAGCTATTTTAAGCTTATTTTCTATTCATGGCATTTCATTTTCAATAGTAGGCAGGAATAACATTCAATCTTATTTGAAAATGAAAACTGCCAACTATTTATTTTTGACCCTATTTGTTTACCTATTAGGGCTTAGTAATCTCGCCGCAAAAGAGGTGAGCCGGATCTCCGGAAAAATTTTAGATCAAAAAGGTGCTCCTGTAGCCTATGCCAACGTAGCCTTGATAGCTGTGGAAGGCAATGGATTGATTGACGGAGCAGTTTCAGATGAAGACGGATCATTTATCATCGAGTCCGTTAAATCTGCGAAAGTTTCTCTAGTGGTCTCTTCCATAGGCTTCAATACCTACACTTCTGAACCTTTTGAATTGACTCCGGGACTTATAAAGGATATGGGAACTGTCAACATTCAGGATGAAATGACTGGCCTGGATGAGGTAACAGTTAAATCCACACGTCCTGAAATCATCATCGAACCTGATAAGACGGTGGTCAATGTAGAAGGCACTGTCATGGCCGAAGGATCCAATGCATTAGATGTCATAGGAAGATCCCCGGGAGTCTATGTAGATCAGGATGGAATCATCAATTTGAATGGTCGTTCTGGTGTAGTAGTCATGATCAATGATAGACAAACGTATATGTCTGCCACGGATTTAGCTAACTTCCTTAGATCTATGCCTGCAGATAATATCAAAAGCCTTGAGGTAATTAATAACCCTTCTGCAAGATTTGATGCGGAAGGTGCTGCGGGAGTGATCAACATCAAACTGAAGCGTAATACTGTTGATGGAGTTTTTGGAAATGTGCAGTTAGGCGGGCAATACAATGGACTTTGGGCTCCTATAGGAGGAGTGGCTTTGAATGTGAAAAAAGGGAAATGGACAACCAATGCCAATTTCAATCATAATCAATATGCCATTTTCAATGATTTGGACATCAATAGAAACTTTACGCTGCCTGAAGGAATATCTAATTTCAATCAAACTTCCAGAATTACCCAGCGTGATAAAAACTGGTTCTTCAACGGTGCCGCAAACTACGAGATCAATGAAAATCAAAACTTGGGATTGAATATTCAGGCATCCACTTCCAATGATGTCAATACCTCTACCTCCCTGACCAATATTACTAATCCAGGTACGGATATCATTGACTATTTGGACAGTAGAAATGATGCGAATGGACATAGCGATAGAATCTTTGCCAATCTCCACTATGATGCGAAGTTGGATACCTTGGGTACTAAAATCAGCTCTGATATAGACTTTACCAGAATGAATGCCAACAGTGAGTCCTTATTAGGAAACACTTATTGGTCTGGAGAAGATCAAGGATCAGGTATGAGAAATCAAATTCTGACTTTGAATGAAATGTATTACAATATTTTCACGGCAAAAGTGGATTTTGTAAAGCCTTTGAAAAATGGAAACACCTTTGAAACAGGCTTGAAAGGTTCTTGGGTAAATTCAGATAATGATTTGGACTTGCAAAGAGCAAACGAAGATGGTCCATTCCAGCCTGACCCAAGTAGCAACCGTTTTATCTACAATGAAAACGTGTTGGCAGCTTATGCTTCTTACAAAGGGAAGTTTTCCGAAAAAGTCAGCTATCAGGCTGGATTGAGAGGGGAATATTCTGATATCAGAGGAAACTCAGTTACCCTAGGTCAAATTAATGAGCAAAACTACTTCAATTTATTCCCTAGTGTATTTGTACAGCATAAAGTAAGCGACAACTATCAGATCATTTACAATGCAAATAGAAGGATTACCCGTCCGAATTACCGATTGTTGAATCCCTTTATTTATTACATAGACCCTTTGACTTCAGAGCAGGGAAATCCAGGTTTGAAGCCTCAGTATTCCAACAATTTTGAAATGAACCACGTGGTAAAAGGAGCGTACCAATTTACCTTGGGGTATAGCGAGACGGAGGATGCATTTATGCAGGTATTTATGCAAGATCAGGAAAGTCGAACTACCACTACTTTCACTGACAACTTTGACAAGACGCGAAACGCAAACTTCAGAGCTATCGTTCCGGTTCAAATCAAAGAATGGTGGAGCACATCCAATATGCTTCAGGTAAATTATAATCGCTTCAAATCTCAGATAGGAGATGACTTCTTGGATCAGGATCAGACTTCCTTTATGATGAGAACTCAGCACAATATGACCTTGCCAGCCGGATTCAAATTGGAATTGATCGGTATGTATATTGGACCTCAAATCTGGGGACAGGGTACCATAGACGGATTTGGCTGGGTTGAGGCAGGAGTGACCAAGTCTTTGATGAAGGATAAACTGACGCTGGCTGTGAATGGAACTGACTTGTTTAGGACTCAGGTGATCCGTGCGAATGTGAATTTTGCAGATATTGATACCAGCTTCAGACAATACAGAAGTAATCAGGGGGTCAGATTTACCCTGAGATGGAGATTTGCTCAAGGAGAAAGTTTCCGGGTGAATTCCAGTACAGGTAGTACAGAAGAGCGTAACCGTTTGAATTAATGTCAATCCCTTCCCGTATTGGGGAGGGATTTTTATTGATATTTATTATGAAAAGCCCGTAAGGAAAAATCTCGCACAACTTGTCCCTAACTTGATTCGGGAGGGGGATGATTATCCTTGGCATTCCATCTGGCCACTGAAAAACAATTTATAAACAGATGAAATCGAGCATGACGAAAACTTCACACACTGAGATGATTATCCACCATGCGAAGATTCCATGTGACCTATAAAAATCAATTATAAACACATGAAAAGAACATTCTTATTTGCCTTAGCTGTAGGCTTGACTTTATTCTACCCTGGATTAACAAAGGCCCAGGATTTTTCTAAAGCTGATCAGGTTTTTGATTCTTTGGATTTCCATGACAAATACATGGGAACTGTCATGATTGCGAAAAATGGGGAAAAGGTTTACAGTCGATCCATAGGATTTGCTGATTTCGAAAAAGGACAAAAGCTAAATGAAAACACCAAGTTCAGGATTGGCTCAATATCCAAAATATTCACTTCTGTTTTGATCATGAAGGCAGTAGAGGAAGGTAAGCTTCAATTGGATCAAAAGCTTTCGGATTTCTATTCCCAGATTCCCAATGCAGATAAAATTACTGTGGACATGCTTCTGAATCATAGAAGTGGCATTCATAATTTTACTGATGATGAAAACTATTTGGGCTACAGTACCGAGCCAAAATCTGAAGAGGAAATGATTGCTATTATCCAAAAAGGAGGAAGTGATTTTGAACCCAATTCCAAAGCATCATATAGCAACTCAAATTATATCTTGTTGACCTTTATTTTGGAAAAAACATATGAAAGTAGCTATGGCGAATTGTTGGCAAAAAAGGTAAGTCAACCTCTAGGTTTAGAGAATACGGAGGTATTTGAATCCGTTTATGTCAGTCAAAATGAAGCGAAATCCTATGCTTATAACGGAACGTGGAAAGTTGAAAATGAGACTCATCCGAGCATTCCTTTGGGAGCAGGCGCTATTTCCTCCACTGTGAGTGACTTGATCGTTTTCATCCAAGGGCTATTTGATGGAAAATTGATTTCAGAAAGTAGCTTGGCTAAAATGATGGAAATCAAAGAAGGGTATGGTAGAGGAATGTTTACCTTCCCGTATTTCGATAAAAAAGCTTATGGCCATACTGGCGGAATAGACGGTTTCCGCTCCTTGTTGGGTTATTTTCCGGACGATCAGGTAGCAATTGTGACCCTTTCCAACGGATTAAACTGGAATGCAAATGAGGTTACCCTTACCTTACTGAATGCGAACTATGGAAATGAGGTAAAAATTCCATCTTTTCAGACTTACGCTCTTAATCCTTCTGACTTGGACTTATATGTAGGTGAATACGTGACTACTCAAATTCCTATCAATTTTACTTTTGTCAAAGATGGCGACACCCTAGTCGCAAAGCCAAGCGGTCAGCCTGATACCAGATTGGAACCCATCGGCAAGCATCAATTCGAATTTTCAGCTGTAGGAGCAGTATTTATCTTTGATCCCGAAAAGGGGGAACTTACCTTCAAACAAGGAGGAGGAACCTTTAGCTATAAAAAGAAATAAGTTAAAAAGCCGGATTAATCCGGCTTTCTTATTTCTAAACTAAGGTGGTCCAATTCAATTGGAATCTGAGCACATTTTTAGAGTTTTTGGGGGTTTTCTATTTAATTAAAGTGATATAAGAAAATCAACACGCCGGTGAATGCAGGTTTTTTCTGATCTTTAATTTCAAGTTTTACTTCCACTTCTGCTTTGACAGTTCCTCGGAGGTTGGCTACGTTTTTCAAGTTGGCAATCAACCTTACTTCGCTGTCAACTGTTACGGCTTGTGCAAATCTCAGGGACTCGATACCGTAATTAATCATCATTTTGAGATTTTCCACCTTTACTATTTGTTCCCATAGATGGGGAACTATGCTCAGCGTCAGATAGCCATGAGCGATGGTGTTACCGAAAGCTCCTTCCACTTTGGCTCTTTCAGGATCAGTGTGAATCCACTGATGATCGTGCGTAGCATCTGCAAATAGATTGATTTGGTTTTGGGTGATTTTGAAATAGTCCGAAGTTCCGATTTCCTTTCCGTTGTACTGTTCGAAATCTTCAAAGCTTCTAATAATTACAGGGTTCATACTGGTGGTTTCTATTTTAAGCTTCAAATAGCTTAGATATTTTATGAAATCCAAGTAAAAATATATCTCGGGATGCACTCAAAAGTGGATGAAATGCAAGTTTTATAGTCTGAAAAAAATTTCGTTTGAAAATTTTAAATCTCTCTTGATTTTGAAAATTTAATTATTAATTTTCTTTCGAATTTTATAGTATTTTGAATATGATATTTGTCTTGTTAGCCCTGTGGGCTAGCTTTTTAACCGATCCCCTGGTTTCTAAATTTTCTCAAGAACCTCCCGTTTATTCCTCCATTTCACATTCCAAAGAGCTGATAATTGATCAGAATTTTGGCTATACGCTTAAGACTAACAAGAAAATAACTGTCTTGAGCGCAGAAGGATTAGGTCATGCTTCTGTCAGGATTTTTTATGATAAGCTGGTCCAAATTAAAGGCTTTAGTCTGGAGGTGATAGATCCTGCTACAGGCAAAACTATCCAAAAAGCCAAAATGAAAGATTTGCAAGACGCCGAGTTATATGATGGTCTCTCCATTTTTGCAGATAACAGACAGAAATATTATGTCGTGAACTCAGCCAAATTTCCGATTGAGGTTCATATTCAGACTGAGGTTTATTTCCAATCCAACTTCAGTTTTCAACCCTGGATTCCTGTAGAAAGTACTTTTCAAAAATTGGATGAAGCTGAATTAGCTATCATTTACCCTGAATCTATTGGGATTCGCTATCAGGAACAGCACCTTTCTGGAAACAAGACTGAAGAATCCTTGGCTGACGGAAGGAAAAAGTTGGTATGGAAAGAAGCCAATTTACCTGTACAGGATCTCAGCATTCGAGAAGAGGATGATCATCGTTTATATATCGCTCCCAAGGAATTCAAATTAGAGAGTTTTCAAGGATCTATGAACGATTGGTCAGAATTGGGCTTGTGGAAATACAAACTCAATGAGGGAAGGGATCAGTTGCCTCAAGAGTTTAAAGAAAAAATCCTGAAGCTGGTAGAAGGGATAGACGATCCCTATGAAAGGATTTCAGTCCTATATACTTACCTGCAGAAAAACTTTCGCTACGTCAGTATACAATTAGGCATAGGTGGTTGGCAAACCATGACTGCTACAGACGCGGTCAAATATTCCTACGGGGATTGTAAAGGCTTGACCAATCTTATGAAAGCCATGCTGGAAGCAGCTGGAATTCCTGCTTTTTATACCTTGGTCTATGCTGGCGAGGGAGAATCAGATATTCGCACAGATCTCCCTTCCAATCAATTTAATCATGTCATTTTAAGAGCAGAAATAGATCAGCAACCCGTATGGCTGGAGTGTACTTCCAATAGTTTGCCGGCAGGCTACTTGGGTTCATTTACCAATGACCGACATGTTTTAGTAGTGACTCCAACCGGGGGATATTTAGCCAAAACCCCAAGCTATGAGCAAAGTACCTGGAACCGGGTGGAGAATGAGTATTTTCTCCAACTGGATGAGAAAGGTGATGCCACGATGACTATGAAGCAGCACTTGGAAGGAAATCCAGCTTACAAGGCTGTTAGTATTTCCAGACAGCTTGATTCCAGACAGCAGCGAGATTATTTCAATAAAAACTCAGCTATTTCCGGATTGGTAATTCAAGATTATCAATTTGAATCCGAGCAGTTGGATTCCTTACCTATAGCTGATAGAACGGTCAAAGGAATTGTTCAAAAATTTGCTCAGACTACCGCCAAACGCCTTTTGCTTAAGCCATTTTTCACCAAAATAAAATTAGATGAAATAGGTTTCAAAAATTTTGATTTGGAAGAAACCTATGCCATAGATCTCCCAAAAGGAGTAGTATCAGAATTCAATCTTGAGCCTCTGGAAATCAAGGAGGAGGAATATAGCATTCACATTGAAAATCAGTTGAAAGACAATCAGCTTCTGGTTACCAGAAAAATTAAGGTTTCCATCAAAGACCCTAAGGATGAAGATTCCAAGAAAGTCCTGATTAGTAAAATCAACTCGGTAGGATATGGAACCTACCATTTTACCAAGCCCAGCCTAAGTCAAAAATAATATGAAATGCCCATGAGAAAAAATCTCACACAAGGGGATGATTATCTTGGGCATCCCTCCCGAAAGTCATCGGGATGACCCCTAAAAAACAAATTATAAACAGATGAAATCGAGCATGACAAAAATGTCACACACTGGGACGAATATGCTAAATGCGAGATTCCATGTGACCTTTGACATACAACTTATAAACACATGAAAAAGCAACTTTTATTATGCCTTCTCTTTTTATTGCATCTTTCAGGATATGCCCAAAAGGAGAAATTTGGAAAATATAATTCCAATGAAATTTCTTATTCGGAAGTTGATTTTGAACCAGATGCGGAGGCTGTAGTACTTTTCGAGGAAGGGGTTTCCAAATTCTTCGGGGAAGTTTTTGAAACAACCTACCATTTCAGGATCAAAATTCTAAAGGAGTCAGGAATAGCTCGGGGAGATGTAAAGATTCCATTCTATTCAGGTGATAATAGAACGGAAGAAATCAGTGGTTTAAAGGCTTTGATCACCAACTTTGAGGGAGATGAGCCACAGTCCATTAAGGTGGATAAAAATCAGATTTTTGAAGTTGAGGTAGGAAATGGATGGAAGGAATACCGGATTACATTTCCCAATGTGAAGGTGGGCTCTATTCTGGAGTATACGTATAAGAAAACGGATAAGAATATCACCCTTTTAGATGGATGGACATTCCAAAATGATATTCCAACCATCATGTCTTCTTACAGTATCACCATGATTCCGCAATTGGAATACAAGATGATTGGTCAAGGAACAAAGTATAATACTACCTCAGAAAAAACTGTAAATAACGGGACCTACACTTGGACGTTGAGGAAGCTGAATTCCCTGAAGGCGGAGCCTTACATGAATAATTTTGCGGATTATAGAGAAAGAGTTGAGTTCCAGCTTTCACGTTACCAAAAAACCTTGTACGAGTGGGAAGATGTACTGAAAAATTGGATCGTGCTGGGAGATGAGGTTTTGAGAGGTTATACGGATAAGGGGTATTTCCGAAGCTCTCCTTTGGAAAAAGTGATGGATGGCGTAGACTTCGAAGGAAGCACTGAGCTGGAGAAGGCTCAAAAGGCCTATTATTACCTTCAGCAGAATTTTCAACTTAACACTGAAAGTGGTTTCTTTCCAGACCAGCAAATATCTCAGTTGGTCAAAACCAAAGTGGGTTCGGCGGTAGAACTGGACCTGGCATTAATGGGTATTTTGAGATCTATGGGGATAGAGTGCCATCCAATTTTGGTAGGGTCAAAAGGTAGTGGAAGAAGTGATTTAGTACCTTTTCCATTTATCAACCAGTTTAATAGTGTATTGCTTCATGCGAAGCTGGATGGCAAAGAATATCTCTTGGACCTGGAAGATCCATTGGCCCCTTTTGGATATGTGGACTTGGATAAACATGTAAAAGCAGGGCTTTTTCTGACTAAAGAAAATAGCCAATTAGTTCCTATCAATATTCCTCATAATTCGAATTCAGTATTTACTTCAGTGTTGAAATTTGATGAGGAAAAGAATTTGATTGTAGAAGGATCGCTTCGCAGGTATTTTTACGAGGGTTTGCAGATGTCACATCGATCCCAAAATCTCCAAAAAAATAATGAACCCCTTCATAAGCTATTTACTTTGGATCCAACTTGGGAAGTAGTCAATATGGATATGCAGGATAATCTTAAAGAGGACAATTACACCACCACAAATTATACGATCAAGATCCAAGGCCAAAATTCAGAGGAAACTTCCTTGATGATGCTTACTCCTTTTAAGGTCGCTACTTTCAGTAAAAATCCTTTTACTCAGGATTTCAGGATTTTCCCTGTCGATTTCGGTTTTGCATTTTCAGAGACTTATTCTACCCTGCTGGAAATTCCCGAAGGTTATGAGTTGGACGATTATCCTCTCAAGGAAGCAATCAGCATGAAAAATGGGGAGGTGTTATTTTCTTATAATCCAGTGCTAATGGGAGATAAAGTTCAGATTGTAGCAAAGCTCGAAGTCAAAAAACCAACGATTGATGTTAGGCAGTATGCCAATTTGAAATATTTTATGGAAACTGTGGCTACTAAAATGAATGCTCCTGTTGTCTTAAAAAAAGTAAGTAATCCTTGAGGAATTAGATATGAGGTTGATTTTATTGTGTTTCCTTGTAATAATTTGCCAGGAAACGAAATCTCAAGTCAAATTTGGAGTTTATTCAGAAGAGGAGCTTTTGTTGGAGGAGGTAAGTTTTCAGCCAGAAGCAAAAGTTGTTACTCTTTGGGAAGAAGCCAATAGTTATTTTATGGTAAATGGGCTTCATACCGATTTTCATTATCGATTCAAAGTACTAGATGATAACCATGACAATTTTGGAGATATTTTAATTAATTTCTACCGGGGGAAGTCCTTAGTAGAGAATATTGTTAAAATTAATGCTCAAGTATCTTACTTAAAAGATGGACTAAGGATTACAGAACTGCTTCAAAAAGATCAGATTAAAGAAGTTAATCTAGGTGGTGGAGAGTTTCAATATGTGTTGATTTTTCCCAATGTGAAAAAGGGGACAATTATTGAATTTACTTTTAAAAAGATTGACCATCAATTTGGAATTTTAGAAGGATGGTCTTTTCAAAAAAAATACCCTGCATTGAATAGTAAATACACTTTCAAAGCTCCAATATTTTTTCAATATCAAATGATTATGCAGGGGAAGAAAGTAGCTGAAGCTGCAGTTATCTCTGAGAAAAAGAATTTGTATAGTTGGCTGAGAAAGGATGTTCCATCTTTACCAGAGGAGCCTTTTGTTGGAAACCTGATAAATTATCAAGAACGAGTAGATGGTTATTTATATTCAAGTGAATATGTTAATCCTGACGAATTAGAAAGCTCAGAAATGATCTATGCCAATTGGAAACAATTAGCTAACAGATGGCTGGATTATGAAGATATGAGCTCTTATTTTATTCTCAACCCTGAATCAATTCCAAACTATCCAAATTTTAAGTTGGACTCCCTCTCAGAATTGGATCAAGCGAAATTTTTATTTGATTATGTTTCCAAAAAAATTAAACTTTTAAATTCCTCTTATTTGGAGCCTATTTATCCTTTGAATGATTTGATCGAAAAAAATGAAGGGAATTCATTTGATAAAAACTTGTTTTTAGTCCATCTCCTTAGAAGAAAAGGTATTCAGGCTACCCTAGTTATGGTCAATGATAAGGCTAAAGGAAGAGAAAAATTAATAGAAGTACCCTTTATCAATCAATTTCACTCTTCTATAATTTCTACTCAAATAGAAGGGAAAAATTATTTGCTAGATGCTAGTGACTCAATTACTCCTTTTGGGTTAATTCCTCCTTCCAAGATGGTAGAGAAAGGATTTTTTTTGGAAAAAGATAAGGGAAGGTTAGAGGAGCTGAATCATTCGCATAGATCAGGTTCAATTCATTATATCACGTTGGAGAATGATTCATCTGGTACACTTAGGTTTAAAAATCAAATTAGATTTCTAGACTTAAAGGCTTTGGAGGTTGGGGAGGATCTTAGAAAATTAAAAGAGGTAGAAAAGTTTTTATCTGAAGAACCGATTTTAAAGGGGAATGAAATCAAAAATCCCAGTATATCAGATCAGCTAAGCTCTAGCAGATCAATAGTTTTAACTTTTGATTCTTTTGTGGGAAATGAATCAGAGGAAACAATTTTTCTTAAACCAATTCAGTTTTCAGAATTTAACAATAATCCATTTACCCAAGATAGCCGTATTCTTCCCATAGAATTTAAATATCCATATTTTGAAAATTTCAATATAAGCATTCCTATACCTGAGGGATTTGTTTTAGATGATTTTCCTGAGCAAACTAGTCTAACAATTCCTTCAAAGGGTGCCCGCTTTTCATATTTAGTTGAATTGGCAACCAATCAACTTAATGTTCTAGTCAAATTGGAAATTCATAAGGACAGATATCTTTCTGAGGAATATCCTGATCTCAAATATTTTTTAGAATCGGTTTCGTCTAAACTAAATGCCCCTATTGTGTTAAGGAAAAGCACGGTTCTTTGATCTTTATTGGAGAACTCACAGTTCTGACGATATTTGGACTAAATATGGGAAAATACATTCATGGATATCTGACAGAGGAGCAGGAGCGACTGATGAGCCAGGCGGGTATTCTGACTCCTTTAATTTATCCTTTCATTGATTTAAAAAATCGAAAGAATGTATTGGAAATAGGTTCTGGGGTTGGGGCACAATCACAGGTAATATTGAGCCTTTATCCTGACTTGGACTTGACCTGTGTGGAAATAGAGAAGTCTCAAATTGAAAAAGCCCAAATCAATTTATCCAGATTTTCGGAAAGGGAAATCAATTTTGTCAATCAAGATGCAGCAGAACTGAATTTAGAGGAAAAGTTTGATGCTGGATTTATCTGTTGGGTTTTGGAGCATGTAGAAGATCCAAAAAAGGTGCTAAGGTCAGTTTATGAGCACTTGCACCCTGAGGGGATTATCTATTTAACAGAGGTCTTCAATTCAAGTTTTTATTTTTTACCCAAATTGCCGGGTCTGGAGCGATATTATAATGCTTACAATGCCCATCAGATTCAAAGTGGAGGAGATCCTGATATTGGGGTCAAGCTGGGAAATTTGCTGCATGAAGTAGGTTTCGAGGAAATAGAATTACAAAGAGGTGGGTTTCATTTGGATCAATCAAGGCCAGAGGAATTAAAGCGCATGACAGCTTATTGGAAAGAGTTGATGAAAAGTGCTGCTAAACCTATGTTGGACACCGATTTAATCAAGGAGAAGGATATAAGGGAGATGGAATCAGACTTAGAAGCTATTGCCAAAGCTTCAAATTCCGTATTTTTTTATCAATTTGTACAGGCAAAAGCAAAGCGCAAAGCATGAAAATAATCCATTGGGTCAGCAGATTTATCCTAAAAATCATTATTTGGTTTTTTATCATATCAATTGGTTTGGTCATCATTTATCGCTTTGTGCCTGTTCCACTTACTCCATTAATGGTGATTCGTTTGGTAGAGCAGTCTTTGGATGAAAAAAAAGAACTGAGGCTTTACAAAGACTGGGTACCGATGGAGGAGATCTCCAGGCATGCACCTCAAGCGGTATATGCCTCAGAAGATCAAAAGTTTTTGCAGCATTCAGGTTTTGATATGGAAGCCATGAAAAAAGCTTGGGAAGGGAATAAGAAAGGTAAAAGAATAAAGGGAGCAAGTACCATAACCCAGCAGACTGTCAAAAATGTGTTTCTCTGGCCAGGTAGAAATTATGTGAGAAAGGGGCTTGAAGCTTACTTTACAGTTCTAGTAGAATTTCTCTGGCCCAAAGAAAGGATTATGGAGGTGTACTTAAATGTCATAGAAATGGGCCCCGGAATCTATGGAATCGAGGCTGCTGCTCAAACATTTTATGGTAAATCGGCCAAAAAACTTACTCGTGGAGAAGCTGCCATGATAGCTGCAGTATTACCGAACCCAATACGATGGAGCCCTAGGAGACCTACCAATTACATCTCCGGAAGACAAGGTTGGATATTGAGACAAATGAATAATCTTGAGCCCCTAGGCTGGGGAAACTAGGGCTTTGCAATCGGGACTTTTATTTTTCAAAAAAGCCTTTACTAGACTCTCACCCAATATTGAAATTTATTGCTGTTCCATAGTTAAGCGCTTTGATCTCAAGGCGAATAGCTAAAGACTTAAAATTGATCTTTCTGAACCAAAATTGTAATATTCAAAGCTTGAATTTTTTTCAGTACAATAAAACTGTTTTTCAGGATTCAAAAAGTGTATTGTACGACAACGAATCCAAATAAAATTTGTTTTAAAAAAAATCAAGGCTTAATTTTTTGTGTTAAGGGAATATGAATTCCAAGTTAAAAAATGCTTCATACAGGCTAATTTTGAGGATTAAAAAATGCAAGAATTTTTTATCCACATTTTCAATTATTTATCCACACTTTTCAACAATAGCATAATAAAGTGCTGAAAATCAGTATTTTAATAGCGATCAATAATAGGTAAATTTGTGGATAATCGAAGCTAACTGAAAAAAGGGCTGTTAAAATGAATGTTAAAAAGTGGATAATTTCAAAATCCAAATATTCTTTTAAATCGGCCTTAATCCTGCCTTTGTCGGATCAATCTTTTTCGGTAAGAATTGAAGATTCTGGACTTTGAAACAAAGCCCAAATAGCGTCCATCCTCTACTACAGGCAGGTTCCATGCTCCTGACTTCTCAAACTTATCCATGGCTTTTTGCATATTTTCAGTAGCTAATAGGATTTCTGGAGGACTATGCATTAAACTCCTAATTTGAGTGTTTTCTTGCTTTTCTAAGTCAAACATGATATCCCTGATGTCATCCAAGGTGATGATTCCACGGAGTATTTTATTTTCGTCCACAACAGGGAAAATATTTCTCTTGGAAATTTTAACCAAGTCGATCAAATCTTTCAGCTTGGACTCTGGGTGAATAGGTAATAAATCTCTTTCTATTACATGAGAAATATCTATCATATCCAGCAACTCTTGATCTTTGGTTTCTGGCAGCTGTTTACCCTTTTCCTTAAGTTGTTGAATATAAAGGCTGTCCTTTTGATAGTAAGTGGTGGTGATATAGGAGATGGCCGAAACGAACATCAGTGGTACAAAAAGTTCATATCCCCCAGTTATTTCAGCGATAAGGAATATAGCTGATAAAGGCGCGTGTTGAACTCCCGCCATGACACCGCACATAGCCACTAAGGTAAAATGAGCGAGAGGCAGGGGAATGTGAATTCCCAACATGTTTTTCCCAAAAGCGAAAAGGAAGCCTACTAGACCCCCGACATATAAGGATGGAGCGAATATCCCTCCCGATCCTCCTGCACTCAATGTCAAAGCGGAGGCAATGGGTTTAATTAAGATAATTAAGCCCAAAAAAATCAAAATCATGTACGGGTTTTCTATTGCAGAGAAAAATGGACTTTTTTCCAATAACTGGTTGGAGTTGCCATCAATAAGCAAGTTCAGTGTATCGTAACCCTCCCCATATATAGGAGGAAAGAAAAACAACATGAACCCTAGCATTGCTCCACCATACAGAATTCTGATGGTTTGGCTTTCCAGTCCCTCCATGATTTTTTCTGTTCGGACTACAGCCTTACTGAAATACAAAGAGACTATGCCGCAGAAAATCCCCAATAAAAGATAATAGGGCATATGGGCCGCTCTAAATTCTTCCTGAAGATTGAAATTGAAGACTGAATCCTCCCCAATCAACAACATGGAAGTCAGGGAGCCCGTCACCGAGGCAATCAGCAAAGGGATAAAGCTTGCCGTACTGATTTCCATTAATATGACCTCTATCGCAAAAATCACGGCTCCGATCGGCGCTCCAAATATGGCCGATATCGCACCAGCAGCTCCACAGCCAATCAATAAAGTTCTTTTTTTGGAGTTGAGATGTACCAAAACTCCAATATTGGAACCAATGGCTGACCCTGTTACCAGCATGGGTGCTTCTAATCCGACGGAACCTCCAAAACCGACCGTCAAGGCCGAAGTAAAAACCCTACTGTAGGTCTTTACTCTGGGTATTAAACTCTGCTTTTTGGAAATTGTAAACAGTACATCCGGAATTCCATGTCCACCAACATCTTTGAAAAGATATTTTCCTATTAGAAAGGCAGCAGCGATACCTATAATTGGATAGATGATGTACATGAAATTGGCATATTCTACATAAAAACCTTCAGTCAGAAAGTTTTGGATAGCATGTACTCCTTGCTTGAGAATCACTGCGGCCAGACCAGAAATCACACCAATGATGCCACTGAGAATCAAAATAAAATTTTGATTACTCATATGCCTTAATCTCCAAATCAGGAGTCTGGTTATGAAATCATTTTTTGCCAAAATCTACTTTTAATCAATTCCATACAAAGTAAGTAACCTATGGAACAAAGGAAAAATATCTCCTATTCTTTTGCCAAATCTTCGTCTAAAGCCAAAATGCAGTTCAAAATGAGTCGGCTGGCCTTCACATAAAATTCTGGATTAATATTTTTAAATTCATCGGTAACCTGATGATAATCTTGATGGTCTTCAACTCCAAAGTATAAATGAGGAACCTTTTTTTCGAAAAAAGCACCGTGATCTGATGATTTAGTCCAGTCATCAGCCCCTGTACCTGGGATATCATGGCCAAACATTAATTGAATGTCGGAATCAGCAGCGGCAGACTCCAATGCCGGTTTGAATTGTGGATGGTAGTGAGTTCCAGAAACATATAATTCCCCTTTTTCATTTCTGGATATCATGTCCATATTGACATTCAGTGCGATCACTTCCAATTCGAAGGGAAAATCTGCAACCAGTGCTTTTGCACCTTGAAGTCCCATTTCTTCTCCATCCAAAGCTGCAAACATCAGGCTATGCTTGGCCGGGTTTTTCGCAAAATAATCTGCCATTTCAATCAAAGCAGCCGTGCCAGAGGCATTATCGTCAGCTCCATTATATATAGAGTCGCCTTCAGCGTTCTTTTTCCCTACTCCCACATGATCGTAATGAGCTGTGATCACAATTATTTTTTTGCTCTCTGTCCCCGCTACAAATCCTACTACATTTTTTCCAGTGAGGGTTTTTCCTTCTCTTCGATTGTAAAACTGAAATTCCTGTAAATAATCTGGGTATTGAGAATTTAATCCTGATTTTTCGAATTCGGATACTATGTACTCTCTCGCTTTAAGGTTTTCAGGGGTTCCGGTTTTTCTCCCTTTCAACTCATCGGAAGAAAGGTAAACCATGTGTTTGATAAGAGTTTTTTCCCGTAAGGATTGTGCAGAAACAGAAAAATGAGCCAAGCAGATGATGAAAAAGAGGAGAAGTTTTGGTCTTTGGTACATGAGATGGTTAAAATTTCGTTATTTAAAGTCCGAATTTAATTTAAGTTTCTTTCCTTCCATTTCTCTATGAAATATTTAATTTTTCTGGCAATACTCATCTTGTCCCATCCAGTCAGGAGTCAAGGGAATTTACCGGAGACTTTTTTTGATGGAAAGTCTGTGGTTTTGATCTCTGCTGATCCAGCTGCCAGACCGGTAATGGATTGGAAGGCTGTTGCCGATTCGGTTCATTCTGCTTTAGTAAAAGCTGGAGGTGACCCAGTCGCTTATTACGAGCTTGAGCAGGTTTCCTTATCGGAGGAAGTACAAAGTAACTACGCCAAAGCCTTTGAGCAGCGTTTGATTAAAAATATCATCCTAGTCACTCGTCAGAGAAACAATGCGAGTATCCATGTAGGAAAGTTCAGTGGAGATGGGAAAGTCATCACATCAACTGCTCTTTTTGGTCTGAGCGCACCCAAAATTGAAGAAGTAGCGGACCAGTTTGGAGCTTTGGGAGAAAATGTCAGAACCAAAAACCTCCTGGTGATCGATATTCCTGAGTTTCCAAGTATAAGTCAAGGAGAAGCTGCCCAGCAAGCTTCCTCCAGTAAATTTTTTGCAAGAAATCCTCTAAACCTGGAAGTATTTAAACTGGGTGTTCCATTGGAAGGATCAAGTGCTGAGACCGGTTCTTTGACATATTTCAGATATGATTTATATGGTAAGTCAGCCGAACGGATATTGGCAGAACAAGCAGCCCAAAAAGCAGAGATAGAAGGAATTCTCAAAACAGAATATCCTTACGAAGTTGCTTGGCTTACTGAGGCGAAAACCAATCAGGAATTGATCAGGGACAGAATTCAGTTTCTATTGGTGAAAGTTGAAGGGAGAGAAGCGGACCTTAAAAAAAGTATGGGGCTAAATTCCGATCCTGAAATAGAAAATCAAACCGTGGTAAAATACTATATCAAGCTATTGGTAAGAGATGAATTATATATAGGACCTGAATGGGATGCTGATTCGGATTGGAGAGTAGCATTAAAAAATTTCATCAGGAATCTAAAAAAATAAACCTCCCCAAAAGGGGAGGTTTTGTCGCTAATAAACTTAGGGGTGATTACAGCAACTTTTACTTTTCTTTATATATGTGTTACAAATATGTTACTATGAAATAGTATAAAACTAAAGAAGTTACTTTTTTTTTATTATCCAATACTTTCAAAGATTTTTTAAAAAAAACTGACTTTTATTTAAAATTTTATTCGAAAAATAGCATCTAATAGTAATTTTTGTTCAAAAAAGGGATCAAAGCAAGTAAAATTGCCTGAGAATAGTAATCTCTCCTAGTAAGCTTTCCATCTGTTAAAATACCAACTGACCCGCCTTCTTGCTTGGAATTTGTTCTTGAAAAAAACTGATCATCTGCATCACCCAGTTCCATTCCGCTTTTGATCAAACTGACTATACCCTCGGGTAGATAAAAGGTGCCGGTTTTGGCTTGACCCACTTGCCCATTATCATCTAAAATATAGATCCAGGCAAAAGCAAACATGCCATGTTTATCTTGGTCCAATCCACCTTCGATTCCTACCCAATAATTTCCTTCCGGAAAATTCTTTTTGGCATTTAGAGCTCTGTTTTTTGCTCCCAGCCAAGTTTCTTCATCGCCATAGGGCTGATCAGGTACTCCTGATGAAGTTGTGATTCCATTGATGTGGAATCCTTTTGAAAAAGCCAGTGAAAATGCGTCTTCCGCACTTCTTATTTTCACCGGATTTTTACTTCCTACGATAATAAGTGGTTTCTCTTGCTGTTGTAAATTCTGTCTTCTTGGAAAATTCATAAAAAAAAGAGCCCAAGCTTTCGCTTAGGCCATATTAGTGTATACGTTGTTTACATCATCGTCTTCCTCCATCTTTTCGATCATCTTATTGATCACCTCTTCCTGCTCTTCAGTTAATTCAGTCAGGGTGGTAGGGAACCATTGGAAATCTGCGGAAATCACTTCAATACCTTTTTCTTCCAATGCTTTCTGCATAGTACCGAAGTCTTCAAATTCTGTATAAACAAAAATCTCTCCTTCGTTTTCATCGATGTCGGTCAAACCAAAATCAATGAGTTCTAACTCCAGCTCATCCATATCCAATTCGCCTTGGGTGAATCTGAAAACAGCTTTGTGATCAAACATGAAGCTTACCGAACCGGAAGTTCCCAAGGAGCCACCCGCTTTGGTAAAATAAGATCTTACGTTGGCGACTGTTCGGTTTATATTATCGGTAGAAGTCTCCACCAACACGGCAATACCGTATGGACCGTAGCCTTCATATACAATTTCTTCGTAGTCTTTTTCGTCCTTATTAGATGCTCTTTTGATAGCTGCCTCTATCCTGTCCTTCGGCATTTGGGCACCTTTGGCATTCTGAATGAGGGTTCTCAGTCTTGGATTGGACGTGGGGTCGGGTCCGCCTGCTTTCACTGCCATCACGATTTCTTTACCTAGCTTGGTAAAGACCTTGGACATTTTGTCCCATCTTTTGAATTTTCGTTCTTTTCTGAATTCAAACGCTCTTCCCATGGATTTGCTCGATTTAGGCCGTAAAAATAAGAAATCTTTTCCTTTTAGCGGTGGGATTGACTGAGTTAATCTACCCCATACTTTTTGAAGAATTCCCGTCTTTTTTATGTGTGATTTCGTATCATTTAAAAAACTTTAGTATATGACGGAAAGCTCTCACTCTCCCCTCCCCAATATTCCAAAATCTCCATTTCCCAAGGTAGTTATCATTGGCGCCGGATTTGCCGGGCTCAAACTTGCCAGGAACCTAAATAAGAAAAAGCTACAGGTTGTCCTTTTGGATAAAAATAATTACCACCAATTTCAGCCACTTTTTTATCAGGTTGCCACAGCAGGTTTAGAGCCCAGTGCAATTAGCTTTCCGCTCAGGAAAATATTTCATCATTCAAAAAATGTAATCTTCCGAATGGCTGAAGTTGAGTCTTTGGACACGGATCAAAAGCGCTTGTTCACGGATTCGGGATATTTGGACTACGATTATTTGGTGTTAGCCATGGGGGCAGATACCAATTATTTTGGAGCCAAAAACATAGAGTTTTTTGCTTCTCCCATGAAGACTGTTTCAGAGGCTCTATACATCAGGAATAAGATTATTTCTAACTATGAGAAAGCAATCAACATAGAAAAGCAAGAAAACAGAAGAGCACTGATGAACGTGGTAATTGTAGGCGGAGGGCCTACAGGTGTGGAGCTTGCCGGTGCTATGGCTGAGCTAAGGAATAATGTGCTTCCCAAAGACTATCCTGAATTAAGCTTTAAAAATATGCAGGTGGTGTTGATTGAGGCTGGTTCTTCCCTCTTAGCTTCCATGTCGGATGAAGCCAAAGAGCATGCGCTGGAATATTTGAAAAAATTGGGAGTGGAAGTCAAGCTGGAGACTAAAGTTCAGGATTATGATGGACAACAGGTCTTTCTGGAAAACGGCAAGAAAATAGAAACTCAAACTCTCTTATGGGCAGCCGGAATTAAGCCTAACAGGATTAAGGGTTTGCAGGATGAGCTTTTTGCCAAAAATGGAAGAATTCTAGTAGATAAATTCAATCAAGTAAATGGCTTGGAAGGGGTTTATGCTTTGGGAGATATCTGTCTGATGGAAACTGAAGACTATCCAAGAGGGCATCCTCAAGTAGCTCAGGTAGCATTGCAGCAAGCTAGTGCTTTAGCAAAGAATATGGTCAAATATGAGGTAGGGAAAGAAGGGGAACCTTTCAAATACAAAGACTTGGGCTCAATGGCTACAGTCGGAAGGAAGTTGGCGGTAGTGGATTTGCCTTTTATTAAGTTCCAAGGATTGTTTGCTTGGCTGACATGGCTATTTGTACACCTGATGGCCATTTTGGGAGTGAAAAATAAGCTATTGATTTTTCTGGACTGGTCTTGGAATTACCTTTCCTTTGATCCGAGTCTTCGATTATTGATCAAGCCAAAATATGTTAGAGCCTCGGAGAGAAGAGAGTTGATTGAGGAAAAGTAGAATTTAGATTCATTAACAAATCGGTATTAAACTCAATCCATCAAATACAGTCTAATATCCAAAATCAAATAATGAAGAATATGAAATCGAGCATGTCGGAGCCGAAACACACTGGGATGCCCCGATGTATCGGGGAAATTATTCGACCTGCCTGCCGCAGGCAGGGATTCCATATGACCTTTAAAAAGCAAATTATAATCATATGAAAAAATGGATTTTAAGTTTTGGATTAATGGCCTTGATTTCTTTTGGAGTGATGGCCCAAGGACAGCGCGGTAATACTAGGCCTAACCCTGAGGAGATGGCAAAGATGATGACCGAACGCATGACCAAGCAGTTGAATTTGACTAAGGAGCAACAAGAAAAGGTTTATGCAATTCATCTGGATTTAGCTCAAAAAAGAGAGGAAGAAAGACAGGCCCGTAAAGCTGAGGCAGATGCCCGTAAGGAAGAAGCTCAAAAACATGAGGAGCGATTAAACGCAGTCTTGACCGAAGAGCAGCGTCAAAAATGGGTGGAAATCAAATCAGAAAGACCTGTAAGAATGAGACCTCATGGAGAAATTATGGATAGAGACGATTTCAGAAAAAGAAGAGGTGGAGGCAATTAAATCTAAGGTAAAAACACAAGCTCAAAGCCATAGCTTGTGAAAGCACACTTCATGGCAAAAAAACACCACCCGATCGGGTGGTGTTTTTCATTAAGGTTATTAAAAACAATTACTCTGTTCCTTCCAATGATTCTTCAACCTGGAAGAAAGATTCATCTTTCTGAGGAAGGGAAGAAGCTCCCATCAAAAACTCATCAACCTTGACAGCAGCTTCTCTTCCTTCAGAAATAGCCCATACAACCAAAGACTGACCCCTTCGCATATCTCCCGAAAGAAATACTTTAGCATTGGTGCTTTGATAGTTTTTGGATTTGGGCAGTGTGTTTTCCATACTCTCTACCCCAAATGCTTCCAATAAGCCATTTTGGGCAGGTCCTGTATAACCAATAGCAATAAAGGCAAGATCACAGGGCACAATTCGCTCCGTGCCTTCTACTTCTTCAAAATTCATTCGCCCATCTTTTTCCATCCATTCCAGATCTACCAGCTTCAGTCCAGTGACTTCCCCGGCTTCATTGCCGATAAATTCCTTGGTCAAAATGGAAAATACTCTCTCGGCGCCCTCTTCATGGGAACTGGATGTTTTCAGCGTCATAGGCCATTCAGGCCATGGATTCAAAACTGTTCTCTGTTTAGGAGGCTTGGGTAAGAGCTCTAATTGAGTAATGGAGGCGGCACCATGTCTGTTGGAGGTCCCGATACAATCACTACCGGTATCTCCCCCTCCAATTACTATCACATGTTTTCCTTTTGCTGAAATAGGGTTTTCCTCTATTTCTCCACCGACAACCTGATTCTGTTTTCCTAAGAAATCCATGGCAAAATGGACTCCTTTGAGATCAGAACCTTTAATATTCAATGCTCTGGGTTGAGCCGCTCCGGTAGATAACACTACCGCATCGAAATTTCTAAGGATATTTTCTGCTTTGATATTGAAACCTACCTCGGTGCCGCAAGAGAAAATGACTCCCTCTTGCTTCATCAAGTCAATTCTTCTGTCTATCACCCATTTTTCCAATTTGAAATCTGGAATACCATATCTCAATAAACCTCCGGGCTTTGCGTCTTTTTCAAATACCGTCACCTCATGACCTGCTTGATTCAACTGATCAGCTGCTGCTAATCCTGCCGGGCCTGAGCCTATGACAGCTACATGCTTGTTGGTTCTCTTTTTGGGAGGGTTTGCCTGAATTAGTCCTAATTCATAGGCTTTTTCAGCGATACTCTTCTCAATGAGTTCAATGGCAACAGGATCTTTATTGATGCCCAATACGCAGCTTGCCTCGCAAGGAGCAGGGCAAATCCTCCCCGTAAATTCCGGAAAGTTGTTGGTGCTCTTCAAAATACTAATCGCCTGAGCCCAGTCCTTTTCATAAACTGCATCATTGAACTCAGGGATTACATTTCCCAATGGACAACCGTTGTGGCAAAATGGTATTCCACAATCCATGCATCTCGCCGCCTGATGATTTAATTTTTCGTCAGAAAACGGCTCATATATCTCCTTGTAGTCTCCCACTCTTTGCTGTGGGTCCCGACTAACAGGGGTTTCTCTCTTAAATTGTATAAATCCTTCTTTCGCTCCCATCTTACACCAATGATTTTGATTGTTCTAATGCTCTTTTCTCCAAAACTGCCTTGTAATCTCTAGGAATCACCTTGATGAATTTGAGTTTGGATTTCTCCCAATCCTCCAGGTATTGACTTCCCAAAGCACTATTCGTCAGCTTTACATGCCTTTTCACAAAGGATTTGATGCTGTTGTAATCCTCTTCTGTCAAAGGATCAATATCCACCAATTCAGGGTTGACTTCTGTGATATAATCGTGCAAAATATAGGCTATTCCACCACTCATACCGGCAGCGAAATTTCTTCCTATCTCACCAAGATTGACGACCAATCCTCCTGTCATATACTCACAGCCATGATCTCCGATTCCTTCCACTACAGTTTTGACACCGGAGTTTCTCACACAGAATCTTTCTCCACCTTTACCATTAATATAGGCTTCACCGGAAGTAGCTCCATAAAATGCCACATTCCCTATGATGATATTTTCTTCAGGTTTGAACTTGGCATTTCGGCTTGGATAAACTGTCAGCCTACCTCCGGATAGTCCTTTTCCGAAGTAATCATTGGCTTCTCCTTCTAGTTCAAAGCTTATTCCCTTGGTCAAAAAGCCACCAAAAGTCTGTCCCGCAGAACCCGTAAACTTGAATTGAATGGTATCATCCGGTAATCCCACGCTTCCATAAATTTTGGAAATCTCATTGGAAAGCATAGCACCGACTGCACGGTCTGTATTTTTGATTTGAAAGTGGCCTGAAACTGCAATCGCCTGTTCCAAGGATGGGAGGGATGCTTTGATAAGTTTTCGGTCCAATACTTCCTTCAAATCCCAATCCTGATCGATCTGTTTGTGGATACCCACATGATCCGGCACTTCCACTCTATGGAAGATTGGTGAAAGGTCTACCTTATCCCATTTCCAATGATTCAAATGACCGGTGGATTGCAATACATGACTTTGGCCCACCATTTCGTCTATTGTCTTGAATCCTAAAGAAGCCATGATTTCTCTCAAGTCTTGAACCAAGAAATAGAAATAATTCACTACATGATCCGGGTCACCTGTAAAGAGTTTTCTCAGTTCAGGATTTTGGGTGGCTATACCTACAGGACAGGTGTTGAGATGACATTTTCTCATCATAATACAGCCTTCTACTACTAAGGCGGCGGTTGAAATTCCCCACTCTTCAGCACCTAAAAGCGTTGCGATTGCCAAATCCCTTCCGGTTCTCAATTGTCCATCCGTCTGAAGCACTACTCTGCTTCTTAGGTTGTTTTTTACCAAGGTTTGATGTGCTTCTGACAGTCCCAGCTCCCAAGGCAATCCTGCATGTCTGATGGAAGAGAGCGGAGAGGCACCTGTACCTCCATCTGCTCCTGAAATCAAAATCACATCAGCCATGGCCTTGGCTACTCCCGCTGCCACAGTTCCAACTCCGGCTTGGGATACCAGCTTCACATTGATTCTAGCCTTTCTATTGGCATTTTTCAAATCATAAATCAACTGAGCCAAATCTTCAATTGAATAAATATCGTGATGTGGAGGAGGGGAAATGAGGCCTACCCCAGGGGTAGAATGGCGAACTTTTCCTATCCACTCGTCTACCTTGTGGCCAGGTAATTGTCCACCCTCACCAGGCTTGGCCCCCTGTGCCATTTTAATTTGGAGTTCTGCTGCATTGGTCAGGTAATTACTGGTTACTCCAAACCTTCCTGATGCCACCTGCTTGATCGCAGATCTTTCCCAATCCCCATTTTCTTTTTTCTGAAAACGGATTTCATCCTCCCCGCCTTCTCCCGAGTTGCTTTTAGCTCCGATACGGTTCATGGCTATTGCAAGTGTGGTATGAGCTTCATGAGAAATGGATCCAAAAGACATAGCTCCTGTTGCAAATCTTCTCATGATGCTTTCTGCTGGCTCTACTTCTTCCAGAGGTACCGAAATTCTCTTTTTGAATTCAAATAATCCTCTCAAGGTCAAAGCATCTTTAGATTGCTCGTTAATTTTATCAGCAAATTTCTTGTACAGTCCGTAATCGTTGAGTCGGGTTGACTTTTGAAGCAAATGGATGGTTTCAGGATTGAAAAGGTGTTTTTCCCCCCTTCTTTTCCATTGGTAAACACCTCCGGTTTCCAAAACAGGACTTTCTGTATGATAAGCCGCTCTATGACGGATCAACACCTCTTCCGCAAGTTCATCAAATGAAACGCCAGAGATTCTGGAGATGGTGCCTTTGAAGCATCTGTCTATGACTTCAGGTCCTAATCCAATGGCTTCGAAAATCTGAGCTCCCTGATAAGATTGAAGTGTAGAAATTCCCATTTTGGAAAGAACCTTCAATAATCCTTTTCCAATAGCCTTTTGGTAATTATAAAACAGTGTCTTTTGGTCTTTTACTTCCGGGAACATCCCTTTTTGGAACATGTCCAATAAAGATTCCAGCGCCAGATATGGATTGATCGCAGAAACCCCATAACCAATTGCTGTTGCAAAATGATGGGTTTCCCGTATGTCTCCTGATTCCAGTACCAAACCAGCTTTGGTTCTTATCTTCTTTTTAACCAAGTGATGATGCACAGCACCGATTGCCAATAAAGATGGAATTGGTGCCCATTCTTCATTGCTATTTCTGTCTGAAATGATCAGGATATTTTTCCGCTCGGCAATGGCATCCTCTGCTTCCTGACACAGCTTATCCAATGCCTCCAGTAATCTGCCTGGCTGATGGTCTGCATTGAAATGAGCAAACAACTTCTTAGCTCTATAGCCTTGGCCTTCCATATTCTGGATTTTTTCCAGAGACTCGTTGAGCAAGACAGGCTGAGAGATATGGATTTGTCGAGTATGCTGAGGGCTTTCTTCTAGTATATTGTGTCCTTCACCAATTCTAGTGAAGAGGGACATCACCATTCGCTCCCGAATCGGATCAATCGGTGGATTACTTACCTGCGCAAATAATTGTTTGAAATAATTGGCGATATGTTGGCTTTGCTTGGATAAGACAGCAAGCGGCGTGTCTGCTCCCATGGAACCGATGGCTTCTTGCCCGCTTTTACCCATAGGTCCTAGGACCACTTTCAGTTCTTCAGACGTATAGCCAAAAACCGTTTGGCATTTCTTAATATTTTCTGTGGAATATGGATGACTCAAAGTTTCCGGGTCTGGCTCCAGCCTCAACTTGATCCGCTGTTCATTTACCCATTGTTCATAAGGCTGCTTTCGGCAGATTTCTCCCTTGACTTCCTCATCAAAGAGTACTTTCCCTTTTTCCAAGTCGGCCCAAAGCATTCTTCCGGGACTGATTCTACCTTTTTCAGTAATTGTAGCTTCCCGAATTGGCAAAGCTCCGGCTTCTGAGGAAAGGATTAATCGTTGGTCTTTGGTGATGAAATAGCGAAGTGGTCTCAGACCATTTCTATCCAAAGTGGCGCCTACTGATTTTCCATCTGTAAACAAAAGGGCTGCAGGACCATCCCAGGGCTCCACCAAGGAGGCGTGAAATTTATAAAATGCCTTTCGGTCTCTGTCCATGACCTCATTATCCTGCCAAGCCTCAGGTACCAGCATCATCATGGCATGTGGCAAGGATCTTCCGCTCAATGTCAATAGCTCCACCATGGCATCCAAGTTGGCTGAGTCTGAGTTCAGCTTATTGGTGATAGGCATCAGTTTTTCCAGTTCTTCATCCGAGAAAAACTGAGTTTTCATCAGCGTTTCCTTGGATTTCATTTTATTCAAATTTCCTCTGATGGTGTTTATTTCACCATTGTGAGAAAGGAATCTGAATGGCTGAGCCAATCTCCAATTAGGGAATGTATTGGTGGAAAATCTTGAATGGACGATTGCAAAAGCAGATTCTATTTTACCGTTTTGTAAATCCTTGTAAAAGGGTAAAACCTGATCAGTTCTCAACTGACCTTTGTAGATTAAGGTCAAGCTACTGAAGGAGGCAAAATAGAAAGATTGGTTGACACCAGGGATCTTGGAATTGACCTCAGAAGTAGCAAAGTTTCTTAGTACATACAGTTTTCTTTCCAAAGCAATCCCGGTGAGCCCTTTTTTGTGCTTGACAAAAAGCTGCTCAATATTGGGCATAACTTCCAATGCTCCTGATCCTGGAACTGTTTCATCTACCGGAACAGGTCTATAGCCGATGAGCTCAAAATCCAGATCTTCAATAATCTGATTCAGGAGCTCTTTTGATTTTTTGAAAAGTTGCTTATTTCTAGGGAAAAATGTCATGCCTACCCCGTAGTATCCTTTTTCGGGTAGACTGATTTCTGTCCTTGCGGTAATATCTTTTAGGAAATCATGAGGAACCTGAATTAATACACCTGCTCCGTCTCCGGTTTTAGGATCTGAACCCCGGCCACCTCGGTGCTCCATATTGCTAAGCATATATAAGGCGTCACTGATTGTTTCATGAGTGGGATTCCCAGTCAAGTCCACCACAGCGCCAATGCCGCAGGAGTCATGCTCAAATTCTGAGCGGTATAACCCTTTTTGCATATATTTCAATAGATTTAATAGGTTCAAAATTTCCAAAAAATACGAAAAAAAATCCTTTTGTTAAAATAAAGGCAATGAAACCAAGCTTTTACTGATAATTTTCTGATGAATAAGATTTTTTTTGATTATTTATTAAATAAAAAGAGGTCCTAAAAATTAATAATATCCGTTTTAAAAACAGTTTTTTTAAAAAATTGGGGTAAAAATTTAACCTATTTTGGCTTCAATTGTGTAATTTTTCTGCAAAGTGCCTGAAATCTGGTTTACGGAAAAAATAATAAAAAATTTTACAGCTTATTTTTCTCTAATAGCAACTCTTTTTTACTCAATCGATTTCGAAAGCCAAATAATATTTTGTAATACTTATTTAACTAAAAATGAGTTCGTCAGTCGATGAATGGATGAGACCCATCTTGATGCTGATCTTTCAGATGTACTTTTACCTTTTTGATTCTTCTTGCATCTACTGCCAAGATGGTAAATTCAAAATATTCAAAATGGATTTTTGTTCCGTTTTTAGGAAGCTTATTATTCAATTCTAACAAAAGTCCTCCCAAAGATTCGCTTTCACCTTTGACGTCTTCAAATATTTGAGAATCAAGATCCAGTTTTTTGCAAAAGTCATTCAAGGATATTTTTCCTTCAAATATGAAAGTGGAGGAATCGATCTCTTGAAAAAACATATCGTCCTTATCATCGAACTCATCGTTGATTTCGCCAATAATTTCCTCTATCAAATCCTCTAAAGTTACCAAGCCTGAGGTACCGCCATACTCATCTACCACGATAGCCATGTGGACTCTTTTTTGCTGGAAATCCTTTAATAGGGTATCCACTCTTTTATTTTCCGGAACGAAAAAGCTTTTTCGTATTAATTCTTTCCAGGCAAAATTTTCATCCCGCTCTATATAAGGAAGAAGATCTTTGATATATAATATGCCTTCAATATTGTCTATGGTTTCATGATAAACCGGAATTCTGGAATAACCGCTTTTATTGATTTTATCCATCAATTCATGAAAATCCATCTCGGTGTCAACTGCGGTAATTTCCATCCGGCTTCTCATCACCTGCTTTACGGATAGAGTTCCAAAGTTTACAATACCTCTTAAAATGTCCTTTTCTTCATTGGGAGCATCTTCAGTTGTAATTTCTAAAGCTTGGTTTAATTCATCAACCGAAAGTGAATAGCCTTTCTTTTCTATTTTTCTTTCGATCAGATTACTAATCGCCATTAGAAAAAGCGAGATAGGCTTGAGGATGGTTGAGAAAAAATTGATAGTCGGGGCCATGATCAGGCTGAATTCAATTTTGGCCTTGTTGGCATATACTTTTGGTACAATTTCCCCAAAAAACACGATAGCGAAAGTGACACCGATAGTTTGTATCATGATCACCACTATGCCTGTTGCGTTCATTCCAAAAATGCTCCAGGAAACGAATGTGGTCAAGGTTACTATCGCAATGTTGATCAGGTTATTCAGAATGAGAATAGTACTGAGTAATTGTTTGGGGCTACGAAGGAGCCTGGCAACATGCTTTCCATTTTTAGTCTCTTCATCGGCAATGGACTCTAAGTCCTCATTGGAAAGAGAGAAAAAAGCCACCTCTGAGCCTGAAACTAGGGCAGAACCAAGCAACAGGAGAATAAAAAGTAAACCGTTAAATAAAAGGTACCCTACGGAGGGCTGAGTAATTTGAGTAAGTAAATACCAACTCGGGTAAGGGTCGTCCATGTACTAAACGAGATGTTTGATGCAAAATTAAACAATTCCCCTGAAAATCAACTTCAGGGGAATTGAATCAAAACGGTAAATCGTCATCTTCTGTATCCGGACTCAGATCCGGTCCTTGATTTCCTCCTCCTGTGGCAGCAGGTGCCGGATTAGGTTTGGATTGGTTTGTCGGAGCTCCCATTCCCCCGCTTTCCTGCCCCTGATTTTCTTGTTTTGAGCCAAGCATGGTAAAACTTAAAACTCTGATTTTGGTCCTTTTTCTATTTTGGCCTTGATCATCCTGCCAAGTATCGGATTTGATCTTTCCTTCCACGTAGATTTGCATTCCTTTTTTCAGGTACTGCTCGGCGATTTTCGCCTGACCACCCCAAAGCTCCAAATCGTGCCATTCGGTCTGATCTACACGGTTTCCATTTCTGTCTTTGTAAGATTCAGTTGTAGCCAATCTCAAATTTGCTACTACGTTGTCTCCTTCTAAATATTTCACTTCCGGGTCTGCTCCTAAATTCCCCAAAAGGATTACTTTATTTACTCCTGCCATAGCTTCTTATTTATAATTCTAAATCTAATTTTTGAAGTTAATCAAAAGCCCTGATCGTTCAAAAAGTTCACAATCAACTTTGGCTTGGCCAAGTATTCGATTTTTTCTTCTTCAACCAGTAAAAAGCCATTGTTTTCGGCCCATTCATTGAGATGAGCGATTTTTTCTTCCGGAAATTCTACCTCCGAGAAAACAGCATTCAGTTTCTGATGTGACAAAATATGTCGGTAATTTTTTGGAAACTTGACTGGAGTCTTTGCTGCTTCCGGCAAATTGAATTCAGATTCAGAATTTTCCTTCGTTTGCTCCACATGTGGAAAATCAAATAATCCTTCCCAGATATCGCCGGAACTTCTTTTTTTCCATACCCACTTTTCTCCGCATCGGATTACATAATAGTGTAGATGTCTTTCCTTGATTTTAATCTTATTGATTTTCACCGGAAGATCCTTGACCATCTTATTATTCAAAGCAAAACAGGAGGATGATAAAGGGCAGTTGTCACAAGATGGATTGGCAGGGGTGCAATGCCTTGCCCCAAAGTCCATCATGGCTTGATTGAATTCTCCAGGATGATCAGCCGGTATTAGCTGGTCAGCTAAGGCTTCAAATTGTTTTTTGCCTTTGCCGCTGGCAATATCTGTCTCAATTCCAAAGTAGCGGGCTAGTACTCTGAATACATTTCCATCAACTACTGCCTTGACTTCTCCGAAGGCAAAACTTGCAATCGCAGAAGCAGTGTAACTTCCCACACCTTTTAATAATAGGAGTTCTTTATAGGTTTCCGGAAAATTCCCGTCTAGTTCATGCCAAATGTATTTTGCACAGCTGTGGAGGTTTCTGGCTCGGCTGTAATATCCCAGACCTTGCCAAAGGCGAAGTACTTCTTCTTCCGGGGCAAGAGCGAGATCTTTCACAGTAGGATAGGCCTCGGTGAATTTGAAATAATAAGGCATTCCTTGGGCAACTCTGGTTTGCTGGAGAATGATTTCTGAGAGCCAAATTTTGTATGGATCTTGGATTCCTCTCCAGGGAAGTTCCCTTGGATTTGCCCTGTACCAACTTAATATTTGATAGGAAAATAGTTGAATATCAGTAGCTTTGCTATTCATGTAAGGATAAAATCTTTCGTGTAAATCTGGTGAATTTTTATGGATTTGTTTTTTAATTGCATTGCATCTCGTACATTTGCAGTCCCAAAAACACTTGGTTAATAGGTCGTTAAGCTTATTTCGTAATTTCTAAATTAAAATCACAGTGACAAAAGCAGAAGTAATCACCAAGATTTCGGACAAAACCGGAATCCAGAAGGATGATGTGACACAGACCATTGAGGCGTTCTTCAAGGTAGTAAAAGACTCTATGTCTGAAGGAGAAAACATTTACGTAAGAGGTTTCGGTAGCTTTATCAACAAGAAGAGAGCTAAGAAAATTGCACGTAACATCTCCAAAAATACAGCGATCGTAATCGATGAGCACTACATCCCGGCATTCAAGCCTTCCAAAGTGTTTATTGAGAAGATCAAAAACAGCAAAAAGATCAAGGAACTAGCTCCTCAGGATTAAGTCTTAGGAGACTTTGACATGAAAAAATCACAGCTCTTTCTCATAATCATAGGTGTTGCGTCAGTAGTGGCTCTATACGCACTGCCAAAAATTGTAGTGGATAATGAGGGGCAGAATACAGTAGGTGAAAACCAAACTGAAAATTCTCCATCAACTTCTGCCAATACCATGCATGAGAATGAGCTTTCTCCTGAAAAAGAAGCTACATTAGCTCAGTTGAAAGCAAAGGCAGTCGCCGGTTCAGAAACAATTTCTGAAGACATGAGACAGCTAGCTTCTTTATATCAGGAAAAGGGGAAGTACGACAGTGCGGCTTACTTCTTGAGTTTGGCAGCAAATCAGACAAACGATTTGAGTTTGGCTGAAGAAACTGGTAATGCTTATTTCGAAGCATTCACCTTTGCGCTGGATCAGGAAAAGGTAGCCTATCTTGCCGGGCAAACCCGAGATTACCTCAATCGAGTATTGGATAATGATCCTACTCGGATGGATTTGAAATCAAAGATTGCGATGACTTATGTGTCTTCAGCCAATCCAATGCAAGGTATAGCCATGCTGAGGGAGATTTTGGCAGAAGATCCGCAGAATGAAGATGCCATATTTAATATGGGAATCTTGTCTATGCAATCAGGTCAATATAAAAAAGCGACTGAACGATTTGAAGAATTGATTCGTTATCATCCGGATAATCTTCAGGGGCAGTTTTACTTGGCTGTCAGCTATTTCGAAGCCGATCAAAAAAACAAAGCGAAAGCTCAGTTTGAGAAAGTAAAGGGGATGACCCAGGATGCTATGATTCTGGAGAGTGTTCAGAGCTATCTTGACAGATTGTAATTAAATGTATCACTATAAATAATAAGACTATGCCTTGCGGTAAGAAAAGAAAAAGACATAAGATCGCTACGCACAAGCGTAAGAAAAGACTAAGAAAAAACAGACATAAGAAGAAGTAATACACTTCTTCTTATACCCGTTTTTTGACAAAAACACACGTTCATTTACATAGTATAAGACGAGATTTTGAGTACGGAATTGTTAATTGATTCTGCTCAAAACGGGAGTCGAATAGCCCTTTTACAAGATAAAAGCTTGGTTGAGTTGCACTCTGAAGGAGTGGACAATCAGTTTAAAGTTGGGGACATCTACCTGGGGACAGTGCGAAAAATAGTCAATGGGCTGAATGCAGCTTTCATTGATGTAGGCTACGAAAAAGATGCCTTTTTGCACTACCAGGACTTAGGTCCTAATTTCAACAGCTTAGGCAAGTTCACCAAAATGGTGCGGAACAACAACTATAGCAATTACAATCTGAAAGGCTTTCAAAACGAACCTGAGATCGATAAAATCGGTAAGATTTCAAATATTCTTTCTAAGAATAACCAAATCTTGGTTCAGGTCGTCAAAGAGCCAATCTCTACCAAAGGGCCCCGATTATCCTGTGAGCTCTCTCTTCCTGGTCGATACCTCGTATTGGTGCCATTTTCGGATTCAGTTAATGTATCCAAGAAAATCCGCAGCAGCGACGAGCGTAAAAGACTTCTGAGACTCATCAATTCTATCAAGCCAGCTAACTTCGGTGTTATCATCCGAACAGTAGCAGAAGGTCAGTCAGTTACCGAACTGGACAAAGACCTCCGAAATCTTCTTAATAATTGGGAAGAGGGCATGAAGAAATTGCTGAAAGCCAGAAGCCGAGACAAGATTATAGGAGAGATGAGTATGGCTTCCTCACTAGTGAGAGACCTACTCAATGAATCCTTCGATGCAATCACCGTAGAAGAAGAATCCACTTACGATCAGATCAGATCCTACATCAGGACAATAGCCCCTGAAAAAGAAAAAATTGTTAAGCTTTACACAGGTAAAGCCAAGCTCTTTGAAAGTTTTGGAATAGAAAAGCAGATCAAAAGCCTGTTTGGTCAGACGGTCAGCCTCCCTCAGGGAGGATATGTGATCATCGAGCATACGGAAGCCCTGCACGTCATAGACGTCAACAGCGGGAACAAGTCCAATCAGGAAAGTGACCAGGAATCTACAGCATTAAAAACCAACCTGGTAGCTGCAAAAGAAATTGCCAGACAACTCCGCCTCCGGGATATGGGAGGAATCATCGTTGTCGATTTTATCGACATGAAGAGGGCCGAGAATAAAAAGGCCATTTACGAAGCGATGAAAGATGAGTTGAAATCTGACAGATCGAAACATACTGTTTTGCCGCTGAGTAAATTTGGACTCATGCAAATCACCCGACAGCGTGTTCGGCCGGAGGTCAATATCGTGACGAAGGAAACCTGCCCGGCATGTAACGGCACAGGCAAAATCCAGGCTTCTATCCTGGTTGCTGATAAATTAGAAAAAGATTTGGACCATATTGCCACTATCCAAAACGTGGATAAAATCCAAATCGGGCTGCATCCCTACCTGCACGCATACTTTACTACCGGCATAATTAGCCGCAGAGTAAGGTGGTTTTTCAAGTATTACAAATGGATTAAACTGATCAAAGATTCTTCCCTGCCGGTGACGGAATACAGATTCCTAGATGAATCTGGAGAGGAAATAGAACTTCAAGTAAAAAGCGAGACTGAGTAAGTCTCGCTTTTTTTATGGCTTGACAAATGAAGAAAAGTCCAGGCGTCCAAACATCACTTTTTCCTCTACTTCTCCAAAACCCAAATAGTAATAATAACCATCAGGCGTAGCAAAACCCTGATAGGTATTTGGTAAATTTTCGATCTCTCCCAATTTGTTGAAGTCTTCATCTAAGACCACCATCTTTGAAATGTGAAATTGGGTAGAAGTATCTTCATTTTCTTTTAATCCGGTTATCACATGTCTCAGATATACCTTTTGAAAAGGGTCGAAAGTGATCCAAGTATACCTAGCGGAGCTGTGATCAGGTTGGAAAATAGTATACTCCCCGGATGGAACAGTTTTTCCTTTTTTGAAAATCAAACTTTCCTGAGGAGATGCATCAATCCATCTGGTTTGATTGTTATCCAGAATCATTAAACTATCTACGACAGGGAAAGAGATAATAGCCTGATTGCTTTTAGAATTATAATAATGAGAATAAGGACCCAAGTTTGGATCCTCATAAAACTCTCTCATCTTTTCAGGGTATGGAAAAGAAATGTATTTCCAATCACCTGAAACCAAATCCAATGATACCAGCCAATCTTTGTAGTCCATGAGATTTTCATTCATGACATAAGGGACATCAGGGATGATAAGTTTATTTTCAAGATGGGTGATTGGGTTATTTGGGATGACAGTATAATTGGAATAACGTCTGTTTGCAGGAGTGGGAGGCAGGTTCCAAGACTGAAGTACTTTACCTTGGAAATCCGCTTGATGTATTTTCCTGTCTGCATCTACTACAAAAATTCCATCTCTTGTTAATACGTGTTTATAATCTGTGTCTCCCAATCCGTCTGGACCTTCTCTTTGATAAAATTTTTCAAATCCTTTGTTCCCTTCTGGATACTGATATCCTACTAAATGAAGTTTTCGGAAATCGAGTAAGAAGGCTCCGCTATCGGTTTCAAAATAAGATAAGCTTGGAGAAATAGCTGCTGTGTTAAGATCTTTAGAAAGTACGAGTGTATCTACAAGTAGATTTCTAAAATCTTCAGTGATTAAAGTTTCTGATTTTTTGTCGCTGCAAGCCGAGAAAATTATGAGAATAGCACTTAACCCAAGGCTTAATAGCGAAGAATAATTCTTGGTCTTTATCAATAAGTAGATAGTATGATTGTAGAATAGCTAAGGTTTTAGAAATTTAAAATTTGACCAGTTTTCCAAATATCTGAATTTTAACTGATTGGTCAGGAAATCTGGAAATACCATTACTTTTTCTACGCGTAATTCATGAATTCCAGATTCCAGAGAGTCTAAATATAAAATTGTTTCAAATGACTTCTGCCCGGAAATAGAGCTTTTCAATGGAAGCCAATTTTTTGGATAATAGGGTTTTTCATCGATGTAGATTTGATATAGGTCAGGCATAGCTTCAATTTTTCTCCAAGAAAGAGAGTCCAGCTTGTTTTGAAATTTTTCATTCAATAATTCAATGGATTTTTCATCATCCACATAAAAGGGAATTCCCAGTTTGTAAGAAGAACCCTCCATAATTTGACTTTGTGCATAGGCTCGGGGATATCGCTTCTCCTCGGGATGCACATCTTCGAAATAGAATTCAGAAATGGGCCAATCAATATCAGCTTCGCTCACACTTATTTCATTAAAAAAAAGATTAAATCCTTTCACATCATTGAGAATGATAGGAATAGATAGTAGTATAACTACCAGTCCATACCAAATCGTAAACCACTTTCCAATATTAGATTGATACGTGGCCCCAACGGAGCTGAGAATAGTCTGAGAGTACCATTTTTTAAATTTATTCTTCTTCATACTCGCCATCAAAATCGCAAAAGCCATTAAACTGATAATGAAAAAAGCATAGATAGCCATGAAAGGGAGATTGAGAAAAACCTTGATGGCGATCAGACTACCTAGATAAAGGGTAAAAATCAAGATCATGATGGAAATGGAAACAGGATATGCTAATGTCATGGAGCAGATTTTTTCCATCCTTAAAACCATTTCATCGGGATGCTGATAAGAATAGCCCTGTGCTGTTTTAAAAAGTTTTTCCTGATTTACTCCTTTAGGGAATGCATAACTGAGCCCTAAAAGCCCGGCCCATACAAATCTCAGGGACAATTGTACTATAAAAAATATCTTAAAAACGCTGATGACAGTACTTAGATAAAACAAAACTAGCGTGCTAAGTAAAAACCCGGTTCCAATGTCCTGGACTAAATATGCCGCGAATTCATAAATCTTTGCAGGAAAGATGAATAAAAAAGCCAAAATTAAACCTGTGATGATAATCTCTGGCTCCCAACTATTTCTTTGAAGGTTTTCTAGCCAAGTCAGGTCATCTTGTTTGCGGTTGCTATCTAATTCTGCCATTCCGTATCAATTAATTAAGTAATTATACTAATTATTGATCCAACCATTGTTTAAATTCTCCAACTTTTTCGCGACTGACAATGATATCACTTACTTCGCAGTTTTTGAGTTTTACCTTCAGACGGCTATTGGAATAGCTGTATACTTCTTCGACAGCTGCTATGTGACTGATGTATTTTCGATTGATTCTGAAAAATTGGGACGGATCTAACTGGCTTTCTGTTTGCTCCAGTGTTTGATCGATCACATATCTTTTTCCGCTTTTGGTCTGAAGAAAAGTTACCTTCTCTTCGCTGAAAAACAGGTCTACTTCTTCAATAGAAATGCTTTGGATTTTTTCCCCAAACCTTACTAAAAATCTACTCTTGAAGTTTTGTGTTTGCGGCTTTAATAAGTCCTTGATTAAGGCCAGATCTAAGCTCGGTTTAATTTGCTGAGATTTAAACTTATCCACAGCCCTGTTTAAATCCCCCGGGTCTATGGGTTTTAGCAGGTAATCCACTGCATTTACTTGGAATGCTTTGATGGCAAACTGGTCATAAGCAGTGGTGAAAATAATGGGTGTGGATAACTTAACTTTTTCAAAGATTTCAAAGCTGATTCCATCTGCCAATTGGATGTCACAAAATATCAAATCAGGATGTGGATAAGTCTGTAGCCATTCCACCGAAGATTTGATACTATCTAAGTTTCCATGAAAGTTAGCTTCTGGGAAATGTGGTTTCAATAGCTTTAAAAGCCGATTTGCTGCTGGATTTTCATCTTCAATAATTAAGATATTCATGCCTCAATTTTTAAAAGAGGAAGGATTACCAAGAATTCATCTTCATTTTGAATCACCTCTGGTTTACGATTACTCAAGAGTTCATACCGAAGGTTGATATTATTCAAACCAACTCCTGTAGAAGGTTCTTCCTTTGTTTTTTTAGGCTGAAAAGTATTACTTATCCACACTTCATTTTCTTTCTGGACAATGTGGATAAATAAAGGAAGCTCTTTGCTGATGATATTATGCTTTACTGCATTTTCCAAAATAAGTTGCAGTGACAAGGGAGGTATCCAATGACTGTTTTCATCGAATGTTTTGATAGAAAATTGGAGACTTTCTTCAAATCTTATTTTTTGTAAGTCCAGATAATTTCTTGCAAAATCCAGTTCCTTCTTTAAGCTCACCAATTCTTCATTTTGTACTTCCAATACATATCGGTAAATCCTTGAAAGCTTTTGAATAAATTCTGCTGATTTATCTGCGTCTTCATAAACCAAGTTGGAAAGAACGTTCAAGGAGTTAAATAGGAAGTGAGGATTGAGTTGATCCTTCAGTCCTTGATATTGGGAAGCCAATTTTTCGGATTTCAATCTTTCTGTTTCAATTGCCGATTTTCTCCATTCTCCAAGCCATGACCAGGTCGTAAAAATGGACATAAAAACCAATGCAATTATCATTGGTGAAGTAGTATAAGAGAGGAGTCCGGCCCAAGAAATGTTATCCACAGTCATTTGCCTGGAAAGCAAGGCATAAATGACAATCACGATATAGCTCGCCACAAAGGAGTATGCCATGTAAGTGGCAATTGTAAGAATGACGCGTTTGACTGGATATTGAATCCATGACATCCTTTTGTCAAAGAAAGAATCAACCTGATTCCCGCCGAAACTCAAAACTGAGGAAAATAGAAAAGCTGCTATAAAATCCGGAAAAAGTGATTTGATCCCTTCCCAAGTCAGGAAACAAGTGGGGCAAAAAATTACCATGAGAATTGAAGCAATGATCAAATTGACCCCAATAAATTTCGGAAAGCTTTCCCAGATACTGGTTTCTTTTTCACATTGATTAGGGTTGTTCATTCGGCTCATTGGTTCAAGATAGTTAAAAAGGCAGATTTTTGAATTATTCACTTATTAGATTCAAAAATCTACCTTATAAATAGAGTACAATTAAATTAATTACAATTATTCATCATCTGCTGAGCACTTCTTTTCCCCCATTTTGGAAGGATATAATCTTCAGTGATAATGCTTTCCTCCTTTTCAAAGAGTTCCAAACTCAATCTGACCATACCACAAGCTTTGTCTGTGCCACTTCCGAAGAATTGAGCCATTCCATATTCCATTTGAGCCATCAAATAAAGTGCTCTTGGATTTTCTCGGTCAAGATTGATTGCTTTTCCAAATAATTGCATGGCTTGTGGACTTAAGTTTTGACCTCTAGAAGCAGGATCCAAACTGATTTTACCCATGATTGCATATCCTTTCAATGCAGTCACTTCAGAGTTGGCTGGCGCCAATTTTTCTGCCTGTTCGATATATTTCAAAGCCTGGTCCAGATACTGATCTTTGTTTACTTCAAATCGAAATGCTGCCTCAATATGAATTAATCCAGCATAATATAATGGGAGCCATTCCTCACTTTTAGCTTCTGCAATTCGCAAAAATCCATTTGCTACTTCTTTGGATTGTTCGGCATTTGCTATTTGATCCATGGCAATAATCTGTTTTTTCATAGCTTTTTCAAATGCGGGATCAGATGCCACGCTAAGACTTATCCACAGAAATGAAAGTGCGAAAGTTAAGATGAGCTTTTTCATAATTTATTGGTTTATAAGTTGTTTAATTGATTTGCATTTTTGTCTTTAGAAAGGGTCAGGAAAATTCCCAAGAATAGAAACCTGGGTGCAACTAGACCACTTGGTATAGATTCAAATACTCCTTGGGAGTTTGCCTGCTGGGCAAACCTATATCCAAATACATTCTCTCTTCCCAGCACATTGTTGACTCCGAAATGAATGATCAAATTGGGTTTGGGTAAATAGCTCCAACTGAAGCTTAAACTTTGAAAGCTTTCAGTTTTAGAACTCATTTCCTCTCCATCATTTGGGTTATGGTAGGGATATCCATCATTCATGGAAAAGCTGATTCCAAGCTGGGATTTGAAGTCTAAAATGAAATGCTTGGCAACTAAGGAAAAGTTGTGTTTGGGGGCGAAAGATGGCTGAACTTCTGACTTATACTGGTCAAATTGTCTCTTGCTATCCACAAAGCTGTAGGTAACCCAATAGTCTGTGTTTTTTATACTTTTTCTATCTCTGAAAAAGATATCCACACCCAGAGCATACCCCTTACCTAGGTTGGTTGGGTTTTGGGGCTTTTGTGGATAACCTTCAAAAACCACCAAATTCTCATATCCTTTGTAAAATCCCTCCGCTCTGAAAATGATACCATCTCTTTGTAGTAAATAATTTAATATCAGGTTATTAGACTCCGTATTATTGAGTGCTTGATTCAAAACCCGTAAGTTTTCCACAGGCATTTGAGAAAAAGAGCCTGCAGCAAAGGAGACTTGGGAAGTTTCTGAGATTTTGTATGCTAAAGAAGCTCTTGGGTCTAACCATTGTTCTTTATTCAAGGAGCTTTTACCTGCTCTAAGGCCTGCCCGAAAAACAAGATTTTTGTTGAGATAGTAATCCCACTCTGTAAAAAGATAAAACTGATGATCTACGTAATCTCTAGAGAAGTTGAGGTCTACCAAGCTTTCATCAAACTGGTGATTGAAGTATTCTAATCCCGTATTCATGGATAATCTATCCGAAAAATCTTTGGTAGCCGTAAATTTTCCGTGTGCCAATTGATTCTTTCTTTCCAATCGAATACTATCAATGTGGATATCATCGAAGTTGGAAGAAAGAGCTGCCCCGGCAAATAGGATCCATCCATTTTCAAAAGCATTCTTCCAATTGCTCTGCGCAAATGAATATTTATTTTTCAGCCGAATTAGTTGACCTCTCCCTTCCTGGCCTGGTTCTGGTTGCCATATTTCCATTCCTCCGGACTCTTTTCTGGCCAGTATTTTCCAAAGACCTCCTTTGGCTAATTTCTTTTGTGCCGATAATTCAATATCCCACCCATTGGGTGCTCTTTCCCAATCGAAATTTTGCTTTACCAAGGACTGGTAAGGTTTTAAATCAAAATAATTGGCACTGAAAGTCAGACTTTGCTTTTCTGAGGAAAGCGTATGTGCATAACCCCCTCCTACGGACATGATACTTAGGTCTCCTTGACTTCTGATCGAAAGGTCTTTGGTATTCAAAGCTAAAGCCGAGGACAAGGCCTGCCCGTATTCGGCAGAATAGCCTCCTGTCGAGAAAAATGTGCCTTTAAATAGATTAGGATTGAAGCGGGTTCGTGTCGGGACATTTCCTGCAGTGCTTCCATAAGCATTGCCAACCCGCATGCCATCAATATAAATTCCCACTTCACTTGCATCTCCGCCCCTGACGAATAATCTTCCGTCATTTCCTACTGTGCTTGTTCCCGGAAGTGTCTGGAATGCGCCCACGATGTCACCCATTGCGCTAGGAGTAGTGACTATGTCTATTGGACGAAGTATGACTGATTTTTTTTCATCGGAAGCTTCCATTGCACCGGCAGAAATAGTCACAGCATTCATTTCTGTGATTGCTTCAACTAATATCTGATCTGGGATTTGAATGGCATTTCCTTCACAATGGATTGCTATCTCAATACTTTTAAAACCCATCAGTTGAAATACTAATACTTGAGGGCCTTCTACCTCAGTTTCAAATTCAAAGCTTCCATCCTCTTTGGAAGTACTTCCGTCGTAAGATCCTTTGATAAGCACATTCACACCTGGCAAGCCTTTCTTTTTTTCATCCAGCACTTTTCCTGAAATCTTGGTTTGAGAAAAAGAAATTGTTGATAAAGACAGAAAAAAGAAGATGAAAATAATGAGCGTTTTCATAGCGAATCATATTTGATCCGAATATGAGCTGCTTTTTACCCTTCAAAAATTAAAGTTGACTGAAGCGTCAAAATCGGCGACTGAATTGTCAGAGATTAAAGATGAAGAAATAATGGTTTGACGCAGATTCAAAAAAAAGAGGCTGTCTCATAAATAGCTCTAGTGTCAGCCTGAGCGCCTGCCTGACGTCAGACAGGGAGTCGAAGGCCATTTCTATGGTTGTGGCCTACATTTCGACTTCGCTCAATGTGACAAATTGCACTTTTGAGACAGCCTCCTCTTAGACTTCAGGCTTAAATTCTTATTCTGGAAATATTGAAGCGTCCATTTTTGGAACGATGCGGAGGGCATTTTTATAATAAACTTTTTTCAACACTTCATCCGGCAGACCCAAACCGTACATCCTCCAAAAGGCATGGTATTTTTTGTAGTAAGGAAAATATTCATCCTCGGTTTCCAAAATTCTAAAGTAAGTGTGGAACTCTTCTGGATTGTAGGCGTCTTTACCAAAAATTAATCTATCCTGATATTTAATGAAAAACTCCCTGGCTCTTTTAGGCTGCCTTCCAAACTCTTGGATAACTGCGCCGATTCCAAAATTCACATTGGGATATTTCTCCAGATGAGCGCTGGCCTTATCCAAGTCATTGGCCATCCAACCCATATGTGCATTGACAAAAGTGGTATTGGGATGCTTCTCGAAAATGTGATGCTGTTCTGCTATGATTTGTTCAAAAGGAGCAGGATTTGTATCTGATCGTTTTCTATTTGGATGGGATTTCAACTCCAACCACCTTTCGTTATTGGCATCCATGGGTTCCCAAAACTGAGCTGGATCTGCAGCATGAATCAATACAGGGATTCCCAACTCTCCGGCTTTTGCCCAAACCGGATCCAAATCCGGATGGTCTATAGGAACTCTGTTTCCATTGATATCTTTTACACTTAGGCCTAAGCTTTTGTAGATTTTTAAACCCACAGCTCCTGCAGCTACATCCTCCTCTAATTCTTTGACAGCGATTCTACTCCAATTTTCATCCCCAAAACCGGCGAAATTCAAATTGGTAAAAACAAGACATCGTCCTGGTGCAAGGGTGTTGAATTCTCGAATCATGTTTTTGATGTATTCCTGCTGGGAATTGCTGTCTCCTCTGCCAAATCCCCGGCCGCTCAAATTGACCATTACACCCATATTGAGCTCATTCATTTCGGAGACTAACTTATTCACCTTGGCTTGGTCAACTCCTCCCTGGTGGCTGTGAATATCCACAAAAGGGAATTTGGCCCTGGTAACAGGGTTTTCAGGGACTTTCAGTGTAGAAGGAGGATTATATTCTTCAAAGCTCATTTCCTGAGCAGTTACATTGAAAATCAACCCGCTGAAGAATAGGGCAATTAGGCTTAGGCTAAGTTTGTTCATGTGCTATTAAACTCAATTAATGGTTTTGGGATGTGCCGTTCATAAAAAATCCCGAGCTAATAACTCGGGATCTTCTTTTTACCTAGCTGTTCCTCCTTCTATGACTTGACCGAAGAAGATGGCATTCATGTATAGTTTATTTGTTCCAAACCAGAATGCTCTGAAATTCATATTATCTGCAAAGGCTACAATTCTTCCTCTGCCTACTGCCCCAACCTGAATCACCGACCCGTTCTTCAATCCGGGAAGATTACTAGGATGCAAATAGCCGGAAGCCAATGGGTTTTCAGTATAGACTAGGGGATTTGCATAAGGATTATCAGAAGGTTCCAAAAATAGGTTGTCATTTCTGAAGGTATGAATAGTTCCAGATTGGTAGCCATAACCGATAGGATGAGTGGTATCCAATTTTGCATTGAAAATTGCCCCGCCGGTTACTTTTGCACCAGTGGCATTTTCATAGTTAGCATAGGATTTTTGAAGTCCTTTTTCTTGGTTATCCACAGTTCTGAATTTGAACTCTTTGATCTCATTTTGCGATAGCCATCTCACTGCCCCACCTTTTGCTACCAAAGTATTGCCTCGGCCTATCCAATTTTTGATGGTTTCCGCACCTGATTTTCCAAGGCTGTTATAATTTCCGTCAGGCATTAAAATCACATTATAGCGATCAATCACGGTAGCGCTTACTCTATCCATAGGAAGCAAAGTAACAGGCATTTCATATCGCTGATCCAAGAGATGCCAGATTTCTCCAGCTTCATAGCTATCTACTCCTCCATCTACCAAAAGTGCGATTTCAGGCTTATCCAAAGGAGAAATAAAAGTAGAACCCATATTGATTCCGGCAGTATAGCCCGTGCTGATCGCATGGATATCTACGGTGGATTTAGATGCGATTTCCTGTAGTTTTTGATAAAAAGCATCTTTGTCCAACCCAGATTCTCCTTGATCTATCAAAAGGGTTCCTCTTCCAAAGCTTTTTCCTTCCGGTGTGGTAAACTCAGCATTAGCTACCCTTACTAAGAAGCCTGCCTTCAACAATTGGTAGGCAGCTTTAGGTGCATAGTAATCAGACCACTCTAAAGCATATTGGTAGGCGCCCACACCACCAAATACCTGCCCGGGTTTTAGCTGAAAATTATTCTTATTGATCTCTTCCACACTGGCCAAATTTAGAATTCGGCTGTTGAGTGCCATGTAGTCCAAATTGAAAGCCATGGGATAAGTCCAGGCGGAGATGTCATAGAAAAGTGAATCAGCAAAGCTGGTTCTGGTTTCAAACATCGCCTTGATCAGACGATATTGGGGCTGATCTGCTGGAACGATATAGGAATTTTCCTTTTTAAATTCTCTTCCATTGACGGTGATGTCTTCTTTCAGATTAAAGACTTTGATATCATGCTGCAAAATCAAATCCGCCAAATGATATCCTCTGGCATCATCCTCTTTGCTTCCAAAAATGTAAGCTTTATTGACATCGGCGTCAGTTTCGGTTTTAATGCCTATATAAAAGTCTCTCATCCATTGGTTCAATTCCTGCCGCATTTCCTTGGCGGCCTGATAGGAGGAAAGATTGGCGGTAAATTGATTTCTGATTGTGAATGGAAAACTCAGCAAGCCATTTGCAGATTCTTGTAAATGGCCCCGAGAACTTGCTTGCTCAAACAAAATTCCAATCGATCCCTGAATATCCGGATAAGTAGAACCTTTACCGTAGTAAAAGTCATCGTAGTTCTCCTGATTATAATAGAGAGAACCGATTTTATCCAAAGCTTTGGCATGATATTGTCCAATCTTCTCAGTGAGTTTGAAGTTTTTTTCCGGCGTCAGCGGGTGCATTCTTGCTGGTACACCCGGCTGGAAAAAGAAAGTACTGTTGGTTCCCATTTCATGGAAATCCAAGTGGATATTGGGCAGCCAGCTTTGGAATACCCGAACTCTATTTCTGGATTCAGGGTGTTGAACAGGTAGCCAATCCCTATTGAGATCAAACCAATAGTGATTGGTTCTACCTCTTGGCCAGGCCTCATTGTATTCTCTTCCATTTGGATCACCATTTAAGTTATAAGCTTTGTGGGAGTTGACCCAAGAAGCAAAACGGTTGAGTCCATCAGGGTTGATAGCTGGATCCAAGAGCAATACAATATTTTCCAGCTCAGCTTCAATTTCATTAGCTGCCGCAAAATGATAGGCAGCCAAAAGAGAAGCATTGGCGCCGCTGGGTTCATTTCCATGAACAGAATACCCCATAAACATCACCACAGGCATGGAAGCGATATTGACAGAGGCATTCGGATTTCTAAGCTTAGCCCGGTCTGCTTTGATTTGGTCAATCTTGGCCAGGTTAGCTGGAGAAGAAATGGTCAAAAGCGTTTGAGGCCTTTTCTCATAAGTTCTGCCAGTCTCTTCAAATTTTACTCGGTCTGAAGCAGCAGCAACGGCTTTCATGTACATGACCAACTGGTCGTGGCTTACATGCCATTCTCCAACTTCATAGCCTAAAACCTCCTTAGGAGTTGGGATGGCTGGATTATAAGTATATCCGGAAGGGAGATAATAGCTCAAGTCCACTTGAGCTTGACTAAAACCGGTGATGAAGCATAAAACCAGTAGGAGTGCACTTCTCGTCATATCTATTGAATAGTTAAATTTTCGACTAAATTCTTACTTTATTTTCCCAAAAAAAGCTATTTTGGAACAGTGGTAAAAATAATTGAAGAATCGAAATGAATTTACTTGAACCCGGCTTTCCTTTTTGGATAGTGCCTCTTACAATGGGTATTTATTTGGGGTTTTGGATTTATGCTCTCATAAATTTGCTCAGAGCAGACTTCAAAGACTCTCATCAAAAATTAGTGTGGATGCTGCTTTTGATTTTTGTTCCTGTTATTGGGACTTTTTTGTATCTATCGATGGCAAGGACTATGAAAAAACGTAGGCGGTTTGATCCAGATTTTAGCAACCAAAAGAATGATTTTAGCAAATATGAGCGAACTAGTATTTGTGAATAACATGGGAGGAGGGATAATCCTGTTTTTGATCTTATTTGGAATAGCTTACTCCATCCTTTGGATTTATTGTGTGGTGGATATCATCCGCTCAGATTTTAAAGATCCGAATATGAAGCTCATCTGGATCTTCATTATTTTATTTGGACAAGTAATTGGGCCTCTTGTCTACCTCATTATGGGAAAAGGCACTAAAACCTCAACTTTCTGAAAATGTTTGGAATTGGAATAATAGGATTGGCTATCTATGCCTACACCATTTACGATGTGGTGATCAGCAACTTTGCGAACGATACAGATAAATTAATCTGGATTTTAATCGTGATTTTGGTGCCGCTTTTGGGAACTGTGCTTTGGTTTTTAGTTGGGAGAGGAAAAAGAATCTAGGTATCAGTGCTTGAAAATATCCTTCAAGGCTTCTGATAATTCAAAGTAGTCAAACTGAAAGCCGGCTTTTTGGATTTTCTGGCAGGAAACCCTATTTCCTCCCAATACCATGGCTGCCATTTCTCCTAATACTAATTTTAATACAAAACCAGGAACTCCAATCCCCAAATAAGTTTTGCCTTTCGCATCGGCTGCTTCCTTGGTCAATTGTTGATTTGTACTAGGATTAGGGCCTACAGCATTATATACGCCTTGTAGGGTGGTTTTTTCTAAAGCAAAGACAAACATTCTTGCCAAATCATCAATATGGATCCAACTCATCCACTGATCTCCTGAACCTAAAGGTGCAGCAACCGGAGGTTTGAGCATTTCTACCAACGCGCCTCCATCTGCGTCCAAAACAATTCCAATTCGGAGCATGACTGTTCTGAGATGTAGGGATTCAATTTTCTTCACTTCATTCTCCCAGGCTATTACAACCTGAGCCAGAAAATCAGTTCCAGCAGTTGAGTTCTCATCCACTAATTTGGTTCCGGTATTGAAACCGTAGTAGCCAACTGCTGAGGCAGAAATGAAAGTCGTGGGTTTGGCCTCGGCCTTTTCTATTGCTTGGTGAAGAAGGGCTGTACTTTTTGTTCGGGATTGAAGAATTTCCTGCTTTCTTTCCGCAGTCCATCGTTGATCAGCTACACCTGCACCTGCTAGGTGGATGACAGCATCTGCCCATTCCATCGCTTCAGGGTCAATGGTTTGGGAATTGATATCCCAAACGAAGGATTTTCGCTTTTTGGAAGACCTACTCAGCCAAGCCACTGCATAGTCTTTTTCCTCCAATAGCTGGGTAATTTTTTGGCCAATCAGGCCAGAGCCGCCGGTGATTAATATGTTCTTCATTTTGTGTGCTAATAACCCTGAAAACACAAATAAGTTCTCGGGAAGTGATTTTCCTAGTTTATCTCCTACTTAAAAGTCAATTTCTATTCCTATTTTGCCATTCTTGATTTAAACGGTCGCTTTGGATTACTCGAAACTGTTGAAATATTTTTTGCTTTGGCTGGTTTTAGGCCTTTTGGTTGGCTTGCTTTCGGGCTCTGCGTCCGCCTTTTTTCTGGTAGCATTAGACTGGGCAACCAACTTCAGGGAAGAGCATTTGTTGGTAATTGCTTTACTTCCGCTGGGCGGTTGGATCATCGGCTGGACTTATTATAAAATTGGTCAAAATTCTGTTAAAGGCAATAATTTATTATTGGACGAATTATACCAAACCAAGAATCCAATTCCCCTCAGAATGACTCCTTTGGTGCTTTTTGGGACTATTTTCACCCATTTTTTCGGCGGTTCGGCAGGAAGGGAAGGCACTGCAGTTCAAATGGGAGGGTCTTTGGCAGATCAGTTGACCAAATGGTTCAAACTTGAGTCACCTGACAGGAGAATTATCTTGATCTGTGGAGTTTCAGGGGGATTTGCTTCAGTTTTCGGAACTCCATTAGCCGGGGCCATTTTTGCTTTGGAATGGATGCACACGGGTCATTTCCGATGGAAATCTATTTTTCCAGCCTTTTGGGCTGGTTTGGTTGCACATTGGGTTTGCGAATCACTCTGGGGAGTGGGTCATACTGTTTATCAAATCCCCGAGGTAGCGACTCATACTTTGATGAATTTATTATGGATTATTCCTGCCGGAATTGTCTTTGGTTTATCAGGAAGATTATTTGCGGAAACCTCTCACTTTTTCTCCAAAGTTTTTTCAAAGACGATTTCCTACCCACCACTTAGGCCGTTCATAGGTGGACTGTTGATCGCATTATTTGTATGGATTTCGGGCAGTACCACTTATTTGGGCTTGGGAGTTCCTAGAATCGTGGAGGCTTTTGAAACACCCTTGCCTTGGTATGATTGGTTGGCTAAAACCGGCTTGACAGGATTTACTTTAGGAGCAGGATTTAAAGGAGGAGAAGTGACACCTTTATTTTTCACGGGAGCTACCTTGGGTAATGCGCTTCACTCGCTGATCCCATTGCCTTTGGCGCTTTTGGCAGGGATGGGATTTGTGGCCGTATTTTCCGGCGCTACCAACACACCAATGGCCTGCACAGTGATGGGGATGGAGCTTTTCGGATATGAATCCGGAGTTTTTCTTGCAATAGCTTGCTTTATAGCCTACGTCTTTTCAGGCAAAGGAGGGATTTATGGGTCTCAGGAGTTGGGGTGGAAAAAGGCGTGGCCCTATTAAATAATCAAGGCTTAATGTCTACAGGGTGCCCGCAGTTTTTGCAGAATTTGGCATCTTTATCCAAACCATCCTGTCCGCAATAGGTGCAAGTTTTAGACGTTGCATGAAATTCAGGGCTTTTTTGCTTGGCCATTTCTGAGCTGACAATTCCGGTAGGAACTGCGATTATTGCATAACCCATGAGCATAATTAAGGATGCCACAAACTGTCCTAAAGGTGTCTGAGGAGTAATGTCACCGAATCCAACTGTAGTCAATGTAACGATAGCCCAATACATTGCTCTTGGAATACTCGTAAATCCAGCTTCCGGTCCCTCGATCAGATACATGAGAGTTCCCATAATCAAAACAATAGTCAGGACAGTGAATAAAAAAATCTGAATTTTAGTCATACTTGCTTTCAGAGACCTCCTTATAAAGTCTGCCTCAGCTAAGTATCTTCCCAGTTTTAGAATACGAATTACTCGCAAAAGTCGTAAAGCCCTCACTACAGTCAGTAATTGCACATTGGCAACAAAAAAGCTAAGGTAAACAGGAAGAATGGCAAGAAGATCTACGATGCCATAGAAGGAAGAAACATATCTAAACGTCTTACTGGTCAACCAAACCCGTAAAGCATACTCAATGGTAAAAAGAAAAGTAAAGATTAATTCAAGCGTAAAAAAAAGACGTCCGTATTCTTCTTTTAATTCTGTTACAGAATCCAGAACCGCCACGATTACAGAACCAAAAATCAGAATAAGCAGTACCACATCAAAAGTTCTTGAAGGTCTATCATTTGACTCAAAAACAATATGAGCAAGCTTTCTTTTGGTGAGCTTCATGGCTGAGTTTTTTCTTTGTCTCGGTGGAAGGGTGATGTGATTATTTTTTCTTTCAAATAGAATCGAAATCCTATCTGTCTACTTTCTTATCTGAATTTAGGAAATTTTCGGAAAGTGAAAGCCTATTAGTCAAGATAGTATACCCGCTTCACACGAGAACTGATATTTGTCAGCAGTTCGTAAGGGATAGTCCCGATTCGGTCAGCTAAGTCCTTCAGAGAGATTTGACTTCCATAAATAATGGCTTCATCTCCCGCTTTAACTTCTATATCAGTGACATCCACCATGACCATATCCATGCACACATTTCCTATGACTGGAGCTTTTTTTCCATGAATCAGTACATAGCCTTTGCCATTGCTGAACCTACGGTCATATCCGTCTGCGTAGCCAATGGATAGCGTGGCAATTTTACCTCCGTTTTCCAATCTTCCTTTTCGGGAATAGCCTATAGTTTCTCCGGGCTCTATCCTTTTTACCTGAGAGATGGTAGTTTTCAAAGTACTGATGGCCTGGAGCTCTCTGTCGTGTTTTCCGGTCACCTCAACTCCATAAAGGCCAATTCCCAACCTCACCATATCCAATTGATAGTCTGGAAATGCTACTATGCCTGCAGAGTTTAAGGCATGAAGAAGAGGCTTTTGCGAAAGGTGTGGAAGAATTTGATCCTTCATCCTAATAAAACTATCCAGCTGCTCTTGGGAATAATCTCTATGAATTTCCTCATCAGCCCCTACCAAATGGGTATAAAGGGACTGAATAATCAATTCCGGGTAGGTTTTGATCAAGTTGGACAAGGCTTCCAGGTGCCCTTCCTCAAATCCTAATCTCCTCATTCCGGTATCCAAGTCTAAATGGACTTTCAATTGGGTTTGATTGTTTTTGCACCAATTCCCCAAACTGGTAAAGAACTCCAAACTGAAAACAACCGGTTCTAAATCGTAGGTTTTGCAGAGTTCGAACGACTCCTGTACCGGATTCAAAACCATAATAGGAAGTTGAATTCCCTGCTTTCTCAGTATGACTCCTTCATCAGTGAATGCCACAGCCAGATAATCAGCCCCTAAAGTTTGAAGATGATTCGCTATTTCTACTGCACCTCCTCCATAAGCAAAGGCCTTCACCATGACCATTACCTTGGTTTCTGGTTTAATTCTTCTCTTGTAGAAGTTAAAGTTATGTGTGAGTGCGTTGAGGTTGATTTCTAAAGTTGTACCGTGAATTCTCTGCTGAAGCTGGTTAACTATTTGCTCAAAATGATAAGCTCTTGCACCGGTGATCAATATGAGATCATCAGAAAAGTTTTCTAACCCAACCCACTCTGAAAGTTCCTGCGTACTTGCAAAGGCCTTGAATTCACTTTGAATCAACTCTTGCAAAGGATGGATATTTTCCCCTACAGCAACTACCAGGTCTAAGGAATGGGAGTTGATCAGTTCGGCTACTTCTGGATAGATTTTTTCGGGTTGACCCTGCTGTTGAAACTCGGATAAAAATAAAATCTTTCTTCTCTTGGGCCTCTGTTGCCGCATAAAATCCAATGATACCCTCAGCCCTGCCAAGTCATTATTGTAGGTGTCGTCAATAATCAAAGAATCATTGATTCCCGGTTTGAGGGTCAGTCTCATGTCCACCTGTCTCAGCAAATTGATTCCTTTTTGAATAGAATCTGAAAGCATGCCCAAACTCAATGCAGATACAATTGTATGGGTCAGATTTTCTAAGGAAGCCTGATCTGAGAACCGGGTGTAAAAAGTGAAAGTACTTAAATCAGATTTTATAAGAATGATTTTGGTGAGCTCATCCTGAAATTTGATAGCTCGTGTATAATCAGCGCCAGGCTGGTCGGACCAAGCAATTAATCGTTCATTTTCGATTGCTGTCTCAATGATTTTACTCAGCTCTTTTTGGTCTTTGTTGTATACCAAAAGGGCCGAATCCTTAAAGAGTTGAAGCTTTTCTTTAATTTTTTCTTCCCGGCTTTCGAAACCCTCATCGTGCGCAGTTCCAATGTTGGTAAAGACTCCCAAATTGGGTTGGGCAATAGCTTGCAAAGCCTCCATTTCTCCTTTTTTGGAAACGCCGACTTCTAAAATAGCTACCTGATGATAGGGCTGAATTTCGAAAACGGATAAGGGTAATCCTACTTGAGAATTATAGCTTTTGGGACTTTTTGCTACGGCATAATTTTGACTTAGAATCTGTCCCAGCCATTCTTTGACTATGGTTTTTCCGTTAGAACCTGTAATGCTGACCACAGGCTTTTCAAAAAGTTCACGTTGATATTTGGCAAGTGACTGGAGCGCCTTTCTTGTGTCCTTAACAGCTATATAGCAGGTCTCTTTATTCTGGATTTGAAAGGATTCAGAAACCAAAAATACCTGTACTCCTTCTTCTATTAATTGCGGGATAAACTTAGCGCCGTCCGCTTTGGCTCCTTTCAAAGCAACAAAAAGCGTCTGTGTGGGATTCAGAATTTGCCTAGAGTCAATGCTGACCCGTGTTAATTCAAGGGATAGATTTTTCCCAAGCAATTTCCCACCGGTAATGGAGGCAATTTGCTCAGGAGTTAAGGCATTCATCATCTTATTCTTGGCTAGTTGTTTTCTTTTTGAAAAAAACCTGGCGAATCCATCTTGGAAGGAAAATCGCTCCTAGAATCAAATATGGGTAATAGGATAGAAGCCTCCAAAAAATGCTGGTTACAAAGGTGTAATTGCCTAGAAACTGGGTGAAGAACTGCCCGAAGAAAAACTCCGCAGTACCCGAGCTACCTGGAGTAGGTGAAATCATCATAACGATCCACATGATTACCTGTCTAGCGAAAACAATGATGTTATTTTCTATTGACAAAGGCACATAAGCAGATATCAGTGCATTCAGCATCAAATAACGAGAGCTCCAAATAAATATGGTAGCAGCAATTACAGGAAGCCAATAATTTAATTTTTTACCGCTTAATTCTTTGGAAGCTTCGATGATTTGATTTCCGTATTCTTGGGCATCATGCTTCCATTTTCTCAGCCATTTGATAGAGAATATTTTGATCAAAACCCACTTGAAAACCCGTGGTCTGTAAAAAAGAGCCAAAGCCATGATTAAGCTGTAGGCGGCATAAAGTGCATAACTGATCCAAAAAATAGCCTGTAAGCTATTTTCCAATTGATTTTCCAGCACCTGACTGTTGGGGAAAATATTGCCTTTAGCAAAGAACAGAATGATAGGCGCTCCTATGACAAAAAAGAGGTTGTCGAGAATGGCGGTAACCATCACAAATGAAATGGCTCTACCTAATTTGATTCCTTCTTTATTTAAGATAAAAATAGCTACAGCGGTACCTCCGACAACTGAGGGAGTAACAGCAGAGGCAAATTCCCAAAGAATGATCACATAAATGGACCTTGTCCAGGTCAGCTCCCTTTGAGTGATTTCCCTGATCCTGTAGACATATCCCGCATCTCTAAAAATTATGACCAAAATGGCCAGAATCACGTAGGGGGCAGAAGCATCGAATACCCCTTTTAAAGTTTGGGCATCGACGCTCGGATCGAAATAGAACATTCCGAAAACGATGCCCAATCCGATTAAGATCGGTACCCAAACTTTGTTTGGATTGAGGGTTTTAAAGATTTTTTTGTTGTCTAGCTTCATATTAGGCTGTAGCGACCGGCTCAGTCTTTTCTACCCAAAAGTTATTAAAACCCTCTCCAATGACGATTGTTACTAAAGAAAGTTGTAGTAATTCCAGAATTGCCAAAAATGTGTAGATAACAAATATTTTTTCAGGTTTGTAGGATATGAATTCAGTGAAAGGAACTTGTTTTTTGAAGCTGATTTTTTCCAAGATAAAATCTTTTTGTTGCTCGATGGTGTAGGGATATTGGATTACTGTATGCTTGGTATCTTCCACACGAGCGGCCATTTTGGCCATACATTTTTGAAAAACCTTTAACAGCTTGTAGAGATCCAAGTCTTGCATTTCTGCGTCTACATCATCAACCTTATTGAGGGCTTTTAGTTCCGAAGCGATATTTCCGCGCTTTTGTTTCGAAAGTCTTTCTTCCTCCAAAGAGGCTAATTCCTCGACTACTGACTTATATTTTTTATATTCCAGAAGATTTCTGATGAGTTCTTCTCTTGGATCGATTTCCTCTCCATCCTCATTTAATTCCGGTCGGGGAAGAAGCATTCTCGATTTAATCTTCATCAGGGTGGCAGCAAAGAGGATAAATTCGCTGGCAACCTCTATTTCCATTTGCTCCAAATGATGGATATAGTCCAGAAAATCATTGGTGATTTTGGAGATAGGAATATCGTAAATATCCAATTCGTCCCGCTCTATGAAGAAGAGCATGAGGTCGAAAGGACCTTCGAAGAGCGGTAATTTGATTTCGAAACTCAAGGGATATTTAAATTATTGGTTAATTTTGCCACCTTGTGGCCAAAGATATTCAATTAAGACAAATTAATTGAAATTCAGGTCAGAGAATGGAGACTTTGATTTAGTTGCTATGCTAACTAAAAAACAAACCTAAGCTAGGGAAGTTTACCATTCCAGACCATTAAAATGTAAAGATACATGCTGATCGAACCAGGAGAATTATTAGCTCAAATTAACAGCCCAGCAGACCTTAAAAAGTTTCCTAAAGAGAAATTGGTACAAATCTGTGATGAATTGAGAAACTTCATCGTAGACAACGTGTCTATTTACGGTGGGCACTTTGGCGCTAGCTTGGGTGTGGTTGAGATGACTGTGGCTTTACATTATGTATTGAACACTCCTCAGGATCAATTGGTCTGGGACGTAGGTCATCAGGCTTATGGCCACAAAATTCTGACTGGAAGAAGAGATCAATTTCATACTAATAGAATTTTCGGAGGTATCTCCGGTTTTCCTAAAAGAAAAGAGAGTGTTTATGACACTTTTGGTGTAGGACACTCCAGTACTTCTATTTCCGCTGCGCTTGGGATGGCGATCGCTTCCAAGTATAAAGGTTCGGGCATTCAGCATGTAGCCGTTATTGGCGATGGATCTATGACAGGTGGGATGGCATTCGAGGCGATGAATCATGCAGGTGTTTCAGATTCCAATATTCTGATCATTCTCAATGATAATTGCATGGCGATCGATCCTAATGTCGGTGCCTTAAAAGATTACTTGACGGATATTACCACTTCCCACACCTATAATAAGGTAAAGGATGAAGTATGGAAGTTGTTGGGTAAGTTCAGCAAATTTGGAAGTTCAGCTCAGGAAGTCATTTCCAAAGTGGAAGGAGCGATCAAGTCAGCTGTGCTGAAGCAAAGCAATTTATTTGAATCACTCAATCTTCGTTATTTCGGTCCTGTTGACGGACATGATGTCAACCATTTGGTTGAAATCCTAAACGATCTCAAGGATATCCCTGGTCCTAAAATTCTCCACTGTGTAACAGTGAAAGGAAAAGGCTATGAGCCTGCCGAAAAAGGGAACCAGACTACCTGGCACGCACCGGGCTTGTTTGATAAAGTAACCGGAGAAATTTATAAAAAGACCCCTTCAAAGCCTCAGGCTCCAAAATATCAGGATGTTTTCGGGCATACGATTGTAGAGTTGGCTGAACAGGATGAGCGTATCATGGGGGTAACTCCAGCTATGCCTTCCGGATCCTCTCTCAATATTATGATGAAGGCCATGCCCGACCGTGCATTTGATGTAGGGATAGCAGAGCAACATGCAGTAACTTTTTCTGCAGGTTTAGCCACCCAGGGACTAAAGCCTTTCTGTAATATTTATTCCACCTTTATGCAGCGTGCTTATGATCAGGTGATCCATGATGTATGCTTGCAAAACCTTCCAGTTGTTTTCTGTTTGGATAGAGCTGGATTCGCAGGTGCGGATGGACCTACCCACCATGGTGCTTATGATTTGGCGTATTTCAGATGTATTCCAAATTTGGTAGTAGCTGCTCCTATGAATGAGGAGGAATTGAGAAATATGATGTTCTCTTCCCTTTCTCATGAGGGCCCTTATTCCATCAGATATCCAAGAGGAAATGGTGTCATGCCTGAGTGGAGAACAGCATTCCAGCAAATTCCACTAGGTCAGGGAAGAATAGTGAAGGAAGGTGAAGAGGTTGCTATTTTGACCATCGGACATATTGGAAATTATGCAGTGGAGGCTTGCGAGACACTTTCTGCTGAAGGATTAAATCCGGCTCATTATGATATGAGATTTGTAAAACCTTTGGATGAAGAATTACTTCACGAGGTTTTTGGGAAATTCAAGAAAGTAATCACCGTAGAGGATGGTTGTTTGATGGGTGGATTTGGTTCGGCTGTACTAGAATGGATGATGGATCATGAGTATCAGGCTCAGGTGAAGCGTCTGGGCATCCCTGATGAAGTGGTTGAGCATGGCGAGCAAATCGAATTGCACAGAGCTTGCGGATTTGACCCGGATGGTATTGCCGATGCTGTTAGAAGCATGAGCGAAGTAGCCAAGAGCATCTAAATAATTTATGTCTTCTGTATATTTTTTTGAAAAAGGACAGGGTCAGCCTGTGGTTTTGGTTCATGGGTTCTGTGAAATTGGAGCCATGTGGGCAGATTTTGCAGAAGAGCTGAGTAAAAATTACAGAGTTATTTGTCCAGATTTGCCGGGCTTTGGAAATAGTCCTTTGGAAAAATCACACCTCAGCCTAGAGGAGCTTGCAGTGATGTTGGAGGAATGGATGGAAGAAAATGAAATTTTCGAACCGATAGTTATTGGCCATTCTTTGGGGGGTTATGTGACCTTAGCACTTTTAGAATTGATGCAGCAGAAATTAAAGGCTGTTGGACTATTTCATAGTACGGCTTTCGCAGATGATGCTGATAAAAAGCAGATGAGAAATCGGGCAATTACCTTTTTAAAGAAAAACGGAGTTGACAAATTTGTAACCTCATTTGTGCCTCAGCTTTTCCCGGAGGACAGAAGAAAAGAACTTTCCACAGCTATTGAGACAGCTCTAGAACAGGCAAAGGAATCAACTTTGGAGGGTTTGATCGCATTTACAGAAGCGATGCGGGACAGAAAAGACCGAACCCAAGTTTTGGAGCATTTTCATGGTCCAAAATTATTGATTGCAGGCACGGAGGACGGCTCGGTTAAATTAGAGGCAAGTAGAAAACAAAGCTACTTGTTCACTGATTATTTCGAACTAGAAAATACCGGGCACATGGGCATGTTTGAGCGAAAAGGCGAAACCTTGGCTCTGATTAAAAACTTTTGTCAAAAGGCCTCATCCTAAAATACCTTTCACGATTCTATCCTTGTCATTAAGGTCTTGGATCAATTCAATCTTGCTGTAGCCCTGCTTATTCAGCAAGTTCAGTACTTCCTGACCGTAATATTCATGAATTTCAAAATAGAGCTTCCCCCCCTTTTTCAGGCATTTTTTGGCTTTCTCAGCAATGACCCTGTAAAATAAAAGCGGATCCTCATCTGGGACGAAAAGCGCCAATTCTGGCTCAAAATCCAATACGTTTTTGTGCATAAGTGCTTTTCCTTTTTCAGGGATATAAGGTGGATTGCTGACCAAAATATCCAAATCATCTAAAGGAATTTCCTCTTTCAGGATATCTATTTGATAAAATTTGACATCAGTCTTGAATTCCTTAGCGTTTTCTCTGGCGATTTGCAAAGCCCCTTCGGAAATATCCAAGCCATAAACTTCCGCTGAATTCATTTCCAAAGCCAGAGATATTGGGATACAGCCTGTGCCTGTACCGATATCCAGTATTCTTAAATGAGGTTGGGGATTTTCTTTGATAATCAAATGCACCAACTCTTCGGTTTCATTCCTAGGGATCAGCGTATCTCTGCTTACTTTGAATTCTCTCCCGTAAAAAGGGGCCTTTTCTAAAATTTGCTGGATAGGTTCTCCTTTTTTCAAACGTTCAAAATCTGACAAAAGAGCCTGAGGCAGATCCTTTTCCTCTAAAAAATGCATCATATCCACTCTTCTCAAGCCTAAATGATGTTCAAATAGCCATTCCACCAAGTTTTGCGCTTCCGAGAAATCGTAAAGCTCCAGGGATTGGGCCCATTTTTTTACCAAACTATTGTAATTGATCATAGTAGCGAAAAATGAATTAGCTCCGTAAAGGTAAGCACATCCCTGACTGTGGGAAAGTTGTCCGATAATATTAATGCTTGAGGAATGATGAGAAAATTACTGTTGCTTTCTATGCTTTTCCTGATTTCTGTAAGTGCTTATTGCCAGGAGAAAAAAGGGATTTGGTTTGAATTGGATGGGGTTTATTGGGAGAAGGCTTTGAAGCAAACCCAAAGTATTGCTCCTGAAAAAGCAAGGTTTGGGGGAGGTAGGTTTTTCGCAGGAATCCCATTAGGGAAAAGCTGGTCTTTGGGCTTGATGGGTTCTCATCATTCTTATTATGAGCCTCAGGAGACAGGATATACAAACAGGTCAATTTATGGGCCTCCCGCAGAAGATGGTAATTCTTATAGTATTGTTGGAATCGCCAGAGATCCCGTTTTGGTTGGCTTACAAAATGAATTGGTGGGATTTGGATTATTTCTTCAAAAATCCATCACATTGGGAGAAAGGACCTCTGTCAATTTCAATCTTTTTTCGATGAGGGAAAGAGGAGCAAATGCCAAATTGGAATTTTATCCAGATTATAGCTATCTGTTTTGGTGGCCATGTCTGAATTGTCTTTCTATAGTTCCCGGCCCATTTCTTATTCCTGTGGAGGAGACAAATTGGAGAACGGGCTTAGATGTAAGTTTCTCTTATGCTTTGAATAATTGGGTTGATGTAGGGCTTAGAGCGAATTTTCTTGAGTTTAGAAAACAAATCATTCAGAAGGAGCCAATGATCAGCAATCATATGGGTCAACCGAATCAGTTTTCGGTTTTAGGAGATATTTACGCTGGGGATTATTTTTATTTTGGTTCAGCAGTTCCCCGGGAAGGCATCAGAATTTCATTGACCTTCAAACCCTTTTGAGTTTCTTTTCGGCTAGTCTGAGAAAGAAAAACTACCTTTGTGCAGAATTTCTTTCTGATGAAACTACATAATAATACCATACGCGGAGTACATACCGCTTTAGAATCTATTTTTCAAGAAGGTCAATACGCTGACAAGGTCATAGAGCGTACCCTTAAATCCAATCCCAAATGGGGAGCGAGAGATCGTTCTTTTATCGCAGAAACCACCTATGAAATGGTGCGTTGGTGGAGGCTGATCAATTATTTGAGTCCTTCTGAAAGCTACTGGGATTTGTTTGGAACTTATTGGCTTATGCAAGGCAATGAACTTCCACCTTGGGAGGAATTTTCCGGATTAAACCCTGACAAAATCAAAGCAAAGTACGAGAGCTTGGACAAACCAGCCATTTTGGAATCAATTCCAGATTGGTTGTATGAGTTGGGGAAGAAGGAATTGGGGGAGAAGTGGGATCAGGAAATTCACTCTTTGAATGAAGAGGCAGAAGTAGTGCTTCGGGTAAATACTTTGAAAATCACCCGGGAGCAATTGAAAAACCGATTGGCGGAAGATGGAATCCGAACTTACATTGTGAAAGGATATCCAGATGCTTTGATTTTGGAGCAAAGACAAAATGTTTTCCGCAATCCGGCATTCAAAGAAGGCCTTTTTGAAGTTCAGGATGCTTCTTCTCAGTTAGTAGCTCAGGCCTTGGCAGTGGAGCCAGGAATGCGTGTGATCGATGCCTGTGCGGGTGCTGGAGGGAAGTCCCTCCATTTAGCTGCCCTGATGCAGAATAAGGGGAAGGTGCTTTCCATGGATGTGGAGGAGTGGAAGCTGCAGCAAACCAAGCTAAGAGCAAGAAGAGACGGAGTTTCTATTATAGAAAGGAAAGTGATCGAAGGCTCTAAGACTATCAAAAGATTGAAAGAGTCAGCGGATCGTTTGTTATTGGATGTGCCTTGTTCGGGTTTAGGAGTGCTGAGAAGAAATCCGGATACCAAATGGAAGCTGAGTCTGGACTCTATCGCTAAAGTGCAGGAAACCCAGCAGGAAATCATTCAAAGCTATTCTTCCATGTTGAAAAAAGGAGGTCAGATGGTTTATGCGACTTGCAGTATCCTGCCTTCTGAAAATCAAAAGCAGGTTGAAAAATTTCTGGCTTCTGAGGCAGGGAAAGACTTCGAATTGATCGAAGATCAAAAAGTATTGGCTCAGGAAAGCGGGTTTGACGGATTTTACATCGCGAGATTGTTGAAGAAATAAAGTAGAATTCCAAGGTTTAACTTTCCCATTTATTACTATAGGAAAGTTAAACCTATTCTTTTATTAAGCCCTTGCTCAAATATCCTAATCAACGTTGACAATTGGATATTTCCCTTACCATTTTCAAGTTTAGAGATATAGCTTTTTTTCGTTCCGGCCTTTTCAGCCAATTGTTCTTGTGTAAGTTTTGCCTCCTTTCTGGCTTCTTTTAGCATTTCACTTATGATAAACATTTGGGCATTTTCATCATATCTGTTTCTGCTTTCAGTGCCAACCTTTCCATGTTCTAATTCAATTAGTTCATCGAAGGTTTTGATTTTGCTATAGTCCTTCATCTCTCATTTTTTTTAATTCAAAATAATCTTTCATCAGTCTTTCAGCTTTTTCGATTTCCTTTTTGGGAGTTTTTTGAGATTTTTTTTTGAAACCCATTAAAGAGGATAACTAATTTACCTTCGTCAAAGCAACAGAAAATTCTATAAATGTTTGATTGATACTCTATTCTTATTTCATAAAGGCCATTAGTTCCTTCTAGATGTTTTAGAAACTTTTCAGGCACCCTTTCGACCTGCTTGATAAGTTCCAGAACATATTGAACTTTATTTTTTGCCTTGATATCTAGGTTTTGATAAAATTCGATGAAATGATTTTTATGAAAAATAATACTCCTAGTCATCCATTCAAAGTTATCTCATAAGATAACATTTTCAAAAATAATAAGTTTCATTTTTTTAATCACTTTATTCTCTAATTCTACCATTTAATCAGATTTTTCTTGACGAGGCAATTCATTCCTCTAGGCAAATTGAAAGAATAGGAAAATTGTGTGTTTTGGCTAGATTTTCTGTTAGGCTTGGGTTGAAGAATTTGGTTAATCCTGATTTTTCTGTTTTAGCTAAAGTTAAAATATCTGGTTGATTGTTTTCTGCATAGTAGATAACTCCATTTTCGGCATCCTTTGCATTGATCAAGAAATGCTGTGTGGTATTATCTGACTCCAACATCTCATTGAACATTTCATCAATCTCAGCACTTTCATGGAAATCATAGGGAGTATTGATAAAAATTAAATCCAGCTGTGCTCCTAATAAGTCTGCCAGTTTTTTAAGTTTTTTAAAAATAGGCTTTTGACTTTTTTCCAAGGTAGATAGAAATGCAATCTTTTTGATCTCCTTGTGAGCTGGTTCTTCTTTTACAATCAGGATAGGAGTTTTAATATTTCTAAGCACCTTTTGGGCAGTAGAGCCAAGGTAAAAGGGTTTTTTTGCTCCTCTGCCTTCGGATCCCATTATCACCAAGTCCGGTTCGGCATTTTGAACATGCTCAAAAACCGTCTCCGAACCAAAACTGTAGATTAATGAAGAAAGGGCATTAATGCCCTGCTTTTCTAAATCATGGACTATTGATGAAAGATTGGATTTGGCATTGGCAATGGCATTCAGTGTCTCCGGATAAAACTTTTCCTTATCCTTGTCCAGCCTAACCCAGTCCACTGGAGTGCCGAGAATATGCATTACCTCTACTTTGGCTTTGAGTTTGGATGCCAGTTGCTTGGTATAAAAAAGGGCATAACCTGCTACCTCTGAAAAATCTGTCATCAAGAGTATTTTGGCATTGATTTTCATGGTCTTCCTTCATTGATGTCCTATAAGTTACGAATGATTCTGATCATATCCTTTGATCAAATTGGTGTTTGGAACTGATAAAAGTCAGTGCTTTGTGAAAAAATCCTGAAATGATTAAACTTAATGGAGTAACGAGTTCAACTCCTTCAGAGTTGGGATGCATCACGGTATATGGACTTTCTTTTACCACCAGTTTCACTGGCGGCTATTGAGGAGTTCAACCACTTCGTGGTTGGGTTGGCGGTTTCTGCAGAGTAGTGTTAGGCGTTTAAGAATTTAAGAGGATCGCTCCCAACACCTCATTGATGACTTGGGTAATATTAATCCTGAAAGGATTGAACCTTTCAATAACCACAGGCCTGCCTTTGCCGGTCATAGCCGTCAGTTTAGCAAGCTAAAACCTTGTGGGTGAGTTTATTTATGAACAAAGCGTAGATCCCCATTGGGATCTTTCTTCCTTTTGCTCATATTTGTATAAT
>Ga0189277_10094_pt1 | contig 114417 bp, 181 predicted proteins | sample N26A32minimetaG_FD_130325 | JGI IMG/M metagenome (GOLD analysis project Ga0189277, IMG submission 130325) | Marine microbial communities from the Costa Rica Dome - N26 A3-2 mini metaG | ecosystem: Environmental > Aquatic > Marine > Oceanic > Photic zone | place: Costa Rica: the Eastern Pacific... | reverse complement strand
GTCGATCCCGATTTCACCGAACTCATTCACCAGCACCGCGGTCTTCACCCCCTGCTGATTGCTCAGGATGTGATTCAGCAGCGTGGTTTTCCCCGCTCCGAGGAAGCCGCTGAGAATGGTGACGGGAACGTTGGCGGTGGCGGGTTCAGTGGTCATTGGGTCCGAAAACAGAGGTGATCTTTGGGATCAAAGGTTGTGAAACGACGTTCTTGTGATCAGGCGAGCAACTCACTCAGCAGTTGCTGCGACACAACATCTCGAGACGTGGCATTCAGCCAAAGCCCCTCCCCGAAGAGTTGGAAGGTTCTCCCGCAATTCGAAATTCGATGTCATCTGTGGCGGGGTCATAGAGGGTGTAATGCCTCCCTCCGCCAATGCCGATCACGCTTCGTTTGGGCACAGCCTGTTCGCTCTGCTGTTCACCGGCATGGTCTTTGACGTGGGATTGGATGGATCCTCCAGAAAGCTCCAGTCGGAACTGACGCTGACAGCGCGCCGTAAACAGCCGGTTCACATCCAGCCGCGTCAGCCGGTCCAGCAGCACCAGGGCTGAAGTGTCTTCCGTTAGCCGGTCGCCGACGTCAGCGGAGCTGCCATGAATCAGAGCGCAGTCGAGTTCGATGAAGCCGAACTGCAGCGATGCCAGCCAGTTGAGATGGTCAGCGTCCACCGAAGCGAGAAGTTCTCCGACCGCCGCCTCGCCCTGCTCGGCTCTGAGGCCTTCAGCCTTGCGTTCGCCGCGGTAGCCACACTCCGCCAGAAGCTGTTCTTCCCACCAGCCATAGATGCAGTCGGGCTGAAGATCAGCGCGCTTTGGCTGCCTTAGCCGCTCGAGCAGTGCATTGCACTTGCGTTGTGATCCGATCAGATCACCGAGAACAAAGAGATTGGCAACACCCCGTTGTTGCTTCAACTCCCTCTGAATCTGTTCGTACAGATCCAGGTCTCCTTGGAGACCACTCACCAGGCCCCAGCGTTCCATCAGCGCTCACACACGTGGCTGGCGTCTTCAGCCCGCTCGGCATATTCGAAGCCGTGGCTGAGCCTCCAGGCAAACACCTCAGGTAAGCCCGCATCAACGATCGCTCGACAGGTTTTGGCGACGTCGTAGTCGACCTCGCGAATCGTCACTTCTCCGGTGTTGTCGTTATGGATCACATAGGTGGCCTTGGTGCTGCCATGACGTGGTTCCCCCACAGAACCAGCGTTAACGATCCGCCGCATCGGCAGTTCCAGCTCCTGTTCTGTTGGTGCGCCTTGATCGCGTTGTTGCACCTTTACCCGAATGGACCCCTGCCGTAGTTCGCGCACATAGGGCTGGTGGGTGTGGCCGCAGAACAAGGTTTCCGCTCCTGCTGTTTCCACCCGTTCAAGGGCAGCAAAAGCATTCATGTCGGGCAACAGATATTCGTGCTGACTGTTCGGACTGCCATGCACAAACAGCAGCTTGTCGCGCCGCAGTGTCATCGGAAGTTCAGCCAGAAAGGCCTTGTTCTCCTCCGTCAGCAGATCGGCTGTCCAGTGATGGGCGCGATGGCCTCGTCGTTCCGCCAGCTGGGAGGGATAGCTGCATTCACAGGCATTCAAACCGTCAATGATGTCCTCGTCCCAGCACCCCTGGCAGCTGGGAATCTTGCGCTGACGCACCAGTTCCACCACTCCATTGGGCTGGGGTCCGTAGCCCACAAGGTCGCCAAGGCAGGTGATGGTTTCGATGCCCTGGGAGTCGATGTCGTCGAGCACCGCCTCCACGGCGGCAAGGTTGGCGTGCAAACAAGAGATGACGGCGTGGTTCATGTCAATCAGCCTTGCGATGTGGGTTGTTGTTGGAGCTGTTGTTGCTGCATGGCGAGCACGTCATCCGCGAGCAGACAGTCGTTGATGGTGGATTGAATGCCTTCGGGGTTGAGTGCCTTGCCCTGAACAACGAGCTCTGAGGTTCGACTGGGGCGACCCTGCGGCGGTGCCGTGGCGTCCAGGGGCAGGAACTGGGATGACTCCTGGCTCACCATCCAATTGCAGAAAAATGCCCGCCCGTCAGGAAGATTCATTAGGCCTTTCGCGCGGTACACATCGCCGTAGGCACCGTTCACGAGTTCAAACCAGAAGCTGCTCAGGCTGTTGGGATCCCAGACACAACCCGAAAGAGAGGTGTGCCAGGCCTCGAGCTTGCTGAACTCCAAGGTGTCCTTTGCAGGCAATTCAGGGTCTCGCCCGAAGTGCAGGAGTTGGTCGGGGTGCAGCTGCAAGGCCTCCAGCTTGGAGCGAACGTCGTCTCCGAGCCCCTCAATGCCCTCCTGGTTGGGGGGATGGAACTGCTGCACTTCGATCAGGGTCAGCCCATCGTTGTCTTGTTTCAGGTCCGTCGCGTTGGCTGTTGCCGGTTCCTCAAGCCTGGGCACCTGGTCCTTGAGCCAGGTCAGGTCGATTCCGCTGTCTTGCCCCTGTTCAAGCCCCGCTGCCTTCTCTCCCTCCAGCCGCAGGTAGGCGCAGGGTCCTTGATGCTGCTGGAGCCTCTGCAGCGCCCAGGTTGTTTTCCCGCATCCCGGGGGGCCTGAAATCAGGCACACCTGGCCCATTGCAACCTCCTCGACGTCCGAGAATCATTCTCATTATGAGTTGTCGCGGCCGCCTTGTCCCCTCCTCTCCGTGCCTTTGGTCGCTTGGTATCGCTTGCTATGGCGCTCCCTGCTTCTGTCGCTAGGGTCGTCAAAACCCGGTTTTGATCTATGCAGGCCTTGGAGTTCCTCGCCCTCGTGCTGGTGAACTTGGCTCTGACGGTTTATCTGGTTGAAAAAGGGACCAAGTTCTGGAAGGAGCAGCGCCGCCTCAAGCGTCTCGTCAACCACCACCCTGAGATGAAGGGTGTGCATCCCGATGAGGACGGCCTCTTCGTGTTTGAGAGCGATGATTCGCTCAAGGTGCTCGTGTTGGAGAACGATCAGCCCGGCTCTGATGAACCCTTCTATGTCACGGAAGAGGATCTCGAAGAGGACTGAATCGATTGGTGCAGGAATGGAACGATGAGTTCATCACCCAGGCTCAGCATGAGCTCAAAGGGATGGTGGCTGATTGGAAATATGACTACGGCGTGAGTGATCGCGATTGCTCGGCGATGTTGCTGTGGATGCTGATCAAGCTCAATCCCGACGCCAAGATCGATGCTGGTCTGCTTGAACGCTGATGCGACCGTTCGCTAGGTGCAATCACCGATGCCATTTAGTTCGTTGGGATACACAATGAACAGGTAACCCCCAGCTCAGAACAGGGGGAAACTGCGTCGAACAGGGGAGGGATTAGGGAACCCTCCCTTTTTTGTGACCTCCCATACAAAGTGTTGCTCCTGGCGCTACATCTGGGGTGTTGCCACAAAAAAGCCCGCCGAAGAGGCGGGCCGGGTGATGGGGTCTCTCACTATATCGAGCAAGGCCACCACATGCAGCGTTGATGTGTGATCAAGGAGCTCTGCATAAGTAATCGTGCTCCCCCTAGATCTGGGGCTGGATGAGTATTATCGACCCAACGCATCAAGATCTGGTGCTGTGAGCCGGGTGATGGGGATTGCTTCGGCTTGATGAATCGCTCCATGGCTGGAGCGATTTTTTGTCATCGATGTGAGTGGTGGTTGTGTTCCACCTCTGGCACGTTGCGACTCAGATAAAGGGCGTTGCTGAGCCCCATCACAACGGTGCATCCGGCTGGTCCGCAGACCCGATACAGGTGATTGCCGATCGATTCCACGGTTCCATTGCCTTGAACGGAGTAGGGCAGATGCAGGGTCTCGGCCATGGGATCACGCTTGAAACTGCAGCCGTCCTACGGATCCATGATTGGACTGGTCTGCGACAATCGATACGGGTTTGGCTTTCTTTGCGTCTCTCAGCATTCCTTAAGAATTAAGCCCTTTGGTTCTTGATGGTTCAGGTGCCTGGGAAATGGCTGGCCTTGAGCCGATCGAGGTGATTGCGTACTTCCAGATCGGGCATGCGCATCACCCGTTGCATCAGGTTCTGCCGATGGGCATAAAGCCCTTTGCATCCTTTCAGCAGTTCGATCAGCAGATCGAGCAATTGAGCTTTGGCTGTTGTGTTGGTCATGGTTTTCGGTGCTCCTCGCCTCGTGTTCCATCAGCATCGGCAAAACCTGAGGTCCACACATCACCCACTTGAGGGGTTGTGGAGTGGTGATCCAAAACGATGTCTCCCTCATCTGAGGGGACGTCGTCTGATGACTCCCCTTAACGTGACCTGTCTTATGGGGGTCCGATGAAGGTTCTGCAATCCGTTCTGGCGTTGTTGCTGGTGCTGGTGCTCGGTTGTGCAACAACCTCAACGGTGTCTGCGGCAACGATTGAGGAGGCGGCTAGTGGTGATCTGATTGCCACGCTGGAAAAGGCGCGGGATGTTCGCGAGCAGGCCGACATCAAGATCAGGGAAAACCTCAAATTGATGGCGTCGAGTTGTCTGTATATGAGTGATTCGTTGAAGGAGTTGATGGCTCTTGAGAATCAGTTTGAAGACCGCCAGATCGAAGATTTCACTGTGGGAATGGCAGATGCAGTTGAGCTGGAGTTGCTCGATGAGGAGTCACGCAAGATCAAAGCGCTCTACCGCAGATCCCACTGTGACGATCCGATCATCCTGCGGGAGCAACTGCGGCAGGCCGATCAAAAGCGCAAGGCCTGAATCAGCAGCAGACCCCCGGTCCCTGTGACGGAGGGGCCGGGGGTCTGTGTCTGAACGGTGGTGTTCAGGGTTGGTGTGGCCGTCCCGTTCCGTTGAACAGGCGGCCTAACTCGCTCGTTTGTGCATGACGCAATCCATCAGATGTGGCTGAAGGAAGGTCGAAGCGTCTGGCTTATGGCGCCTGGGGCCATGTTCCAAGGGGTCGGGTGATGGGAGCTCCTTAGGGCACCTGGCACGGTGCAGATGGAGTGCCGATCGGCCTGGCCTTTCGCACAAGGCCTGTCGAAGGGCGCACCCAACAAGAGGTGTGAAAACTGTTGGAGCAGGGGCCTGAAAGTCAGCTTGCTTCTGACGTCTGCTCGGTTGGACCGTCGTCTCGCATGGACGCCTCCGATCTCGATGCACACAGTCTTGGGGCTGGGCCAGGCCCTGGCAATCAGCACGAACACGCATTGCCTTTCAGGGCAGAACCGGCTGAAAGTGGGGCTGGCGTGGCTGCGATCTGATTAGCCTGAACCACCGCGCGTGGCTGATGACGATTCCCTTCGGCACGCCTGAGCCTTCGGACGGTCTGCTCAACAAGTCGGTGTCGTCTACCCGACTGCGCGCCTGGTTGAACACCCGCCTCCGCCAGCTCGCGGAGGGGCAGCGGATTCAGGATGCGCGGGCCTTACGCAGCGAATTCCTGGTGGAGTGATGCTTATCGCGTGCTGCTTTGGTGAGAGTCAGGGCTTGCCCCACTCACCCTCCAGACGGCTTCGATCGATCCAGGCACACATTTGCTGAAGTGCTTCGTCATCCATCTCCACCAGATGATCGGCCCACTCCTGCATGATCAGTTCGAGGTGATCGGGATTGTGGATGGTGAGCTCTGGGCCCATCAGCAGGTATTTAATGCTGAGCAGTTTCCAGGCCTGGGCCTCGAGCAACCAGGGGTGAGCTTCCAGTAACCGTTCCACCCGACTGAACGGCTGATATTCACTGTCCATGGGCTGATTCAGTGAAGACAACTAAGCCGCCTTCTGGCTTCGCTGGTGCGCCTGAAGTGAAAGGAAGAGTGCGCGCGGATTGCCGTAACGGTCTGGAAGGGCCTGATGCAGTCGGTTCAGGCGTCGCCAGCAGACACTCTTGCTGGCTTCGCCTTCTCTCACGCCATCTGCCACCAGATATTCCATGGCACGGGTGTACACCGCTTCCGTCTCTCGCAGTTCAGCGAGGGATGGTTCATGGGTGAAGGTTATTGTTGCCATCACTTTTCGACATCACTTATCGCCATCCATTGATGCCTGGCTGAGGAGTTGATCTCTACCCCCATTTGGGGTGATTTACTGGTTCAGATCTGAACCATGCCGCACCGCATTCCCTTCAACACCGCCTGAACCCGGTTGTTCACTTCAAGGGTCCGCAATAGCCGCTTGGTGTAAGTGCGTGCGGTCTCTTCGGTGACGATGAGATCTTCCGCAATTTCACGGTCGGACATTCCGCGGGCAAGGCGGTCGAGAACTTCGTATTCGCGAGGTGTCAGTCGCGGGCAGCTGAGATAGGGAAGTTCGTCGGAGCGCAGTGATGGGCTGCGATAGGAATGATGTCCCATCACCGCCAGCACAGCTGCTTCAAGAGGTTTGCGGTCTTCGATGATGTCGGCTTCAGCAACCACGGCCTCCAGCCAGGGTGCGTTGTCGTACTCCACCGGAATGGCATCGCTTAAAGCCAGCACCACGACCTTCAGGCCGGATTGAAGCTCTTGGGCTTTGCGCGCCAACTCAAAGCCATTGCCTTTTTCAAGTAGATCCGTGCAGAGAAGTAGCTCAAAGGAATCCTTTTTGAGATAACTCAGGCAGGACTCTTCATCCGTAACGGCACAGCCGATACGAGATCTTTCGCTAAAACTTTCGCAGAAGCAGCGCAGGAAAAATCGTCCCTTCATTGCCAAGGCAATGCTTCCGCTGATGGCAACGGAAAGCAGGGGCTCTTCGTCGGGAGACTTGGGCTCGCTTTGCAGGTATGGGGTCAGATCCATGCGCTTGCCTGCATCTTTGATCCATCCTTGCGGGCCAATCGGCCCATATGGTTTCGACCTTCGTCAGTCGTCATAGACGCGGCATTCCGGAGCTTCGGGGTTCAGGTCGCAATGCACCTCGAGGGAGGTGGGGTCCTTGTGCTCCTCGGGATGGTTGCTGCGATACGCCTCGAGTCCCTCAAGCTCGGTGGCGTAGTGACGCGCCTTTGCCTCATCACCGCTGGCTTGAGCCTTGGCCAGTTCCTCACGGTCTTTAACGATGTGGGTTTCGATTGATTCCACGCTCAATATTGCGATCCAATCCATCTAATGCGCTGTTTGGATTATTGAGCTACCCCCATCCGGGGACAGAACGATTGTCCCCATTTGGGAGGCGATAAAACGGCCTCATTTATTGCAAAGTTCTGCCTGGCAGCGTGAAGGTTCCATGAGCACATCCAACCTCAGTATCGGAGAGCTCGAAGCCAAATATCCGCTGTACTGCAAGGCTTTGAAGATGTTGATCAAGCAGGGAAAAATAAGTGCTGAACTTGAGCGAACACTTTGCTGGGATCGTTTGCGCCTGTTGCATCGCTCCTTGCCAAGGCAATACAAATCTCCTGAGCGGTTGATGTTGATGATTCAGGCCGAGTTTTCGTCAGTAACTGATGCCTAAGGAGGAATGATGTCATTCGAAGCTGATGCCATAAGGGCTCAAGTTGTGAGCGAGGTGATGCAGAGGATTGCAGCCCTTGATCAAGAACAACGCTATGAAGACAGCTATGCGTTGACCCAGGAATTCAGAGAGTGGCTGCTTGACCCGCAGATTCAACCGAGTTCGAGGCAGGCCAGACCATAAACGTTGCGGTCGTGGCCCTCCGGCATTGGGCCTTTGTACATGCGCACGGTCGAGCCCATGGGTTTGAAGCCCTTCGCTGTTGTGATCGTTTTTGCAGCCGGGTTATGCCCCGGGGTGTCGATCAGAACGATTCCCTTGTGGCGGTCCATGGCGTTGTTCAGCAACAGCGATGCCATGACGGGATCTTCCGCCAGCCAAGGCCCCACCCGCCAACCTTCACCGATGGGGAGCAGGCAAGGCCGAATCCGCACATAGCCGTGGCATGCCCCCTGGGAATCCCTTGCCACAAACACGTCTCCTGCCCTGTGGCGTAACCACAGTTCAAGGAAATGGGGCCGTGGGCTGATTTCGTGGCGTTCGTCGTAGCGCTGAATCGCCTCGAGAGAGATCTCTCGCAGTGGCACAACAGTGATCTCGCTGCGCTGGAGCAGGGTGGTGTGCGGGTGTTGTGATTGATCGCTGCGGCAGAGCATCTGCCGGCGTGTGGTCACGCAGTCCTTTTGAAATCCGGCTTTCTCGTAGAAGCCCACCATCTGGACTGCCGCCTCCAGGCCGATGCACTCCACGCTGCTGAGGTTTTTCAAGGCGTGTTGCCAGAGGCGACGGCCGATCCCCTGACCCCGATGCTCTGGCTTCACCACAAACAGGCCGATGAAGGCGTAGCTGGAGCTGTATGTGACGGCGGCGATGCAGCCCACTGGCACGTCGTCTTGCCAGGCCAGCCAGATCCCCTGACGGTCGGTGTTGGCGTAGATCTCGATGTCGCCCACTCCTGGAGCGAAATCCTGTTCACGGGCCATCCCTGTGACGACGTCGAGATCGGTTGGCGAGAATGGTTTGATCTCCAGCATCAACACTCAGGTGGAGTTAGGCGGCCTGAAGAATCGAATCCACACTGGTTGGATAACGGCGTACGTAGGCATCGGTTTCCATGGCGACGATGCGTGCTTCCCGGCGATTGGCCGCTTGGAGTTGCAGCGTGTGTTGGCTTCCGTCGTTTTTCTTGTATCGAACCAGAAAACGTTGTGATGCAGTTGTCATCGCGCTGAGACCTTTCGTCCGATGCGCACGGTTGCTGGCCGCAGGGCGCAGGCAAGGGCGTGGAATGGCCGGTGGGTTCCCTCAACAATGAGGCTTCCCATGGGTTGTGCTTGAGCAAGGTCGAGCTTCATGGCTTTGCCTCGAATGGAACTGTCTTACTGCTTCTGAACGCGCTGATCTATCCCCCATCTGGGGACAATTCGTTGTTTGCATCAATCGGCGCATGGGTGATCCGAACCGTTGCGGTCGGTTCTCCGTTCCCCGCTCATCAGCCTCCCAAGCGACGCTGATGTCGGACGGATGTTCATGAGGGGACCAACCCCTGAGGCTCGCTACTCAGGGGTTTTTCATGACTGTTCTTGGTGAACAGTTGCTCTCTAGTGTGCTGATCACGACTCCTTTGCCCCAAGGGCTTCTGATCCCCATGACTGCTTCGAAGCTGTTCGATTTCCTCGGCCGGGTGCTGATGGCGGCTGTGTTTGTGAATGCCCTGCCAGCCAAGTTCACCAACTTCGCTGAAACCGCAGGCTTCATCGCCGCCAAGGGCATCCCCGAACCGCTGGCTTCTGTGTTGTTGGTGGCGGCGATCGTGGTGCTGATTGCCGGATCGATCCTGCTGGTGTTCGGCAGCAACACGGTGCTGGGGGCCTCGTTGCTGCTGCTGTTCCTGGTGCCCACCACGCTGATTTTCCACACCTTCCCGGTGGACAGCGGCTTTGCGATGAACCTGGCCCTGATCGGGGCGTTGATCCTGGCCATCACCCGTTCCTGGGGCAATGGCGTGCCCAGCTTCACGCACCTGCGCTCCAAGGGTTGATCGCCGGCTGGCTGGCTCAGGGCAGGGCCAGGGCCGTGCCTTCGCGGCGCGGATCAGCGGCCCCCTGCCAGCCAGCACCGATTTTTTGAATCAGAGCGGTGCCGCTGCCGATGCTCTGACGCCGCGGGCTTGCTTCGCTTTTGAGCTGCTGCAGCGGAAACGGCCAGGGCAGCGGTGGATCGCTTTCCAGCACCAGCGTTGTGCCCCGGCGCGAGAGATGGGGCAGGCCCACCGCCCGCGCCGGCGGTTCGTTCCAGCCCAAGGACGCCAACAGCACCCGGCTGAGCAGATGGGGAATGCTGCGGCCGCCGGGGCTGCCTAGGGCCAGCACCGGCTCGCCGTTGCGGAACACCAGCGTCGGCGCCATTGACGACATCGGTCGCCGTCCGGGCAGCCGGCGGTTGGCGACCGGTTTGCCGCCAATGCTGGGCTTGAAGGCGAAATCGGTGAGCTGATTGTTCATCACCATGCCTCCCACAAGGTGCCGACTCCCGAAAATCGTCTCCACCGAGGAGGTGTAGGAGGCAATGTTGCCGCTGGCATCCACGATCGTGATCTGGCTGGTGCCCTGTTCGATGCCCTGATCTGGCCTGCCGTAGGGAAAGCGATCGATGCCTGGGGGTAGCCCCGGTGTTGGCCTTGCGCCGTTGGTGCTCTGCATGGTTCTGGCCCGGTAGGCGACGTAGGCCGGATCCAGCAGGGCTGCGCTGGGCACTGCTCCATCGATGGGGTCGTGCACCCAGTAGAGCCGGTCGGCATCGGCCCAGGCCTGGGCGAAGGCCAGCTGCCGCCACACCTGCGGCTCAGCTGCACTGGAGCTGGCCAGGTTGGTGGTTTGGTTCAACAGCGCCAGGGTTTGCAGCAGCGCCAAGCCACCGCTGCTGGGGGGCGGCACCGTGCAGATCCGGTGCTGCAGCTGCTGGCTGCAGAGGGGAGTTCGCCGGACCACGGCATAGCTGCTTAGATCAGCGGAACTCCAGCCGCGGAAGTTCGGCTCGCTGGCCTGCAGGGCGTTGACCCCGCTCAGGATCTGCTCCGCCAGAGGCCCTTGATAAAAGGCTGGTCCCCCTTTCCTGGCCAGCAGTTTCAGGGTGCGTGCCAGGGCTGGGTTGCGGAAGGGATGATCCGCTGCTGGTGGCTGGCCGCCGGGCAGGTAAAGCGCTTGAAATGCAGGGCTGTGGGCCACGCCGAAACGCTGGGCCAAGCGAATGGAGCGCAACAGTCGCGGGCTCGGCAGAAAGCCAGCGCTGGCCAGGCGGATCGCCGGTTGCAGGCTTTGTGCCCAGGGCAGCTGGCCGTGGTTTTGATGGGCCTTCCAGAGCAGGGCCACGGTGCCGGGAATGCCGATGGCGTTGGCTTGGCTGGTGGCCTGACGCCAGGGCAGGGGATCCCCCGCGGCATCAAGCAGATCGCCGGGGCGGCTGCGTTCGGGGGCCACTTCACGGCCATCGAGCACTGCAAGCTGGCGTTGCGTGGCATCCCAGTGCAGCAGAAAACCACCACCCGCCAGGCCGGAGCTCTGGGGTTCCACCACCGCCAGCACCGCCTGGGCTGTGACCAGAGCATCGATGGCGCTGCCGCCGTTCTTCAACGCAGCTAGCGCCGCAGTGCTGGCGAGAGGATTGGCGGTGACAACCACGGCGGATCCGCGGGCGGTGGAGATGCCCTTGTGGCCGGTGTCTGTGGATTCCGGATCGTCCCTGCTGATCGGGGCTGCCGATGCTGGGAGGGTGCTCCAAAGGCTCAGCGCCAGCAGCAACGCTTTGAGCTTGCGGAGCACGGCGTTGGATCGGCTGGTTTCAGTCTTGTGGCTCGTGAGGCCTACTGCTGTCCTTCTGATCAAAAAAAAGAGCCGGCCCCTCAGCCTGCTCCTGCTTGACGCATTGAAGGCACCACAGCCTTCACTCCAAGAGTGGATCAGTGGAGGGCCGTTCGAGGTGCGATTGGAGCGTTTCTCAGGGAATTCTCAGGAGGTGGAATAGGCATTTCAGCTCAATGAGAATCATTCCCGCATGGCCGATGATCGTGCCGGCGCGAGCACCACTGCAAACGCTTCTGGAGGGAATAGGGAGCAGGTTCCCTCGCCTGCTCCTCTTCTCTCGGCTGTTAGCGAGAAGCGGCCGTTCTTTAGGAGGAGATGTATCCGCAGGCCCACCTACGGGATACATCACACACCTGATTGGAACATACTCAAAAAAAGGTTCCCGAAGAGCCCACTCCTCGGGAACGACTCGTGCATGCGAAGAGAACTTAATGCTGCGCAATCTCCCTTAACAATGGGTAATTGTGCTCAGTCCGAGATGGCTGGGTCTCGCTTTGATTGCCCTGGCTCTGAGTCGCTTGGCGCGTCCCAGATATCCAATAAAAAACCCCTGCCTGCTGCAGGGGCTCATAACCGTTTTGTTGTGGAAGATGGGCTCAAAGGCCGAGGAATTTGGCGGGAATTCCATCCAGGCTGTTGTTGCCCATCATCTGGAAGATGACGTTGATCAGCATTCCTCCGATGTGGAAAGCTCCCACCAGAGCCAGGCCTCTCCAGAGTTTTTCGGCTGCTGCTGGGGGCTGATTGTTGGCCCAGGTGCCGGATTCGTTGGTCATCGGTTGATCGCAACTTCAACAACGTTGGCGAGGGAGACCGCAGGGGTCCAGCACTCGTCACCGAGATTCATCAGCTCAAGTCAGGAGGGCTCTGGCGAGTGCCAAGAAAAGTTAGGTATTGCTGCTCTGGAATAGCTCTATCAATCCGTCGTAGGGATCAAATCATCAGCCCAAAGGAGGCTGTCATGTTTGAGGTTCTCAAGGGTCATACCGGCAGCTGCCAGCGCAGAACCTGTCTGAAGTGGGAAATCAACGGTGAGTTGTCAGCTCTTGATCGAAAGAACCTGATGCAGCTGTTGTGCCAAGTGGACAAACAAGCCTGTATCAATGATGTCGGCCTCGATCCCAACGTCGGGATGGGTGGAGATTGATTGAATCTTCTTTCTCCACGCCTGATCGCCCTTTCGTCAATGCGCCATGGCGCTCATGGTTTCCCTCGTACACCTGAGCCACAACTGAGGAGTCCAACGGAAAGGGCTAAGACCAAGCCAATTTTTTCTTTGATTGCGTCATGCCGGTCCCGGGGGGGGATCGGTTTTTAATGCCATCAGCGCACCGGTGGTGAACAGCGCCGCCAGCCCGTTTTGAGCATCGTGTTCCAGGCTTCGATGGCGTTGTGCCGCAGCATCCGTCGCCGGGTCTGGGGAACCGGCGGGCTGGGCGGGATCCAGCTGTAGGTGCGCACCGCCACCCACTGAGCATGAACGGTGGATGCATCCGGCTTGAACTGCACCACCTTCTGCTGCTCGGCGCTCACCAGCCAGCCTTCTCCGCCTGGCTGTTCCGCTGGTTCGTGGGTGGCGCGGTAACGGGGCAAGTGAGTGGGGCGACGACAAACAGAAGACAGCTCTGCAAAGCATCTGCTGCCGAGGCGTCGCCCCGGCAGCACGATGGCGAATTCGCAGCTTGAACGGTGAGCTATATCGAGCAGGACGCTGGTCAGGCCCAAACGACGCTCGCGAGTCCGACGGTCTATGGATGAATGAGTTGTTGTTGTCCTCGAGGAAAAGAAGCTTGTCTCAGTCGAAACGAGGCTTGAGAGAAGCTTCTGGTGGCCTTGGCTTGCGACCACGGTCCAACCAAGGCAGGGAACCTTTGCATGGGTTGATGCATCGATCAAGGCCTTGGGGAAAGATGTTGAACAATTTTTTGTTTCTCCAAGAAAAAATATGAAGTTTTTTTGTTGCTTGATAAGCAAGGATTCGAAGTTCAACGCATTGGCTCAAAAAGTTATTGGGTCTTCATTCTTTTCTCGCATACATTCCGGCAAACCCAGAAAGCGATGCCCTGCCGTCAGGTTGAAGATTTTTCTCAGAAAATTGCCTCAGACTTTGCCTCAGCTTGCAGGACTGATGAGGAGAGTGAGGATTGTTTTGGTACTGCTTACAACTATGGTCGCGACCATGTGACCCGACTGACGCACGAGATCATTCGACTTCAGCGGGAGAGTGGTTTGTCGCGAAAGGAGATCGTTGAATCGATCAAAGATCTGGCTAGTCATATGAATGCTCTCTCCTATGTGTTTCTCGTGGCGGCCGATGTGGCCGAGAAATCCCTGGATCATGATTGATCCTGAGGATGCACCCGCACACAACGAGTCAGCTGAAGATGCTCCTTGTTATGCCCCGCGAGGCGATTTTCTGATCGGTCTTGCTCAGGAAGCGCTTTCCTTCACGAGGAGACGAAAGCTTGAGAAGGAAATCGCCGTGATCAAATCGGCGCTGAAGGGCCATGACGACAAACCCACAACCCGTCGCGCCCAGCAACTCAAGACGCGTCTTGACGAACTCAAGGATGAACTGAACAGCAACCCATAGGTATGACTGCAAAAACTCTAAGGATTCTTTCCGCCAGCTTGTTCAGACCCTGCTGTATCCAAGCTTTGTTTCAAAGATCTTGAGTGGAAGTCCAAACGACTGCATCAGCTGTCGGCAGTCATCGCCCACCGTTCCGTACACCTCAACGCTGAAGCCATCGCCAAGCTCCGCATGCTTCTGCAGATACTCCTGAACGGGAGGGTTGGAGACATGGGCGCTGAATGCCTCGTCGTTGGCGTAGACCTCCGACCACACAAATGCTTGGGGATCGTCCGGGTCTTGATCAAAGGTGTGGTGAATCATGCCTGGCTCAGATGCCTGAACGGCTTTGTCGGTGACGCGAGCCAGTTCCAGGTACTGGTCAACACAACCGGGTTTGACGTGGATTCGCGCCAACAACATGAACGGTGTGGAATTGTCGAAGCTGGCCATTGGATCTCAAGCGGTGCCCAAGTGTTCCATGGATTCAGGCTGAAAAACCCCTGGAGGCGCACTCTCCAGGGGAACCCTGCATGTGTTTAAGTCATGAGCCGATGAAGCTGATCAGGCGGCTAGAGGCTGTTGTTTCAGCGACAAGCGACCGCCAGCCATCGAGTTGTGAACCAGGTCTTCGGCATAGCGGCGGCCCGCTTGTTGCGCTTCTCGAACGCTTTTAAAATTGCCGACAAAGTCGTATTCCTTTCCATCAACCGTTGCCGCAACCGCATAGAGCCTGTCAGCAACTTTGCTCACAGACCAGCGCAAAAAGCAGGCCGGGGAGTTCTTCTGACTGTGCATACTGTCCTCCATGAAATAACGGGACGACTTAAGCACTTGCTTGTTTGCTGCACCTCAAAGCTTTAAATATCGCAAATAGGTAATTATTTTTCTTTCATGATTTCCTCGTCAAGGTCTCATGAAATCGAATGATGCGAGCGGTGTGATCTGCGTTTCCGAGCAGCTCCCTCTGCCGCGATGGCTGACCTTCAACCAAGCTGCGACTTAACGATGTGGAGCCACGGAACCGCGAGGAGAAGCGAGTGCTCCCCGAGCGATGCGGTATCCGCATAAACACGTTCGCTACGTCACACTGATTTGTGCCGGATGCACTGAATGTCTACAGCTTTAAGACACAGAGAGGTTCCCCCATTGATCGCTCTCAACGGGGAAACTCGTCTGCCAGCCCCAGGGTCGCTCTCCCCGTGCTGCTCAGCACCACATCTTGTGTGCGGCCAGCTGAGGGCTCAATGATGAGGCCATTCAGTAGGCTTGTCTGGAAATTTCTGAAGATGTGCTGATCCGCCAAAAATTTCGGTAGATCCCGGCGATGGTTTTGACTGATACGGACTGCCTAAAAGCTCGATTGGCCTCGGGAGAACGGCTGGATTCGCTAGACAAACGGACCCAGCAGTTGCCGCTGACATGGGTCCGCGTCCCGGGCTAGGTGCATGAGACCAGGACGCGATACAGATAAGCCATTGGAGCCAGTTGATTCAGCGAAATCCGCTACTCAAATTGCTCCACATGTCATGCGGGCGCTTTGCGGAAATTGGTTGAATACGGGAACCGGTAGCCAAGCTCCATTTCCTCCAGCTGCTCCTCGGCGAGGTAGAGGCTGCGCGTGAAGAAGCACACGTTCTCGCTGTCGCACACCAGAAATTTGCCGGCTTCGATTTTTTGGATGGATGAGCCGCGTGGAGTCTGTGCGATCAAGTCTGCTTGAGCCATGGAGCGTTCTGGCAACTCTCCCCTGTCATGGCTTTCATCGTTTTCGTTTGGTCGTTACAACGCTCACACTTCGACAATGTCATTCCCTCAAGTTTCTTGGTAACAACAGATACTCGGGTTAAGCGATAAAAAGAATCTTTCCCGCCAGCCCAAAAATGGGCTATTTACGGTCTCGTTTGATAAGGATGTGATGAAGTGGCTGCTCTCGAAACTCGGTTTACTCAAGCAGCCCAAAAAGGCCCAGGATCTCCAGGACGACCTCTCGTTTTTTAAGACCTCGCTTCAGGCCAATGCCATTGCATGTCAATGGCTTCTGAGGAAGCAAACTCGGCTCTTGCTGAGGCAGAGCAAAGGGTCAGCATTAATGATCAGAATTAGGGATGCATCCGGTGATGGCACGGTTGCGAGCAAGTTGGTTGAGCTCAGCCTCAAGGCAACGCAAGCACAGATTGAAGCCCCATCTGCAAACGGTCAGATGCTTCTTGAGCTTGGTTATCGCACGGTTGGTGGTGACTTCATCACGCTTGAGTATTCATTCATTGACCTGGGCCCCAAAAAAGTTGTGCAGCCAGAGTTGACCAATTGGTTCAGCAATGAATCGGACAGTATTCACCAAGACATGTATGAACTGGCGACTAAAGGGAAAGACCTTGGTGGATCTGAAGTTATGCCCTTGGGTCGTTAAGCGGAATTGCTTGAGCATGGGGGAGTGAATGGTGTGAGTGATAAAAAAACCAGCCACTGATCTTTTGATTAAGACGGGAAAACGAACGGATCAGGCCGGTTGTCCCCTATGTATTTCTGTGCGGCACGTCTAGAAAAAGATCAGACGAAGTGAGGCCTAGATGCTTTACACCCTGTTTCTCACGGCAGCTGCCTGCGTGGCAATTGTTGGCGTGATGGTTCTCCTTTACAGCACTGTTCGGTGGATGCAGAACACCTTGTGACGTCCAGCATTTTCTGGGGATCGACGGGTCGGCTCATAAGAACCCTTGCGCATGAGCTGTCTATCTGGGCCTGGGCTTTCATGCCGCATACTTGGACGCCTCAAAACCCGTCAAGAAAAGACCTCTGAAGTTTTTCCTCCTTCAGAGGTCTGCGTCCCTTGTTTGACACTTCCCCCAAGGTGGGGTCGGTTTAACGCCAACCATAGAAATGATTCTCATTCTTTGATGATCGTTCTCAGTAAATACTCATTTGAGTTTGGTTAATTTCGTGTTAGTGGTTTGCTGCACCGTCATAGCTTTTTGATTATTGGAGAAGCTCATGCATTTTCCTCCAGAAGCCCAGCAAAAGCGCTTATCAAAAGCGCAGTTCTTGCATCTAGCGAAGGAAGCAGAAGTCGAGGCAAACAAGCGACGCTGGAGCGTTATCTCCGAGCGTTATCTCCATCAAGTTAAGTAAGCCTGAGATCTATTCCGTTGTCGGCTGTTTCCGTCAGGTGAGTTGGCAGCGCGTTACCGCATCACCAGCGTGATCGCTTGGATTGTGTTGAAACAGCCCCTTGCGTTTTGATCGGAAGCCGATAAACGGGGTCATCTGCGCATGAGCCGGGTGTGATGCCCCGGCTTTTTTGTCCTTCGCTCTTTTCTATGAAGCCTGGGGAGAAATGGAACAGGGTCAAAGGGAGGAGCTGGGAGACATGTGCTGTCGTTCTGCAGCTCGGCACCTACCACAGATCATCAGTGGCTCAGCTGGGTGGATCTGAAAAAACCAGAGCTGGGTGAGGCACGCCATCAACACATTTGCTGGTTTTGCCCCAGAAGGCAATGAGCGTTAACTCGGATAGCCATTAACCGCTGACGGATGGAAAGTATGTCCATCGATATCGGAGGAGCCCATGACGGCCGACACTCCACCTGAGCAAACAGCAGAAGCAGACTGACTTTCTGGCCCCTGCTCCAACAGTTTCCACCCATCCGTGAGGCTGGTCCTTTGACGAGGCGAGCGAAACGCCAATCCAATCGACACTCCAACTTGCACCGTCCCGTAGGCCAAAGCTCATTGCCTCAGGTGCCCCGGAGCTTCATCAGCCACACCCCTGGATCCAATGGCCCCAGGTGCCACCACGCCAGACGCTTCGCCCCTCGCCAGAGATGGCACTACGACTTGACCTCTGCTCTTCATGGGATGGAAGGGACAGTTGGTGTCGGAAGCGAGGAATAAGAGAGGCCACCTCATTCCTGTCGTAGGTGGGCTGGCCTCTCAACACCCGATCACATCACGGGTTCAAGCATGCACAAACGAGCGAGCTAGGCCGTCTCTTCCAGCTGGAAGGGGCGGCCTCCTCTTTTGTTGAAGTGCAGGTGAGAAGTTCCCTAGGACGCTTTGCTGTTTTTGCAGGGGCGTTCACCTCGCTTCAACTTGAGCCACATCGCTTTCTCAAGTGCCGTCAGCTTTGGAGACGTCTCATGCAAGGAAGCTTCGGCACGTCGCCTGGCAGCAATGATGAAGCGGTCTGTCTTGTCGACACCGTCGAAGCCCATGTCCCGGAAGAGGTCGACACACGCAACGTAGACATACGAACCTTGCGTGCATCGAATGCCAGTGAGCCCTCACTTCTAGCGATGGCAAGAGCTGCCTGGGACTCCCATCACTCAACCAAATCTTGGCCGTCGCGAACGATCGCTTTCACATCGTTTGTGATCTGGTCAACAACCCTGTAACTGCATGCCTTGACCCTCGACATGACACGTGCCCGTAGATAGGCCCTCACCTCCGTTTTAAAGCACAAATCCTTAATCCAATGATCAGGAGCGTCCTCTTGTTGGATGCAGTACAAGGCTCGTCCTGACTCACTCCTATCGGTGCTAACACAGCCTGGCGGCCTTATTCGAGGATTGATTAAGCAGCTTTCTCGTCTGCAAGAGCAGTCATCAGCAGCGCACGGCACTGGGCGGGTCGCAAGTTGAATTCATCGATTAGCAGGCGTTGAATCGCCCCATGTTTCCTTCGTTCTCGCGCCAGCTCACGGGCACGTTGGATTTGTTCTGAGGAAAAGGTCATTCCCCCCTCGAAGCAAGTGAGTGGTACTGCGTGAAAAGCTCTCCAGAGCGTGATGGCTTTAATCAGGGGATCTTGGTGACATTCAGTCCAGGTGTCTTCTCAAGAAGTCGACGAACTTCCTCCATTCCCCTGACCACATGACAGACGCCGTCCTGGTCGCAGACCCTGTAGTACTCAAAACCTTCGGGCGCGTTGGTGAGCTTGGTCGGACTCATCTCATTCATCCGGTTTTGGCCTGTGTTTTGTCTTCTGCCTCGGCACGAAGGAAGCGTTTGTGTTGAGGTGACTCAAGACCAGTCATCTGAGTGCTCGGCCTTTCCAGAGGTTTGTCCTCGGCCTTGCGGTCTGGCTTGTCCAACCCCATCAACAGGGGATGCATTCCTCTTCTGCTCATTGTTGAGACCTCCTGTGCAGATCTCGCGTTGTGGTCTTTCGGCCCTTCCGCGTGAAACGAACCTCTCATCCATATGAGAAGCCTGATACCCCCATGCGGGGGTATTGGTACATAGCAAACAGGAGTTGACTGAATAGGCCGGTGGTGTCGTTAGAAACTCCGCTGGTCCTCGAGCAAAAGCCCTGGACCTGAGACGACCAGTGCTTTTCCCTCGTATCCGAAGTAAACCCTGGAGCCGTCACTCCGGGGTTTTTCTCTGGATCGAACGCTCAACACGTCAAGCGTTAGTTGTGTCAACACCAAGATGACAGGAGAGGGCTCGACGTACTAAGTCCGGTGTTGTTCCCATCTGGGGGTAGCTGTTGACGGCCTCGCAGCCGTTGAGTGACAGGGCAAAGAGTTGACATGGAAGCAGCTCTTAGCCGTGCAGACTGATCTGGAAGTGAAGCCGCTTCCAGATTTTTTGTTACCGCCTTCCCCAGCAGTGCAATAACTCCTTGCTCCAGAAGTCAAGATGGGCCTCGGCGGTGGCCATGTCGTCGCAGTAAACACGGCTGCCGTTCAACTCGGCTAGGTAGCGGGGGTTGCTATCACCCACCAGCAACCCCATCGGCATACCCAATCAACTCGTGCTCATGCGTCTCGGCTACCCCCAATTGGGGAGGGTGTTGTTTCCCGCCCCATCCCTGATCACAACGTGGCTAGACCTGGATTAGCCGATAGGAGAGCGATGACAAGCCAATGCTGGACCATCATGGGTGGCGGAAGGATTTGCACCAGGACATCTCCAAAAAAAAGACCCTGTTTCATCTCTATCTCGCCAAGGTTTTACCGAAAGTGAAGAAGGAGTCTTGATTTTGAGCGGTAACCATCTTCGGAGCATCCAAAGCCCTTCAGCCATTCGCCAATCGGGTACTAATGCTTAGTACGTTCAAGCACTAAAAAACCTAGGCTTGGCCTAGGTCTGTTCAGTGCCTCGTTTTGAAGCTGACCTGATCTGTTGGGGGCCGCCGCCAAGCTCGCCCCCTCCCAACCATCAGGCCTTCGAAGGCTTGCTGCTTAATGCTGCGGACATGGCAGTGGCCAACAGCATGCAGCCTGCGACAGCGAGAAAACCCATGGTTGTGAATTGACTTCAGTAATCATTCCCGTTCACCTGCCCACCTGCCTGTCGCCGTTGCGACAGAACCGCAAGGGCGCTCACCCACGCTCGCCATCCTGAGGCGACGTTCGATCCAGTCGTTCGTTGCGGATGGAAAGAAAGTCTCTTTTCTGTTTTATTCACATGGACAACCAGTAAAAATACTGTGGTAGTTACACCACTTCTCGAAATCGAGCTTGGGGAATAACTTGTCCATAGAGATGAGGAGGAGAGATGGCTTTCCTCAATGTTTGTTTCTACTTGCTCGCCAGTTTTGCGTTGCTTGATTATCTCGGAAAGCTCTTCTATGAGCGATTATCCGAATGGAAGGAAGCGCGCCAGCTTGTTGGTGGTCATCCAGAGATGCGTGGCGTTGATCTTGAGCGAGACGACCTCATTTACTTCAAGGCAGATGAAGCCATCCGCGAGGCCGTTCTCGGCAATGACGAAGCGGGGACCAATGATCCGTTTCTCGGTGATCTCTTCCTTCTTGATGAAGATGGTTTTTGACCAGATGCAAAAAGGTGCCAGTGAATGCGCGCCTTTGCCACCAAAGGGAGAGCTCTTGGTGGATCTGAAGTCATGCCACTTGGCAGGTGATCCTGATTGCAGCAGCTTGGGTGTTGGTGCAGGCCATTGGGTGAGGAAGAGACCGAGATGGCGGTGCTCTTACCGTTTTTCAAGCGCCTCAACATCGCGGCACGTCATTTGTTCCGTCTCAACGTGTCATTGGCGTTCCCTGGTTTGTTTCACCTAAGCCATGGTGGAACCGGGAGGCGCAGACGAAGGCTCCTTCTTTCCAATGGTTGTTCCGTTGGCCATTGGTGAGGCGTTGAGCACGCTCCAAAGCATCGCCCCAGTGCAGGTGAACCCGCTTCGCTGAGGTGTTGCAGTCGATCAGGCTTCAACGTCAGCCTTGTCATCGGTGTTGTGGTGGGCCTCAACTGAGGTGGCTTCAGCTGACTTGCTGCGGGGGCAATCACCAGCGTTAGCGGCGCCAATAAAAACAACCACTGCCATGATCGCGACGATCACAGAGCCGCCTACGAAAGCAAGGTTCGGACCCTTCACGCCAGGTGTGTGCCGGAGATCTGGCAAGACTAGTGCTGGATTCAGATCTGCGGGGCGATGTGGGTGTCACGGTCAGTGTTCACCCACGGGGTGGCCTCTACTGATCCTTGTTTTCTTTGTATCTGGGCAGGTCGGTTGGCTGAGCCAGCACGTAAACGACAGCAGCAGATATCACCACGGTGACCACGATGAGAGCGGTGATGGCTGCTGAGTAGTCGTTCACTAAGGTCTCTCCAAAGGGAAAGGTTAGGCCTGAAGCTTTGCTGGCTGCGTCAATTGCCCGAAAGCGCCTGGCTGTGGATCGTGGTCATCGTGTTGTTCAGATCCCCCACGTCCCGAAGCCCTTCAGCACTGAACCAGGGTGCGTTCTCCCAGCTGAAGCCCTCACCAAAAGTGTTGTCGGGTGCCGTGACGTACCAGTGACAGTTCACATCCGGCGTATCAACGGAGCACTGCGACCAGTCCGGCTGCCACTGAGGCACCTGAACCCACATCACTGCTGCAAACACCAGGGAGAACAAGGCTTTAAGCATCGACCTGGATCTGCTTATTGAAACTTAACACGACTTGGTCTCGGGATTGGACCTGTCTCTGGTGTTGCTGATCGCATCCTCAAGGCTCGCGCAAGAACGGGCTTTCGTAGTCGGTGACTCGTTTTCGGTCCGTTGAGCGGGGATACAACCGAAGTGCCGTGCTGTGCGTTCGAGGGCACACCGGTGGCGGAATCGCATTCCCTCATCGCTCGACGCGATGTGATTCCGTCGTGTGGCTTCAATTTGTGCGTCCCAATCTGATCGACGTTCAAGGCGAAAGAACAACTTTGGAGAGTGTTGGCACCTGGCTTCGCGTCATCAACTGAAGACGTGATCCCGAAGCTGGCCTGTCGATCGAGGCCAAACGGCCGCAGCTTCATCAGGCTGCGTGTCCTCTGTGCGCCAAACGATGTACTGCGTTGAGCGAAGTGATGGGCCCGACCAATGGGTTCAAGAACAGTGTTTCAAGACTGAGTTCAAGGCATTCGTGAATGCACGAGCCAAATCGCTTGCTTTCACGAACGAGTACCGCGTCATCTATCAAAGCCCTGGGCTCTCAGGCGAAGTGGTGAGAGTTGCGAAAGGAAAGGCGCTTTTGAATTCCGATGACCGCCTGGTTGGTTGAGCCGGTCAGCTCCTGCTCAGCGCAGCCAGGGCGATTGCGTCACCTCCAGGGTGTATTCACCCGTGCGGGTGAAACGCAGCGGGATGGAGTTGATGCGGATGTAGGTCTCCCCCTGTTCGGCAGCCAGAAAGCTGAACTCATGTTCAGCACTGTTCACCAGAACGTTGCCGCCGCGCTGCATGAAGTCGCAGCGGAAGGTTTTCACTCTGGTGATGGTGCCGTCGTAGCTGAGCAGCCGGCAGGTTGACGCAACGATCTCAGCGCTTGCCGGAATGGCGGTGGCGATGGCGAGGCCTGCCGCGGCGAGGCTGGTTCGAAACCACATCATCGGAGCACCACGCAGTGCGTTGCGTTCGATTCATACCCTCACTCTGCTGCCTCAATCCCTTCCAGGCCGGCGGCGTTGGGCGACTCGCAAGATTCTCTTAAGCATTGCGGGGCGCGTCTGCAGCTGATCTGCGCGATAGTTGATTTACGCGAAAGGGCCGACAGACCACGACGCGAGATCTGAATAAGAGGAGACTTCAATGAGCAGGAGAGGAATTCATCCCCTGTTGATGGGCTTGGACAAACCTGAGCGCAAGCCTGTTGAGCCATCAAAGGCTAATGATTTGTCTGGTAACGAATCGGCTCAACGCAAGCGTTTCATCCGTTCCGAGGAAGAAGATTCAGGCCACCAGCAGGCTGCTTGATAAATTTGATCAAGTGATCAGAGCGCGGATGAGTCCATCCATCTGCGCGATTCATCAACCGTTCTTCCTCTGGGAAGAGCGGTTTTCTTGTGTAAAGGAATGGGTTAAGTACCTATTGATTCTGGAGGGGAGAGGAGTAGAGATAAGTCAGCGACAAGGAGAGAGATGGTCACGATCTGTTCAGGTTTTTTTGATCTGTGTATCCCGCTCAACGCCTTTGACAAGACGCAGCCAGATCAAGCGGATGAACCCAAGCAAGCGATGAAATCTCAGCACGATCTGTACTGGGAGGAACGTTGCGACAAGTCCCCAACGGCACCGGGTTGCAAGATCTACGACGACTGAGCGCAGCTCACTCGAGTTGAGACGTGCGAGGCAATCCAATGTATTGCCTTCTGGCCAAACAACAACCCTTGTTTGTACTACTTCGGGTTGTTGCTTGCTATCCGGGAGGGCTTTCTTTGCCTCCGTGATAATTGCAAGAGAGGCGAAAAGCCCACCATTGATGTGGCAAAGCACCATGCTGTGGCTTTTTCTTCTCGCTCAGAAGTTCAGGGTTGGCATATCAACGCCAATCAACGTTCTGGTGTGAACTCCAATGAAAGATAAAATTGTCGTTCTCGACACGAATGTTCTGCTCCACGATCCTGAAGCTCCCCATCGTTTTGGTGATCTGCGGGTTGTAATCCCCATGCAGGTGGTCGAGGAGATCGATCGCTTCAAGAAAGATCACTCTGAAAAAGGCCGAAATGCCCGAAGAATTTCAAGGCTCTTGGATTCCTACCGGGCCCGCGGAAGCCTTGCCGATGGCGTTCCGATTGAGGGAACGAACCACGGCATGCTGCAGGTGATTTTCTGTCAGGCCCAAGCCCTTCAAGACTTACCGGCAGAGTTGCAAGGGGGCGGTGGCGACAACAACATCCTCGCGGTGGCCCTCGAGCAGATGCGATGCAGCGGGCTCAAACAGGCGCCCGAGGTCGTGCTGATCAGTAAAGACATCAACCTGCGAATCAAGGCTGATGCGGTGGGCCTGCAGGCCGAGGACTACGTCAACGACAACGTCTCGATCGACGATCTCTACACAGGGTTCCGTGAACTCAGCACCGATGCTGAGACGATTCAGACCCTGCATAACGAGGATCAACTCCCTGTGGAAGCTGTCGCCGATCCCGAGGGGCAGCATCTTCAGGCCAATGAAGGCGTGGTGCTGGTGGATCAGCGCAACGACAGCCACACCCTGCTGGCCAGGCATCAAGGCAACAGCAACACCATCAAGCCGCTGCACTGGTTGAACCGCGCCCATTTGGGGCGGATCAAAGCCAGAAACCGGGAACAGAGCTTCGCGCTGGATTTGCTGCTCGATCCTTCGGTTGCCCTGGTGACCCTGGTGGGCAAGGCCGGCACAGGCAAAACGCTGCTGGCCATCGCCGCGGGTTTGCACCAGGTGGCCGACACCCATGACTACGCCCGCCTGCTGGTGACGCGTCCACCGATCTCCCTCGGCAAAGACATCGGCTATCTGCCCGGCACGCTTGAGGAGAAACTCGGGCCCTGGATGAAGCCGATCATCGACAACATCGACTTCATCACTGGTTCGTCTCCCGGCGAGGACGCTGATCAGTCGAAGAAACAGCGGCACCGCGAACCACGCAACGCCTGGGCCGACCTGCAAGGCATGGGCTTGCTCGAGGTTGAGGCGATCAACACCATTCGGGGCCGATCGATACCCCATCAGTTCCTGGTGGTGGATGAGGCGCAAAACCTCACACCCCTGGAAGTGAAAACGATCGTGACGCGGGTGGGTGAAGGAACCAAGGTTGTCTTCACTGGTGACCCGTATCAAATCGACAATCCCTACGTCGATGCTGAAAGCAATGGGCTCACCTGGCTAGTGGAAAAGCTCAAAGGCCAGCCCCTGGTGGGCCACATGACCCTCACCAAAGGAGAGCGGAGTGAACTGGCTGAACTGGCGGCCAACATCCTCTGACGCAAGACGACCTCGCCGATACCGAGACATCGCTAACACCCATGACTGTTGAACACATGACCCAATTCCCAAGTACTGCATCACCTGAGCAAGCCAACCTGGATGCGATTCTGACGTCCCCCACCTACAGAATTGCCCATGAAGATCAAGACCTTCTGAACAGCAACGACATGCGTGGTGTGCGCATGCTGCTTGAAATCACCAAGCCGGATCTGCATCTGGAAACAGCAGGGATCGAATCGACGATCATTGTTTTTGGTGGCGCCAGGATTGTCGACAAAGACACCGCAGCAGCGAAGCTGGCGCAAGCCGAGCAACGGCTCAGTGAAAATCCAGGCTCATCGGCGTTGCAGAGGCAAGTCGTCCATTCGCAACAGCTCGTGGAGTTGTCTCGTTTTTACGATGCAGCTCGGGAATTCGCCTCATTGGCATCGCAGCACGGGCAGTGCAACAGGGAACAACCCCACGATTGCTCATCCCATGTGATCGTGACCGGTGGCGGCCCGGGAATCATGGAAGCCGCCAACCGGGGCGCCTTTGAGGCCGGCTGTCGCTCGATCGGTCTGAACATCACCCTGCCGTTTGAACAACATCCCAATCCCTACATCACCCCGGATCTTTGCTTCAAGTTCAACTACTTCTCACTGCGCAAATTCCATTTTGTGATGCGCTCGATTGGCGCCATCCTCTTTCCGGGTGGCTTCGGCACGCTGGATGAATTGTTTGAGCTGCTCACCCTGCGGCAAGTGGGCACCAAAGGCAGCATGCCCATTGTTCTGTTTGGCACAGAGTTCTGGCGAAGGCTGGTGGATTTCGACTACCTCGCCGAGACGGGCTTGATTTCAGATGACGACCTCGATCTGATTCATTTCTCAGACTCAGCGGAAGAGGCCTGGGATTTCATCCGCAGCCGAACGCAGGCCGACTCCCAGGCGAGCTGAGCATGCCCAGCTGCCCGATCAAGCGGATGGCTGGTTGTGCTGGCGCAGTTTCTTGAGTTGATCCTCGATCTGAAAGCGCAGCTGCCTCAGGTTTTCAACATTGATCTGGTGTTCGCCAGAACTCCAGTGCTGCGGGTTGGCGACACGGATCTCCAGTTCGCGCAGGCGGGAGCGATCAGATTGCATGGCGAACTCCACGGCAGGATCAAGTCTGTTGCCGCAGCTGCCGCCACTACATGAGTTTTTCTACTGGGTAAGGGAAAACGACTGATTTGCTTCGGAAGTGGGCTCAGATGGAACCTGATTCGAGAAGTTGGTCCATCAAGGCCGCATAGAGCTGGGTCTTCATGTTCAACAGGCAGGCCTGTTCGTTGGCATCACCACCGGGCCAGTTGGCGTAGGCCTCCGATACAGCCCGGTGCAGAAGACGCAAGGCATCCATTTCCACCGAGATGGTGGTGATCATTTGGTTGTCTTCCATCGTTGTTAGTTGTGAGCAACGAAATCAGCTGACTTCAGAGGCCCTGGGACTGCTGGCGCACGATCCAGGCTGAGGCGGCTTGCTGTTGTTTCCAGGCCACCAAGAGGTCTTTGGCAATGCTTTTCAGAGCCGCAAGATCATCCGAGTTGTCGATCTCTCTTGAGAATTTCTCGATTTCAAATTTCTGGCCCAGAGTCAACGCGATGGGTTCCATTGGCTTGTGGCTTTGTGAGCGGAACGTACCCGAGAACTTTTGAGGCTGCAAATGGAAAACGTAGTAGTTGCAACCGATTTGAGGAAAGAATGCTCAACTCAATGCATTGCTTGCATTACAGAACATTTCTGAATGCCGCTGATCACTCGGATCGCAAAGGCTTATGGCCTTAGAAAGCATGTACAGGCCTGGAGCTGATGCATTTCTCCTGGGAAAAACATCTGGAATTGTCCAGGAATGTAGCTGTTGCCTCAGACGAAAATCAGGGCATGGCTCTTGCCCTAATGGGTGTTGCTCTCACCATGTTGGCCACCGATCTTCTGGCCCATGAGTTGCAGGCCTCAGCCTTGCCATCCTCTAGGGCTTGATTCAGAGAAAGTCCATTTCGTCTTCATTGTTGTCGTCTTCCCTCGATTGAATCCAAAGGGCTGAGAGCGGAAAGATGAAGCAACCGGCAATCAGGAATTCCATGGGCTTTGGAATTGGCTGAAGTCACGATCAGCTGAATTCCATCGAGAAGCTGTATCAACCGCTGTAGTGCTCCTTGAATTTGGTTGCCGATCAATCCGTTTAATCGTGTTGAGTGTTTGTGCTTAATCAGCCGATGCTGATCAAGGTGACACCGGCCACAAACAGCAGAACAGACAACACCAGCAAGCCACTGTTCATCGGTTGCTGGCGCGTTTGATTGATTCCATTCCCCGGCGAGCAGCCTGGCGCCCCAGCCCCACCGCTGCTTTGGCGGTGCTTTGGATCAGATCCTTGGCGGTGCTGCGAACACGGCGGGGGCTGCGTTGCATGGCATCGGGCCAGGATCCTTCTGGCCAGCGCGGCACACGGCGGCCAACACGGTCACCGAGTTGAAGCAGGGATCGACGCAGCCGGCTGGCCACAGCTTTGAAGCAACAGCATCAGTGTGCTGGCTCTCTATTGATGCTGTTGTGCCAAATGACACGAAGGGGGTCTGGCGCCTACTTCGTTGCTCTAAAACCCTCAGTTGAGGGATATGGCTACACAGATGGCACTCTCAACTGAGGGATGTGGAATCCATTGGCGTGTTGCTCAATAAAAGAGCGCGCCGCCGGTTTGCATGTCTCCTCTGTATGACCTGATTCTTCAGCGGAAGGGCGAGCTGCAGACTGAAACAGTGCAGGTGGCGGATGCCGCCCAGGCCTGGCGCCTGGGGCGTGAGCGCTATCCCCACTGTATCCGCGGCGTTGTGCGTCGCGAAGGTGGGCGTGATGGCTCCGCAGCTGAGCCATCCAAACGCCGCTAAAAGAGGGGCATCCGAAAGGCGTGGGATGGAGCTGCGGCTTGAGTCGCGCGCGCTAAATGAAGCCGTCGAGGCGACGGCGCAGTTTTTCAAGACCCAGCGGGTGGTGGCCTGCTGTGGTGATGGACTCACCCTCGCTTGCCTTTGTCTCGCCGAGCCGATCCGCCGCGCCGTGGTTGGTGCCGCCACCACTGAAGACGAAGGCTTTGAGCTGGTGCTGCGCCACAAGCCGAGCCTGCTGATCTCCACGTCTGATCTGGAGACCGGCTACGGCATGAACCTGCTGCGGCGGGTGAAGGCGGAGCTGCCCACCTGTCAGCTGTTGATCGTGCTGGTGCGCGAAACCCAGGCCGTGGTGCAGGAGGCGATGCAGGCCTATGCCGATGCGGTGATCTTCAAATCAAGCCTCGGCACCGGTAAGGGTGATTTCGTGCAAGCCCTCCAGACCCTCTCTGAAGGCGGGGTGTATCTCCCCGAAGAGATTCGCTAGCTCGGTGCGGCTGAAGCTCCGAACCCGAACCTGCCGCCGTTGATTGAAGAGCTCACCGAGCGGGAACTGGAGGTGGTGGCAGGCGTCGCTCGCGGCCTCACCAACCAGGGCATCGGCAGCAGCCTCGGCATCTCGGCGGTAACGGTGAAGACCCACGTGGTGAACGCCAAAGACAAGCTGGGTGCCGCTGATCGCACCCAATTGGCGGTGATGGCGTTGCTCTACGGATTGATCGATCCCCTCGGCTGAGTCCTGGGGCTGTTCGATGATTGCCTGTTCGGTGATCACGGTCGTGATCGTGCTTCGGTGGCCAACGCTCGCTCCATAGGGTCTCGGCGTTGCTTGTCTTTGATGTCCGAGGAAACCACCAATCAGCAGTCCTGCGGCAGCAAGAAGCGGGCGATGCTCGCCTATGGCCTGGTTCAGATCTCCGCCCCCGTGGTGTCGGCCGTGTCATTGGCGGCCATTGCCCTTGGCCTCTGTGCCGTGAAGCAGGAGAGCCGTCTGTTCAACGGCTGCGTCGAAACCGTTGTGGCCGAGGGCCGCTCCCAAGCCGAAGCCGTGCGCTACTGCAACGGCGGCTGATTCCGTCAGACCTTCAGTTCTGATCTGGCTTCTCAGTCATTTCAAGTTGTGGCGATCGCGCTGCAGTCAGCGGCTTTGATTGCGCCATGTAACGCTCACTTTGAACTATTTATAAGTTCATCAGCGCGCGTGAAGTCATCGCCATAACTTGAACTGAATTTCATTGGTCTTTCGGATGCCAGCTCTGAAGTACAAGCGGGATTTCACCCACGATCAGCGGGTGTCCTTCGCGTTTGCGAACTCCGCGACTGCCACCAAGAGCGCCAGCTCCAACGCCGGCAAAGCTGCATCCAGCAACGCTGAATACAAGCAGAATCAATGCGCCTCGATGGGCATCGGCATGGGTCCTCGGATCCATGAGGTCTGCCCCTTCGGAGCGGTGAACCACTCCTATGCAGCCACCGGCAGCTCGGCCCTGGAAACCGCCATCGCCGCGGCCTACAAGCAGGTGTTCGGCAACATCGGCATCGCCGACAGCCAGCGTCTCACCTCCCTGGAAGCCTTCCTCTGTGATGGCCGCATCAACGTGCAGGGCTTCATGGGCGGCCTGGTCAAATCCGACCTCTATAAGCAGAAGTTCTTCCACGCCGTGTCGCCCATGCGCGGCATTGAGCTCACCACCAAGCACCTGCTGGGTCGTCCTCCGGTAAGTCAGCAGGAAATCAGCGCTGGCATCCAGCTGATTGCTGACCAGGGCTTCGATGCCTTCGTCGATAGCCTCACCCACTCTGAGGAGTACCTCGAGACCTTCGGCACCGACACGGTTCCCTACCTGCGAGGCTTCAAGTCGGAAGCCCGGGCTGCCTGCTCCACTTTCGTGGGCATGGCTGATATCACCCCGGCCAACGCCAGTGCCGAGCACGTGATGTACACCGGCCCTCTGCTGGTGAAGCGCCTCACCAAAGACCTCAGCGGCTTCACTGCTGGCGGCGGTGCCTTCTCCGGCGATGGCAGCGGCTTCTCCTACACCAACGCCGTTAAGAACGCCCGCAACAGCGCCTACCGCCGCATGTATGGCGGCAAGTTCAACTACGGCAGCTATTGATCCTCTGCCTCAGGCAGCGATCAACAGATCAATGAACGGCAGGAGGGGCAACCTCCTGCTTTTTCATGAGTATTGCTACCCATTGAGAATGATCCCCATTCCCGTATGGTCGTCGCACCCTTTGCTTTGTGAATGCGCTATTTCGGGCTATTGGTGCACGAAAGCGGCCAAGTAACGCCGCTCTTTGCTACCGAAGTCCTCGAAGTTGCCGTCTCTAAATTCTTTCAATGCTGTTTGAGAGCGGGATACAAGCCCACTGATGTTCATCTGCGCCTGATCAAATCGGCTTCGCCAAAATTTCCTTCGGAGATCTGTCTGGATAAAAACCTGTTGGTGTCGGGCTACAACCTGCAGGTGGAGAACTACCAATAAGCCATGACATCTTGGGGATTGCCCCCGCCTGATGCTTCGTGGCCAGCCCCGCCGACGCCGACGCCAATCTCAAGCGGGCCCTCGAGCAGCTCAACGAGAACGAGGCGGCTGTGGCCGAGGCGATCAATGAAGCCCGCGCTGAGTACGCCCGCAATGAACCGCCCCTCACCGGGGCGGCCCTGCTCGAGCGCGTCGATCAGCTGGCCAGCCAGCGGTCCCTCGACAGCCAGGACGCCGCGATTCTCTGCCACTGGCCCGATGCCGCCTCGATCGGCCAGGCCTGGTTTGAGCTCAAGCACCCGGGCAAGAGCGTGCCCAGCCCGATGCTCGTGCTCGACGCTTACCTCGTTGGCGCCCCATCCTTTCTGAGCAAGGCCCAGCGGGATCTGGTGGGCGACTGGTATCGCAGCAAGGTGAGCGCCAACCCCGAGTACACCGATGCCGTCACCGGAGCAGCCAAGGCCTTCGTGCTGATCGGTGATCTCAATGCCAGTGCCGCCGGCATGGCCTGGCAGACGATCATTCCCGATCTGCTCGAGCAGGGGCACGATCTGGAGTTCAAAGTCACCAAGGAACAGGTGACGGCGGCGGCGGCCCGTTGGATTGTTGCGGTGGCCGACACCTTCACGCCACCATCGCTGGATTGACGCGAGCGATCGATGGGGCTGCAGCTGGTTTCCGCCGACTACCTCTACGAGGACGGCATCACTTACCGGATCCGCCGCGACAGCCTCGAGCAGGACTTCACGATTGAGGAGAAGCGCGATGGCGCCTGGGTGGATTGCGGCCTGGATCAGGCGGTGAAGGATGTGAACTTCGCTGAGTTCAAGCGCCTCGGCCTGCTGATCAAGAAGGTGATGGATGCCGATCAGTGGCTGGCCTGAACGACCCTGAATCGCAGCTGCAGTCCGGCCGCGCCAGGATGTAACGAATTCGTTACACGTTTCTCATGACCGTCGGGGAAATCTTCCTGGAGAGCCTTTCCACCGGGGTGATCACCGAGCACGAGGTGGACTGGCTGGCCTCCCACCAGACCAGCTTTGATCGGCCCGAGGAGGCCGCTGCCATCCGGCTTGGACGGCTGATGGACCAGGGCCAGATCAACCTCGGCTGCCGCTTGCCGGAGCCGATGCTGCGTCACCAGGAGGTGCTTGTGGACTGGATCGAACCCCTCGGACGTCGTCGTCGCAGTAACCATCACCGCGCGGTGGCCTGAACCAGTAGCCCGTCCTTGGGTGTGGGGCTGGGGATCAGTTGCAGCGCCAGGTCTTGATCCGGCTGCAGCTGCAGCTCCACCGCCTGCAGCAGCCCCACCGCCATCAGGCGGATCTCCAGTTCCGCCAGGGCCTTGCCCAAGCAGATCCGTTCGCCGCCGCCAAAGGGCAGCAGGGTCTGCTTGAACGAGCCATCCAGGTGGCGTTGCGGCCGGAATGCCGCCAGATCGTCGTCATCGCCATCCGACGTCGGGCTCAGCACCACCTGAATCACGCTCCCTTCAGGAACGGACACCCCCGCCAGCTCGATCGGCGCCAGGCTGCGCCGGAAAAAGCCACCCACTGGTGGCGTCAGCCGCATCACCTCCAGCACCGTTGCGTCCAACCGCGGTGATGCCGCCTCGCTCGCCAACCCATCGCGCAACCAGCTCTCCACCTCGGGGTTGAGCAGCAACGCCCGGAACAGGCAGCTCAGCGATGAGGCTGTTGTCTCGTAGCCGGCGAACAGCAACAGCAGCAGCTGTTCGGCCAGGTCGTCATCGTCCAAAGGAATGCCGGCTTCATCCAGGCCGCCGCTCAGCAGATCAAGTCCGCCCTGGTTGGTGCCCGCCTGGAGCACGGCTTTGATCCGCTTCAGCAGCCGTTGGCGTGCCGCCATCGCCTTGGCGAAGGGGGTGCCGGGAATTGCCAGCGGAATTGAGAACAGGGCCTGGGTCCAGATCTCGAAGTCGGCGAACAGGGCATCACGGCTGGTGCTATCCAGCCCCAGCACCGTGGTGGCGATCACGGCAAAGGCGAAGCGCCGCATCCGTGCCGCCAGCGGCAACGCTGAGGTGGTGGTGATCAGCTCCTGGCTGAGCTCCGCCACCATCTGCTCGATCGACGGGGTGTAGCGCACCAGTGCTGCGCTGGAGAACAGCTGCCCCACCACCCGGCGCCGGGCTTTATGGCCCGGCCCGCTGCGGTTGGCCAGCGATCGACTGCCCAGCAGTTGCCGAACGCTTTCGGGCCACCAGCCCTCCAAGGCATCCCCCTGCCCCAGCAGGTCGCCGATGGCCTGTTCGCCGCGGATGAACACCATCCGCCTGGCCAGCAGCTTGGTTTCGAACACATCGCCGTGGGTCTCAAAGCGCCGCTGGGCGAAATCCGCCTGGGTGAAGAAGGCCAGGGTTTCCCCCAGTCCGCTCACGGCGTCTGTGCTGGGGAGGGGGGTGGTGGCCATCGCAGCTCGGCGTGAGCTGACGTTCTAAGGCTGACAGTGCTGCAGACGCTGGCTATTTCAACGGGTGTGCTGCGCGTTCTCCGTGGAACTCAAGTCTTTGCTGAGCTCATCTGGTCAGCGCTGGCTTCTCGAAAACCGTTGCCGCCCAGAAGGCGCGCAACAGCAAACGCTGGGCTGTTGCGGGTTTTCTGTTCGGGCCGTTGGGTCTGATTGCTGCGGTTGGCATGCCGGACCGTCATCAGATCGTTTATCTGCGCTACCTGGCTGAGCAGCAGGGATACCAACCCCGCCACGCCTGTGGTGGCCAGAAGGGCGAGAGCGACGCCTGAGCCTTCGCCTCAACCGGTTCAGCGGCAGCGCTGAAAACGAACAATGCTGCGGGTGAGGCCTTTCTCGGGCCAGTTGGGCATCACCCGCCAGGGGGTGTGAACCGTGAGCACGTCACCGTCGATCGCGAAATAGCGGGTCTGTTCCGTGCCCACCCATTCCGGATTCCAGGCCACATCCACCTGGGTGATCCAACGGTCATCCTCGAGCCGGTAGGTGCCGGTGTAGGCGATCATGCTGCTCAGCAGGGCCGATCGCTCCTCGGCGTTGCTGCCCGGTTGGCGACCTTCCGCCGAAAGCATGAAGGAGAGACGACCCTCCGCCGTGAAGATCACATAGCCGCTGGGGTTGTCCCCCATCGGTGCGAACCTTTTGCCGTTGGCTTGTTCCTCAACGTCGTAGCTCAACAATTGCCACGCGCCATGAACGCTGGTGGAACTGATCGCATGGGCGGGCTGAACCGAACTGACGCTCACAACTGAATCTGTTCCTGAGCGGCAACCTATCGACCGTGATCTGGCTTTGACAGCCTGAAGCGAGGCATTACTGCGCAATTGATGCCATTGTTTGTTGAACCAGTAGCAACAACAACGAAAGTGATCAGCGGGCCGGAGCGCGGCAGGGTCGCCAGCCCCGTTTCACCATCACGTTCCAGGTGTCGATCGCGTTCTGATCCAGAACGCGGCGATGGCTGAGGGGTTGCGGTGGTTGGGGCGGGTCGTAGTGATACGTCCTGATTGAGACCCAGGCCGTGGTTTCTGAATTCAGTTCCAGCTTGAAATGCACCACCCGCTTTTGGGTTGTGTTCACCAACCATCCCCGTCCACCCTGGTCAGGGTGTGATTGGGATTTTGATTGGTGCTGAGAGTTGGCCATTTGAACGCATTCTCGAGGCCAACTGTTTGACGCCGAGGGCTTTGTCAAACCACCAACACAAGCTGCTCACACATGCTGATTTTTTGTTTTTCCAGCCGATCAACTGAATTCAATCTTTTTTTCCCCTTGTGAGCAGCACAATATTTGTTCTAATAGAGAAGTAACGACCTCACAGACCCATGCTTACCGGAGCTGAATTGCTCAACCGTGTCAAGGAACTTGGCGATTGCGCCAAAACAGATCTGGCCAGGGGTTGTGGTTACGTCGTCAAGAAGAAAGACGGCTCTGAGCAGGTGAAATTCACCGCGTTCTACGAGGCCCTCCTGGAAGCCAAGGGCCTTTCCTTCTCCACCGGTGGATCCGGTGTGGGCAAAGGTGGCCGCAAGCTGTCCTACAAAGCTGTGGTTCAGGGCAACGGGAATCTGTTGATTGGTAAGGCCTACACCGCTCTGCTGGAACTTCAGCCCGGCGATGAATATGAAATCAAGCTTGGTCGCAAGCAGATCCGCCTGATCCCTGTTGGCGGTTCCGAAGAAGAGGATTGATCTCCTGTTCAGCAGCAACACCATTCTCCCCGTGGTTCCCTTAAGTTCCACGGGGACTTTTTTTGGCTCCGATGCCCTACCAACCCACCAAGGAGCATCTGGACCATCAGATTCCAGACGCGTTCAAGAGCATCAATAGTTTGATGCGTCAGCTGAAGCAGGACATCGGCATGGATGACCGCTACATCGCCCTGATGCTTGATGCGCTCTCGCGGGAATACTCCGCCAAGCAGCCGATCCGAGAAGGTTTCGGCTTCCGCTGAAGATCAAGCTGTTGCTATCAACCGGTGGAACGGCGTCTCCCTCCACCCATGAAACGACTCCTGCTCGTCCACAACCTGGTGCACGGTCAGAGCGTTGTGCACGAACTCGATGACAAGGATTTCGCTGTGGAGCTGGTGGAGGGCGATCCGGAGACCGACGATCAGGGCGAGATGGACGTGGAGAGTCGCTTTTTCATCCGCGTCGACAACGAATGAACTCGCTTTGACCTCAGTGCCGAATCACGCCCGGTGCGCAGCTCAGAACAGAAATGATTGATCGGGTTGGATCAGCGCTATCGCGAAGGAACCCGTGGGTGGAAGGTGATGGCAACGCGCTACGTGCTTCGGACGGGGGAGGTGATCCACTCCAACCGCAACCCCGAGGAGCTCGACGTCTACTGCTACCGAACCGGCGCTAACGACCACACCTGCCTGCTGCTTTCCGATCAATCAGAAGCGGATTTCCTGCTCCGCTACGGATCTGAAGAGTTGAACGTGGCCTATTGACGCCGCTCGGATCGTGGCCTGAATGGGTGGGCATCTAGGCAACGCCATGGACGACGTCAGGCTGCAACAGCTGCTTCAGGAGGCCGAAGAGCATCTCCGTGCCCGCAGCTGCCGCCAGCGCTACGAACGCGCCGTGGTCCGTCTGCCCGACAGCCGCCGGGGCATCTGGTTCGGTGATGACAAGCTTGCGGCCTAAGGCGCGCCGTTGACCAGAAGGGCTGGCTCCAGGGGGGCGTGCAGCAACTCAAAAACCGAATCGATGCGCTCAGCCTCCACCTGCGAGATCGAGAGCATCAAGGCCAGCAGATCGAGCCGTCGTCGCTCCTCGGCGGAATAGGGCCCATCCGAGCGCATCAGTTCTGAGGCCATGGCGTAGGCCGTGAGCGCTTGATCGGCCGTGAGTGCCTTGGCGGCCTCCAGCATCAGCGCCTTGGTGCCCCGCTCCAGGCGCATGGCCAGCACCGCATCTATCAGCAGCACCACCTCGTTCTCACTCATCCGGCAGTAGGGCTCGCGGTAATCGAGGGCATGCCGGAATGCCCTGGCCCCAGCCCGGCTGAGGGTGTCATCCCACGACACAGCGGTCAGGCCAACGGCCGCAAAAGCAGTGACGACATTCATCGGGAATGGCGCAAGCGTTGGCCAACTGTCAACGAATGGTCGCGATCCCTGTTGTTAAAAGCGCAACAGCTCTATGCAGATGAGTCGTTGCACCTAGTCGTCCTGACGAATTATTCCGGCAGGCGCTCCACGGCCACGTGCATGAACCGCTTCACCATGGCGATCGGCCAGCCTTCCCGCTGCAGGCCCTCAGCGATCTGATCGATCTGAATGCTGATTTCTTCGGCAACCAGCTCTTCCAGCAGCTGGTTCGAATGTTGCGTGGTGGTCATGGGCCAAGAGCACTGCATCGGGCCTAACCCACCTCGGCTGTGTTTCGCCACATTGATTTGGTCGCGTTCGGTTGCGGGCTTGCGAGGCTCCTGCCAGCTTGAAGGCATGAAACAGGCTTCCCTGCTCCGGCGCATCGGCACCTACCTGCTCGGCTTGGTGGATGAGTACTGGGCGATGCGGCGTCCCTGGCAGTACGGCGCTAAGCAACCCCAATGCGGGCTGCAGTGCGATGGCGACCATTGCGACCCCGTCGACTGAGTCGTCCCTGCAACGCGCACACCAACCATTTTTGATGGTTTGGCTCCCCGCAGCAATGCGCCTTTACACGGGTTGCCGTCGCTGATCGTCCCCACAACAGTGAGGTCAGCACTGGAGATGAGATGGAGTTCAAAAGCCGCATTTTTGCCACCTCGCGTGGGTCCACCATCGACGCCATTGGCGACGGCAAATATCTGGTGTGCAATCCGGCCTATTGCTTCATGGTGCATGGCCTGCGCCAGGCCCATGAGGCCGTGCAACGTCAGGAAAAGCCCGCGCTCTGAGCCATGGCGGAATACCGAATTCACTGCAAGCACTGCGGCTATGAGGGGCAGGCCAACTCCCGTTGGATTCCCTTCGTGCAGGTGCAGAAGCGGGGGCAGGATTGCCCCCATTGCGGTCGCCCCACCCTGCTGGAGCCCTGGTGCAGGCTGCGGGCTGAGGCGTCCATGCCTGATTACTGAAAGGTCTGCCAGCTGCTGGTGAGCCACTGGGGAGCCACGCTCCACCAGATGGCCGTGGCCACAAAAATGGCAGTGAGCCCGATCAGGCTGGTGATCAGCTCCTCCTGCCGGTTGTCGGAGCGAAGTTTCCTGGCTTTGCCCACGGTTGTTCTTGGATGCTTCCCTCGGTGTAAGGCCTCGGCTCGGCATTGGCCATCGGTCAAAACACCCGGCCGCAGCTCTGGCGATGATGGGTTCAGCGTCAGGGTCCGATGAGCACCGCCACGTTTGCTGAGTTCGCCGAACGGGCTGACTATTCCCTGCTGGAAGCCCTCACGCCTGACCCGGAGTCCACAGCGGATGGGGAGGATCACCGTCCCCGCCAGGTGCTCTCCGGCCACTACGTGCCGGTGACGCCCACCCCGATTCCCGAGCCCCAATACTTGGCGCACAGCCGCAGCTTGTTCAGCGAGCTGGGACTCAGCGAAGACCTCGCCCAGGACGATCAGTTCCGCCGCATGTTTTCCGGTGATCTCGGTGTGGCCACCGGTCCGATGCGGCCCTGGGGCTGGGCCACCGGCTACGCCCTCTCGATCTACGGCACTGAACACACCCAGCAGTGCCCCTTTGGTAACGGCAATGGCTACGGCGATGGCCGAGCCATGTCGGTGTTTGAGGGGTTGTTTGAAGGGCGCCGCTGGGAGATGCAGCTCAAAGGTGGTGGTCACACCCCCTACTGCCGTGGTGCCGACGGGCGCGCCGTGCTGCGCTCCAGCGTCCGTGAATTTCTGGCGCAGGAGTTCATGCATGCCCTCGGTGTGCCCACCTCCCGTTCGTTGACGCTCTACGTCTCCCACGCCGAGACGGTGCGTCGTCCCTGGTATTCCGAGAACTCACGCTCGATGGACCCGGACGTGATGGTCGACAACCCGGCGGCCATCAGCGCCCGGGTGGCGCCATCGTTTCTGCGGGTGGGTCAGCTCGAGTTGTTCGCCCGCCGTGCCCGCAGTGAGGCCCATCCCCGGGCGCATCAGGAATTGCACCAGATCGTGGTGCACCTGATCGAACGCAATTACCGCCAGGAGATCGATCCCGGTCTGCCCTTCAGCGACCAGGTTGTGCTGTTAGCCCGCTTGTTCCGTGATCGGCTCACGGCCCTGGTGGCCAACTGGATCCGTGTGGGGTACTGCCAAGGCAACTTCAACAGCGACAACTGCGCCGCCGGTGGCTTCACCCTCGACTACGGCCCATTCGGCTTCTGCGAGCTGTTCGATCCGCGCTTTCAGCCCTGGACCGGGGGCGGCGCTCACTTCTGCTTCTTCAACCAGCCGGTGGCCGCGGAGGCCAACTACCGCATGTTCTGGAAATCCCTGCGCACGCTGATGGAGGGCCAGGCGGAGGTTCAGGCCCAACTGGATCAGTTGCTGGAGCAGTTCCCCGCTGCCATGCAGGAGGCCATGCAACGGATGTGGAGCAGCAAACTCGGCCTGCCCAGTGCTGACGACGCTCTGGTGCAAGAACTGTTGAAGCTCCTGGTGGAGTCCAGTGCCGATTATTCGATGTTCTTCCGACGCTTGTCGGATCTGCCTGAGCAGATCGATCCGCTGCGCGACTGTTTCTATCTGCCCCTTTCGGAAGCCCTCCAATCCCAGTGGAACGACTGGTTGCTGCGCTGGCGTGCCCAGTGGCCCAGTGGTGTTGATCCGTCGGTGATCTCCGCTGGCATGCGGCGGGTTAACCCAGCGATCACCTGGCGCGAATGGTTGATCGCTCCGGCCTACCAGCAGGCCGCCGGAGGCGACACCTCTTTGATGGCTGAACTGCAGCAGCTGTTCAGCACCCCCTACGAGCCCCCTTCCGCTGAAGTGGCGGCCCGCTACGACCGCTTGAAACCGCGGGAGTTCTTCAGTGCCGGTGGGGTGTCCCACTACAGCTGTTCGTCTTGAGCGCCGACGACGTTCTGGAGTTCTGGTTCCAGCAGTGCCGTCCCTGGCAGTGGTTTCGTCGCCACGACAGCTTCGATGCCCTGGTGCGAGAGCGATTCGGCGAGGCCGTTGAGCGTGCCCTCGCTGGAGAGCTGGACCACTGGAGCTGTGAGCCCAGCAGCGGTCTGGCCCTTGTGCTGCTGCTGGATCAGTTCACCCGTCAGATCTGGCGTGGTGAGGCCAAGGCTTTTGCCGGAGATCCTCAGGCTCTGAAGCTGAGCCTGGATGCGCTGGAGCGGGGATGGATCGCAGCGGAATCGCAACGACCGCGGCGGCAGTTCTGGCTGATGCCTCTCCTGCACAGCGAAGACATCAGCGTGGTGGCCAAGGCCATCCCTTTGCTGGAGCACTTCGCGGACGCTGCCACCGCCGATGTGGCCCGCCGCCATCTCCTCCAGCTGCAGCGCTTTGGCCGGTATCCCCATCGCAATGTCGCTCTTGGACGGGTGAGTTCACCGGAAGAAATGGTGTTGACGCAGCAATCAAAACGTTGAGGGTTCCTCCCCTTCGTCCTTCATCAGACGCAGCGCTGCATTCATCACGGCAGCTTTCACTGCACGGCGCTCCAGTCCCTGGCGTTCGAAGTGCCGAACGATTCGTGATAGGTCCCACCAGACTGCCACTTCCACTTCATCCATCTCATTGGCGACGTGGAGAGTCATGGTTGCGCTGGGTCTTAATTCAGCTGTAGCCCCGTGCCAGCACCGCCTGAGGCGTCTACGGAATGACTGCTGAATTCAGTTGCAATTCAGCCTGAACGGTCGTTCGTGGCTAGGCAGCAAGTAAATGCCTCCTTTCACCGTGCAGCACTACTTGATCGTTTGGACGTTCCCGACCGTTGAGGGGGCGTGGGAGTCATGCCCTGGCTTTGCTGACTACATCAACTCGGGAGCACCGGGAGATGCCTTCGACGGCTTTGCTCTCAAATACCGCGTCTGCGAACCGATCAGCGGTAGTGGTGTCGCCATTGCCGTTGCCAGTGACATCGGCAAGGTGTGGGCGCATCTCGGGCCCTGGATCAAGGACTTCGGCATTCAGTTCGAGGTCACTGCTGTGGTGTCCGATGCTGAATTTGCTGCGATGTGGCCGATGGTGGAAGCTGCAGCATCCGTTAGCTAAGACGGCTGCCCATCACACCATGGCCCGGCCTTGACGCTTGCCCTGCTTGAGCCCCTGCTGTTTCTTGCTGCGGCTGGTTCAGCTGCAGCTGGATTGCTGATCCTTCAGTTGGGGCTGCAACGGGTGTTTTCAGTGGCACCGCGCTTGAAGCCGGGCCAGGACGTTGCTGCTCCGGACACGTCGCTGACCGTGGTGATCCCCGCCTTCAACGAGGCCCACAACATCGAGGCCTGTGTCGCCAGCGTTCTGGCCAATCAGCCCCCCTGCCGGGACTGGTCGGTGCTGGTGGTGGATGACGAGTCCAGCGATGCAACGGTGGACAACGCCCTCCGGGCTGGCTCTGCAGCGCACCACTTCCGGCTGATCCAAGCCGGCCCCAGGCCCGACAACGAACGCTGGGTGGGCAAGAACTGGGCCTGCAGCAGGGCCGTTGAGCAGGTCTCCAGCGATTGGCTGTTGTTCATCGATGCCGATGTTCGGCTCAAGCCCGATGCCCTGAAACGGTCCCTGGCTCAGGCCCTTGATGAGCAGGCCGATCTGCTGAGCCTGGCGCCGCGGTTGAGTTGCGGATGCCTGGCGGAATGGATGGTGCAGCCGATCATGGCCAGCCTGCTGGGCCTCGGCTTTCCCATCCTCGAAACCAACGACCCGGCATCACCGGTGGCGTTCGCAGCGGGGCCGTTCATGTTGTTCAAGGCCTCCACCTATGCGCAGATCGGTGGTCACCGAGCCCTGGCTGGCGAGGTGGTGGAAGATCTGGCCCTCGCCCGCTCCATCAAGGGAGGAGGCCATCGGCTGCGTTATCTCCTGGGGCTTGATGCGGTCGATCTGCGGATGTACAGCGACCTCGCGGCGCTCTGGGAGGGCTGGACCAAGAACTGGTTTCTGGGCCTGGACCGGGACCCCGTCAAAGCCCTTGGCGCCGCTTTGGTGGTGGTGTTGATGTTCACCGTGCCCTGGCTGTTGCTGCCGGCATCGCTCCTGCTGCTCTGGCTCCAACCCCTGCTGGCTTCGGCTTGGTGGTGGGTGTTGGCGCTGGCGAGCTTGGCCATCCTTCAACAGCTGCTGCTGCGGCTGTGGACGCGCAGCAACTTTGATGTGCCCCTCAGCTACTGGTGGCTGATGGGAGCCGGTGGGTTGCTGGTGGGTGCGATTGGCCCCGTCTCGATCTGGCGCACCCGCACGGGACGCGGGTGGACCTGGAAAGGCAGGGCTTTGAATTAGGCGTAGTGTCCCTTTTTGCGGGCATCTTCAGCCCGCCGCCGGATTGCCGCATGCCGGAATGCCTTTTCCAGCTTGGTCAATTTGGGTTGTTTGTCTTGCAGGGCAGCCTCGCCGCGGGCTTTGGCTGCGTTGATGAAATCGTCCGATTTGGTACCGCTGAGTCCACCCATTTCCATGCCTCAACTGAATCAAGCCTGGTTCCGTTGCGGCTTCATTGGGCTCGAAGCAAAGGCTTTCTATCGAATTCAGGTTTGAACGGAATTGTTTGGTATTCCTTGATCCCATTGATGAGCCATCCCTTCTGAAGGCTCGGCATCTGGCCGCTGTGTGCGAAGGTAAGCAGTCTTGATCAATTCTTTTTTTGACGATCTTTATCGGAAATCTCTCCTGGGACGCTGAGCGGGAGGATCTCATTCATCTGTTCGGTCAGTACGGCGAAGTGAGCAAGTGCTCCTTGCCCCTCGACCGGGAGACGGGCCGCAAGCGTGGTTTCGCTTTTGTTGACCTCAGCAGCGAAGCCGATGAGCAGTCGGCAATCGACGACCTGCAGAACGTTGAGTGGATGGGTCGCGCCATCTCCGTTCGCAAGGCCGAACCCCGCCGCTGAGCTTCACAAGAGCTTCGCTTCACCTCACTGTCCAAAACCACGGTCGGTTGTGGATGGTGAGGTTTTGTCGTGCGTTGTGTTGGGCTGTGGCTGTTGAGAGGCCTGGTTGAACCGACTGTCGAGCCAACGCGAAACGATGTAGATCCCAATGAACATCGGGATGTAGATCTGATAGGCACTTTGTTGTTGAATCTCGAGCTGATTGACGACGGTGACGGCAGCGGTGCTGAGCACGAGGTAGATCCCGACGCGCCGAAACAGGGGAGATTTGAACAACGTTGTGAGAGCTCAAGCGTTTGATCATGTTCTCCTGCCGTTGAACTCCCTCAACTGGGGGATGTGCCAGACGCGCTTTGCCTGCTGAATGGGGAGGCACTGCAACGCTCTGATGCCACCCGCCTATGACCTGATCATTGAGCGTGGGGGCTCGATCGTGGTGGAGACCATCGAGGCCTGTGACGAAGATGCTGCCTGGCGCGCTGGCCTGATGTTGCACATCGAGGCGCTGATGGCCGTGGTCTGCAGGGATGAACACGACCCCGAATCGACGCGGGCTTAGGGTTTTCTTAAGAGTTGGAGCGATGTTGTGATCGGTTTGATCGCCTCAGGTTTGTTCCTGGTGTTTCCCTCAATTCCCGGAGCGGATCTGTCCCTGTTCCAACAGCTCAACAGGGAACTCGGTGCCCTCTGCCAGGAGCCACCCGCTCAGGCCATCAGGGTCTGTCGCCTTCATGCCCGTCTGGTGAACGGCTGAGTCAGCGCTCGTCCGGCACTACACCACAGGCAACCCGTGCTCCACCTCCACCGAGGGGGGGCTCGTCCCTGTAAGTGTCGCCGCCTGCATGAACAATCAGGGCTTTCCCCTTCAGGTCAGCTGTGCTGAGCCGTGGCGCCACCACGCTGGTGTTGGTCTTTCCGTATTCATCCACCACCAGCCTGCTGAGATCGCCCCGGTGACCGTTTCCGAAGGGGCCGAGGTGTTGTCCCGTTTCATCAGGGTCCCAGTGCCCACCGGCAGCCAGGCCCGCAACGGGGGTGCCCTCGGCGGTTTGGCCCACCTCACAGCTTCCAATGCTGTGGAGATGGAAGCCGTGTTCCCCAGGGCTCAGCCCCGCCAGATCTGGATAAATCACCAGGCCTTGGTCGGTGTCTTGCGCGGTGACGCTGCCGATCGATTCGCCAATGCCGTTGGCATCAATGCGTTGCAGGGTCACCTCCAGGGCTCCGCACCAGCCCGGTGTGAGCGTGAGCAGGCCGATGAGCAGAACGAGCTGGGCGAGCAGGCGACGCATCACAGAACAGCGTGTTCTTGAATTGTCGCCCCCGGTTGGTGCCGTCTGCGGTGAAGATGGTGCGTCGTTCAGCTGATGCTTGGTGATGCGTTGGGAGTACACCCAGTTGCGCTTCGTGCCCCGGGGGAAGTCGTGGACCGGGGAAATCGAGGAGCTCTGGCTTGATGATCGGCAGCTGATCTCCAGAAGCCATCCGCAGCGTGACGTCACACTGGTGGGCTTGATGAATGAATTGGGTGAACAGGGCTGGGAATTGGTGACCTACGCCCAGCCCTTCACCGGCTACCACGGTGGTTGTTACACCTTCAAGCGAAAGAAGTGATCAGGTGTTTCATAGGGTTCAGAGCGGGCTGGCGCTGATGTGCTGGGCCATGCCCATGAATCCAATCACGAGAAGTGCAACTGCAACGGTTGAGGCAAGGGATGCCAGGCCCATTTGTGTTTGATGGCTCAGGCTTTTCATGCATCAACCTCGTTTTTCAGATGCACGAGAATGCATTGCTCGTAGCAACTGCCATCGTCGAGATTGCAGAGGGTTAGGCATTCGAAATAGGCATTCACTTGTGATTCGGTGACGCAGGCTTGAGCTGCGTTTGGTGATTCCAAATTTGTATTCAGCATTTCATTCTCAATTCGCAGGGAGACACTATGCTGATTTTCTTTTTTAGGCAATGAAATTATTGCGGCGGGTAAATACCTAGATGTAATTACCTATTTCGCTTCGATTGTGATGGTCGATCTTTGCTTTTGTTTGATCCCCTGCTTCTTATGGTGAGCCGATGAGCAAGGGCAACCCCGCTGAACGGCTCGAGGACGAGCTCGATCGTGCCAAGGCTCGTGGCCGTTGGCTCAGTGACGATGAGCAGGCTGCGCTGGATCGTGAAGCTGATGCCGAGGCCCTGCTGGTGGAGGCCAAGCAACAGCGTGATCGCAAGCTGATGGTCCTCACCGGGGTCTGCTTGTTGATTCCGCCGTTGTGGCCTGTGGCCCTCGGGCTGACTCTGTTCCTTCTCTATCCAGACACCATGGCCAGGATCGGGCTGGCCGCCGCAATCACCTTGCTGCTGGGAGGATTGCTGTTGGCCGGCGTGCTCGGTTTGGCGATGGTCTGGCTGATTCAGTTGCTGTTCTGATCAGGTGCTGTTCTGATCAGATCTGTTGGGATCAGTTTCTTGATTTCATCACCGTCATGCCGACGGGGGCCAGGGCAATCAAAGCCAGCTTGATGTGCTGAATGCCAAAGGGAATGCCGATGATCGTGACAAAACAGGCCAGGGCACTGCTGAGGTGACCCAAGGCCAGCCACCAGCCGGCCACAAGAAACCAGATCACATTGCCGAGCGCACCCAGGGGACCCGTCCCCAGATCGCCTCGTCCCCTGAGCTGACGACGGCTCACGGCTTCGGAGCCGAAGGGCCAGAGCGAGAAACAGCCGATCACCCAGCACGACCGTGCCCACGGCAGGCCAACGATGGTGATGGCGCAGATCAACGCGGCCAGCCACCAGGCCAGAGCCATGGGAAGTCCGCCGAGAACAACCCAGAGCAGGTTGAGGATCATCGAGATCATGTCTCCATTGTCACGGCAGGCCCAAAGCACTTTCGTTAAATTCTGTAAAAGGTGTTTGACCGGACATGGCGGCCAGTTTCGGGATTGTGGGTTGTGGATATGTGGGATCCGCTGTCGCCACCCACCTCAGGCGCCAGGGCCATGAGCTTGTCGGCACCACCACCAGCCCCGGACGTTTGGCTGAGCTCTGCGATCTGGTCGATCACCCCCGCCTCTACAGCGCTGGCGATCCGATGGCGGATGCCAGTTTTCTGGATCTGCTCGATGGGGTTCTGATTGCGATGGCCCCCACCACCGCCACCTTTGAAGAAGATCAGTACGAGAAGGTTTACGGCCAGGCGGTACCGGCCCTTGTTGAAGCGCTGCGTCAGCGCCAGGGACGTCGACCACTGCATGTGGCCTACTTGAGCAGTGCAGGGGTGTACGGCGATCAAGCCGGCGCGATCTGCAGTGAGCTGACGCCTCCGGATTGTTCCAACAACGCCAACGCTCTTCTGGCCAGCGCCGAGACGTCTGTTCTTTCCTTGAACGACGCTTCAACCCAGGCCTGTGTGTTGCGGCTGGGTGGTATCTACGGTCCTGGCAAGGACATCCCGTCGTACATCCGCAGTGCTGCTGGGCAGCCGGTTCGCAAGAACGGCAATCACATCAATGCCTGGGTTCATCTTCACGACATCATTCGCGGTGTTGATTTCGCCTTCGGCCGGCGCCTCCAAGGCATCTACAACCTTGTGGATGATCTCCAGTTCACCCGGCGTCAGCTTTCCAACGCCTTGTGTGATGACTTCGGATTGCCCCCTGTGATCTGGGACAACCACGATCGCCCCGGTGCACGCATCTTCAATGCCCGTGTCAGCAACGCCCGGCTGCGTGAAATCGGATTTCAGCCCAGCGTCAGCTCCATGCTGGAACCTGTTGCGGCCTGAGGGGCCAACCCCGCATAGCGAAGATGTTCAACGTTCGCGGCTGATTTGATTTTTCGATACGGATTGCGCATCGATTTCTCATTTTTCGTTGTTGTTGTAAAGCAGGATTGCGGAATCCACGTTCAACTTGCTTCGTTGATTAGACCCTGCACATTCAACGCGGCGGCGCTGTGAAAGACGAATCGTTCTGCATCGAATTTGCGTCCTCCTTGGCCTTGATGTTGCTGGAGCTCAACGCAGAACTTCTTGAGCTTGCAGACGAAGCCTCCAACGTCACAGCAGAGCTTTCTGTAGTTGAGCTTGAGCGTGCCTGCTGATGCTGGATCGCATTCGTGCCGTCTTTGCTGAAGCCCAAGCCGAGGGCATGGATCAGTTGTACGACGTCATCAATGCGGCGCGTGATCTTGCACCGGATTCAGATTTTCAGGCCTGCTACGACCTTGTGATGGCCTCCGGTGGCCCTGAAGTGGAAACCTGGATCAACTTCACGGTGACCACAGCCACCCGCTTCGATCTTGACGATCAACCGGAGCCGGAACAGTTTCTTTCCGTTCTTGAGGAGCGTTGTGATGCCCGTCGGGAAGAGCAGCGTGCTCAGCCTTCGGAATAACGAAGGGCCTTGAGGCCCATCACCAGATGGGTGCGAAAACTTCCCAGCGCCATCACCTGCTTGGGCGATCGCGTGTCGCTTACTGCATCGCCCTGTCCTTCAATCCAGCGCAGCAACTCCTGGGTTTGGTCGGCCCATGCACTCAGTGCTGCGCGGAGCAATTCGTCATCGCTGAGTCGCCCTTCAGGAACGGCGGATGTGTCCATCGCCGCTTTCAGCAAGGCGTTGAGTTGCTGATGGCTCAGCGCGTCAGGAACAAAGGGATCAGGATCGATGCTTAAGAGAATCTTTAGGCGTGCTTCGACCGTAGTTCAGGGGTATCGGTTGCGACCACCCGTGTTTTGGCTCATTGCGTCAGCGTGATCGAGCTTGATCCGGGTCAACGCTCAGCCCGCGGGTGGCAAGGGCCAGGCGCCGAGCAGCCAACAGGGCTGGATAAGCCAGTGCTGAACGTTGGTTGTCACTGAACAGCTTGGCCAGCAGTCCGAGCAGGGGATCGCTGGGGTTCATGCGCCGGCTGAGTTCCGCAATGGCTTCGCTGCCATGCCACGTCTGCTCTCCTTCCATCAGCACGGCGCCATTGCGCAGAGGCAGGCCGAGGGCATTGAGTTCGCGACGGATCGTGTGATCGGCGCGTCCGTCAACAATGCGCAGGTTGGGAACACCCGCCTGGAGCTCACTGCGGAGGGCGAACTCTCGACAGAATGGGCATCCGCCGTCGTAGATGAGGGTCAACAGCATTGATGAATTCTGTCGCGAAGGGCCTGGGCCTGGCGTTGTTGATGCTCTGTCTGCTGTTGGCTCCCCGGCCGTCATGGGCCGATTGGATCTGCGACGGGGATCGGCTCAGTGTTGAGATCACGCGGGGAGCCGTTGATCTCACCGGCCTGGCGGAAGGCATTCCCAACACGTTGGAGGGAACCCTGCCGGGGGACGGAGTTCTGTTGCGCTGGCGTGATGTGGAGTTGCAACTACCGCGCACCAACAATGCAGGTGCCCCCAGTTACACCGATGGCCGTTGGTGGTGGCGGGTCGTTGATCAATCAGCACCGGAATTTTGGGAACGCCGCGGCACGGTGATCCGCCACCAATGTGAACTGATCTGAGCCTTCCTCCAGCTAACGCCGTTTTCGCTTGCGGCGGTTGGCCTTGCGGGTTCCTCCATAGCGATAACCAGCTTGTTCGCGAAAGTTCGGCCAGCAGGTTTCGCACACCAGGATCCAGTCCGCGTGTCGGGCGGTGATCACCCGGAAATGCACGTCTCCCGGCTGTCTGCAGTGATCGCAACAGAATCTTTTGTTTTTCCACAGTTTTTCAACCGACTCCTCTTGCGGATCGGTGCCCTGAAGCTTCTCCTGAGGATTGCTTGCTTCGTTCACAGCAGGGAGCGCTTCGTTGCCAGTTGAAGCGTTTTCGAAATCACTGATGCATTTGTTGCTTGAAAACAATGGCCAGCACAGCATTCTTCACATTGAGCGGCTGGATGTGCCGGGGACTGCCGAGCATCTGAGGCTTGTTTTCCACGCCGATGGCCAAAACCACTGTGCTCGCCAGGATCAGTTGTTTTGGCCCTGTGGAAAAGCTGTGTATAACTCTACGAATCGCTTGGAACTTGGGCGTTGATGGAGGCTTTTAGGGCGGCCATCTCGTGGGCGGTGAGGTGAGCTTCGACGGCCTCAGGGGTGTTGTTCAGATAGTGGATCCATGCCTCGTAGCACTGTTCCCGCGTTGCTGATGGGTTCTGACCTTGGCCAACTCCTGCGCTGAGCAGAAGCTCTTCGATCCTGGCCAGCCGAGCTTCGATCCGGCTCAAGCGGCTGCCGATGGCGTCATCCTGTTGCGTCACCTGCGGATGGGTGTTGGGTCTCGTGATTGTTGCGGAGAGGTCTTGGGTTGACGCTGTAGTACATGCGCACTAAAACAGATGTACTGCTCCGAAACCCATGGCTGCGAGTTCTCCTTACGCCACCTTCCGCGCTGACGAGTGGATGCGTCATTCCTTGATCCGACCCCGCAAGGCGTTTCCGGCGGCAGCCTCGGCGGTGGCGACAACTCGTGCCAGGCCCACCGCTGCTGTTCGAGCCTGTGATGCCGTGCAGGGCGAGCTTTTTCTCTTTCCCGTCGTGATCTGCTGAACCTTGGTCTCTGCGACAAACATTTGCAGGAGTCGCTGTTTGCCCCCTGTTCTGCCAGGGTGATCATTGGTTTTTATTGCCAGACCATGCTGTTGTTCGCCTCCCAGACAGCTCCAGGCGGTCCGACTGTCATTCTTCCGGCCCTGTTGATCACCGGACTTCTCGTTGCAGCATCCCAGGCGTTCGTTCCCAAGGGCGGCGACAAGAACTGAGCCCTGCCGTTCGCCTTATCGAAGGGCAGAGAGAACATCAGCCCCGAAAGCATTGGCATCAAATCCCGGCTTTTTGGGTGTCTGTCCCAGTCGCACGATCACCGCGCGCTGGGATGGAGCCATCAGAAGAAGTTGTCCCTGATAGCCCTCAGCTGAAAAGCTGTCATAGTGCAGATCCGGCCTTGATTTGCGGCGGCTGAGTCACCAGTGCGCGCCATAGGCCTGTTTTGATCCCCGCGACGCCGTCCGTGCCTGTCGAACCCAGGTTGCGGGCAGAAGTTGCTTGCCATCCCAGTGGCCATGATCCAGGTACAACTGGCCAAACCGGGCCCAATCGCGGCCGCTGGCCCACGCCAGGGATGAGCCCACCAAGGTTCCCCTGTTGTCGTTTTCGAGAACGGCAGTTGCCATCCCGAGAGGCGCGAACAATGCCTGCCTGGGAAAGCTCCAGTAGCGCTGATCGTCATCGATGGCGTGTCTCAGGATCCGGCTGAGGATGTTGGTGGTTCCGGATGAATAGCTCCACTTTTTTTCCGGTTTTTTGCTGAGGGGTTGGCTGGCGGCGAACCCGGCCATGTCGGCTTCCTGGGTCAGCATCCGCACCAGGTCCGAGTTCAGTGTTCCCGTCGATTCCTCGAACGCCAGTCCGCTGTTCATGCGGAGCAGCTGATCCAGGCTGATCCTTTGGCGTGGATCCTGCGGATCACTCCATTCGGGCACCTTCGGTGGCTTGCCTGGATCCAGAAGCCCTTCTTGGATGGCCCGTCCGATCAGGGCATGGGTGATGCTTTTGCTCATCGACCAGCCAATCATTGGCATGTCGGGCTGGATGCCTTCGGCGTAGCGCTCGGCGATCACCCAGCCGTTCTGCACTACCACAATGGCGCGGGTGCGTTTGGGTGTGAGCGGCTCGTTCTCCTCAAAGGCGCGATCGAGAGCGTCCTTAAGTGCCTGCTTATCGATCTCCGGCGGTTCTGCGGCGGCTGTGGCGATCAGGGGCCAGGCGGCGCCAATGGGCTGGGACGTCTCGGAGTCAGGCTGGTTTGGCTTGGGCAGTCGGGGTTTTGGATGCCCATCGATCTGCCAGGTGCAGCCCCGTTCGCCGTTCTGAATCGCTTCAGCGCGAATCAGCCCGAACAGGGCGCTGGCTTCAACGCGTCCAGCGTTTGGTTTGATCCTGGTGTGGATCATCCCCTGGCCGGCGGCCAGGTCTTCCTTGAGCACCTGCTCTGGATCCATTCCAGCCATCAGCACGCTGCTGCAGAGCTGTTTGGCGCTGAAACTCGCACCCGCTCTGGCGAATGTGATCAGGTTCCGCAGCGGAGGCTCTAGGCCTGCTGTGGCACTGAAGGCCACGGCCGCCATCGAGATCACCACAGTGCGCCACTGCTGCTTTGTCACCCTCAACGGCCATGAAAAAAGCGGGGGTGTCCCCGCTTCAATCATGGATGGAACGTTGGCTTCAGTACACGTCGTAGCTGACGCCGCGGTAACGCAGTTCTCGCCCACCGCTTGGGTGTTGTTGTGGGTCGATTTGTTCGTAGGCGACGCCGCGATAGCGCAGCACCTTGGTTTTGCTCCCCACCGGGGTGTGCACCCGGTCGGTGTGGCCCTGGTGGCGGTAGGCCCGTGCCATCTGTGTTCTGGCCGTTTCGATGGCCTGATTGCGCACAGTCCGTGCCTTGATCAGTTGAAGGGTGTTCATCTCTCTCTTGCGCGGTGCCCACGCCCCCGTTGCCTGGCGCGGATCTGACTGCGGCCTGTTGATGAGGCTCAACGTGACCACACCCTAGCTGCAATCTGTATCAACGGCTACTGTTTTTTTCTGCTTCTTTTGGGAGGCGTTGTCAGCGTGGTTCTGGATGAAGGCAGCGCTTGTCTGGGGCAGTTCCTCTGGTGTGCATCTGCGGGCCGTCTGCGGCCGGCAAGACCACCCTGGCCGCCCGTCTGGCCGAGCAGCTGCGTGCCACGGGGCGTCATCCCCTGCTGATCGCCTGCGACGACTACTACCGCTGTGGTTGGACGCCCAGCTCGCGCTATGGCTTCGACACAGTGGATGCCATTGACGCGGATCAGCTGAGGTTGCAGCTCAGCGCTGTTCGCTACCGCCAGTTGAACGCGCTGCGCAGCTACGACATGCGCAGCCGCAGGGTTAGCTCCAGGTTGTTGCAGCAGCCCTATGACCTGGTTCTGGTGGAAGGCTCCTACGGGCCGCAGCATCTGTTGGAGGCTGTGCCCATCTCGCTGGTTGTGTACGTCGAAACCCCACTGCTTCAGAGGTTGATCAAGCGCCTCTGGCGTGATGTTCGCGAAAGGCAGAGGCCGGCTTCCTATGTGATTCGCCAGATGCTGCGCGAAATGCTCCCGGGTGAGCGTCGCTTCATTCACCCTTTGAAGCGTCGCGCAGATCTTGTTGTTCGGGGCTACAACTTCGATCTGGAGCCGATTCTCAGCAGAATTGGATAGCTGCTTAAGCCTTGATCAGTCTCAGTGGCTTGTTTCTGCGTAGGCCTGTGTGTATCGAGGCTGATTCGATCAGCGGGTCTGCTTTTTAGGGCGAGACAAAAGGCGCGAGATTTTGGTCATCCATCGACCCGGTGCAGCTTGTTGCGTCGAAACAACCGCTGCTCTTTGCTTGGCTGACGCAGGGTTAGGGCCTGAAGGTTCTGATAGCGCCCAGCGGAAATCCATCAAGGATCGGGGCTTGCCGGCCGGGGACTGAGCCAGCACCTGCTGGCGAAGCTGACGTTGAGTGCGCAACAGCCTTCAAAGGCACCTTCTTGCACCATGGCTCAAGCAGGTCCTGTTCCGCCAGCAGGGGCCTCTCGTTCATCAGAGGCCTCCGGCAGCGCCCCGCCCAGGGGCGACAGGTTCAGACCTTGTTTCCTTCGTCGTCCCAGTACTCGATTCTGTTCACTTCAAGGTCGTCTTGTTTGAGTTTGGCGGAGATCTCCTTGGCCCTCGCCCTGAGATACAGCTCATCGGTCACCAGGCTTTGGTAGACGATCTCCTCCAGGGTTTCTGCGGGAGCTTCTGAGACGATCTGCTTCACGTCGTCCTTGCTCAGCTTCACGTCAGTTCGGATGCTGACGGTCTGCTCGAAGTTGAACTCGATTTCGTTGATGACCGATTCCATGGGCTCCCTGGCAGACAAAAAGAAACCCCCGCCAAAGGCAGGGGTTCAAAAAGGCTCGCAGAAGTGTGTCCTTGTTTCCACCCTGTGAGGCCTTTTTCCTCACAGATCCAACATGCCAATCCGATGCGTTTGCTGGGATTGCTGATGGACAGCCTCGCGGTTGGCCCCAGCGACCTGTCTCAAAGTTCAACCGCGTCGCCCCAGGCCGGAGATGCGAGGCGCTTCCATCCCTGGGTCTGTAAGGACGCCCAGAGTTGTTCTGCTTCGGCCTTTCGCAGGTGTCGGCGTTCCTTCAGCAGGGGAGGGCCTTCAGGCAGGCGCCGGTCTCTGTCGATGAAGACCTTCGGCTCATGGATCCATCCCTTCTGATCGCGATGGAATCGCCAGATCCAGCGGTCGTCGCTGTCAATCAGCCAGCCCTCTCCCATGACCATGCTGTAAGCACATAAGTACTAGCAATGGTGGGCTTGGTTGGTCACGTGGTCTCGTGGTTCAGGTCCAGGCCAAAAAAAGGAGCAGGCCCCTCAGCCCACCCCCTCCGTGACGCATTGAAAGCACCACTGCTTTCGGGATGCACTGTCCAAGACGATGGCGCTTTGGTGGGTATCGATCCGCACGCTTTTAGGCATTGCTGCTTAGTAAGAACTGTTCTCATTCGCGGGATGATTCCGGAGGCGCGAGCATCACTGCCAACGCTTCGGGGAGTTGAACGAGCGCAGGTTCCCTCGCCTGCGCCTCCCCCAAACATTCATGGGAGCAGGGTGCAGATCGAGCTGGTTTGGCGCCGATGGGCTGATCCAGCTACCAACCCTTCAGGATCTTCCGCGTCATGGCCTCTTTCAACATCAGCATCGAGGGTGGTGCCAGCTTTTCGTGCCCTGATGACACGTACATCCTCGATGCAGCCGAGGAGGCCGGAGTTGATCTGCCCTATTCCTGCCGGGCCGGCGCCTGTTCCACCTGCGCCGGCCGTTTGGTGAGTGGTTCGGTGGATCAGACCGATCAGAGCTTTCTCGATGATGATCAGATCGGCCAGGGGTTTGCCCTCCTTTGTGTGAGCTACCCCACCGCTGATTGCGTGATCAAGGCCAACGCTGAAGAGCTGCTGTCTTGATCAGGGCTTGCGGGTGATCACAGGGCGGCGCCGTTTCGGATAGAGCTCACGGCACATGGGGCAGACGGTTCCGTCGCAGCCCCGTGCTGTGCAGAACTCACGGCCCCAGAAAATGATCTGCAGGTGCAGGCGGTTCCAGTGCTCCTTGGGGAACAGGCGCTTGAGGTCCTGTTCCGTGCGCGCCACACTGCTGCCATCGCTCAATCCCCAGCGCTGGGCCAGCCGGTGGATGTGGGTGTCGACGGGGAAGGCGGGCACGCCGAAGGCCTGGGCCATCACCACGCTGGCTGTCTTGTGGCCCACGCCGGGTAAGGCTTCGAGTTCCTCAAAGCTCTGGGGAACGTCGCCGTCGTAGGCCGTCACCAGAATCTGGGCAAGGCGGCGCACGTTTCTGGCCTTGGTTTTGGCCAGCCCGAGCTGCCGGATGAACGCCAGGATCTGCTCCTCCTCGAGTTCTGCCATGGCGGCGGGTGTTGGCCCAGCGGCAAACAGCGCCGGCGTCACCTCATTCACCTTCTTGTCTGTGCACTGGGCACTCAGCAGAACAGCGATCAGCAGGGTGAACGGATCACTGTGATCCAGGGGGATCGGTGTTTCCGGGTACTGCTCGTGGAGGCGCTGCAGAATCACCTCCACCCGCTCAGACCTGCGCACGGGTGTTCAGTGGGTGAGGTGATCTTGGCGCTTCAGTGATTGCATCGCTTCGTTGCAGCCTTCCCCTGCCATTGCCGAGATTGTTTTAGGACCAACTGATGCGATCCTCGATCAGGCCGCGTCGGCACGCATTGCCCCTGTTGAACTGGAACCGTTCGGTTGGAGTGCTGCTGGTTGTGGTGGCCGTGATGCTGGCCTCCTGCCGCAGCCGAGATCAGGACGTCACCGCGGATTCACGCCCCCAGGTGCTCACCACCTTCACGGTTTTGGCCGATCTGGCCCGCAACGTGGCGGGTGATCGGTTGCAGGTGGCTTCGATCGTCAAGCCCGGTGCCGAGATCCACGGCTACCAACCCACCCCCAGTGACATCGAGCGCGCCAGCAAGGCGGATCTGATTGTTGAGAACGGGTTGGGTCTGGAGTTGTGGGCCCAGCGTTTCACGGCTGCAGCGGGGGATGTGCCCACCATCACCCTTTCGGAAGGGATGGAGCCTCTGCTGATCACAGAGGACGCCTATTCCGGCAAGCCCAATCCCCATGCCTGGATGTCCCCCCAGCGCACGATGGGCTACGTGGACCATCTCGAGCGGGCCTTCGGTCAACTCGATCCAGCCGGGGCCGAAGACTTTGCCGCTAACGCGTCGGCCTACAAAGCCAAGCTCCAAGGCCTCGATCAGGAGCTGCGCAAGGCGATTGCAGGGCTGCCGGCCCAGCAACGGCTGCTGGTGAGTTGCGAGGGAGCCTTCTCCTATCTGGCAGCCGATTACGGACTTGAGGAGGCCTATCTCTGGCCGGTGAATGCCGAAAGCGAGATCACACCCAAACGCATGGCTCGGTTGATCGACACGGTGCGAGAGCGCGAGGTGCCAGCCGTTTTCTGTGAAAGCACCGTGAGCGATAAAGCCCAACGGGAGGTGGCAGCGGCGGCAGGGGCGCTATTCGGTGGAACCTTTTACGTGGATTCCCTCTCGCCTCCGGACGGGCCTGCCTCCACCCTGTTGGAATTGCAGCGGCACAATGTGGGTCTGATCCGCAAGGGCCTGGACCTGTCCGAGAGCAACCGCTGATGCGCATTCAGGCCGACCAGCTCTGTGTGGACTACAACGGCACCGTTGCCCTGTACGACGCCAGCCTGCACCTGCCAGCCGGTTGCATCTGCGGTTTGGTGGGCATGAACGGTGCCGGTAAATCGACGTTCTTCAAGGCTCTCACTGGGTTTGTTCGCCCTTCGCGCGGCAGAATCCGAATCAACGGCAGCAGCGTTGCCGAAGCCCAGCGTCATCAAGCGGTGGCCTATGTGCCCCAGAGCGAAGGGGTGGATGCCCAGTTCCCCGTGTCGGTGTGGGATGTGGTGATGATGGGTCGCTACGGCGCGATGAATGCGTTGCGGATTCCCCGCAGCTCCGATCGTGTGGCTGTGCGGGACGCCTTGACGCGGGTTGATCTGCTGGAGCTGGCCGAGCGTCCCCTTGGCACCCTCTCCGGTGGTCAGCGCAAGCGCACGTTCCTGGCCCGAGCCATCGCCCAGCGCGCTGATGTGCTGCTGCTGGATGAGCCCTTCAATGGGGTTGATGTGCGCACGGAGCAGCTGATGGCCCAGCTGTTTCTTCAGTTCCGCGACGAGGGCCGCACGATCCTGATCTCCACCCACGACCTGGGCCACGTTCGTGATTTTTGCGATCTGGTGGTTTTGATCAACAAGACCGTGCTCGCCTACGGGGAAACCTCAGAGGTGTTCACCCCCGAGAACCTCGCCATGACTTTCGGTGGCGTGCCGCCCGATCTGCTGACGGGCAACAGCTCCCCGGAGGAGACGTTCTAATCAGAGCTCTTCCGCGTCAGTCGTCGTTGCCCGAGAGGCGTCGGGCATCAGGGCCACGAGAGCCTGCTCCAGGTCTTGCATGAACACCTGCATCGCCTCGCGACGGTTGCTGCGGTACTGATTCAGGCGAGGCCGCACGGGCAAGGCTCGTCCGAGCTGCACCTCCACCCGTTGTGGGCCGAGGCTGGGCTGACCCTTCCAGGGCTTGTCTTCGATCCAGCTGATCGCTTCCTCCACCAGCAGCAATATCTCGGCAAAGCGGTCAAAGTCGGGTCGATCACTGATGTAATGACCACTCACGCTGGTGAAATGCTCCACCAGTCTCATGCGGGTGAGTTGGAGGTCGGCTTCCCGTGCCTCCCAGTCCGCCAGGCTCCGCTCCAGCGGCGGGAGCTGATCAACACCTTCCCTGTAGATCCGATCCCAGGCGGCCTGCTCGATCCGGCGGCAGCGCTCCTGAAGATTGCCGACGGCACGCAGGCCGAAATGGGTCTCGGCTTTGGCCAGGCCATGCCGGCGGTAGGCATCAATCCGCTCGTTGAAGGTCTGAGCTGGATCGGGCTTCAGCCGTTCGAGCTGCTCAAGGGCTTTGAGCAGATTCATGCCGATCTGGATCAGCCGGTCGCGACTGCTGGTCTCGGGATTGTCTTGGCCGGCGTCGGGGGAGGGGATGCCGAGATGGCGTTCAAGGGACGCCAACCGCGCTTCGAGGGCGATCCAGTTGGGGTGCCTCCAGCTGTAGTGAATGCCGATGGGCAACACCACCAGTGGCCGCTCGTCGTTGGCTTTCTCCAGATCCTCAGCGGCCCAGAATGCCAGCTGGGCCACCCCCGGCTCCAAGGGCGCCATCTCGCCGGAGAGGTTGTTGGTGGCTCCTTCCGGTGCCACCACCAGCGGGTAGCGCCCCTGGGCCAGAGCTCCGCGGGCCTGGGCCAGCGCTGGGCGATCCAAGCGGCCGCGGTGGATGGCTATGCCGCCACTGCGTTGCAACAGCCAGCCGATCACCGGGCCAGCCCAGATCGGAATGCCGCGGTCGTAGAGAAACCGCAGCTGGATGGGTCGTGGCAGCTGCAGCTTGAGCCGCCGTGCGGCACGGGGAATGCCGTTCCAGAACATATCCGCCATTACCACCGGATCACGGGTGCTGGGGTGCCGAAAGGCGATCAGCAGATTGCAGCCCCCCGACTGCTGGGCTGCAAAGGCCTTGGCCAGGGCTTCTGCCGCATCACGATGGCTCAGCTCAAGGCCCTGACTGCGGAAGAGCAGCGGAAGCAGGCGGCTGACCACGGCCTGAACCATCCGGCTGGGACGGGTGGGCAGCCGGCGCAGTGCGGGACGAGCGTTCTGGGTGGAGGCGCGGGGCATCGAACCGACTGCAGCGCGCCCATACTGATCTGATGGAGCTTTTGCTGGAACCCCTCAGTCACGCCTTTATGGTGAAGGCGTTGATGATCAGTGCCCTGGTTGGGGGTGTTTGCGGGCTGTTGTCCTGCTTCATGACCTTGAAGGGATGGGCGTTGATGGGTGATGCCGTCTCCCATGCGGTCCTCCCTGGCGTGGTGGTTGCCTATGCCCTGGGCCTTCCCTTCTCTCTGGGGGCGTTCGTCTTCGGTGTGGGCTCCGTTGCCGCCATCGGCTTTGTGAAGCAGAAGTCGAGGGTGAAGGAAGACACCGTCATCGGGCTTGTCTTCACCGGTTTCTTCGCTCTGGGGCTCGTGCTCGTCTCCAAGACGCGCAGCAACATCGATCTCACCCACATCCTGTTCGGCAATGTGCTGGGGATCTCAGCGGGGGACGTGCAGCAGACCCTGGTGATTTCGGTGCTGGTGCTGCTGCTGCTGCTGCTGTTCCGGCGGGACCTGATGCTCTTCTGTTTCGATCCCACCCACGCCCGATCGATCGGGATCAACACCGGACTCCTGCACTACATGCTGTTGGGACTTCTCTCCCTGGCCGCCGTTGCCGGTCTGCAGACCGTGGGAATCATCCTGGTGGTGTCGATGCTCGTCACCCCCGGTGCCACGGCCTATCTGCTCACCGATCGGTTCGACCGGATGACGCTGCTGGCTGTCACCAGCAGCGTGCTCTCCAGTGTGCTGGGGGTGTTCATCAGTTACTGGACCGACAGCTCCACCGCCGGTTGCATCGTGCTGGCACAAACCGCGCAATTCGTGCTCGCCTTCCTTCTTGCACCTGGGCAGGGGGTGCTGCGGCGTCTCTGATCAGTTGATGAGTGGATGAGTGGATCAGCGCTCGTTGTCGTCCCAGTCGTAGGTGTCGTTAAAGCGCTGAACGCCTGCTTCTCGAAAGTGAAAGTCCTTGGCGGAACGACCCTGATCAGATGCCGTTTGCTTGGAACCGTCCTGGTCCCACGGCTCGCGGTAATCAAGATCGTCCCGCATGTTCTGCAACGCCTTAGGAGGCTTCGCTGTCATCCCACTTGGCTTTGCCATCCAGCAGTTCGATCAGCTCCTGGAGCTTGCCCATGGTGACGCGCACATCGGCACCGTCGGGCAGAACACCATCAGCCACCACGTTGTAGTGGTCACGGCACTGGTTGCGCAGCTCCTGCAGGCGCTTCTTGGTGATGGTCTTTTTCTGTTCTGCCGTTGCCATGGCGATTGCGTGGTCTGGCCCTCATCCCTAGCAGAGCAGGGTGCTGCCTACCGATCTACCCCGGAAGAACCTGGCGAAAGCCATGGGCTTCCACCACGTTGAGCGGGGTGTTGAACAGTTCACTCAGTTCGGCGGGCCGCAGCATCTCCCGTGGGCTTCCATCCCCAACAAGACGTCCCTCTGCCAGAAACAGCACCCGTTCCATCTCCGGAACGATCGTGTCCACCCGATGGGTGACCTGCACCACGGTGGTTCCCGCTTGGATCAAGCGCCGCAGGATCGCCAGCAACTGATGGCAGGCCTGGAGGTCGAGGGCACGGCTCGGCTCATCCAGCACCAGCACCTCCGGTTGGTGAACCAGGGCGCGAGCGATCAACAGGCGGCGCCGCTGTCCGTCAGATAGCTCTCCGCAGCAGCGTTCACGGATGCCGTGGAGGTGCAGTTGATCGAGCAGATCCCGCGCCTGCTCCCATTGCCGCGCAGTGGGCTTCTGATCCCGGCCCAGCCGGGTGGCCCCAAAAAAATTGCTCACCACCGCCTCTTCAACAGCTGTTTTGGGGTGAAGCCGCTGTTCCATGTCGCTCGACACAACCCCCAGGCGGCTGCGCAGCGCCCAGAGGTTCACCGTCTCGCTGCCAAACAACCGCAAATGAGCGTCGGGGCGAACGATGGGATACAGGCTGCGGTCGATCAGTTTCACCAGGCTGCTTTTGCCTGCGCCATTGGGACCCAACACCGTTGTGGACTGCCGCAGTTTCAATTGCAGGTTGAGTTCGTGCAGCACCGGGCGATCGCCCAGCCATGCCACCACATTGCGGAGATCGAGCCAGGTTTCAGTGGTCATGGCCCTCCTGCAGCAACCGATCGATAACGATCGACAGGCGCGGAGCGACGGGCCGGAGCTCCTGCTGCCGCTCACTCCAGATGGCGTCACGCACCAGATCACTGAGGGGCACCAACTTCATCTCCTGGCCCTCCTTCAACTGCAGTTGGCTCACGGGCACGCTGAGCGTTCCGCGGAACACGTGGGCCACCCGGTTGCCGCTGTCATCGCTGAACCATGGTTCGAGCGGCACGCTGGGTGACCAATCGATCTCCTCCTGCAATTCGCGGTGCACGGCTTCGCTGGCTGTTTCTCCCGGATCGAGATGGCCGCCAAACAACCCCCAGTGGCCCGGATAAATGATCGAGTCGATGTCGTCGCGCAGTTGGAGCAGCCATCGGCCTTCCTGCTCGAGCATGGCCAGGGCGACGGCGGGCTTCATGACGCCTCCGGTGTCTTGCGGGACCACTGGGCCAGTCCACCGCCCCGCCCCCGCGCTGTGAGTGTTCCCTGCTGCTCGTTCAGTTCAATCAGGGCAAAGAAGGGCAAGCATTGGGGTTCCGGTGACGGCAGGCTTCGCTGCAGCAGCACCTGATCGGACCAGCTCAGCTCCAAGGACGTGAAGCTGAACATCAGCAGTGGTCTGGAACCCTTCAGCTGGGCCTGGCCGCTGAACCGCAACCGGAAACCGGCCAGGCAGACCTGATTCACGATGCTCAGGCCCTGGTCGCCGTGGCTCAAGGTCAGGCTGGCCTGCAGCCAACGCAGCAGCGTTGCGGTGCCGGGCGCCGGTGGATCCCCGCTGCGCGTCCAGGTCTGCTGCAACATCCAGCAGCCCGGCAGCTGCTCGATCTGAATGCCGCTGCCCTCACGGCGGCTCTGGTCCTCCCTCGCCAGAAGATCTGCGGCAGGAGAACCAGGCAAGGCTGAGATCATGGGGCTCTGCAACATCCCCATCTTTTCGGAGTCCGCCCATGCAGCGCGACAAGCGCCGGACACCTCCCATAACGGACCTGCTTCTACGGGGACTGCGCATCGGGGCCAGCACCGTTGCCCTGGTGGAACTGCTGCGCAGTGATTGGATCGGAGGGGGGCTCGCCAGCTTGGCCTGGCTGGTCTTCGTTCAGGTGGAGCGTCGCCGGGCGCCGCTCAAGCCTCCGTCCTGAGGATCGAATCGATGCAGTTCGGGTGCTGTCGGATATAAGCGTTGAATTCCATAGCCAGCAGACGGGCCTCAAAGGCATCGGTGGCGTAGAAGCAGGATTCCAGCTTTTCTCCGTTGGATGTCTTGTGTCGGACGGTGTAGGCAGCCCGTCCCTGAGCAATGCTGGCCATGGACTGATGAAGCAGTGGTTTCAAGCTGGCACTCCTGCCCTGAAGAATTCCATAACCATTCATTCATGTTTGCGTTTCAACGCTTCGTAAAGCTGTTTGAAGCGACCGACAGTCCGTCTCACCTCTCTGCCCGCATCCCGCTGCCCATGGCCTCCCCTGCTCTGGCCTTCAACGTTGCTCTCGCGTCATTCCTGTCCCTCATCGCAGGGCCTGTTCAGGCGGAATGGCAGCCGATGCAGGAGCCGGCGGTTTGGCAATCCCGTCGCGGCGATCTGCTGCCGGGCGACGGCTGGATCTTCATGGAAGCCCTCGACACCCCCGCGATCAAGGCGGCTGAATACATCCGGGCCCCCCAGATCGTGGACGGTTCCGTTGAGGTGGAAGCAGGCCTGCTGATTCAGCGCGCTGGCCAGGAGCGGTGGACCCAACGGGTTCTGCCGATGCGTGCCAACTGTGCCAAAGCTCAGCTGGAGCAACGCCAGGCCGATGGTGCCTGGACCGTCTACCCCGGCCGCGATGGAACCGTGGTTAAGGTCCGCTGGATCTGCGCATTGCGATGAGTCGGCCTGCTTTTCGTTACGAGGAACCGGAACGCTTCGGCGAGTCGCTCACCACAGCACGCCCCTGGAACCGGTCTGCCCTGAGCGATGTGGAGCGGCTCAATGGACGGGTGGCCATGCTCGGTTTCTTGGCTGCCGTGGTTCTTGAAAAGGCCACGGGCTTGGGAATCGCGGGTCAGCTCGGTGCAGCTCTGCGCTGGTACTTGCAGCTGGGTTGATTGATGACGGTTGTTCCTGTTCTGAAGGACTCCCAACGCTTCAAGTTGGATGCCACCGACGACGCGATCTTCTACAGCGAGCCTCGTTTCGTTCACCATCTGGATGCGGGTTTTCGTGCTCGGCTGACCGCCCTCTACCGCGAGCGCATTCCTCCCTGTGCCCAGGTGCTGGATCTGATGAGCAGTTGGGTGAGCCACCTGCCTGACGACGTCAGTTACGACAACGTCATCGGCCATGGCCTCAATGCTGAGGAGCTGAGTGCCAACCCCCGATTGGATCGGCACTGGGTTCAGAACCTCAACCGCGACCAGACCCTCCCGGTTGAGGATGCTTCGATCGATGCCACCTTGATCGTGGCCGGTTGGCAATACCTGCAACAGCCCGAGCCGATTGCCGCTGAGCTGTGGCGGATCACCCGCCCCCGGGGCCAGGTGATCGTGGCGTTTTCCAATCGAATGTTCTTCACCAAGGCTCCCCAGGTCTGGACCGACGGTGATGACGGTGATCACCTGCGTTATGTCGCTGAGGTGTTGATGGCTCAGGGCTGGCCCCAGCCGGATATCGTTGCCGAAGACACCCGCGCCGAGGGTGTGATGGGCTTGTTCGGCGGTAAGGGAGATCCTTTCTTTGCCGTCGTGGCCGAGAAACCTCTCTACTGATTCCTCGACTTTCCTTTGCCTTGCAGGGATGGACGTTGTTCTGAATTGCGGCAGCGTGAGGCGAGAACCAGGATCTCCATGAGCTTCACCCTTCCGGGTCTTCTCCCCTGGCGCTTCAGGATTGTGCTGATCGGTCAGCAGGTGGTTCTTGAGGCTTCGTCTGAGGATCAGCAGCTGAGCACGGTTCTTGAACCTGGTGGAAGTCGCATTCGGCGTGGCTACGACCTGATCAAGGCTCCGCAATGTGCGTTGATCCGGTGAGCAACACGTCTCGCCTCACCCAGCCCGTCGTCATCTTCGGTGGTTTTCTGATCACGCAGGAGGCCTATCGCCCCCTCGCTGATTGGATTGATCAGGCAACCGGCGCTGCGGTGCGCATCGTGCCTGCGTCCAAATTGGATTGGCTGGCCACCAGCTGGGGCTTCGGTTGGCGTCGCCTGCTTGATCGCGTTGATGCCGCTGTACGTGAACTTCAAAGCCAGTCGCCCACAGGGCGCGTCACGTTGATTGGTCACAGCTCCGGCGGAGTGATGTTGCGGCCCTATCTGGCTGATCAGACCTTTTTGGGACGCCGTTTCAACGGTGCAGCCCGATGCAATCGCCTGATCACGCTCGGCAGTCCCCATCAGGCTCTGCGTGCCACACCATTGCGGGCTCGTGTGGATCGTGAGTTTCCGGGTTGCCCTGAAGCCGATCGGGTGGACTACGTAGCGGTTGCGGGTCGGCTTGATCCGCTGGGAGCGAATGCATCCAATTTTTCGCGCCGCAGCGCTGCCCGCAGCTATCGCCAGATCATGGGCGACCCGGATCTGCAGGGGGACGGTCTGGTTCCCCTTCCATCAGCCCTGCTGCGGGATGCCCGTTCGATTGAGCTGGCTGATACGGCCCACGGCGGATTGTTCGGCCAAAGCTGGTACGGCTCCACCGATCGCATCGATCGCTGGTGGTCGCAGCTCGGAGACTGAACCAGGCGATCAGGCATTGTGGCCTGCTTCGGCGATCAGCTTGTGCAGGAATCGAAAGGGTTTGGGGGTCAGGCCAGGTCGGCCAAACGCAAATCCAGCAAGAAGCGCAAGCCGGGAACGTCAAACCATCGCCGTGATCAATGTCCGATGGGGCGCGACCCCGGCCTCGAGGCGATTCAGGCCAGGCAGTGCCTTGGCCTGCCGCTCACCGGACGATTAACCGTTGCCCAGGTGAAGCGGGCTCACAAGCTTCTGGCTGTTCAACACCATCCCGACAAAGGGGGCGACCCTGAGGTCATGACACGGTTCAACACCGCCCGCGATGTGCTGCTTGAGCCCGAGATGGAGATGCTTGCTGCCTGACGCCCTTGACGTGTGTCCCAGTCCCAGGGCGTCAGCTGCCGCTGCTGCGGCCCAGCACCAGCCAGGTAATCAGCATCAAGCCACTCAGGCTGACCACGGTGTAGATCCAATCGGCGTATGGCGTCCAGAACAGTCCCGCAACCGGGGCTGTCATCGGTCCCAGACCAGCAGGAGCACCACAAACAAGGCCCCGAACACTAGGAAGGGTGTGAGCAGCGTCAGCAGAGACTGTGTTTCGATCATTCCGGTTGCAGCAAGCGGATCATCCGGCGGTCTGTTTTGATCTGTCAAATCTCCGTTATTCACTGAGATTGAGGCCAGAGCTCGCGGCCAATCAACCTTCATCGGGATCGAGCAGTGGGATGAACAACCGTCAGCGTCAAATTCTTGTTGCTTTTTCGGCCTCGATGGGGCTTGGTTTGCTTGGCGGGTTAGCGTTCAACGTCACGTCCCAACTGATACGGCCCGGCAAGATTGAATTGGGCCCGGCATCGCCGGGAGGACCTGGCCGATCTCCTGCGCTGCCTGAGCAGAACACAGGCTCATCCGATCCAAGCTGTGTTGTGCCTCCTGGAGGTGGTCCGCCTGTCACGACGAATTACCAGCCCTGTTAATTGCATCGTGAGAACGGGTTCTTGGGCCAAAGTTTCAGAAGAAAAGATAAAAAAGTGCTCCTGCGATACCCAGAATTGTTTCGGCTGTTCGCTCTGATACCGAAATTCAAGACTGGCTGAGGTGATTGTTTAACTCTCTTCCAGTCCACGCATGAACAGCGATCAGCGTCTCAGCTATCTGCACTTGATGAACAAAGCTGCTGAGTCGGAAGACAGACAGAGCTATTTCTATTACTTGAAGCTCGCTGAACAAACCCTGCAACGCCAGGATCCCGAGGTGCTCTGGAAGCCTGCTGGTTGATTCAACGGATGATGTTGGCCTTGAAAAAACCGAATCCGAGGCCAAAAGATGAGGATTGATCGCGATGCAGCGTGACTGAAACATCGAAATCGAGAAGATCGGATTGTTCGATGTCTTCACGCTTCAAGTTGTGAGCGTTCTCTGCTTCGAAGCCATCGATGATTTCATCGCGATTTCTTTCCAGGTAATCCACCACCTGTTTCAGCACATGGTCGCGCCAGGCCTCGCTGGCGTTTTTGTTGATTCGATCAGACATGGTGGATGACGCGGTGTCTAGAGATGGAACCCGTGCCCAACGTTGACGCGGGTGCCGTGGTGATGCGGTTGAATCGGAACCATCCAGGGTGTTGGGGCGACGATGACGCGCCGGGGCATCGGTGAAACCATGGGGCCGTACAGCGGGGAATAGCTGCGGTAGTGCCTTCGGTAGTGGGGGCGGTAGCTGTTTTCGATGGCCCTTCTGTAGCCATGCATGTAGCCCCTGTTGTAGGCCTTCTTTTTTTTGTTTTTGCGGGGGTGGTGGTGATGGTGGTGATGAGCACTATGGGCTTCCACCGCAGGGCTCAGGCCGACACCAGTGATGACCACCACGAACGCAGCGATGCCAAGACGTTGAACAAGCGATATGGGGCGTCGATGGACTGATGAGAACGTATTCCGGCTCTGCCTGCTGAACGTGACAGCACCTCGGCCAGATGTGACTGGATGCGTCTTGAGGTCGTGATTCCCTATTCGGTGTCTGTGCGTTGTTCGAGCACGAAACGCAGGGCCCAGAGTCCGGCGTAGGAGCCCGTCAGCACGAGGAGGATCAGGATCAGCACGACACATCCTCAACGTGGTGGTTTGTTGTAGCTGAGCCGTGTTGGTTCTGTGGTCAGATCTTCCAGTAGCCGTACCAATCGGGATGGGCTGGATTGTCGTCAACTTGGCCAATCGCGATCAGTTTCAAGTGCCACTGGCCATTGCCGTGAATCGGCAGCAGATCATCGAGCGCGCTGTCCATTTCGACAGGGTGAAGATCGTCCTTGTGCACCTGCTCCTGTCCTTTCAGCCAACGCTGCCGTGCCCGCGCCTTGGCGGAGGCTGAAGAACGGGCCACGATCACCCCGAAGGCATGCTGTTCTGCCATCGAGGTGGGGTCATAGGCGCCAAGGTTGACGAACCACAGCTGCGGACCGTCAACACTGGATGGATCCTGCGCTTGCTCAACAACCTCAACGCGATAGCCATCGACATGGTCGATGCAGCGGTAGCTGTCGATGTGCAAGCCGCGGCGGAGGCCGATCCATTCCTGCCGCAGCGCCGGCAGCGTTGCGTCGATGGTCTCGCCCACGACCCAGCGAACATCGTGCTGCTCCACATGGCAGCCCTTGCAACGGCCCCCCAGCACCACCAGGAACAGCTTCTTGGCGCTGCTCATCGCTGGGCCGGTGATGACGCGTTGGCATGGGCGACGACGGCACGGCAGTGGGCGATGAACTCCTCGCCGTTCCTCTCCCCTTTGGCTTTCTTGGTCTGCAGGCTGAGAATCTCAAAGGTTGCGGTGGTGCTACTGCTCACCGGGGAGACGGTCGGACTGCGGCTTCCATCATGAAGGCGATTGTCCAGCGGCAGTCCGTCGTAGGGATCGGTGCCGTCACAACGCTGAAAGGCTGCATGGATGGCATCGATGGCCTCCCTCACCTGATACGTCGCCCCTCGCTTCCTGGCGCGCTTGGTGATCGTCACCGCCGTGCGGTTCAGCAGCCGCTTGTAGCTGTCGGGGTCGATGTCCAGCCAGCTGGGGGGCGTGACCGACAACGGATTGCGTTCCATGCACCCCTTTGGTGGCTCCAGGTGTTCAGACTTTTTCGAGCCAGGCCAAGAACAACCGGCGGATTTCCTCTTCGTTGGTCACCCGTTCGCTCAGGGATGCCGTGACTGCGCCGGGGTGCTCGCGCTGCACGATTTGCTCAGCCTCGCAGGCATCCGCCGCTTCGACAGGCTTGAAGCCAGCGTCAACGGCCGCTGGAGCGCAATAGAAGACGGGGTAACGGCTCATCGGGTTGCTGCAACCTCCAACCGATAGCAACGATTCTGCGATCGAGGGAATGGCTGTGGGGAGCTTGCACCCACATCTGTTGAGTTCAGGCATCTTTCTTAAGTCCTGAGCCTCAACAGGTGCTGATCCATACCTTTGGTGGTTCTTGCTGAGGAACCGTGGCTTTTGATTCTGGAGATAAAACAGATCGCTTCATTGCCGCAGCCAAGACACGGGCGGAAGCTGCATTGAACGAGCCGGCACCAAAACTGACGGCCTTGGGAATGTTGGAGTCGCTGCGACGAGGTGGAAGGCCCGTGCGTCATGGCTGAGCTCAGCGCATAAGCAGCCAAACGGCCAAAGCACCGCAACCAAACCCCTTGATGAACTGGGCCCAGGTGAGGCCGTAGGTATCGAGGGAAAGCGTTCTCATCATCAGATTCAGAACCTCTTTGTGTTTCCGAATCAACGGAGAGCTGTTGGCCGTGTTCAGTTGCGGTATCTGTTTGAGCTTGATCTCCCCGAGCTTGGCCAACGTTGTTCATACCTTCCGCTGTTGAACCTTAAGGGCACTGCAGTGGACAGTGATCTCAACTTTCTTTGCGGATGGCCTCGTTCTTCATCGGCGCCCATCCTGTTGTTGAGCCGTTCCTGCAGAGAGGATGGGGTCCAGCTGTTTTGAACGGCCCTTGTCTTCCGCCTTAGCTCTGCCGCCTCTGCGCCTGGCCGTTGTGGGTCACGTCGAATGGGTGGAATTTCTGGCGGTGGATCAGTTGCCCCGTCCCGGAGCTATTGGTCATGCCTTGCGGACGCTGCAGGAGCCTGCTGGTGGTGGAGCCGTCGTTGCGGTGCAGATGGCACGGTTGCAGCAGCAACCCGTCCAGTTCTTTACGGCTCTAGGTCGCGATTCGGTTGGAGAAGCCTGCGTCAAGCGACTCGAGGATCTGGGCCTCGAGGTTCATGTCGCCTGGAGGGAGACGCCAACCCGTCGGGGCGTGAGCATGGTTGATGGTGAGGGGGATCGGGCGATCACGGTGATCGGCGAGCGGCTGACCCCATCCCTGGATGATGATCTGCCCTGGGAGGCCCTCGGCGAATGCAACGGCCTGTTCGTCACGGCAGCTGATGCTCCTCTGTTGAAAGCCTGCCGTTCTGCTGCAGTTTTGGCGGCGACCCCGCGCGTTCGTTTGCCCGTGCTTCAGCAGGCCGGGGTGCCCCTCGATGCCTTGATTGGCAGTGGCCTTGATCCGGGTGAACGGGTGGAGTCGGGGCAGTTGAACCCAGCTCCCCACACAATGATTCGCACGGAAGGTGCTGCAGGTGGTTTGAGTCTTCCGGGCGGTCGCTACGACCCTTCGCCCCTTCCTGGGCCCTTGGTCGAGAGTTATGGCTGTGGTGACAGCTTTGCGGCGGGAGTGGTCACAGGTCTTGCGGCGCGCTGGCCTTTGGCGAAGGCCATCGCGTTGGGTGCCCAGTGTGGTGCCGCCTGTGCGACGCGATTTGGACCCTATGGCTAGGTGCCCGCCACGCGCGATGGCTCGCGATATCGACAAAAATGCACTGAAACACCAGTTGTTATGGCGCCCACCAAAAGAGAGATCATTGCCGCATCGGCAGGCTGGGTTGCCGTCACGTTGAACGTGGTTCCGGGCTTGGGTGCCGGGTACCTCTACCAGCGCCGCTGGAAGGCGTACTGGATCACGTCTGCTTTGGCGACGACCTGGTTTGTCCTGGGTGGAGTGCTGGGACAGGGGGCTGAGGCTGCCGAAGAAATCCAAAACCAATGGATTGGCTTGCTTGGGCTCGTTGCTCTCGCGGCTGGAACAGCAGTTGAAGCCGGGCTCGCAGCGAAGCTATCTCGTCAACAGAACTGAGGCGGGTTGAGGCCAGAACACTCAGCGCCCGGGTTTATGGCCCCAGCGTCACCCGCTCTTGGTGGGGCTTGGGGTGATCGCTACCTCTCGCGCCTGATCGCCTCGTCCTTCATCCGTTGAACTCGCTCCAAAACGGATTCATTGCTCATCCTGTTGTTCAGCCGTTCCACCAACAGTGGAAAGGCCAATGGGCTGGGCCGCGGAGTTTCAACATGCAGCCATTCCTGGCTTGCAGCGCGCTCCAAGGCCGCCTCCAGGCGTGAGATCTCCAACTGGTCATCGAGCACCTCCTGCTGCGCCTGCAGCAGCAAGCGATTGTTGGGCTCATGGCGGTTGAACACATCGAACAGCAGCGATGCACTGATCTGAAGCTGACCGGTGCTTTTGCTCGATCCAGGGAAGCCTCGGTTCATCAGGCCTGCGATCTGGGCGATGGCGCGGAAGCGTCGCCGTTGCAGCTCGGAAAGATTCAGTGCGTTCTTCAGATCCCGCTCCAGCTTTTGGCGATCGAGCAGCAGATCGATGTGGTCTTCCAGCAACTCCGCCATGGGGTAGCTCTTCGGCGCCAACAGCTCAAAGCCGTAGTCGTTCACCGACACCGTGATCGTGCCCCGCTCCAGACGGGTGAGCCGCGACGCCCAGAGGAAGCCGATGCCCTCATGCACGAACCGCCCTTCAAAGGGGTAGGCATACAGATGTGTGCCTTCCCGGGTGCGACAGGTCTCAATCAGCAGCTGTCCCACCGTCGGCAACACCGAGATGTCCTGTTGCCGATCAAACAGGGGCTTCAGAGCCTGCAGTTCAGCGTTGTCGAGATCACCACGGCTGGCGCGGTCCACCTCAAGACGCAGGTGATGAGTCAGCAGATCGGAGAGGGCCATCTGCCCCCCAGCCCAGGCAGGCACGGTGCGCGTTTTCTTGGTGCTCACCTTCACGTAAGCGGTCATGTCGCGCAGCCGCACGAATTCCAGCTGGCGGCCGGAGAAGAAGAACACATCCTTCGGCTTCAGCTGGCTGATGAAGGTCTCCTCCACATGGCCGAGCACAGCACCACGAACAAAGCGCACGGTGATCGCCGGTGCGGCCGTGATCGTTCCAACGTTGAGACGGTGCAGCCGGGCGATGGCCTTTTCGCGAACCCGGTAGCGCTGGCTTGTCTCCTCCCACTCGAGCTTGCGGTAGCGGGGGTAGGCCCCGAGGCACTCTCCGCCCTGCTCCAGAAACAGCATGCACCAGTCCCAATCCTCCTGGCTCAGCTCGGCGTAGGCCGCACAGCTGCGCACGGCCTGCAAGGTCTGCTCTGGATGGAAGCCAGGGCCGCAGGCCAACCCCGTGAGGTGCTGTAGCAGCACATCCAGAGGGGCTTTCGGCGGCTTGCGTTGTTCCACCAGCCCCTCCGCCAGTCCCCGACGCACAGCACTGAGCTCGAGCAGTTCAAGCGCATTGGTGGGCATGAACAGCACCTGGGATGTTCCGCCGGGCAAGTGCGCTGACCGCCCCGCCCGCTGCAGCAGCCGCGCCAGATTTTTCGGACTGCCGATCTGCACCACCTGTTCCACGGGTTGGAAGTCCACCCCGAGGTCCAGGGAGCTGGTGCAGACCACCCAGCGAATGCCGCCGGCCTTCATGGAGGCTTCGATCGCTTCCCGCTCGCTGCGATCAATAGCGCTGTGGTGCAGGGCCAATCCCTCTTCCATTTCCGGGCAGGCGAAGCGCAGACACTGGTGCCACCGCTCCGACTGATTGCGGGTGTTGGTGAACAGCAAGGTGCTGGTCCCGGGATTGAGGCGGGCCACCAGCTCCTCGTACATCCGCAACCCGAGGTGTCCGGCCCAGGGGAAGCCATCGATCGTCTCCGGAAGGATGCTCTGAATCTCCGTGCTGCGGGCAGGAGCGCCCCCGATTAGCTGTGGCTCCCTTGCCGTTCCCAGGGCATGGCGCGCTGCCTGCTCGAGGTTCCCGATGGTGGCACTGATGGCCCAGGTCTGGAGCTGGGGGCGCAGCTGACGCAACCAGCTCAGGCACAGCTCCGTCTGGCTGCCCCGTTTGCTGCCCATCAACTCGTGCCATTCATCGAGGATCACCGTCTCGAGTTGGCCAAACAGCTCTTCGGCCTTGGCGTTGCTCAGCAGCAGGGCGAGGGACTCCGGAGTCGTGACCAGAATCTGTGGTGGTGCCTTGAGCTGTTTGGTGCGTTCGCTGCTGCTGCTGTCGCCATTGCGGATGCCCACCCGAATCGGCCAGTTCATCGCCTCGATCGGTTCGCGGATCGCCAGCGACAAGTCGCGGCTGAGGGCCCGCAAGGGCGTGATGTAGAGCAGTCGTATTCCCTTCAACGGCTGCTCTTCCGCCAACATCCGCGCGATCGGTCCCATCACGGCGGCGAAGGTTTTGCCGGACCCTGTGGGCACTTGGATCAAGCCATTCCGCCCCGCCAGATAGGCGCTCCAGGTCTCCTGCTGAAACGGCAGCGGTGTCCAGTTCCTTTGCACGAACCAGTCATGAATCGGCTCCAAGCGCGGGTCGTCGGTTGATGGTTTGGCCTTGGCCTTCGCTTTTGACGTCTTTTCTGAAGCTGCCATCAGCGGTTCTCGATCAATGCCATCGCGGTCTGGAGTGAATCCGCTTCATCGGCGGGTTTGTCGCGTCGCCAGCGCAGGATCCGCGGGAAACGCACGGCGATGCCGGATTTATGGCGTTTTGAGGGGTGGATGCCTTCAAAGCCGATTTCAAACACCAGCTCGGTTTTCAGGGACCGTGCCGGCCCGAAACGCTGCAGGGTGTTGCGTCGGATCCAGCGGTCCAGCTCGAGGATTTCGGCATCATTGAGGCCGGAATAGGCCTTGGCGAAGGTCACCAACTGCGGCTCTTCAGCGTTGGTCCAGAGGCCGAAGGTGTAGTCGGTGAAGAGGTTGGCGCGACGCCCACTGCCGGCCTGGGCATAGAGGAGCACCGCATCGAGGGTCATCGGCTCCAGCTTGTGTTTCCACCAGTTGCCCCGTTTGCGGCCGCTCAGGTAGGGCGATTCCGCCTGTTTGAGCATTAACCCTTCGGCGTTGTGCTGACGGGCCTGGTTGCGCTGTGTCTCCAGGTCCTCCCAGGAGTCGATCGACCAGGACGGGCTCTGCTTCAGCCGCCACGACTCTGGATGCTCGATGCTGCCCAGCAGCGCAGCCAGCTGCTGCTGGCGCTGCCGTAATCCCTGCTGGCGAATGTCCACGCCTTGATGTTCCAGCAGGTCGTAGGCGATGAACCGCATCGGGCAATCCCGTTTCAACGTTGCTCCAACGCTTTTGCGGCCCAGCCGTCGTTGCAGCTGATCAAAGCCAAGCGGCGCGGCGGCGTCCTGTTGCCAGCAGATCAGCTCGCCGTCCAGAACGCTTCCGGATGGCAAGGCCTTGGCCACCTCCACAAGCTCAGGGAAGCTCTCGTTGACCAGCTCTTCTCCACGGCTCCAGAGGTAGACGCCGGAGCCGCGATGAATCAGCTGACCGCGGATTCCATCCCATTTCCATTCCAGTTGCCAATCCCTCGCCGATGTCTCCAGCAGTCGGTCGGGTTCCAGGGGACTGGCGAGATAGAAGGGGTAGGGGGTGCCGCTGGAACGGTGTTCATCCGCCGTCGCGCAGGCGGTGAGTTGCCTGAAGCGCTCTGCGGAGGGCTCAAAGCCGCCCATCAGCCGTTGCACCACAAGGCTTTCTTCGAGATCAAACGCTTCGGCGATGGCCCGGCTGATCAGTCCTGTCGACACGCCGACACGGAATCCCCCCGTGAGCAACTTGTTGACGATGAAGTGCTGGTCGAGCGCGGTTCGATGCCAGAGCCAGATCACGGCATTGGCCTGATCGTCGTCGCTTCTGGTGCTGATGGCCGGCAGCAGGGTGTCCATCCACCAGCTCAGGGGCATGTCTCCATCAGCGCTGGGCAGATCCGGATCGCTTGCTTCGACGCGCTCTTGCACGGCGGGCCAGAGCAGGCTGATGGTTTCAGCTGAGTCGCCCACCTGGCCGTAGCAGTCGTCGATCAGCCAATCCGGAAGACCACCGCGGTCCCGCAGGATGTCGCGGAGTCGGCGACCGGTGATCAGGCGCCTGCGGCGCTTGCCCAGCAGCAGCGTCAACGCCCAGGCCGCCTCCCCTGCTTCGACCCCCTGAAAGTGATCCACCAGCGCTTGCACCTTGGCCTTGGTGCCCGTGACCTGATCCAACTGATTGAACAGGTTCTGAAAGGCACGCATGCGCGCTGGAACGGGATGGATGGAAAGCCCCGCCATCCTGACAAGACATTTTGTGAGCAGTGCTGGAAATCCGGCGGAGACCTGTGTTGATCTGAGCCACAGATTCCTGAATCAGCCGGATGGCACTCCTCTGGGACAACCTCGCGCAACAACTCAGCAGCGTGCGCGCTACCGCCTCAGCCACGGCCGTCGTCACCCCCGTGGCTGGCTCCGGCACATCGGATGATCCATCCGACCGTCGTCGTCGTCTTCAGAAGGCGCTCGAGGCCGTGAAAGACAGCGGCAACGCCATGATGATCGAATCGCTCACAGCCGCGATCGAAGGTCGCGAAGCAAACCTCAACCTCCCCGAGCTGCCGGACGGCATCGCCAAGTTCTAGTCCGACTCCCCATCGAACAGGGTGTCCAGCGGCTCCGCATCCACACCCTCCACCTCCCGCAGGTAACGGGCCAGAACGTCACTCTGTCCATGGGTGACGTACACCTTGCGGGCGCCGCTGTCGCGAACGGTCTGGATCAGTCCAGGCCAGTCGGCATGATCACTGAGCACGAATCCCCGCTCGTAGCCCCGCCGTCGACGGGCTCCGCGCACGGCCATCCAGCCGGAGGCAAAGGCTGTTTGGGGTGACTTGAAGCGGCGCATCCAGCTGGAGCGATGGGCCGACGGTGGCGCCAGGATCAACCGCCCTTCGAGCGGATCCTTGCGGGGCAGTTCGCTGACGGGACGACTGGGGGTCATCGGAACCCCTGCCTCGCGGTAGCAGCGGGTCACAGTTTCAACGGCGCCGTGCAGCAGCACCTCCTCCTCCACGCCGATGGCCTTCAGTTCAGCCAGCAAGCGTTGGGCTTTGCCGAAGGCGTAGCAGAACAGCAGGGATGGTCTGCTGCGATCACGGCTCCACCAGGCATGGATCTCCTTGGCTACCTGTTCACCGCTTTGCCAGCGATAGATCGGCATTCCGAAGGTGGCTTCGGTGATCAACACATCGCAGCGCACCGGTTCAAAGGGGTCGCAGCTGGGGTCGTCATCCCGTTTGTAATCACCACTGACCACCCACACCTGACCCTCTGATTCCAGACGGATCTGCGCCGAACCGAGCACGTGTCCGGCGCTGTGAAATGACACCTTGCATTGCCCCAACCAGTGTTCTTCGCCGTAGGCCACTGGGTGAAGGGTGATGTCCTGGCCGAGCCTCTGGCGCAGAACCCCTTCACTGGAGGCCACAGCCCAGTACTCCCCGCATCCGGGGCGGGCGTGGTCGGCATGGGCGTGGGTGATCAGGGCCCGGGGAACCGGACGCCATGGGTCGACCCAGGCCTTCGCGGCACGGCAATACAACCCCTCCGGTGTGCGTTCGATCAAGCTCCGCCACCGATCGCTACAGACAGTCTGAAAGGCCCATGCCTTGAGCGCGTTCGACCCGCTTGCCATGAAGCTGCTCGCTGCCGCTCTGTTTGTTTCAGCCCTGGCTGTGCCCAGTTCCGCTTTGGCTTAGAAAAAGATTCCCAAGGCCCAAGGCCACAACCAATGCCCCCTGGGTTACGTCAACACCCTGGGCACCACCTGTGTGTCTCCGATCTACTACGAGATGAAGCCCACCAACGGTGAAGCCTGCCCCTCCGGTTGGATGAATGTTGGCGCTGGCTATTGCCATAAGAAGTAATCAATTCAGTGGCTGAGGCCTCAGCCCACTCCAGCGCTCCAGGGTGTTGATCGATTGAACACCCTGGAGCCGCGTTGATCCGGGCCGTGTCCAGGTGGGGATGGACCGAATGTTTTCATCCCTGCACTGTCTGAGCTGGTCGGGGTACTTGTCGGGCAGACCGCATTCCACGTAGTTCAGGTTGGCTCCGGCCTGTTTGCCGAAGAGCTTCATCTGTTCTTTGCAGGCGGGGCACCAATGGGCTCCAAAAAACCTGGCGCCCACCGTGTTGAGTTGCTCGGTCAGCTTGATCGTTTGTGCTGTGGACTCCGTTGCGGGCTCAGGAATCGGTTGGTCCCACGGTTGTGCAGCCGCTGCGGTGCACAACGTCCCTGCCATCGCTGCCATCAAGGTCAGAACCCTGATGCCCTGGGGCTGGATGACGGGGGCCATGAATCGCAGGGGTTGGATTGTCGAAAATTTATTCGCGTACCGCGTCGTTCTTTGATCTGTTGGCGCGTCACCGGCTCATTTCGAGCATGCGCTGCATGGGTTTCATGGCCTTCAGACGCATCGATTCATCCATCTCGATCGCAGGCGTGAGGGTCTCCAGGCATGCCTTCAGTTTTTCAAGGGTGTTGAGCCGCATGTAGGGGCAGGCATTGCAGCTACATCCATCGATCCCTGGCACGTCGAGCAGGGTTTTTTCAGGAACCCGTTGCTGCATCTGATGGAGGATCCCCGGTTCCGTCAGAACGATGAAGCTGTTGCAGGAGCTTTGTTCGGCGTAATTCAACAGCTTGCTGGTGGATCCAATGAAATCCGCCAGGTCCAGCAGATTCTGCTGGCATTCGGGGTGGGCGATCACTTCAGCCCCGGGGTGCTCGTGCTTGAGGGCCAGCACAGCTTCTTCGCTGAAGGTCTCATGAACGATGCAGCGTCCCGGCCAGAGGGTCAGCTCGCGACCGCTCTGTTGCTGAACCCAGCGCCCCAGGTTCTGATCGGGGGCGAACAGCACGGGCTGATCGGCAGGCAGCTGATTCACCAGATCAACGGCATTGCTGCTGGTGCAGATCAGATCGCTTTGCGCCTTCACTGCGGCCGTGCAGTTGATGTAGCTCACCACGAAATGGTCGGGGTGTTCTGCACGAAAGCGGGCGAACTCATCGGCGGGGCAGTCGTCCGCCAGGGAGCATCCGGCCTCGAGATCCGGCAGCACCACCGTCTTTTCCGGGCTGAGAATCTTGGCGGTCTCCGCCATGAAGTGCACGCCGCAGAACACGATCACGTCTGCATCGGTGCTGGCGGCCTTGCGCGAAAGCTCCAGGGAGTCACCAACGAAATCGGCGATGTCCTGAATCTCCGGCTCCTGGTAGTAGTGCGCCAGGATCACGGCATTGCGGTCCTGGCGAAGCCGGTTGATCGCCGCAACAAGGGCGGTGTCAGCGCTCATCAGGACCGGTTCGGGGCAGGATGGCCACAGCCTAGGCATTCGCTCTGAAGCACCTGCGACTTGCCATTGCCGGTGATCTGCACGGCGCCTGGGGCGACGCGGATGAGCAGCTGCTGCAGCGGCTCAAGCCCGACGCTGTTCTTTTCGTTGGTGATCTTGCTGATGGGGATCTGCGCCTGACGCGCCGGATCACGCGGCTTCCCTTCCCCGTGGCCGTGATCCTCGGGAACCACGACCGCGGGCGTGATCGCAGTGGCGGCATCCTCGAGCAACAACGCGCTGTGCTCGGCGATCTCCATTGCGCCTGGCGCTCAATCCAATGGCCGGAGCTCCCGTTGACGGTTGTCGGTGCGCGTCCCTGCAGTGCTGGTGGTGGTTTTCACCTGTCGAAAGCGGTGGAGGCGGTGTATGGACCGGTGTCGCTTGAGGCTTCAGCCGAGCGGATCGTGCAGGCCGCAGCTGATGTACCCACTGATCAGCCCCTGATCGTCATGGCCCACTGCGGTCCCTCAGGCTTGGGATCCGAGGCCGCCAGTCCCTGCGGACGCGACTGGAAGACGCCGGCGGTGGACTGGGGGGATCAGGATCTGGCCCTTGCCCTGGACCGCATGGCCAAAGACCGACCTGCCAATCTGGTGATTTTTGGGCACATGCACCATGCCCTCAAGCGGGGCTCTGGTTTCCGCCAGACCCTGTTGCGTCATCGCCATGGAACCGCGCTGATCAATGCCGCCTGTGTGCCCCGTTCAGGTGTGGATGGGCAAGGTCGAACGCTGCTGCATTTCTCCTGGGCTGAATTCCAGGGGGCCCGCCTCACGCAGCTAGCCCATCGCTGGTACACCCCCGATGCTGAGTTGATCCATCAGGAGCAGTTGCCGATCGATGCTCCGTTGCCTTGCTGATTTATTTCTGCAGCAGCAGCCATGGCTTCGGCCATGCGGCTCGCGATGCTGCGGTGCTCCAGCAACTGCGCCGTCTGCGTCCTGAATGGACCTTGGTGATGAGCTCGGGTCTGCCCTCCCCCGTACTCAACCTGCTGTTGGGGGATGCAGCGATTGAGCAGCGGTCCTGTCAATGGGATGTGGGCATGGTGCAGGCCGACGCGCTCGGTGTGGATTGCGCCACCACCCTCAGGGCCCTGGATGAGCTGGAGCAACGGCTGCCGGCCCTGATCGAGGCTGAGGCTCTCTGGCTTGCGTCGCAGGGGCAGCCGGTGTTGATCATCGGGGACATTCCCCCGGCCGCAGCCGCCCTGGCCCAGCGCCTCGATGCACCTCTGGTATGGATGGGCAATTTCGGATGGGATGACATCTATAGCCCCTTGGGCTCTGCCTTCCAACGCTGGGCCGATGCTGCTGCTGAGGCCTACCGCTGCGGTGATCTGTTGCTGCGCTGCCCGTTTGACCTCGCCATGCACTGGGGGTTGCCTGAACAGAGGCTCGGTTTGGTTTGCGCCAGCCCGCGGCCCATTCCGGCGGATCTTGAGGCTTGCCTTGATGCCCAGGATGCTCCCCTGGTGTTGGTGGGGTTTGGAGGCCTGGGCTTGTCCCTTTCGCGGGATCTGTTTCAGCTCTGGCCCAACCACCATTTCCTGCTTCCGGCGTCAGCAGATGCCTCGCAAGCGCCTGAGTTGGCGGCGCTCCCCAACCTCACGTTTCTGCCGGATGGGCTGCGCCCCGTCGATGTGCTCGGCCGTTGCTCCCGTTTTCTGGGCAAGCCGGGTTTCAGCAGCTTCTGCGAGGCGATGGCCCAAGGGGTTGGGATGCACGTCGTGGAGCGCAGCGGATTTGCCGAAGCTTCGGCGCTGATGGATGGTTTGCGTCGCCACGGCCAGCACCGTTGCCTCAGCCGTCAGGAGCTGGACACCGGCGCATGGCAGCTGGACCAGCCGTTGTTGGCGCCAAGCGAAGCCCCTCTTTCTGCATCAGGGGCTGAAGAAGCCGCTCTGGCACTGGTGGGTTGGGTTGCAAGTCGTTTTTAATTTTTGGTCTTTTTCATCACCTTTTTTGGGCTGATTTGCCTGCCTGATAGTGGTCTGGCCGATTATTTGACTGGCATATATACCTATTGATTTGAGTCTTTAATTCGAGAAAGTCACGCGTGTGGAAATTTTTTCCGCTCGAGCATTTCATCCGCTTCTGATCTGCTCATCGTCCTCTTTCGAGGGCATGCTCCTTGAACGCTCTTTATGGCTATCTCTGCATTCATCGGTCGTCAGACGCTTCATGCGGCCGTGATCGTCGGAGTTCTGCCTGCCCTCAGTTCCCTTCTTCCTGCCCAGGCGAGCCTGCTCCCCCCCGCCTCTCGGGCGCAGCTGATCCATACCTCTGACTTCCAGCCCACCCGGGCCATTCCCTACGTGATCACGCCCGAACGTCGGGCGATGCTCAACACGATTCGTTTTGCGGAAGGCACCTGGAAAGGTGGTCTGGATGTGGGCTATCGGGTGATGTTCGGCGGTGGCTTGATGCCTTCGCTCGACCGGCATCCCAACCGGGTGATCTACAGCTCCCGCTACGCCAGTGCAGCTGCGGGGGCTTACCAGTTCATGCCCTTCACCTGGAATCTGGTTCAGCGCAGCATCGGCGTGCGCGGTTTCGGCCCTGAGGCTCAGGACCAGGGCGCGTTGTTTCTGATTCAGCGGCGCAAAGCCCTGGGTCTGACCGACACCGGTGTTCTCAGCCCGCTGCTCGCCGCCATGCTGGCTCCGGAATGGGCGTCGTTTCCCACCCTCGCCGGTCGCAGCTACTACGGCCAACCCGTCAAGAAATACGCACGTCTGCGTTCCTTCTATGACGTGAACCTTGCAGAGTTGCGTCGTCTGCGTGATGTCAAGCGCCAGGCGCTCGTCACTCCCCCCCCGGCCCTTTGCACCGGGTCGCGCATTGAATGCGCCACCCGGCTCTGATGGCATTCACGTTTGTCGACGTTCCTCAGCCTTCGGCGTCGTTCTGAAGCTTTCGACCAACCGTGGCCTGGGCGATCAGATACGCGGCGATGCCTCCCGCCAGGAAGCCGACTCCATTACGCAGCAGGGGCATCACTTCAGACGTGCGTGTGATTACAGGGGCAACGCCGAAGACGCCGAACAGCATCACCCACAGCGGTGAGAGCAGCAGCAACCAGGCCCAGGCGATGGTTTCGCCCTCCTTGCGGGGATAGGCCGCAAAGCCAGCAATCAAGCCTCCAAAGATTGAGGTGGTCAGCGTCCAAAGCCACTGTTCCTGGGGAAGGCCAGGAACCACCTGACAGCCACCACGGTCCAGACAGATTTCCACCGCATTGAGGGCATCCAGCACGGCTCCGTCTTCGCCGTGATCCTTCACGTAGTACTGGTTGCCGTAGCGGGTCTGCAGCTCCACCCAGTAAGTGCGCGGCATCATCGCGAAGTAGGCATCGCCAACGTTGAAGTTCAGCAGGTTCCCGCCGCGGGGGTCGGCCACCAGCAGCAGGCTGCTTTCATCCAGCCCCCAGAACTCGCGAATGGCCAGACCTGGTGTGCGTTCGTACTGGGTCAACACCCGCATCTTCCAGCCTGTGCGTTCCTCCACATCCGCCAGGGATGCTTCGAGCTGGGCTCGCTGGGTGTCACTGAACACCTTGGCGAGGTCGATCACCGGGGTGGGGTGATCCGGCAGCAGCTCCGGGTTGTCGTAGGCCTCAGCCGGGGTCACCAGAACACCCAGGCTGACCAGAGCCACCACGACGAGGCTCCACAGATGTCGGATGTGATGTGTTCCCATGGAACTGCTGCAGCGACCGGCATTCTCTCCAATGGAACCGATGGCTGCGTCCTGTCCCGACTGGTTGACAACGCATCTGCATCAGGCGGGGGGTGCCGTTCCGTTTTCGCGGTTCATGGATCTGGCTCTGAATGAGCCGGAGCACGGGTATTACGGCTCAGGCCGCGCACGCATCGGAGCCCAGGGTGATTTCGTCACCTCCCCCTCGCTGGGCAGTGATTTCGCAGCCCTTCTGACTCCTCAGATCCTGGCCTGGCTGACGTCGATCTCCCGAAGTGATCCGGGTCAACGTCTGTCGATCGTGGAAATCGGCCCTGGCGAGGGCCATTTGGCCCGGGATCTCGTTGCTGCGTTGCGTGGTGCTGATCCAGAGCTGTTGGCTCGGATTGAATTGGTGTTGGTGGAGGCCAATCCCGGCATGCGGCGGCGGCAACAGGCTCTGCTGCAGGAGGCGGATGATTTGCCGCTGCGCTGGTGTTCCCTGGACTCGTTGGGCAGCGCTCCAGTTCATGGGGTGGTGATCGCCCATGAGTTGCTGGATGCCCTCCCGGTGGAGCGCTTGATCTGGCGGCAGGGATCCCTCCAGCAGCAGTGGGTGGAGCTCAACCAAAACGGTGAGCTGCAAACGACGCATCGGCCTCTCCCCGATGGTTTGCACCAGGAGATAAGGCGTGTGTGCAGCCAAGGCGGCATTCAGTTGCCGCCCCCCGATGCCGAAGAGGGGTGGACCACGGAGTGGAACAGTGCACTGCCCGACTGGTTCGCTGCTGCTGCGGCCGCCGTGGATGCGGGCGTGCTGCTGGTGATTGATTACGCCCTGGAGGCCCAGCGTTATTTCACAGCCCTGCGCTCCGATGGCACCTTGATGGCTGTCTGTGCTCAGCAGGCGTGCCTGTCGCCCTTGGATCAGCCCGGCGAGCAGGACCTCACGGCTCATCTCTGTATTGAGCTTGTGGATGAGGCGGCTCAGCGCAACGGTTGGATGGTGGGTGATCAGGCGAAGCAGGGCGAGGCCCTGCTGGCCTTGGGGCTTGCAGAGCGTCTGCATGGGCTGCAGCAGCTACCGGGCCAACAGCTGGCAGAAGCCCTGCAACGGCGTGAAGCCCTGCTTCGCCTGGTGGACCCCGCGGGGCTCGGTGCGTTCCGCTGGCTCACCTACCGGCGCGGGTTGCCGGAAGACGGCTTCAGCCTTTCAGGCGCTCAAGGCAGCTGAGGATCTCGTCACGACTGACGTCATCGCGAATCTCAACGGTTCCGATGCTGGTGGGCATCACGAAGCGCAGGCGACCGTCGCGCACCTTTTTGTCCCCCTGCAAGCTGTCCAGAACCGCATCAGCGGCGAGATCGGGCCAGGCGGTGGGGAGTCCAGCGCTGTCGATCAGTCGGCGTTGGCGCTCAGCGTCGTCGCGACTCCAGCTGCCCCGCAGCACGGCGAGTTCACCCACGGCCACCATGCCAATGGCAACCGCCTCGCCATGCAGCCAGGTGCCATAGCCGCAGAGGGTCTCCACCACATGGCCGAAGGTATGGCCGTAGTTGAGGATCGCTCGCAAGCCTCCTTCCTTTTCATCGGCGGCCACCACCCGGGCCTTGGCCGCGGCCGATCGCTGCAGGATCGAGCTCAGGCGTTTCGATCCAAGCCCAGCGGGCGTGCTCGGGTCGGGGCAGGCCTCCAGTTCCTCGAACAGCGCCGTGTCACCGAGGATTCCGTATTTGATCACCTCAGCCATGCCGGCCCGGAACTCTCGTTCGGGCAGGCTGTTCAGGGTGGAGGGATCGATCAACACCAGCCGCGGCTGGTGAAAGGCGCCGATCAGGTTTTTGCCGCGGGGATGGTTGACCCCGGTCTTGCCACCGATCGACGCGTCCACCATGGCCAGCAGGGTTGTGGGCACCTGCACCACCTGGATGCCCCTCAGCCATGTGGCTGCCGCAAAGCCGGTCATGTCCCCCACAACGCCGCCGCCGAGGGCCACCATCAAGGAGCTGCGCTCGAGCTTGGCGTTGTAAGCCGCATCGTGGATCTCCGCCACCGTGGCGGGTGTCTTCTGGGTTTCGCCGGCGTCAATCACCAACAGCTCCACGTTGAAACCTGCCGCTCTGAGACTGTTCAGGCAGGCATCGCCGTAGGGGCCGGCGACATCCGGATTGCTGACCACCAGCACACGCCGACCCGCCTGCACTCCAGCGTCCAGCATCTGCTGACCAAGTCTGGCCAGGCCGCCGTCTCCAATCACCACGTCGTAGGGGTTGCGCTCCAGCGCAACGCGGATGTGATGCAACGGGGTGATTGTGGTCATGAAACCGTTGGAACCCACCTACTCTCGCAACAGTGTCGCTGGTCCTGTGCGCGAAAGATCAGTGCGCAACTCCCTTTCGGCCTGGGCGTTCCTGTTGCCGGCTGTGGTGCTGATCAGTTTGTCGGTGCTGGTGCCGGCCCTGATGGCTCTGGTGATGAGTTTCACCGCCACGGGGCTGGACGTCAGTGAACCCCTGCGTTTTGTCGGTTTGGCCAACCTGGAGCGCCTGCTGTCGGATCCGATGGCGCGTCAGGTGCTGGTCACCACCTTCCTTTATCTGGTTGGCGTGGTGCCTCCCATCGTTCTGGGGGCGCTGGCGCTGGCGGTGCTGGTCAACCAGGGGCTGCCCGGTCGGTCTTTTTTGCGGGGCGCTTTTTACACGCCGGTGCTGGTGTCGATCGTTGTTGCAGCCATCGCCTTTCGCTGGCTCTATGCCGAGAACGGACTGATCAATGGATGGTTGAGTGCCCTGCTCGGTGATGCCTTCAGCCCGATTGGTTTCCTCACCACACCGCAGCTGGCCCTGCCCGCCGTGATGTTGGTGACCCTCTGGAAGGGACTTGGTTATTACATGGTGATTTTTCTGGCGGGTTTGCAGGGCATTCCCCAGGAGCTCTACGAGGCAGCGGAGCTGGATGGCAGTGAGGGCTGGAGAAAGCATCTCGACATCACCCTGCCCTTGATGAGTCCCTACGTGACCCTCGTCGCTGTGGTGTCGTCGATCGCGGCCACGAAGGTGTTCGAGGAAGTGTTCCTGATGACCCAGGGAGGTCCTGCGGATGCCACGCGAACCATCGTTTATTACATGTACGACCAGGCCTTTGCCGAATTGGAGATCAGCTACGCCTGCACCCTGGGCCTGGCGCTGTTCCTGTTGGTGTTCCTGTTCACCATGATCCGGTTGGCCTTTGCCGGCGATCGCCCCCTGATCTGACGCTGTCAGCGACCCTGCAAAGTGGCAAGCTGCGGACATCAGCTCGGACACGATGATCGGCGTTGTGGGAGGTGGTCAGCTGGCACGGATGCTTGTGCAGGCCGCCGCGCAACGCGATGTTCCCATCGCTGTTCAAACGTCCGATGCAGCTGATCCCGCGGCTGGTTTGGCCTCGCGCCTCGTGGCAGCGGATCCCCGGGATGTGGCAGGAACCCGGGAGCTGGTGGTGGGTTGTGACGGCATCACCTTCGAGAACGAGTGGGTCAATATCGATGCCCTTCTGCCGCTGGAGCAGCAGGGGGTTCGTTTCCAGCCATCGCTGGCTGCGCTTTCGCCCCTGGTCGACAAGTTGTCCCAGCGCCAGCTGCTCGACGACCTGGCGATCCCGAGCCCGCCCTGGTGTCCGCTGAGTTTGATTTCACCGGCCCAGCCCGCGCTTCCTCAGGGCTGGACCTTCCCTGTCATGGCCAAGGCCTCCCGTGGTGGTTACGACGGCAAGGGCACGGTGGTGTTGCGCGATATCGATGGCCTGGCGCAGTTGTTGCGGGCGGTTCCTGCCGACGACTGGCTGTTGGAATCCTGGGTGGACTACGAGCTGGAGTTGGCTCTCGTGGTCAGCCGCGATCAGCGCGGCCGCATTCGCCATTTTCCGCTGGTGCAAACCCACCAACATCAACAAGTCTGTGACTGGGTTCTGGCCCCTGCTCCCGTGGATCCTTCGGTGGCTGCGCTGGCTTACAACGTGGCGGCCTCTCTGATGACGAAGCTCGGCTATGTGGGGGTGCTGGCTCTGGAGTTTTTCTATGGGCCCGCTGGCCTGCAGGTGAATGAAATTGCTCCACGCACCCACAATTCCGGGCATTTCTCGATCGAGGCCTGCACCAGCAGTCAGTTCGATCAGCAGCTCTGCATCGCGGCTGGTCTTCCCGTGCCTGATCCCGAGCTCAAAAGCCGTGGTGCCTTGATGGTCAACCTGCTTGGCCTCGACCCTGAGCGTCATCCTCCTTTGGATCAGCGGCTTGAGGCCCTGGAGGCCGTGCCGGGGCTTCACCTGCACTGGTACGGCAAGTCACCGGAAACACCGGGCCGCAAGTTGGGGCACGTGACGCTGCTGCTTGAGGGTGACACGCTCCTCAAGCGGCGCGATGAGGCTGAGTCAGCACTTGCCGCCATTCGCCGGATCTGGCCCCTCGAGAGCGAGAGTCAGGACTAGGGTTGGTAGCGAACTGCTGTGTTGGTGACGGCCTTTTTCTAGTGCTCTGATCTGACTCTCTTTCGACTTGGGGAGACTGTCGTGACGGTGACGTAGACCGGCCATGCAGCCGGAAACGAAACCCCACTTTGTCGCCCCTTCTGGTTCTTCCAGGTCGACCACTGGGGCTCGCACGGCATGGCGGTTCACCCCCTTCGCTTGATGAATGTGGTGGGTGCCTTGGACTTCGCCAAGCCATCACACAATCAATAGCTCCAAGTTTCTGCGTCAATATTCAAAAAGTTTGTTTTTTGGGCCTGGTTTACCGGATGACCTTTTACCTTCTCTCTAGGTTCTGCTTCAAAAGGTTTCAGTTTTATTAGTGGGGCAGGCCCCTAATCAGCCAAGACTCGACCACAAAAAACAGAAGAAAGAATGAGCCGATGCCGATTACCAGTAGTTTTCCATTCATGCTGAAATTTTGCTTTTATTGCACTCTAGATACGTTCGTCTGGGTTGGAGTGGAGATTTTTGGTGGAGCTAGTTTTCGGAGTGGTTGAACTCCTGTAGCGCGTACTGGGCGAGGCATTTGTTTTTATCGGTGTCGGTCAGCGAGATGGTGGTCACGCTCTGATGCCAGTTTCGACGGTTGATCAATTCGTTGAATTCGGTCAAAGCGTCTTCGAGGTCGTCGAAACTGCCCATGCTCTCCATCGTTTGTTGCCCTTGTTTGACGGCAATTTCGAGGGGCATGGATCGATCGCTGCATCCTTTAAGGCTACCCCTGTGCTGTTGTGTAGTCGATGATGCTTACGGCAGTGTGAACAAAGCTTGTCAGCGCTTTTCCTGTCCTTAGCGTTTGTTTGGTTGCAGTGCTGAGATGCGTGATCCACGCCTGGACGAATTGATCCAAATGGAAACCTGGGATTGGTGGAAAGCTCAGGTCTTTTATTTGCGCGAAAAGAAAGATTATGCTGATGCGGAAGCGCTGTTCATGGAATTCAAGATTCCTGCATCTGACTCCAAGGATTGATGCCGTTGGTTGATGTCGCTTGTTGATGCAACTTCTTGATGTCAATGTGCATGGATTGAGGGAACCCATTTCGTTCTCCCATTGAGTTGGTTGGCTGTCGGTGTTGTTGAGAATCACTTTTCCGCATCGCTTCACTGTTCATCCTTCCGTGCTGGTTTCTTTCTTCGCATCTGTTTTCGGCCTGGTGGCAAGCGCACTGCTTGTGGGTTGTTTCGGCAACCCCGCCGCTGACGCTGTCACCTTTTTGCCGGATGACGCTGAAGTCGCATGCCGGGCCATCCTTCCCCAATGTTTCCGCCGATCCGATTGGGCTGAACTCTGTGCCCGAGATCCCAGCGTTGCCGATGGTCATCCTGAGGCCTGTCGTGCTGCCGGGTTCGAGTCAGGCCAACCCCTTCAGGGGCGGTGATGCAGGACGGCCTGTTCCAGGTCTGGCCGACTCATCGACGTCACCACAAAGACTTCCTGGGCGGATGTCCCCTTGCGAGCCACCAGCTTGTATCCCCCTGTGATCGGGGTGGACACCCTCAGCTGCAGTTCAGGACTGCGGCCACGCACCCGGCTGATCACGGCAGGGGTGATCGTTTGGATCTCCGTCTCGTGGGATAGGGCCTTCAGCCATGGGATCAAGCCGTCCACATAGGTGCTGTGGGTAATGACGACCCGGCCCAAAGCTGAACGAAAACCCGAGAACTGGTGAAAGTTAGCCACTTTGGCTATGCCAGAGAGAGCGCTCCGGGGCTGTGATGCTGAAATCAGTAGACGCTCTCCGCCACGTGATCAGCGGACCGCTGCAGGACGCCTGCGGCCCCCAGGCCCGCATGCTCACCGCTGAGGTGCACGGAACGGAGGTTCGGGGCTTGGCCTTGTGCCCTGGCCGTGTGGTGCGTTTCGTGATGGACGAGCAGCGGCAGCGTTTGCAGGTGGCTGATCTGCTGCGCCTCACCAAAGCCAGCCGTAAGCCGGCGGCCTGACTCAGCAGCGTTCCAGAGGGGCCATCGTTAAGCCCTCGGCCTGAAGCTGCTGGTGGTACAGCTCGGCCTGCTCCAGGGGGCCGCACCAAACTTCAGCCGCACCCTGCCCATCAATCCTGTTGGCGAGGTTCCAGGCCTTGTCCTCACTCATGCCGGGAATGATCTTGCGCAGGCAATCCACCACGTGCTGGAACGTGTTCACATCGTCGTCCAGAACGATCACGCGAGCCTGGGGGTAGCGCTGTGTTGTTCCCTGACGCTCCAGCACTGCTGATGAACCTGGGCTGGAGCTGGTCATGACAGATGCCTTCGGGCGGACGAAAAGGTGTCGAACCCTAGGTAGGATCCCGACAGTCAAGTGGTCAAGCGCATGTTGTTCACTCTGGGTTGGGCGTCCTTGGCCGCCATGTTCAGTTTCTCCATCGCCATGGTCGTCTGGGGACGCAATGGTGACGGCACCCTGAACTTCTGATCGAATCTGTGCTTCAAGACGCACCCCTTCTCAGCCAGACCCTGGCGGTCACGGCAGCTGTGCTTCTTGTCTTCGTCAGCGTTGCTGTGATCTATCTCTCAACGATCGAATGGAGAGACCGTCGACGCCGTCAAGGTTCAACCAAGTCATCCTCCTGATTCCGTCCGTCCGACGTCAACTTGGACTTCACCCCTGCACAGCCCTTCTCCTGGGGTTGTGCTTTTTTTTACCCGCCCTGCTGCTGGGCACCTCCAGCCTGAAGACGCCTTCCCTGAATCGCCGTGGAACAGCAGAGCTGTTTGAGATCAGTCGGCGGGCACGGTTGGTTCAGAGTTTTGAGGTGGACCCCGCAGCACCGGTGCCGAAGCTCTGGCAGCAGCGGCTTGGTGCTTCGAAAGCTCCTGATCGCTGGGCCCGTCATGGTCGCGGCACCTGGTGGCTGATCTGGCTGGACGACGGTGAACCCCTTCTGGCTCTTCCGTCCGCACCGCATTCGTCTGCTCTGGATCTGCTGTTCGCTGATGAACTGCACCGCAGTAGTTTTGATCAACTTCCGTCGCTGAAGCGACGGGAGCCCTCGGCTCTGGAACAGCGCTGCTGACGGCTGCTGACCAGCGGATCGGCCGTTCAGTGGCAACCCTCAGGCTTGGCTTCGATCAGCGGTTCCCTTTTTCCCGCCTTGGCGAGCGTGTCGCATGGCTGTCTGCGTGTTGCGCTCCGCGGCGAACGTCTGATGGCTGAAGGGCCTGTGGCCTCCAGCCCTTTCGCGGCCCTGCAGGTTCACCACCCGGAACGCCAAGCCAATTTCGTTCGCTTCGATCCGCCGTCGGCTTACCTGGAGCTCAACAGCGTTTCCCTGCAGCCGCTGCTGGGATCCTTGTTAAACAATTCACTGTTCGCCCAACAACTCGACAGCCGCTACGGATTGCCGAAGCAGTTGCGCGACGTTCTGCTCAAGGCACCTGTCCTTGTGCGGTTGGATGCGCTGGAGGGTGTTCGTTTCCAGGCTGCGAATCAAGCCAGGTTGATGCTGGCTGCTGGTGAAATCGACATGACCAAGCGAAGTCTTGATGCCGTTGCCACCGCCTTGTTGAAGCGCGGGTTTCAACGGGTTGAACGTCCCCTGTTGTCTCCCGATGGTCTGCCCTCAAACCATGGGGACGTTGTTTGGTTGAATCCCCAGGGTCATCCGCAAGGTGGTTGGTCACTGGGTCCTGCACTCCGAGGTCAGGTGGAGTTGCTGCTGGCCCTGGGGGATGCCCCGAACCTCCGCAGCAATCCGCTGAAACGGATGGGCCAACAGCAGCTTCGCCTTCGTGCACGACCGGATCAATTGGCTCGGTTGGGGTGGCACGGACCGGGCTGGCCGCGGGTGGTTGGCAAGGCACCTCAACTGGAGCTTGAGATGACGGCACTGCCGAAGCAGCAACAGCCCGGATGGCTTCGGCTTCAGCTGGACTTGCGTTGAGCCTGCTCTTCCAAGCGACGTTCCTTCTTGCGCTTCTCGGCAGCGATGGTCTCTTCCACCAGTTCAACGGCCTGATCCATCCGTTCACTGTTGGAGCCAAACAGCGTTAGATCCTTCTCAACGCGATCGGTGGGCAAACCGAGTCCCTCAGCAAGTTCCTTGCTCTGTTTGACGATGGCCTCGGTGTCCGTACCGGTGGCATCCGCTGTCGCCGCCTTGAGCAGGCTCATCAGTCCAACGGCCATCAAACGGGAGTAGTGGCTGCCCTCGTTGAGGCTGTGGGATGACAGCAAGCTTTTGAGGCTTTCGAGATCCTTCCCTTTGGCCTGGTCCACCAGAGAGGCGTTGGTTTTGCGCAGCTTCGCTGCGTCGAAGCCATTGCTGCTGCACAGGGCACTGAACAGTGCCTCGGTTTGCGCTTCAGGCCGATAGCCCTTGGTGAAGGTGTCGAACACTGTGCAGAGCCCAACGCTGAACAGCCCGTTGGCTTCAAAACGACTTTGATGGCTCAGCAGATGCAGCTCCACCAGCAGCTCATCAGCAAGGCGGCGGTACAGCGGCGCAATGACGTGGGGAAAGGCCTGATGAAACGCGCGTTTGCTGTCGGCGATGGTCTGACTTGCGGCCAACGTGCAGTCCAGGAATGAATGGCCGGAACCTTAGCGCCGCAGACATCGCCGTTAGGATTGCTCGACCCTGCTGATGCTCAGATGATCCCCATTGTGATTGAGGAGTCCGGCCGGGGAGAAAGGGCCTTTGACATTTATTCCCGGCTTCTGCGCGAGCGAATCATCTTCCTTGGTGAGGCTGTCACCAGTGACTCCGCCAACCGGATCGTGGCCCAGATGTTGTTCCTCGAAGCTGAGGATCCCGAGAAAGATATCTACCTCTACATCAACTCTCCCGGCGGTTCGGTTTACGACGGCCTCGGCATCTTCGACACGATGCAGCACATCAAACCGGATGTGCACACTGTGTGTGTCGGCCTCGCTGCAAGCATGGGAGCTTTCCTGCTCTGTGCCGGCACCAAGGGCAAGCGGAGCAGCCTGCAGCACTCCCGGATCATGATTCACCAGCCGTTGGGTGGTGCCCAGGGCCAAGCCAGCGACATCCGCATTCAGGCGGACGAAATCCTTTTCCTCAAGGATCGCCTCAACAAGGAACTGTCCGATCGCACCGGCCAACCCCTTGATCGGATCCAGCAGGACACCGACCGTGACTTTTTCATGTCACCCACCGAAGCGGTGAACTACGGCTTGATTGATTCGGTGATCGACAAGCGTCCCGTTCAGGCTGTTGCTTGAAGAAGGGAAGTTCTAAAAACAACCGTCCCAGCAAGATCTGTCCGGTCTGCGAGCGCCCCTTTGAGTGGCGCAAAGCCTGGAGAAATTGCTGGGATGAAGTTGTGTACTGCTCCGAACGTTGTCGACGACGCAAGAACAAATCCAATCCATAAAAAAGCCCCCGTCTGAATAAGGCGGGGGCTTTTTATTGCTGGACCCAGAATCAGTCGAGGGTGACGACGGTGCGGTCTTTCTCTGGAACAGCGGTGAATTCAGCCAGAACAGCCTTGAACTCATCACCATCCATGGTTTCCTTGTCGATCAGCAGTTCCACCAGGCGATCCATGGCTTCGCGGTTGGCAGCCACGATCTCCACAGTCTCGTCATAACAGCGCTTCACCATGTTGCGCACTTGAACATCGATCTGTTGGGAGATCGATTCCGACACGTCACTGCGTGACATCAGGTCGCGCCCCAGGAACACTTCCTGACTGCCGCCCTCGAGGGCAACAGGGCCGAGATCACTCATGCCGAGTCGGGTCACCATGTTGCGGGCCATCGACGCCACCTGCTGAATGTCGCCACCGGCTCCGGTGGTAACTTCCTGGTGTCCGAACACCACGTCCTCTGCGGCACGACCACCAAGGGCTCCCATGATGCGTGCCTTGAGCTGGGCACGGGTGACCAGGGTTTGCTCCTCATCCGGGGAGAACCAGGTCAGGCCCTGGGCCTGGCCACGGGGAATCAAGGTGACCTTCTGAACAGGGTCGTGGTCTTTGACCAATGTGCCGATCAGGGCATGACCGACTTCGTGATAAGCGATCAGACGCTTGCTGCGACCGTCTGTGAGGGGACGACCCTCCATACCGGCGATGATCCGATCCACAGCGTCGTCGATCTCGCTCAAGCCGATGGCTTCCTTGCGGCGGCGGGCGGTGAGGATGGCCGCCTCGTTCATCAGGTTGGCCAGGTCTGCACCAGTGAAGCCAGGGGTGCGGCGGGCGATACTTTCGAGGGACAGCTCCTCTTCGAGCTTCTTGTTGCGGCAGTGCACATCGAGGATGGCCAGGCGACCCTTGATGTCGGGGGCGTCCACGGTGACCTGACGGTCAAAACGGCCGGGACGCATCAGAGCTGAGTCCAGAACGTCGGGGCGGTTGGTGGCGGCAATGATGATGATGCCGCTGTTGCCTTCGAAGCCATCCATCTCCGTCAGGAGCTGGTTAAGCGTCTGTTCGCGTTCGTCGTTGCCTCCACCGATGCCGGCACCGCGCTGGCGGCCGACGGCATCAATTTCGTCGATGAAGATCAAGCAAGGGCTGTTTTCCTTGGCCTTCTTGAACAGATCGCGGACGCGGCTGGCACCCACGCCAACGAACATCTCAACGAACTCAGACCCAGAAAGGGAGAAGAAGGGAACGCCCGCTTCACCGGCAATGGCCTTGGCCAGAAGGGTTTTGCCGGTGCCGGGAGGGCCGACCAGCAGAAGGCCGCGGGGAATCTGAGCACCCACTGAGGTGAATCGCTCGGGCTGTTTCAGGAAGGTGACCACTTCCTGGAGTTCCTGCTTGGCCTCGGTGACGCCGGCCACGTCATCGAACATGACACCGGTCTCCGCTTCCATCATGAAGCGGGCTTTACTCTTGCCGAATTGCATGGCCTGGCCAGGGCCGCCAGGCATGTTGCTGTTGCGGCGGGCCAGGAAGATCAGGGCACCGATCAGCAGCAGCGGAAAGGCCAGATTGCCCAGCACGCCGAGGGCCGGAGGTGCTGTGCGGGGCGGATGAATATCAAAGCTGATGCCTTCGGTCTTCAGTGTGTTGATCAGCTCAGGGGCCAGACCAGGAAGGTCAACGCGCAGGCGTTGAACGCGGTTGTCGAGGTCGGGATCGACGGCTTCGATCACAGCGTTGCGGCCACCGTCGTAAATATCAACGGCTGTCACGCGACCGGCCTCGACGTAATCGAGGAAGCGGCCGTAGCTCATCCTTGCCACCGCAGCATTGCGGGGAGCGACGGTGGTGCCATTGCTGTCCTGGCTAAGGCCGTTGATGCCTCCGTTGCTCACCACCTGCCAGCCGATCAGCAACACGACGCCGATTGGCAACAGCCAGAGGGCAAGAAGGCGCCAGCGCTGATTCATGAGCTGAAGAAATTCGTTAACTAGTGTAAAGGAGTTGGACTGATTTCTGAGGCCTGATCAAAGGCTTCTCAGTGCAACAATCGGGTCGAGCTTTGCGGCGCGTCGGGCTGGAACAACTCCGAAGAACAGCCCGATGGATCCTGAGAGTCCAACGGTGACCACCACCATCGTTGCGCCGATCGTTGCTGGCAGGGGCGTGACCGCCGCCACGAGGCTCACTGTTCCAAGACCCGCCAGCGTGCCGATGGCGCCGCCAAGGCTGGCAAGTACCAGGGATTCCACCAGAAACTGCTGCAGAACATCACCGCTGCGGGCCCCCAGGGCTTTGCGCAGACCGATTTCCTCGGTGCGTTCGCTGACGGACACCAACATGATGTTCATGATGCCGATGCCTCCCACCAGCAGGGAGATCCCACCAATGGCCCCGAGCATCAGGGTGAGTCCTCCGGTGATGGTGCCCACGATGGTGAGAGCGTCCTTCTGGGATCGCACCACGAAATCGTCGTCTCGGAGAATCCGGTGCCGCTGCCTCAGCAGGTTGTTGATCTGAAAGCTGGCTGCGTTGATGCTGTTTTCATCCCTGGCTTCAACACTGATGGAGTTGAGGCTGACGCCATAAATCGGATCCCGACCGGTGATCCGGTTCACCATCGTGGTGATGGGGATATATGTGTTTTCGTCCTGGTTGCTGCCGAACACGGCCCCTTTGGGGGCCATCACACCGACCACCTCAAAGCTTTGATTGCCGATGCGCACCTGCTGGCCAATCGCTGAGCCAGTGGGAAACAACTTGGTGCGTAGATCCGAGCCGAGCACGGCGATGGCTTTCGCACCGGCCACGTCCTTGGCGTTGATGAAACGGCCCTTGGCCACATCGAATCCGCGCACAGGGGGGAACTCCGATGTCGCGCCGAAGACCGCACCCGTGGAGCTGCGGGCTCCGGCCTGCACCACCTGATTGGTGTTGATCACGGGCGCCACGCGCTTGACGCTGGGAACCTGGGTGGCGATGGCTTCGGCATCGTCCAGCACGAGCGTTTTCGGTCGCGTAACCCCTTGGCGTCTGGCGTTTGTGTTGCCCGGAACCACAAACAGCACATTGGCTCCGAGGTTGTTCAACTGGCCTTCAGCCAGCAATTGCGCTCCCCGTCCAACCCCAACAAGGGTGATCACCGAGGCGTTGCCGATTACGATGCCCACCATCGTGAGCAGGCTGCGCAGGCGGTTGCTGCGCAGGGTGGACAGGGCCATCCGCACCGTTTCCGTTGCGGGCATGCGCCGGTTCATGGTGTGGGCGTCGCTCAGATCAGTGTCGCTTCAGCATCGTTGCCGACGATGCTCACCTTGACCAGATCTGTGGATCCGGAAACGCCGGTATGCGTGCCTGCGGATTGCACCACGAGATCACCCTCCTTCAGAAGATCGAGCTCCTTGGCTTTGACCATCGCCGCCTGGAAGGTCTGCGTGGTGCGTTCGCCCTGGGGAATCACCAGCGGTGTCACGCCCCACACCAGTTGCAGACGACAGGCAACCGTGCGATCAGGAGTGATGGCAAGGATCGGTGCCGCAGGCCGGAACTTGCTCACGTTGCGAGCTGTGGCCCCACTTCGGGTGAGGGGAAGAATCGCGGAAGCATTGAGCTGGCTGGCGATGGTGCTGACCGCACCGCTCAAGGCGTTGGGAATGGTGCTGGGCAGGTGGCTGTCGATCGAGCGTTGGGGGTAGTCCTTCTCGATCCGTCGGGCAATGGTGGCCATGGTTTGAACGGCCTCCACTGGGAAATCCCCCACCGCGGTCTCGTTGGAGAGCATCACAGCGTCTGTTCCATCAAGGATGGCGTTGGCCACGTCGCTGACTTCGGCTCGTGTGGGCCGGGGGCTGGAGGCCATGGAATCCAGCATCTGGGTGGCCGTGATGATCGGGATGCCCAGGCTGTTGGCCTTGCGGATCAGTTCCTTCTGCAGCAACGGCACTTCCTCGGCCGGCATCTCCACACCAAGGTCACCGCGGGCCACCATCACGCCGTCACAGAGCGGCAGGATCGAATCGATCTGATCGATGGCCTCGAACTTTTCGATCTTCGCCACCACAGGGGTCTCGTGGCCCTGTTCGCGGATCAGTCCGCGAATCTCCTCCATGTCGGAGGGATTGCGCACGAAGCTGAGGGCCACCCAGTCCACCCCCTGGCTGAGGCCAAAGGCCAAGTCGGTCTTGTCCTTGTCCGTGAGGGCGCGAACGGACAACTGAACGTCCGGGAAGTTGACGCCCTTGTTGTTGGAAAGAACACCGCCCACGGTGACGGTGCAATGCAAGGTCTGCTGCGCTTTGTCGACGGTGTCGACCTTCATCTCAACGCGGCCGTCGTCGAGCAGGATCCGGCTTCCTGCGGTGACTTCGTCTGCCAGCTTGTCGTAGGTGACCGTTGCGATCGTCTTGTCGCAGCTCACCGGCCGTGAGGTGAGTGTGAACGGATCACCGTTGGCCAGGGTGATCGGACCCTCAGCGAACCGCCCTAGCCGGATCTTCGGGCCCTGAAGGTCCTGGAGGATGCCGATGGTCTGCCCCAATTCCTCAGACACCTGACGAATCGTGGCGATGCGAGCGGCGTGTTCGCTGTGGTCCCCGTGGGAAAAGTTCAGCCTGAAGGTGGTGGCACCAGCCTTCACCAGCTCCTTGATCCGCTCCGGGCTCTCGGTGGCAGGGCCGATGGTGGCCACGATCTTGGTCCGTCGGTTCAGGTCGAACTGGCCCATATCGCGGCTGAAAATCCCTGCGGAAACTACCATCCGGGCGTTTCCCAACCGGCCCCATGGAGATGAATTCCTATCAGGACGCCGCCCGAAAGACGGCTGCCTACCCGGATGTGGGCCGTAATCCCATCTATCCGACCCTCGGTTTGACCGGTGAAGCCGGCGAGGTGGCCGACAAGGTGAAAAAGGTGATTCGCGACCGTGGCGGTGTGTTTGACGCCGACACCCGCGAAGCGATCAAGTTGGAGCTGGGAGATGTGCTCTGGTACGTGGCTCAGCTGGCCAGCGAACTGGGTTATGACCTGAATCAGGTGGCTGACGCCAACCTGCAGAAACTGTCGAGCCGGGCTGCCCGTGGGCGCATCGGAGGCAGTGGTGACCAACGTTGATCTCCTGATGCTCCGTCGATTTGTTTCCGTCTTGTGCAGCCTGCCCCTGCTGCTGGGGCTGGCACTTCCCTGTGACGCCGCTGAACTGCAGCTCAGTGAGGTTCGCCTGGATCCCTGCGGAGAGCTGGATGCCGGCAATCAACCTGAATTAAGCCGCCCGGTTGGTGCCAGTTGTTATGTGCTGACGGGAGACGTTGAGAACCGCAGCAAGAACAGCGTCATCGACACCGATGTGTATGCACGGATCCTGGATGCCAGCGGTGAACCGGTTCTTCCCAACAGAACCCGGGTGGGATCCATTGGGGATGTGAACCCTGGTCACTCCCCGTTCGCCCTGCGAATCTCAGTTCCGGCCGGAACCCCAGGCCCGCTTGTGATCAAAAATCCCCGTGCCCGTGGATTTAATGCTCCGGTCCGCAGCCGCGTTGATGTTGACGAGGATGACCTACTGCCGTTGGAACGGGGAATCAACCTGCAGTGATTACCCAGACGTGATCACCAGCTGGAACCCGACATGTAGAAGGCGCTGATCGACTGCCCCACAAGGCTCTGCAACAGGTTCAGGGCCAGGAAGGCCAGGATGGCGGAGAGGTCAATGCCCCCCAGCGGTGGGATCAAACCCCTGAAGGCGTTCAGGTAAGGGTCGGTGATCGCACTCACGCTGCTGAGCACCGGATTGCCCCAGTCCAGATTCGGGAACCAGCTCAGTACAACCCGCACGATCAGCACCAAGGAATAGATCTGCAGGGTCTGGGACAGCACCTGCAGCAAGGTGACGGGTAGAGATTCCATGACGGGAGCTGATCTGCTCCGACTTTATGCAGCTTCCGTCAGATCGGTTGCCCCAAGATCAGGAAGCACGGAGAAGGTGCGGTGAAATTTTTCGGTGAGGGTGAGCCAGTAGGACCGCCCCTCGCTCTGACGACGCCGTTCGATGAAGTCCTGCGCCAGAAGTTCCTTGATGTGGTCGTAGGCCCCCGAGCCCCGCAGATCCACAAGATCCGATTGAAGAATGCGTTTCTTCAGGGCAATGGTGGCGAGGGTTCGCAGGGTTGCTGTGGAGAGGTTCACCGGCAGCAGGTCTTTGACCAGATCGCCCATGCCGGCCCGCAGCTGCAGCCCGTAGCGACCGCTCTGTTCAACGACCTCCAGGGCACTGTCCCGCTGGGCGTAGGAGGCCGTCAGGGCGACGAGGGCTTCTTCAACGCTTCGTCGGTCGGCGTCGGCCAGCTCGGCCAGTTCGCCGATGCTGACGGGCCGACCCTTGAGATAAAGAATCGCCTCGAGCCGGGTGGGCAGGGATGGAGACGTCATCACAACCCCTCGAGAGCACTCAAGTTACCGCTCTGAAACTCAGAGGAACAGGCCATAGGCCGGGTTGTTGGTTTCATCCCAGTGGCGATAGCCCAGGGCATTGAGGAATTCGGTCCAGCCCTGCATGTCCTGTTCCGGCACCAGCACGCCAACAACGATGCGCCCCACATCAGCGCCGTGGTTTCTGTAGTGGAAGATGCTGATGCTCCAGCCGGGGTGGAGAGCATCCACGAAGCTCATCAAGGCACCCGGGCGTTCGGGAAATTCGAAGCGATACAGCAGTTCTTTGCATTCGCCGGCACAGGCCGTTCGGGCTGAAGCCGGCAGACGGCCGCCCACCATGTGGCGCAGGTGGACCTTGGCAAATTCGTTGTCGCTGAGATCGAGGCAGGGGAAGCTCCCACGCTCCAGCTGGCCCAGCAGTGATGCACGGTCGTTGTCGTCGCTCACCTGCACACCGATGAAGATCTGCGCCGAGGCGCCATCAGTCATGCGGTAACTGAACTCCGTGAGGCTGCGCTCCCGCAGCAGTTCGCAAAGCCGCCTCAGGCTGCCGGGTGATTCGGGAATCTCCACGGCCAGCATTGCTTCGCGCTCTTCCCCGAGCTCAGCCCGTTCGGCGATGAAACGCAGCCGGTCGAAATTCATGTTGGCCCCGCAGGCCACCGCCACCAGATTGCGCCCCGCCAGCTGGCGCTCGGCCACGTCCTGTTTGAGTCCTGCCACCGCCAGGGCACCGGCGGGCTCCAGGATTGATCGGGTGTCTTCAAAGACGTCCTTGATCGCGGCACAGATGGCATCGGTGTCGACCCGCACCATGCGATCGACGAACTGCTGGGCCAGCGCAAAGGTGTGTTCCCCCACCTTTCTCACGGCGACGCCATCGGCAAACAGCCCCACCTGTTCCAGTTCCACCCGCTGCCCTCGCTCGAGGGAGCGGCTCAGGGCATCGGCATCCACCGGCTCCACACCGATCACCTCCGTTTCCGGCCACAGCCGTTTGACGTAGGCGGCGATGCCCGCGATCAGGCCACCACCACCCACGGCCACATAGATCGCGTTGGGGGCCTGCTCGGCCTGGCGCATGATCTCCATGCCGATCGTTCCCTGGCCTGCGATCACTTCCGGATCGTCGAAGGGGTGAATGAAGGTGAGCCCCTCGGCCTTGCAGCGTCGCTGTGCCTCCGCGGAGCACTCGTCGTAGGTCTCGCCATGGAGAACCACGTCACCACCCAGGGCACGCACGGCCCGCACTTTCACCTCGGGTGTGGTGCTTGGCATCACGATCACGGCCCGACAGCCAAGCCGCTGGGCACTCAGGGCGACGCCCTGGGCATGGTTCCCGGCACTGGAGGCAATCACACCGCGCTTGAGCTCGTCTCTGCTGAGCTGCGCCATGCGGTTGTAGGCGCCGCGCAGCTTGAACGAGAACACCGGTTGGAGATCCTCACGCTTCAGCCAAACCGTGTTATTCAGCCGGCGGCTCAGATTGGGTGCGGGATCCAAAGGGGTTTCCCGCGCCACGTCGTAGACGCGGGCACGCAGGATCCGCTGCAGGTAGTCGGTCATCTCACCATTCTTCCAAGGGTTCGATCCAGACAGGATCCGGGTTGGTTCCCGTAGATTGCACGGATTGGAGTTGGCAGTGCATGCATCTCGGAGATCTGAAGCATCCGAATGAACTGCACGGACTCAGCCCGGCCCAGCTTGAGGACGTGGCTCGGCAGATTCGCGAGCGGCATCTGCAGGTGGTGTCCACCAGCGGTGGTCACCTGGGACCTGGCCTGGGGGTTGTGGAGCTGACCCTGGCGCTGTACCAGACGCTGGATCTCGACCATGACCGTGTGATCTGGGATGTGGGCCATCAGGCCTACCCCCACAAATTGATCACCGGCCGGTTCAACGATTTCGACTCCCTGCGCCAGCAGCACGGGGTGGCGGGTTACCTCAAGCGCACAGAGAGCGATTTCGACCACTTCGGAGCGGGTCATGCCAGCACCTCCATCTCAGCGGCGCTGGGCATGGCCATGGCGCGGGACAACCGGGGCGAGTCGTTCAAATGCGTTGCCGTCATCGGTGATGGAGCCCTGACAGGCGGCATGGCTCTGGAGGCCATCAACCACGCCGGACACCTTCCCAACACCCCGCTCCTGGTGGTGCTGAACGACAACGACATGTCGATCTCTCCGCCGGTTGGTGCGCTCTCAAACGTGCTGAACCGTGCGCGGCTCAGCCCACCGATGCAGTTCCTCTCAGGGAGTGTTGAGGAAAGCGTTCGGCATCTGCCCTTCATGGGTGGTGAGATTCCTGCGGAACTCAACCGCCTCAAGGGCAGCATGCGTCGCCTCGCGGTTCCCAAGGTGGGTGCCGTGTTCGAGGAACTTGGCTTCACCTACATGGGGCCGATCGACGGCCACGACATCGGTGAAATGGTGCGCACCTTCCAGGCGGCTCACCGTGAGGGTGGCCCTGTGCTGGTGCATGTGGTCACTAAAAAGGGCAAGGGCTATCCCTACGCCGAGGCCGATCAGGTGGGCTACCACGCCCAATCAGCTTTTGATCTCGGCACCGGCAAGGCGATTCCGTCTTCCAAACCCAAGCCCCCCAGCTACAGCAAGGTGTTTGGGCAGACCCTGGTCAAGCTCTGTGAGCAGAACAGTCGGGTGATCGGCATCACTGCGGCCATGGCCACTGGTACCGGTCTCGATCTGCTTCAGAAGGCCGTTCCGGACCAGTACGTGGACGTGGGCATCGCTGAGCAACATGCCGTCACCCTGGCGGCAGGCATGGCCTGCGAGGGTTTGCGTCCTGTCGTTGCCATTTACAGCACCTTCCTTCAGCGCGCCTACGACCAGTTGATCCACGACGTGGGCATCCAGAAGCTGCCGGTCACCTTCGTGCTCGATCGTGCCGGCATCGTTGGTGCCGACGGGCCGACCCACCAGGGTCAGTACGACATCAGCTACATGCGGGCCATTCCCAACTTCACGGTGATGGCACCGAAGGATGAGGCTGAGCTGCAGCGCATGCTGGTGACCTGCCTGCAGCACGACGGGCCCACGGCGCTGCGGATTCCGCGGGGCTCCGGGGAAGGCGTGCCCTTGATGGAAGAGGGTTGGGAGTCTCTGCCTATCGGCCGCGGTGAACTGCTGCGGGAAGGCGACGATCTGATGATCGTGGCCTACGGCTCGATGGTGGCTCCGGCCCTCGCCACAGCAACGCTTCTGGAGGAAGCCGGTCTCTCCACCACCGTGATCAACGCCCGCTTCCTGAGGCCCCTGGATCAGGCTCTGATCCATCCCCTGGCACGTCGCATCCCCCGCGTGGTCACCATGGAAGAGGGAGCCCTGCCCGGTGGTTTTGGCGCAGCGGTTCTGGAGTCGTTGATCGATCAGGACATCACCGTGTCGATGTTGCGCATCGGCATCCCCGACCAGCTGGTTGATCACGCCACGCCGCAGCAGAGCAAGGAAGCTCTTGGCCTTACTCCTGCGCAGATGGCTGAACGCATCCTTGAGCGCTTCAGCAACACCTCTGGTGATCTGCCAGCCACTGCTTCGATCAAGGCCCTCCAGGCCTGAAGCTGAGGGCTCGGTGTCCGTTCTGATCGTTGGCGCGGGACCGTCCGGTGCCCGTCTGGCGATTCAACTGGCGCGGGCGGGTGCTGAGGTGACCCTGGTGGATCGCCTGGCTGATCCCCATCGCCATGCCTATTCCAGTGGCGCCCTGCCTCTGGAGGCTGTTCGTCGCTTGGGTCTGCCGGATGACGCCATTGCCGCCACCTGGCAGGGCTGGCAGCTGCACGATCCCTCGGGTCTGGTTCATCAGTGGTGGTCGTCCGGCGATCTGGGGGTGGTGCTCGACTTCGGCCGGCTTCGGTCCTGGCTCTGGGAGGAAGCGCGCCGCCATGGGGTCGAGTTGATCCAGGGCTGCCGGGCCGCGCTGAGCACGCTCACGGCCGATCAAGCCAGCGTGCGGTTGCAGACACGTGATGGGCGTTTGTCATTGCGCTCAGCGCGCTGGCTGATTGATGCCACCGGTGCACGCCGAGATCTGCTGCAGCAGGCCGGCCTCAGCCCTAATCCTGAGGATCCTCTGCTGCAGGGCATCGGCGTTGAGTGGTTGCTGCAGACCGATGACCGTCAGGCGGCTGCCTGGCGGGATCGGATCAGTTTCTTTCTGGGCACCGCCTGGATCCCCCATGGATACGGCTGGATCTTTCCCATGCAGGGGCAACGGCTGAAGGTGGGGGTCTGTCACCTTCCACCGGAGGATCGTCCGAGTCCCGGCAGCCTGGCTGGACCCCTTCAGCGCTTGATTCAACGCTGTGGCTTGAGCGCCTGCCCGGTGCTGGATCGCCATGGCGGGCCGGTCTCCAGCAGCATCGCCCGCTCCGAACCTTTGGTGGCCGGTGCCCTGCTGGCGGTGGGGGATGCGGCCAGTTCCGCCAATCTGCTTGGGGGAGAAGGGATCCGCTATGCGATGGACAGCGCGGATCAACTGGCCGAACTGCTACTCGCTGAAGGGATGTCTGGGGACTCCACGGCTATTGCCCTTCGCTACCAAGAGCAAATCAAGGCCCAACGGAGTTGGCGTTGGTTGGTGTCGGGCCGGCTGGCGCGGCGCACCTGGTGGGGCCTCGACAATCCAAGGGCGGACCGCCGTTTGGAACGTTTGATCCATGGGCTGTCTGCGACCGCAGAAGCCCCCGCTCTCTCAGAGCTGTTGTTCAACTACAACTTCGAGCGTTACGGCCTGCGTCTGCTGCCGTATCTGCTCTGAGCCCAGGGTTGTTTCAGGGAGGAGACTGGCTCCTCCCTCAAGAGATGTGCTTCAGAGCACGCCGCGGGCGGCCAGGCCCTGGATGGCGCCAATGCCGATGATGTGGCCAAGGCTGGTGGTGCCGAGCAGGGCTGCATGACCCATGCCGCCGAAGAAGGAAGCGTTGGGGAGTGCCGCGCCAACGTTGGGGTGCTTGATCGTGGCCTTGCCGACCATGATGGCAACCACATTGCAGAGGATCATCACCAGGGCGACCTTGGGAGACCAGGACACGGAGGCGGGAGCGATCGCGAAAAGGTGGGTCAGCATTCGAGCCAATGAGCGACACCTCATCTTCCGGCGCTAGCGACGCCTTGCCTGCCTCTCTTAAGAGTTGTTCACCCTTTTTTGGGGGTTGGGTACAACAAACCGATCACCAAAACCGTATTGCTGAGGGTGAGAAAGGCTTCTGCCCCACCGTGCAACCAGTCAATCTCCACCAGTTCCGCTGAGCAGCAGCGCAGGGCGGCAATGGCAGCACCAATCGTGACGGCCACAAACAGCAGGGTGAGCTGAAAGCCCCGCTCCGCCATCAGCGGAAGCGCCTCACTTTTCCGCAGCCAGTGCAGAAACAGGAGATAGGGGATCAGCGAGGCGGCGAACAGCGGTGCGGGATCGAAGTTCATGGAGCACTGACTCCGTCCACCTGCCGGCGACGTTGGAGCTGCCAGGCCGCCAAGGCCAGGGTGCAGTTGCCGATCACGGTGAACAGGGCCTGAAGGGTGACCAGCCCCCGCAGCGCTTCGCTGTTGTCAAACAGATGCCAGGTGCAGGCAGCCATGGCACTGACGAGGGCCGGAAGCATGGCCCAGGCCAGGCCCTGCAGCCCACGCCGATGCATCAACACGATCGCCACGCACCACTCCACCACGGAGGCGACATGGATCCACCAGGTTCCGAGCGACAACGCGTGCATGCCCTGAATCCTAGGAATCGGTTGATAATGCCCGGAGTGAACAGGCTGCTGCCCGTGGTCCGCCCCACTGCGCCTGTATTGCTGCTTTGCGGCTACTACGGAGAGCACAACCTCGGCGACGATGCCCTGCTTCAGGTGCTGGTGTCGTCTCTTCCTCAGCCGCAGCAGCTGTTGATCACAGCCCGCGATCCAGCTCCCGTTCTGGCCTTGGCTCCGTCGGCGCAGACGGTGAACCGCCGTTCCCTGCGGCTCTGTCTTCGTGCGGCCCTGAGAGCTGATGTTCTGGTGCTTGGTGGCGGGAGCCTGCTGCAGGACAGCACCAGCTTCAGTAGCCTCGTTTATTACCTGCTGCTGATGACGGTTGCCCGCCTCGGTGGCGCCGAGGTGGTTCTCTGGGGGCAGGGCCTTGGACCCCTGAAGCGTCGGATCAGTCGTCTGCTGGTTCGCACGGTGTTGCCCCTCTGCAAGGCAGCAAGTTGGAGGGATCAGCGCTCCTTTGATTGGGCCCAGCGTTGGGCCCCCAAGCTTCCGATGGTGCTGGCCGCCGATCCGGTCTGGCAGATGCCGGCGCGCCCTTGGCTTGGTGGCGACGCCATCGTGCTCAGCTGGCGTCCCACACCTTTGCTGGATTCCGCGGGCTGGCGTTGCTTGACGGAGGCTTTGGATCGGCTCAGTGCCGACTTGGATGCGCCGGTGATCTGGCTGGCCTTCCACCACCATCAAGATGCACCCCTGTTGCAGCACCTGAGTGATCAAGGTCTGCTGCCGGCGCGATTGAAGGTGCGCAGCTCAACCCTGGTGCCCCAGACCCTGGAGGCTGTGTCCGATCTGGTGCAGCGGGCGCGCCTGGTGCTGCCGATGCGGTTGCATGCCCTGATCCTGGCTCGACTGGCCAACAGCCCCATGGCTGCCCTCAGCTACGACCCGAAGGTGGAGGCTGCAGCGGCCATGGCCACGGTGCCCTGCATCCCTTTGCGGTCGCTTCCCTCTGTGGATGATCTGCTGACGCTTTGGCGGGCCGAAGTGGACCGTCCAGCCAATCCTGATCAGACTGAAGCCCTACGCCGCCAGGCGTCAGCGCACAGCGAGCTTCTCAATCGGATGGCAGCCGATTTGACGGCAGACGACGGCCGCTGACGGCATCGAAGCAATGCTCACAAGTGCTGGGCCAACTGATGCGTGGCTCAGCCCCGATCGCTGTTTCTCCGGGGCAGACCAGCCGCAGGTCGCCGCGATCGCAGCGCACCAGCAGCATCTGGTTGGCTCCAAACCATTCACGGCTGAGGATCGTGCAGGGTGAGCCTGCGGGATCGAGCCTTAGATCGTCCGGTCGGATGCCGGTGATCACTCCATCTCTGGCTGGCAGCAGATTCATCTGCGGGCGGCCGATGAACTGAGCGACGTAGGTGCTGGCCGGTTGCAGGTACAGCTCGCGGGGTGTTCCGATCTGTTCAATCCTTCCCTCGCGCATCACAGCGATGCGATCCGCCAGCGCCATCGCCTCCTGCTGGTCATGGGTGACGTAAACCACAGGCTGCTCACCGCCGATCATCAGGCGGCGCAATTGAGGCCGCAGGTCTTCACGCAACTGGGCATCCAGATTGCTCATCGGCTCATCGAGCAGATAAACGAGGGGGTCCCGCAACAGCGCTCGGGCCAGGGCGACGCGCTGGCGCTGGCCGCCGGACAGTTGTGACGGCCGTTGCCGGGCTTGCCCGCTGAGCTGCAACACCTCCAGCACGCCGCGGATCCGTTCATCGCGGTTGGCGGCGCTGCCGCCCCGCATGCGCAGCCCCAGTTCGAGGTTGTCCCACACATTCAGATGCGGGAACAGGGCATAGCTTTGAAACACCATCCCCACCCTGCGTCGTTCAGCGGGCACGTCGACCATCTCCGCACCATTGATGCGAATCGACCCTTGATCAGGGTGATCGAGCCCGGCGATCAGACGCAGGGCCGTGCTTTTCCCACAGCCGCTGGCCCCAAGCAGAGCGACGCATTCGCCGTTGGCCACATCGAGGTCGAGCTGGTGGAGAACCTGTCGCTCGCCGAAGCGCTTGTTGATGGCCTGAAGTTGCAGTGTCATCCCTTGATGGCTCCGTTGGTGAGTCCACTGACGATCTGGCGCTGAAACACCAGCACCAGCACCAGAAGAGGAATGGCACCGAGCACGGTGGCTGCCGCGTAGGTGCCGTAGGGGACGGAATAGGTGGATGATCCCGCAATGCGGGCCATCGCCACCGGCAATGTGAGCAGATCGCTGCGGCTCAGCCAGGTGAGCGCCACGGGATATTCGTTCCAGGCGAACAGGAACACCAGGATTGCCGTGCTGGCGGAGGCCGGGGCAATCAAGGGGAGCAGCACCCAGCGCAGCCGCTGCCACAACGACAGCCCCTCCAGCTTGGCTGCGTCTTCGAGGTCGTTGGGCAGTGCTTCAAAGGCCGCGGTGAGCAGCAGCAGGGCCAGAGGCATCGACAGAGCGCTGTAGGGAATGGCGATGGCGATCAGGTTGTTGCCGAGGGCAAAGGTGCGGGCCAGTTCGAGCAGCGCCAGAAACAGCAGCACGTAAGGGAACAGAGCGGCGCCCACCACGGCAGTGCGGAGGATTCCTTTCAACCGCTGAGGCAGCTTTGCCAGTCCGTACGCGGCGGGGATGGTCAGCATCAAGGTGAGCAGTGTGGTGAGGGAAGCCACCAAGCTGCTGTTGAGCAGGTAACGCCAGAAGGGCGGATCGGTGCTGAGCAGATCCCGGTAGTTGTTCAGCGTCCAACGGCTCCAGAAGCTCAAATGGTCATTGACCAGAGCATCTGCGGTGGTGAAGGAACTCAGCAGCTGCCACAGCATCGGAGCGAGAGACCAGACCAGCAGCAGAGCAATCCAGAGGGAACGTCGTGTCATCAGTCCACTTGTCATCGATCCACGTGTCATCGATTCACGTGTCATCGGTCGAGGGACCTCAACAGACCGAAGCTCCTCAGCAGCAACGTGCCCCCAAGAATCAGCGCGGTCAGCAACAGAAATCCCGCGAGCATCACCGTGGCGCTGTAGCCGAAATCGAGGAAACGCATGCCGTTGAGGTAGGCATAGAGGGCGATGCTTTCTGTGCTGCCGGCGGGACCGCCACCGGTGAGCACCTGCACCAGATCAAACACCCCGAAAGCCTGGGCCAGACGGAACAGAAGGCTCAGCAGGATGTAGGGGAGCAGCAGCGGCAGGGTGACCCTGCGAAGCGCCTGAAGGGGCGTTCCCCCTTCCAGGCGAAAGGCGCTGTATAGGTCGTCGGGAATGCTCTGTAGTCCCGCCAGAAGAATCAGCGTGATGAAGGGGGTTGTTTTCCAGACATCCGCAAACACGGTCACCAGCCAGGTGATCGATGGGGTGGACAGCAGATCCAGGGAGTTGAGGCCAAGGCTTCGTGCCAGCACCTCAATCGGGCCGTAGGGGGTGTTGAAGATCCAGCGCCAGCCCAGGGCCATCATTGTTGTGGGCAGGGCCCAGGGCAGCAGGGTCAGGGCGCGAACAGCTCCCCTGCCGCGCCAGCGTTGATGCAGCAGCAGCGCAATGGCCAGGGCCAACAGCAACTCCAAACCCACTGAGATCAGGGCGAATCGCGCGGTTTGTCCGGCATCCAGCCAGAAGCGCTGATCGGCCGCCAGTCGCCACCAGTTGGCTCCGCCGTTGGCCACCGGTTCGAGGCCAGTGAGAACGGAATCAGCATGGAAGCTCAGCCAGGCGTAGCGAAGCATCGGCCAGCCGAACACCACCGCGATCAACAGCAGAGCAGGTGCAGCCAGGAGCATCGTCATGGCGTGGCTCCCGCAGCGCGCAACAGAGTCTGGCTCCGCTGCTGACTGGTGGCCATGGCCTCATCGGCGGACCCGGCCGCGGTGAACAAGCCGTTGAGTTCCCGCTGCACCACATCGCTCAGCTGGGCATACAGCGGGGTAGGCGGACGAACCACCGCATGGTTCAAGGCCACCAGCAGATCCGGCAGCACGGGAGAGGCCTTCAGCATCTCGGGGTCGTTGAACAGATCCGCCTGGATCGGGGTGTAGCCGTTGTTGAGAAAACGCTGCCGCTGGGCGTCTTCGCTGGTGAGGTAGCGAATCGCTTCCACCGCTGCTTCCTTGTGCTGCGATTGGTGCATCAGGCTCAGCCCCCAGCTGCCGAGGGTGGCTCCGGGGCGTTCACCCGGTTGGGCCACCATCAGGCTGATGCCGACGTTGCCCTTCACCGCGCTGTCGTCCTTCTGGAGTTCAGCCCAGGCGTAGGGCCAGTTGCGCATCAGAGCGGCATCACCGGCCTTGAAGGCCTGAAGCGACTCCGCCTCGGCGTAATTGGTCACGGCGTAGGGGCTGACGCCTTCGCTGATCAGACCGTTCAACCAGGCTGCTGCCGCCGTTGCCTCAGGCGTATCGAGCTCCATGGCGTTGGTGGTGGTGTCCATCCAGTCACCGCCGAAGCCCTGCAGCACTTCAAGGAAGTCGCAGCTCAATCCTTCGTACTGACGCCCCTGCCAGACAAAACCGTTGGCAACGGCCTGGCTTTCAACGAGGTTTCCGGCAACCTCCACCAGCGCATCAGGCGTTGTTGGTGGCTGCTCCATCAGATCCGTGCGCCAGTAGAGCAGTCCCACATCGGCCACCAGCGGCCAGCGGTAGAGATGGCCGTCGTAGTCATTGCCGAGCCGAGCACCTTGCACCAGCTGCTCCTGGTCGCTCTGACCAAACCAAGGATCCAGGGCTTCCAGCCAGCCGGCGGCGGCATATTTCGGCAACCAGGTGACATCCATCAACAGCGCGTCGAACGGCGCATCACCGAGCAGAAGACTGCTGATCGCCAGGTCTGAAATCGATTCCGTGTTCAACGGACCGCGAATCAACTTGAGATGAATCCGGCCGCGATGCACGCGGTTGAAGGCTTTCACCAGATCGGAACTGGCATCGGTGAAGGAGGAGGGCATGAGGATGCTCACCTCCTCCGCGCGCGAGGAGGCTGACCCAACCAGAACACCCAGGGCCATCACCAGCGCCAAGGCACCGCCCACGAGCCAACGGCGCAGTTTCATTGCGGGGTGGAGGGCGACAGGCCAGACATCTGCTCCTCGGCCCAGTCGCTCACCGTGTAGTTCTCCACGGCATCGGTCATGCGGCTCATGCGGTCGCGCTGCTCGTCTTCATCCATTTCCAGTGCCGATTCGATGGCCTCATCCATGCGGCGATTGGAATAGGGATTGGTGAGCACGGCGCCATCCAGCACAACCGAGGCTCCGGTGAATTCCGAGAGCACAAGAACGCCGCCACGGTTGCGTCGAGCAGCGGCGTACTCCTTGGCCACCAGATTCAGGCCATCCCGCAGCGGTGTGATCCAGCAGACATCGGCATGGCAGAACCAGGCGATCATTTCGTCGTAGGGGATCCGGCGGGTGGAAAAGCGGATGGGCACCCAATCGATTTGGCTGAAGCGGCCGTTGATGCGTCCGGCCATCTCCTCGATTGAGCGTTGGGTGTCTTCGTAGATCTTCATTCCGCTGGCAGCGGCCACACAGGCCAGCATCAGCACAACCTGGCCGTGCAGATCCTTGCGTCGTTCCAACAGCCGTTCAAACGCCAGCAGCAACTCTTCGTTGCCCTTGGTGTAATCCACCCGACTGGCAGAGAGGATTAGTTTTCGGCCTTTTTTGGTGTCTTGAACGATCAATTCGCCATGGCTTTCAACCGACGGGCTCCAGCACAATTCCTGAATCAGATCCGGTGAGGTGCCCACCGGAGAGCTGAGCAGCTGAATGGTGCGACCGTTGTGCTCGAGGTGACTGGTGACCGTGCCTTCCGAAAGGGCGGTTCCCACCTCAATGAATTTCTTGTCCACCGGCACTTTGGGCCCACGTTTGGCCCCCACCAGGGTTGTGGCGGCACGAGCAAAGTTTTCGGTGTAGCGGGGAATATGGAAGCCGACGACATCACAACAGAGCAAACTTTCCAGAATCTGCTCACGCCAGGGAAGGATGGCGAAAACATCATTCCCCGGGAAAGGCGTGTGATGGAAAAAGGCAATCTTCAGGTCTGGACGCTCGGCTCGGATGTATCCGGGAGCCAGCCAAAGGTTGTAGTCATGCACCCACACCGTTGCCCCCTCGGCGGCTTCAGCGCATGCCGCCATGGCAAAACGTTTGTTGACCTCTTCAAAGATCTTCCAGTTCGCGTTGTTGACATTGAAATACGTTGGAAACGTATGAAGAATTGGCCAGAAGCATTCTTTGGATGTGATGTGATAAAAACTGGAGATCTGTTCATCTTCCAGGGGGATTCGGCACAGAGTGAACGGCGAAGGGTGTTCCATCTCAAACCGTTCTGTACCTTCATTCGACTGATCGTCGACCCGTCTCCAGGCAATCCAAGTGCCCTTTTCGCAGCTACGGAAGAGGTTGCGAAGGGTTGGAATAATTCCGTTAGGGCTTTTCTGATCGACCCATATTCTTTTCCCGTTCTTGTCTTTTGATTCGTCGAACGGCGTGCGGTGATAGAGGATTACAAATGAACTCTGACCCGCACCCATTTATTCGAACAACGCTTCGTTCGGTCCACCATTCAGCAAAAGCCCTCTTTTGTCAAACGGCGGCTTTGGTCTGAAAAGACACCAACGAATCCAGCACCTCGCGGGCGTGACCGTTGGGTCGAACCGCCACCCAGCGTTCACGCAAGACCCCGTCCGGATCGATCAGAAAGGTGTGGCGCAGCGAGTACGGCGCCATCCACGACCCGTAGGCCTTGCTCACGGTCCCGTCGGGATCAGACAAAAGGGGGAAGCTCAATCCTTCGCTCTCACAGAAGGATTCATGGTCGTCAACGCTGTCGGCGCTGATGCCGATCACTTCCGCACCGGCCTGAAGGAAGTCGTTGTGAAGGCTTTCGAAGCCCCGGGCTTCGATCGTGCATCCGCCGGTGAAATCCCTTGGATAGAAGTAAACCGCGAGCCAGCGGCCGCGCAGATCACGGCTGCTCCATTGCTTCCGATCGGGTTCGGACTGGCTGGATCCAGGCAGATCGAAATCAGGCACGGTTGTACCCGTTTCCAAAACAACACCCCCGAGGGCCGAAGCCCGCGAGGGTGTGAGCGTCAGAGCTGCAAGGAAAAGGCCGGACTTGACTAGTAATTCCCGCCGATTCACCCGTTCAAGATCTCAGATCTTGGCCAGGTTAATGCCCAGAGACTTGGCGTAGGCTCCCAGACCTTTCTTCTGGATGGTTTTGAGGGCGCGGGTGGTGACACGCAGCTTCACCCAGCGGTTGCCTTCCGCCCACCAGAGACGACGCTGCTGCAGGTTGGCCTGCTGCAGCTTCTTGGTGCGGATGTGGGAATGGCTCACGGCCATGCCGTTGTTGGCGCGAGTACCGGTGAGCTGACACACCCGTGACATGACGATGTCCTTCTACTGAGAGGTTGTTTGGAGCTGAAAAGCCAGTTCCAAACAATCAATTTAGCAAAAGGTCTTCAGGTCAAAGTCCTCTCTGCATCAAGGCACCCATCAATTCAGCGCTGCGGGTCTGGAAACCGGCCAGCTCATTGGGCTCCAGACCCCCGACGCCCAGGCGCGCCATGTCATACAAATGGCGGGCCACATCCTCGGCCAGGCTTGCGGTCGGCGATATGTCCGCCGCTCCCACCAGCACGCCACCGGCACGCAACTTCAGCATCCCCTCCACAAGGGGGTGGCGCCTGTTCACCAGCAGCACGTGATGCTCGGGAAGGCCCGGCAGGCGTTGTTCCATCAAGGCGCCCATGTCGTTCAGCCGGCGCATCTGTTCCGGCAGAAGAATCATGGCCGGCGGTGCCCCCTCGGCTTTCAGGGCCTGCACCTGAACGGTCACCTTGTCGTTGGCGAGGGCCGCTTTGATCAGATCACGCAGTCGGTCTGACTCGGTGGTGCCGTCCTGATCGGTGAGTTCGGCATCGTTGTCCTTCAGGCTTTCGTCCAGTTCCGAGTCGACGCGCTGGAATGTGAGTTCCTCATGGCGATGTTCCAGCCAGGGAATGAACTGGGTGTCGATCACTGTCTCCAGCTTCAGCACTTCCGCGCCCTGGGAGGTCCAGAGGTTGAGCGCACCGGCCTGGGCAACGTCATCGGTGCTGTAGAGCACACGCTTGTTTTGATCCGCGGCCAGTCGGCTGCGGTACCCCTCCAGGGTGGTGAAGGCACGGCCATCGCAGGCGATCGGGTCAGCATCGTCTCCTTCCCCTGCTGCAGCAGTGGTGGCGAACAGGATCAGTTCAGACACCTGTTCGGCGAACTTCTCGTCCTCCATGGCGCCGATCTTCACGAAGGGTGCCAGGGCATCCCAGGCTTCGGCGTAACCCTTGGGATCCTCCTTTTTCAGGTTCCGCAGCCGGTCGGACACTTTCTTGGCGACGAAGTTGCCGATGGAGCGAACGCGTCGGTCGGTTTGCAGAGCACTGCGGCTCACGTTCAGGGGGATATCGGGTGAATCGATCACCCCCCGCAGGGGCAACAGGTAGCGCGGAACGACCTCCTTGATCGAATCGCTGACGAACACCTGGTTGCAGTACAGCTTGATTTCCCCCTTCTCCCAGTCGGCACGTCCGGTCTGCTTGGGGAAGAAAAGAATGCCCTGGAGGTTGTAGGGATAGTCAGTGTTGAGGTGAACCCAGAGCAGGGGATCGCCCTGGAAGGGATAGAGGTAGTGGTACAGGTCGATGTAGTCCTGATCATTCAGATCTCTGGCGCTTTTGCGCCAGGGGGCATCCATCTTGTTGATGGTTTCCCCTTCCAGCTGCACCGGCACTGCCATGAAGTCGCAGTAGGTGTTGATCAGGGTGCGGATCCGAGCCGGTTCGAGATATTCGAGCTCGTCCTCCATCAGATGAAGGATCACATCCGTGCCGGGCTGGTCTTTCTCGGCGGCAGTGAGGCTGAAGTTCGGGGAGCCATCACAGCTCCAGCGCACGGCCTCAGCCTCGGGCCGGGCTGAACGGGTCAGCAGCTCAACCCGATCGGCCACCATGAAGCTGGAATAGAAGCCCAGGCCGAAGTGGCCAATGATGGCGTCGTTTTCCTGCTTGTACTTCTCCAGGAAATCCTCGGCGCTGGAGAAGGCCACCTGGTTGATGTAGCGCTTCACCTCATCGGCGGTCATGCCGATGCCGTTGTCGCTGATGGTGAGCGTTTTGGCTTCGCGATCCACACTGATCCGAATCGCCCCGTCATCCCCTTCACTGCAATCGCCGGCCATCGCCGCCATGCGGCGCTTGCTGATGGCGTCAACGCCATTGCTCACGAGCTCCCGCAGAAACACCTCATGGCCGGAATAAACGGCCTTCTTGATGATCGGGAAAATGTTTTCGGTGTGGATCTGAATCTGACCCTGTTCCTCCAGCACCGTCATTCCTTTGCTGCGAAAAACCAGACATTAGAGACAGGTTTTACCCGGGCTCAACGGCTGTTTCAGGGGGTTCCCCGAACCTTCTTGCCTATGTCCTTTGGTCCAGCTCAGGGCGTCTTCTGCAGGTCGGGGCGCTCTTCAGCGACGATGGCCCCCTCAACGGGACACACCTGCAGGCAGATACCACAATCGATGCAGGTGTCGAAATTGATCCAGTAGAAGTCAGTGCCCTTCTTGTTCTTTCCTTTGCCTTGGTCGATACAGGCCACAGGGCAGGCATCAACGCAATCAGCGATTCCCTCGCAAACGTCAGTGACGATGGAATGAGCCATTGAGGTCCTGCTGCACAGCGGGATCCTAAGGATCGACCCAATCCAGCTGCAGACCACCCTGGGCCTTTGCCTGCTGCTCAGCCTCCTGCTTGGACACCAGGGGTTCCAGGGCCATCACAGCGGTGCGTCCCTGCTCGTGCCAGCCGCGCTGACGCTCCATCGCGGATTCCAGATTCGAAGCCGTCGAAAAAGCAACGAGAACATCGGACTGCTCCTGTTTGGCAGCATCCAGGTCTGAAATCAGTTCGCGGATCGGATCGATCGCGAGGCTGAATCCAGCGCCAAAGGCCCGGTCATCCGTTGCGCCGCAACGGCGCACCAGATCGTCGTAGCGGCCGCCACGGGCAATCACCACCGGTGAACTGCGGCCATCACAGACCAGCTGGAACACCAGGCCGGTGTAGAGCTCGAAATGGGGTTGAAAGGTTGGATCCAGCTGGATCGTCACCGCCTGGGCCTGAGCTGCCGAGGCGAGATGGGCACAGAGGCGCCGCAGCTCATCGAAGACCGGCTGTTCCCCGCGGAGACTGCCGAGCTGCGTCAGCACCTTGTCGGGGGTGCCACGGCAGTCCAACAAGGAGAGCAGCCTGGTCTTCTCATCGTCGGCCAGATCGAAGCCCTCGATGGCCAACCGGTCGAAATCGATCAATGCCGTGCGGATCTGATCACGCAACGCACCGCTGAACGGACGGAGCACCAGATCCATCAGAGCGGTGTGCCCCAGCAACAGCCTTGGTTTCTGGCTGGCCTGCAGCCCCAGGGTCTGAACTGAGGCCATCAGCAGGCTGAGCAGCTCCATCTCCGCTTCGCTGCCACTGACACCGAACAGTTCAACGCCGCTCTGAAGGTTTTCCTCAATGCACTGACCACCCTCATCGGCGGAACGGGTGCGGAACACCGTGCCAGAGGCCCAGAGCCGCAGCGGTCTCTGGCGATCCGCAAATCGGGTGCAGGCGGCTCTGGCGATGGATGCCGTCATCTCCGGGCGCAGCCCGAGGGGGTCATCAGCCACCAGACGAACAATGTCTGAGCTGTCGATGGCACCGCCGGCCATCAGTGTGGCCAGGCGTTCCACCCGTGGTGGTGAGACCTCGTCGTAGCCCCAGAGGCGGTAGACCGACGCCAGACGTTCCGTCAGCTGTCGGTTGGTCTCCACCTGACGTGGATTCAGATCCTTTGCGCCAGCTGCAGGTTGCAGCGCCATCTCACGTCCTCTCGGCCACGCCTCAGGATCCCATGGCCGTGACCTCGGGCGCTCCGAAGGCGGCTCCAGGCAGTGGTTGCACCTGAGACAGCCCCTCGGTGATTGCCGCATGCAGGCTGGCGCCAGCGGCAACGACCCGGCCTTTGGAGAGGTCGAAGGGTCGGTTGCCGTAGCCGGTGACGGTTCCACCGGCCAGATCCACCAACGCCACGCCAGCGGCCAGATCCCAGGGAGACAGGCCCCGTTCCCAATAGCCGTCCTGGCGGCCAGCGGCCACAAAGGCCAGGTCCACCGCTGCAGCACCGCCCCGGCGCACGCCGTGGGTGCGATGGGTGAACCAGCAGAACTCGGCGTAGTTGTTGTCGAGTCGGGTGTGCCGGTCGTAGGCAAACCCGGTGACCAGCAGGGAGTCTTCGAGCCGATCGCAACTGCTGACTTGTAGTGGGCTGTCGTTGCAGAACGCTCCGACCCCCGGTGCCCCCCAATACATCTCTTTCAGAAAGGGCACAGCGATGGCCCCGAGGATGGGCTGCTGGCCCAGGGTGAGTCCGATCGAGGTGGCAAAAAAGGGGTAGCCGTGGGCGAAGTTTGTGGTCCCATCGAGGGGGTCAACACACCACCTCAGGCCGTCCTGCTGACCGGTTGCCCCGCTTTCCTCCGCCAGCACAGCAATCTCAGGGGTTTGCTCCGCCAGCAGCTCCAAGACGATGCGTTCGGCAGCAAGGTCGGCATTGGTGACCAGGTCGCCGATGCGGCCTTTGCTTTCGATGGACGACAGGCGCCCGTAGTGGCGCATCAGTTCCTGACCACCGGCATCGGCCGCTGAGCGGGCCACGCCGACAAGACGCTCCAGATCGCTTGGGCTGAGACCGGCTTCGTGGAAGGCACGGGTGCAGATCGATTCCGGCATGTTCACTCCTCCTCGAGGGGGATGCGAGCAGTAACGCGCCCTTTGCCGAAGTGGCGACCGAACTGGAGCTCGTACACCTCATCCTCATCCTGGGTTTCAGCCTCCAGGGGCCCAATGGCGCGGGCCACGCAGAGCAGGCCATAGCCTTTGTCCCTCAGCTCTCGCGACAGACCCATGGCTTCGCGCTGGTCGAGGCTGCCGCTCTGCACGCGAACGGCGCACTCTGTGCAGCATCCGTTTCTGCAGGAGAAAGGAAGTGGGTCACCCTGCTCTTCGAAGCTGTGAAGGATGTAGTCCCCTTCAGGCACGTCGTGGGTGATGGTGCGACCCTCCTGGCGCCAGTGAATCGTGATCCTGTGGCTGGGACGCATCAAGGTCTGCTGGCAGTGCCCTGCTACATTCTCACCTGCCCCATTTAGCCGGTGGAGAGCTGGCCGAGTGGTCGAAGGCGCAGCACTGGAAATGCTGTATAGGGGCAACTCTATCGAGGGTTCGAATCCCTCGCTCTCCGCTTCTCCGGTCCGTCAGGACCGGATTTTTTTTGCCCATCTCGGGGCTTAAGGCCCAATCACGGCCCTGCTCGGGCCGGCTCGGCGATCAGCCGAAACGACCGGAGACGTAGTCCTGGGTGGCCTGCTGTTGGGGGGCGTTGAAGATCTTGTCGGTCTCGTTGAATTCCACGAGGTAACCCACCTTTCCGGTTCCGCCTTCAACGGCCTCTGCGTTGTAGAAGGCGGTCATGTCGCTGACGCGAACGGCCTGCTGCATGTTGTGGGTGACGATCACGATGGTGAAGCTCTTCTTGAGCTCATGCATCGTCTCCTCGATCTTCAGCGTTGAGATGGGATCAAGAGCTGAGCAGGGCTCATCCATGAGGATGACCTCTGGCTGAATCGCGATCGTGCGCGCGATGCAGAGGCGCTGCTGCTGTCCGCCGGAGAGCGAATACCCGCTTTCATTCAGCTTGTCTTTGCACTCATCCCAAACCGCCGCCTGGCGGAGGGAACGCTCAACAAGCTCATCCATGTCTCCGGTGTAGCCATTGATGCGAGCGCCAAAGGCGATGTTTTCGTAGATGCTTTTCGGGAATGGGTTGGGTTGTTGGAACACCATTCCGATCCGGCGGCGCACCTCCACGGGATCAATCCTGGGCCCGTAGAGGTCTACTCCTCCAAACAGGATGCTTCCCTTCAGTGAGCAGCCTTCGATCAGATCGTTCATCCGATTCAATGAACGAAGCACCGTGGACTTTCCACAGCCGGATGGGCCAATGAAGGCTGTCACCTTGCCGCGGGGAATCTCGCAGTACACGTTTTTGACGGCTTCGAAATTGCCGTAGCTGATCGTGACGTTCTGCAGGGACAGGGCGACGTCTGAGTTGTGGGACTCGGTGGCTTGAGGCTGTTGAAGAGTCGTCATTGTTTTATGTAGAAAAAGGTTTATTTGGCAGCAAATTGCGCCAGCCAGCGAGAGAAGAGATTCAGGGCCAGGATCATCACCACGAGCACAAACGATGCGGCCCACGCCAGCTCGTTGTGAAATTCGTAGGGCATGATCGCGAAGTTGTAGATCATCACCGAGAGGGTCGCGATTGGAGCGAAGATCCCTTCCGGCGTGAGCAGATCTGACCAGAACGGTGAGAACAGAGCGGTGAAAATCAAGGGAGCTGTTTCCCCTGCTGCTCGGGCGATGCCCAGCACAACTCCTGTGGCTATCGGGGTTAATGCGGCAGGCAGAGTGATTCGAACAACGGTGACGAACCGGGATGCCCCCACGCCGAGGGCGCCACGCCGGAGATCGTCGGGCACCAGCTTCAGACCTTCATCAGTGGT
>Ga0189277_10088_pt1 | contig 120239 bp, 99 predicted proteins | sample N26A32minimetaG_FD_130325 | JGI IMG/M metagenome (GOLD analysis project Ga0189277, IMG submission 130325) | Marine microbial communities from the Costa Rica Dome - N26 A3-2 mini metaG | ecosystem: Environmental > Aquatic > Marine > Oceanic > Photic zone | place: Costa Rica: the Eastern Pacific... | reverse complement strand
GTAGGAGGAATTTGATGAACGGGTGAAACTCCGTGTCCTTTTGTAGTGAATATTTTTTAGCTTCGGCTTATCACTCAAACTCTTTGCATGATAGCTACTATCACAACTATTATCTTCTTAAATTGAAGTGGAATGGATTGTTCTTCAGTACTTATAGGTTGATAAAGAATACCAGCTAGCTACCTCGACTGGTTTAACAACGTACTCCAGATGATGAATCTGTAAAAACTTATAGGCTAGGTTCTTTGAATGGTCCTGCTATGCTAGTTCTAAGAGAGGCAGGATCTAGATATTTACAAGCTAAGCCCAAAACATCTTGTGCAGTTGTGTTTAATACTTGGTCAATATATTGCTCATAGAAGCTAAATTCCACTTCTTGAGTATTCACCGTTTTGAATTTGGTGATTGCAGCGAATGGTGAACTAAAAGAGTTAATGAAAGAACCACACATATAGTTCTTTACCGTTTCCAATTCGGATTCTTGAATAAGTTGGTCTTGAAGAGTGTATATTTCTCTACTGATTTCTTCAAGGGTTTCTTTTTCGTTTTCTCCTTTGACATCTGTAGAAATAAGGAAGTAACCAGCGTGCTTAAGAGAGTATAGGGAAGAGTAGACTCCATATGTGTAACCTTTTTCTTCTCTTATATTTTTCATTAACCTTGAACCGAAGTACCCACCTAAAATTTCATTGCTAACCATAAATTTCAGATAGTCAGGGTGTGATCGGTTGAATAGCCTTTTTCCTTGTTTAATGGAGCTCTGAACAAACTTCTTGTCGCGGTGACAGATGCTTTCTCCAAAAGCTTGGAAGTGCTCTAAACCGGATCTTGTAGTGTACTGAATGTTTGTGCCGAATAAATGCTGAATAACCTGAACTGCGTCAATCGGAATATCTCCAGATAGATAGACATCAAATGATAAAACACTACTTTGATAGAGAGCTTTTATTTCATCAATTGAGACTGATTCTAAGTCTTCGATAGATAGGATATAACCATAAGGATGACCGTTGAAGAGTGTCTTTCTTAAATTTGTAGAAGAAAGGTAGGAGCCCTTTTCAAGGTTCATCTGTAATTTATTGATCTCTCTTTCTTTTAATAGTTTTAAAGACTTTTGATTGAACTCAGGAGTATAGAGCATTTCAGATAAGAGGCTTAGGTTCTCTTTAAAATGCTTTTTCAGTCCGTAGATGGCCACGGAAGAATGGTCAAAACTTGGGCTGATTTCTAAAAAGCTCCCAAGAGAATCTATTTGTTCAGATAGCTGATGACCAGTGCGTTTTTTGGTGCCTTCAGCTAGCATTTTAAGTGTTAATTGAACACTAGCTGCATTTTTAGCAGAAATGTTTCCTGCCTTCGTTAGTATTTCAACCTTAAACGCATTGGTGTTACTCTCTCTATGAAGATAGAGTTTTCCTCCTTGACCAAGGTCATAGTCCTCAATCTCGGGAAGAGTGATGTTACTTACCTGACGAATTGGGGGTGCCTGAGTTCTATCAAGCATATATTATTTGTCTTCTGATTTCGTAAAATTGAAAATAGCTCCAAATCTTAGAGTTTCGGCTAATGGATGCTCTTGCAATTGAGGTACTAGGTAGGAAAAGTTAAGCTCTAGCTTCTGCAACTTAAAGCCCACGCCAGCGGTGAAATATTTTCTATTTCCCTTGTTTACATGTTCGTAGAAATACCCAGCTCTTAAAGCGAAAGTTTCGCGATATTCATACTCAGCTCCCACTGAATACATTATTTCTTGAATTTCTTCTTTGAAGCCGCCTGGAGCGTCTCCGAATGATCCGAACATACCTGCTAGTAATCCTTTGTCGCGATGTGACCCATCAGCTTGCGGAGTTGGTACCATCAGTTTATTGAGGTCTAAGGCTAAAGTGATTTTGTTATAAGGATCTAAAAATGAAGAAAGTGAACTCCCTATCCTTAGGTTGGTAGGTATGAAGTCCTCTTCATCTGCACTATTGTAAGATATTTTGGAACCGATATTGGTAATAGAAGCTCCTAAAGCCAGTAATGACTGCTTATTGAAAACTGTAATTTGTTGGTTGTGGTAGATTCCAATGTCGGCAGCGATGCTTGTTCCTGGTTTTGGATCGGTTACAGGGCTTGTAGTAATGTTTCCAGACAGGTTAGAGAGAATGTACTTACCAGTAACCCCTATGCTTAAATTGTCGCTAAGTTTTCTAGAATATGAGGCAGATATAGCAAATTCTCTCGGAGTAAAGCTTCCTATTGGTTGCCCGTTTCCATTAGTGAGCTCAATATCACCAAGGTTGAAATAGGTTAGAGCAGCACCAAAGGCTTGTTCATCATCGAGTTTCTTATAGCCAGAAAGGTAAGACAAAGACATATCGTCTACGTACTTCTTTAGCCAAGGGGTAAAGGTTAAACCTAGTCCAGAGTTTTGGTTGATAAACGTAAGCTTAGCTGGGTTCCAGAAAGTGGAGTTTATGTCTGGTGTGGTTGCTACTCCTACATCGCCCATGGCGCCAGAAACAGGGTCTGGAGCGATTGTTAAAAACGGGACAGCTGTTGCTATTACATTGCGATCTGTATCTTGACCACTAATGGTTCCTGAGTTTTGAGCGTATACATTGACCGAAAAATAGGTAATAATTGTGGTGAGAATGATGAGCCTATTTCGCATGAAATTTTTGTTCAAAGATAGTACTATATAGTTAATTCGAAATTATCAGTTTTCCGCGTACAAAGTCGCTTTTTCCTGTAGTATTTGATGCCAACCTGAGTGTGTAAAAATATATTCCTGCTTCGAGACTTTGTTTATGGTGGTTTTTACCATCCCATTTAAGTTGTATTGTCTCTTCTGCACTCAATATTTCTGTCAGTAAATTATTGACAGGTTGACCTCTACTGTTTAGTATTTCAATCTCTAGATTTAGATTTTCTCCCAAAAGATTGTGCCCAACACTAAAGAAGGTTTCATCTATAAACGGGTTAGGATAGCTTTTTATTTCTGTAATAAATGAACTTTTGGTTCTAATCTCAAACTCTACTGTTTTGGATGATGAATTACCATGGACATCTCTAGCAGATACAGTGAGTGTGTATTTGCCTGTACTAAGATCTTCAAGATCCAATTCTGCAATACCTTTCTTGTAGTTGTCGAGTTGAGCGCTGTAGCGATCATTCAAGTTGAAAGTGAGACTGTCATTGAAGTTGAGAGTTAAACTCTGACCTAATACTGATTCCGAAATATTAATTCCACTTTCATCAGAGAGCTTAATTATGGTTTTTACGTTTTGATCATAGATTCCACTTACTGCCTTTAAGGTGTCGTTTAAGAAGATTCGTATTTCAGGCGGGGTATTGTCTACTAGGTGGTTTTCAAAGGTACCACCCAGTGTGAAGTTTAGATTGCTTCCCAAAGCATCAGAATTCTCATTGTTTTCAATTGCATATACTAGCATTTTACCTTCACCGAAAGCATAATTGATATTTTTAGGGACAATGAAATCAAGCTTGAACTTTCCGGAGGTTACCGAGGCCATTCCTTTAAATAGAACTATATCTCTTTCTTGGAACTGAAATGGAGGGTTTTCGGAGCCCCTTGTGGTCTTCTCTTGAGACTTATCAAACAAAGTAAAGCCAATGGTGCCTTGAAAGCTAGAATTCAATTGACCTCCTGCGGTAATTTGACCTTCTATAGTAACTGGTTGAAGTGCTTTGATTGTATCTTTTTTGGACGGAGTCTTACCATTAATAGCCGTAACACTTATTTCGTTTTTAGGATATGACAGTCTCATACTGGGGTCACCAAGTAGAATAAAATTACGATTGAGACTTCCTTCTAACGAGTTGTTTTTAGTGTATTTGATTACATCTCCGAGCCTTTGGTATTCATCCCCTTGCTTATTTAACATGGTTCCATAGAGTGCTTGGTTCAGCCTATAGTTCGTACTAGAAAACACGGGCCTTGTAGTGGTCAAGAGCCCTATTGTTCCACCTACATTTTTAAAGATCAGTCTTTCTGCGCCAGATTCAGTTAAGGGGTCGTCATTTCTTCCAAATTCGCAAGTAGCGGTTATAAGAAATGGAAGCTTGTAGGTGTTTCTCCATTCTTCCATTAGTTCGAAAGTGAGAATTCTCTCTTGCATCCAACCAAATTCTGCACCATGGCCAGTAAAATTGATGATTAATCGTCCTTCATTGACTGCCTCAATTAGTGCTTTTTCTGCATCTCTTGAGGTTTCACCAGAAGGTAAGCGTTCTTGTTTAAATGCATCTAAATAGAGCTTTCTGATTTGAAACTGTTGAAAAGAGGTGTCGACTAGCGTAGCTAACTGGTCAGCATCTCGTTGGTGAATGTTTCTATCACCATCGTCTGCAACAAAAAGTACTTTACTTCTCCAGTCGCCTAAGGTACTTGGGCTAGTTTGGTAAAGTATTATTTTATCTACGGCCTTTTTAGCTTGTGCTAAATCCTTGGCAGGTATACGTCCCACGCCAATGTCTAGAGAGTGGTCTCCTGCGGTAGATTCTTCCCATTCTCCTTCATGGTTTTCTAAGAAGCCATAAAAATCGTCTGAAGCAAAAGTGAGCAAGGGATGTATAGAGTTCCTTGATTCGTAAATGGGTACCAAATTGGTGTTTTCTTCTATTCGGTCTTTGTAATCGTAGGATCCTTTACCAAAGAAAAGTACATATTTTAAGGTGCCTTGATCGTACTTGTATTTGATGAAATTCCTTATTGCTGATACATCTTGTCGGCCAGCACTAAACTCATTGTAAATCTGATTTACAGTGGCTACTTGAACAGAAAGTTGATCGTGGGAATTTCGAAAATCAGCAAGTCTTTGAGCTTCCGAATGTAAACTCTCGTGAGTAATGATTAAAAAATCGACTGCAACTGATGATTTGAGGTCTTGATTCTGTAAGTCTTCGTATAAATCTGGCTCAGGTAGATTGTTCGAATTAAAGACCATAAATTCAGTGTATGTATTACTGAAAGTAGAAAAGGTAATCTTGTTATCGATGACTGAATGTTGCTGCTCTTTAATATTCGTAGGATCGGTGACATCCCATACTTGATGAGCACTTGCATTACTGTTAATGGAGAAAGTTGAAATGCCTGAGTTTTGCGCTGGGTATCTTAAAATTAATGGATTGTTTGTGAAAACTGGTTCAATCGGAAGGTCAACCCAGTACTTGTTCAAGTATGCTACAGAACTATTGGCTCCGTTTCTATTATAGGTGAATTGAACGTTTATTTGAGAGTCATCTATTTGAGTACTGCTAATGCTGAATGTATTATTCTGAAGGTTTCCTTTAACTGCATATTGTGAGTTTGGTATGGCTTCAAAATTAAGAGTGCCCAAAGCATTGTTATTAATTTGTATGTCTAAGCTAGTAGATACATAGGCTTGGCTTAAAAATTCTGCAAATACTTTGACGGTACTATTAGGTGACAGACTGGGTGTCTGATGTTGAAAGCTGATTGAGTTAATGGCATTCAGTTGTTCGCCAAACCATTCTCTTCCAGAGGAAAGAATGTTTGTCTCATCTGACTCGTGGTATACAAGCTGTCTAGCCGATTTTACTAAATTACCTGAGCTTCCTAAGTCTGGTTTTGCTTCTAACCTAAGTCCTGGCTCGTTCTTAATAGTCAGAAAATAGAAGATTTCATCCGTGTATAGGTTCCTGGTTATGTTGAATTGATCGGAATTTGCGTCATAATCTACTTGGTTAATCTCATCTACATAAAACAATATGTAGTCGTTTTCACCAAATACGCCATCGGACTCACCAACTACCGTGATAGGATTTTCTTGGAGGTCTATGTAGCGATTTTCGCTTAGGCTTTGCGCAAGCATACCCCCGTTCTGACCATAGATAGCTATGTTTTTGGGGTCTATATCTGATGGATCAAAACCAAATTCTCTGAGCTTATTCCATGTGATTTTGTATACTCCAGACTCCGAGAACGACATTTTCACCCATTTACCAGAGCCTAAAACACTGCTCTGGCACAAAAGGCATTGCGGAATTAGCAGTAAAGAAATAAGAAGTAGGTTTAAGCGCTTCAAAGTTTGAATATGACAATTGAATAACGACAAACCCTATTTGTTCGCATTTTCGGGTCTCTTAAAGTTAGTGATTATAGAGAGCAATAGATAGATTATCATTATCCATGGAGCAGCCTGATACTGTAGAGTAATGGCTAGAACTAAACCTGACACAAGTAATATGTACTTTTCCCAATTAGAAGCGAAACCAAAGCCTTTGAATTTTAGAGATATCATTCTTAAAGGAGATACCATTAGATAAGAAAAGAATACGGCCATGATTACCCATGCTATAGGTGTTTCAGTTAAACTCTTCCCAAAGTAACTCTCTCCCTGCCATACTATTATGGGAAGCGTTGAGACGAATAGGCCGTGTGCTGTTGTAGAAATACCTTTAAAGCTTGTATGTTGATCTTCAGAGATATTGAATACTGCAAGTCTTATAGCGGAACAAGCTGGAACCAACAAAATTAGATATCCCCAGCCTTGAATGGGGTACATTGAGGCGTAGATGAAGGTTGGCAATACTCCAAATGTAATTAGGTCAGCAAGTGAATCTAGCTGTACACCTAACTTTGAAGATACTTTTAAGGCCCGCGCCACGGCCCCATCTAGCAAATCGAAAAAAGCTGCCAGGAATACGTATAGATGAACTACCGGCTCACTGTTTTCAGGTTTCGTTAGAATTTGCTGAATAGCTAAGACTCCAAGGCAAAGATTACCTAAGGTGAATAGGTTTGGGATATTCTTTTTGATCCAACTCATACTAGCTTACAAAAAGGATTGTATAGTTTCTCGTGACCTATGGTTGTTTCTTCTCCATGACCAGAGTAAACAACTGTTTCATCAGGAAGAGTGAAGAACTGGGTTTTAATGCTTTCCATTAATGTATCAAAATCCCCTCCAGGAAGGTCCGTTCTTCCGATGCTTTCTTGAAACAGAACATCTCCACCAATTATAAAACCGTCAACAGCATTGTAAAATGCTATATGACCAGGAGCATGTCCAGGGGCGAAGAGCACCTTCAAAGTTCCATTTCCAACTTTAATTTCATCACCTTCTTTTAAGAACTGATCTGGTGTAGATGGTGTATACTTTTGAAATCCATAGCTAGAAGCATAGGCTTCTACAGATTTTAAGGTTGCAGCATCGTGTTCTCCAACCCATAAAGGCACGTCAAATTGCCTTTTAACAAAGGCGTTACCCAATACATGGTCTATATGACCATGGGTATTGAGTATTTTCTCAATCTGAATACTTTTATCTTCAATGCACTCAATCAGTGCTCGTTCTTCAGCTGGGTCATAGCAGCCCGGATCTATGATTACTCCTTTGCCACTATCATGAAGAATGTATGTATTCTCCATAAAAGGGTTAAAAGTGAATTTAATTACCTCCATGTATTCAAATTTTTGAAAGCTCTAAATTTCATTGATTATTCAAGAGTAATCAAAAATACTTCAATAATTTCACAGCATGCGGGTTGACTATCTGATTGTAGGGGCTGGAATTGCTGGGAGTGTGCTGGCTGACCATTTATTAAAAGCAGGAAAAGAGGTGATGGTTGTAGACGATGCCACCAAATCTAATTCTTCTAAGGTGGCTGGAGGGTTATACAACCCTATTACCGGAAGGCAAATGGTTAAAACTTGGAATTGCGACAGGCTTTTCGATTATCTCATACCTTATTATATGGGACTGGAATCAGAGTTGAAGACCAGTTTTTTGTTTGATACTCCGATTTATAGACCGTTTTTTTCCATAGAAGAGCAGAATGAGTGGATGGCAAAAAGTGCCGAAAATCAATACTCGAATTATATTAAAGAGATTAAATCCAAACCTGAATGGACTAATGAAGTGTCTAATCCTTATGGTGGCTTATTGCTGAGTAAATCAGGATACTTGGATACTTCAGTTTTTTTAGAAGCATTTAAAGACAAGCTGAGAAGAAGTAAGAAGCTAATTGAATCTGATTTTCATTTTACTCAATTCCAGAAGTTAACAGAGGGCTGTTCATTCAAGGGAGTGACGGCTAAACGAATAATATTTTGTGACGGAAGACTCGGGGTCGATAACCCATACTTCTCATGGTTGCCATTTAGTTTGGTAAAGGGAGAGTTGCTTTTTATGAAATCTGACGTTTCTCCAAGGGTAATTTATAACAGAGGTGTATTTGTAATACCTCTCGGTAACGGTTTCATGAAATGTGGTTCTACTTATGAGCATAATGAACTCAATGAACTTCCAACCAAAAAGGCAAAAGACGAGTTAATACAAAGGGTTGAAAAGTTGATAAATTTCGACTTTGAGGTGATTGACCAAAAAGCAGGTGTTCGACCAGCAACAAAAGACCGAAAACCTTTTATTGGAGAACATCCAGTAGAGAAGGGGATTTGGATTTTTAATGGTTTAGGTACAAAAGGAGTGTCTCTAGCTCCATTTTATGCCAAGCAATTGGTTGAGCATATGGAAGATGAACAACCTTTAGATGCCGAGGTCAATATTAAAAGGTTTTTTTCGTTATTTTAATTGTTTCTTCAGTAACCATATATGGTGAGAGATTATACTAGGCTACTTCAAGCATCTTTTTTTGCACTGATTTTATTCATTGCTACACCTCAGACACAGGCTCAAACCTATAAAGTAGAGTTTGGTAAGAACCGAATCCAATACAAGTATTTCGATTGGAGCTACTATGCCTCTGAAAATTTTGAGGTTTACTTCTATAATGGAGGTAGAGATATTGCTTACAAGACAATAGAATACCTAGAAGAAGAGTTTAGCCGAATTACAGAAACCATCGGATACCCACCATTTGCGAAAATTCGAGTATTCCTCTATAACTCAGTTGTAGACAAACAGCAGAGTAACGTTGGGGTTAATGCTGGTGATTTTACTGTGGGTGGTCAAACCGATTTTGTTCAGTCGCAAGTTGAGTTGGCTTACTCTGGTGACTACACCTCATTTAAAGAAAAGGTTATTTACAGCATTACCGAAATGCTGATAGAGGAGATGCTTTACGGAGGAAACATAGCCGAAATGTTTCAGAGCTCCTTTACTAATCCCATTCCACTATGGTTTACTGGGGGTATTGCCAGATACGTGTCCGTTGGGTGGGATAGTAAATCTGACGATGCAGTAAGAGAATATGTTTCTACTACAATTGAGGATAGTTTTGTTAAGCTAACGCCAGAGATGAATATCCTCTTGGGCCAATCTATTTGGAATTTTATTGCTCAAAAATATGGGCAGAGAAGTATCTCTAATATTCTGAATTTAGCAAGGATAATACGTAATGAAGAGAATAGTATAGAGAGAACCTTAGGGGTGCCATTTGATCAGTTTATGAAAGAATGGAGGGTTTTTTATAGCAACACTAATGTTGAACTTAGAAAGTCCTATAAACTTCCAAATGAAGCTAATAGGGTTAGTGGGAAGAATAGAAATGGGATGAGCTTTACTGACGTAAAGTTCAGTCCTGACGGCAAGTTTTTAGCTTATTCTAGAATGTCTCAGGGTCAATTCAGTATTAAGGTGCTGAATATGGCAAATAATGATGAAAGAGAGATCTTTAATGGTGGACTAAAGCTTAATGACCAGGAGGTAGATATGGAATATCCATTATTAAGTTGGGCAGATAGTACAACATTAGGTATTGTTTATGCGGAAGATGGTCGCAATATAGTAGCTGTAAAAAGATTAGGTACTAAGGGAGAGCAGAAGATAGAAATCCCATTACTAAGTAAAATACAAAGTTTTGATTTTAAAGATGGTGGTAGGTTTGCCGTTATGACAGGAGCTATAAACGATGTTCCGAACGCATTTACCTATAATCTAGTTAGAGGGCAGGTCAGAAAAATAAGCGATGATTATTATGATGAAAGAGATATCACTTTTTACCCAGGCTCTAATCAGATTGTATTTATATCTAACAGGAAAACGGATAGTGTATTTGTAGATGGTCCACAAACTTTAAAAGAAGTTGAAGGGAATCAGTTTAATCTTTATGCATATGATATAGATTACCCGGACAGCTCATTTAAGAAGCTTACAAATGCCTTGGCTGTAGCGAAGCGCCCTAAGGTTGTAGATGGAAACTTCGTGCTTTACTTGTCAGATCAACAAGGAATAAATAATATCTATAAGTTTAATGGTTACGACTCTACTAGTGTCCAAATAACCGACTTTTTGTATGGTATAAAAGCATATGACTACCACCCTCAATCAAGAATGCTTGCGTTTGTCTCTAGTCAAAACGGAGAAGAGTCTGTCTTTTTGAAAACTATCGATATAGGCTCATCAATGTTTAGCCCTGTTACACCTAGGCGTGCTTTAGAAGTGGCTAGAATTTTAGCAGAAAGAAGAAGGAGTAGAATTGGCAAGCAATATAATCAGCTAGATTCGCTCAGTAACCCCGAAAAACTACCAACTTCTACACGATCTCCATTTCAAAAGTTAGACTCTCTTAAGGAAGGTGCTATCAATACGGAAGCGTATGAGTTTGAAGCTCAGACCAAAGTTGACACCAGGGATTATAGGTTCGAGAAGCCATCTGAAGATCCAAATGTTAGTGGGAGATCTTTTTTAAGTATTTACCAAAATGCTAATGCCGGCAATACTATACAAGGCCCTACTAATTACGAGAATAGGTTTCAGACTAATAATGTGGTTACCACTTTTGTGATAGACGAGCTGCGTTCGTTTTCTCAATTATTAGAAATTGAAATGAATGACTATCTCCAGAACCATAGGTTTAAAGGAGGGGTGTTAATACCTCTTAGCTTTAGCTCTGGTTATGATGTTTATGGTGAGTATGAGTACCTGAAAAATAGAATTGACCTCAGTGCTGGCTACTATAGAAAGAGCATTGTGAGAATGAATGCATCGAATTTTTTAAATCAACGATTCAACAAGAGTACATTTAATATAGGGTTGAGTTACCCCTTCACTCATAAGTTAAGACTGGAGTTTAATCCATTTTTCACTCAAACTAAGTATATAGATAGAGATATCAGATTGCTAATACCTAGTAATAATCCGGCACAATATGTTTCTGAAATTACCTCTGATTACTTAGGCTTTAATTCATCATTAGTTTTTGACAATACCATTGTTACTGGAACCAACCTTCACCAAGGAACAAGGGCTAAAATTAGGTATGAAACTCATTTAAAAATGAATCAAAATGCCCTCAGCTTCAGTAATTTGGAAGTAGATGTCCGTCATTATTATAAGTTAAACAGAGCTATCTACTTAGCAGGCAGGGCATATTTTGGGTCTTACTATGGAAATGCACCGAAAAAGTATCTTTTAGGAGGAGTTGATAACTGGGCTTTCAATACAATAGAGTCTAGTAATGCTGAGATTAATCCATTAGAGTTTCAAACACTTTTTGATAACAGCGATGTTTTATTTCATCAGTTTACTAACCTTCGAGGCTATAACTATAATACTTTCCAAGGTAGAAATGTAATGACATTCTCAGGTGAGCTGAGGTTTCCGATTAACCAATTAATGAGTAACAGCGATTTGAAATCTAACTTCTTGAGAAACCTGCAGTTTGTTGCGTTTTATGATATTGGTTCTGCTTGGGATGATCTATCACCGTTTAAAAAGAAGAATAACTTGAATATTGAGGAAATTAGGAATGACAATTCTCCATTTAGTGCCGTAATAAACAATTTCTCCAATCCATGGCTTCAAAGCACAGGAGTAGGAGTAAGAACTATGTTGTTCGGTTTCTTCTCAAGAATTGACTTCTCTTTCCCTATCCGCAACTTCGAAACCCTAGATCCAAAACTCCAACTTTCATTCGGATACGACTTCTAGTTTTTTTAGCATCTGAATTAGTCTATTTTTGATATTCAATTTTAGAGTATGCTGAAATCTATGACTGGCTACGGCCGAACAAAAGGTAAGATTAATGGCTTTCAAGCCGATGTGGAGATTAGAACATTAAATTCTAAGTTCTTAGATCTGCAACTCAAAGTACCACGAACTTTTCAGGGCAAAGAATTAGAAATAAGATCACTTATTTCCGATAGTTTGAAAAGGGGTAAGGTTTCGCTTAATGTTGAACTTACTCAAGATACTGACGTGGAAAGTGAGCAGGTGAATCATGAGTTGTTCAGAAGATACTACAAGGAGTATAATAAGCTGGCACAAGAGGTTGGCGCTTCTACTAATGATATTTTCAGGCTTGCCTTGCATAGTCCTGATGTTATGTCATCTTCTAATATTGATGAGAAAGTTTTAGAAGAGCAGTGGACTCAGCTGATGCCTTTGCTAAAACAAGCGATAGCACATTGCGATGACTTTCGTATTCAAGAAGGAGCCAACTTGGAAAAAGAGTTAGTGAGTTATATAGATGGTATCGCAAGTCAGCTTGAAGAAATAATAAGTCACGATCCTGATAGGGTAGAGGTTATAAAAGAACGAATTAAGAAGCATCAGCAAGAGATTGAAGGCTCGGATGAGTTTGATAAGAATCGTTTTGAGCAGGAAATGATCTACTATATAGAGAAACTAGACATTTCTGAAGAGATAGTGAGGTTGAAGAATCACTTAAGTTATTTCAGAGAGGTAATGGCCGAAGATGATTCCCAAGGAAAGAAGCTTGGGTTTATCAGTCAAGAAATTGGTAGAGAGATTAACACGATTGGCTCAAAGGCTAATTATGCTCCAGTCCAAAAGCTAGTTGTAGGCATGAAAGACGAACTCGAAAAGATTAAGGAGCAGTTACTAAACATTATATAGTCTTACCTTGCTCTAAGGCCTTAATTATAGCTCAACGTAAAGATTGGTGCACTGCCTGTAAACCCTGACCTTCCCAGAGATGCTGGGAAGATCTGACTGTGAGTTTATGGGAGAATTTTCACCCTGAATATCTACCTTAAATCAAAGTGTATAAATAGAGACATTCTTGACTTTACTGGATTGCCTCTTTGTAGACCAGGATTCCATTTAGGAGCCATTTTTAGTACCCTTATGGCCTCGTCATCACAACCAGCACCAATGCCTCTTACAACCTCTATATCGGATATGTTTCCTTCCTTATCCACGACAAAGTTTAGAAATACTTTCCCCTCAATTCCAGCCCTTTTGGCCATTTTTGGGTACTTAAGATTGTCATGTAGAAACTGACCCCAAGCCTGCATACCACCAGGAAAGCTAGCTTGAGTTTCAGCTATAACAATGGTGTTGTCATTGACTATTTCATCTGGGATATCGTACGATTCGTAATCTTCAATGACATCTGTTGCTTCAAAATCAAAGTCGGGAATATCTATCTCTGGTGTTTCAATTTCATCATCAACAATGTCTATAAGCACAGGTTGTGGTTTAGGCTTTGGGGGCTGTGGTTCTTTGTGTTTGGTTATTGGCGTTTCGTCAAATATTTCAGAGTCCAGGGAATAATGGCCAATAATTTTATCTGGTTGAATTTCTGTCTTAATCTGAAATGCTGAGAACACAAGGAGTGAACTGATGCATAGACCAATACTCATAAAGAGGTTTCTTTTAAGAGTATAATTTACTGAGTTGTTCTTCTTAATTTCCATGACTATTTATCTAGTGTTAAAACTAATTATTTAGTTATTGTGTTTAAAATAAAACCCACTTCTCAGCGGGCTTCATTATTTATTTCAGCTTGAAAACTATCCTAAATTGCATTCTGGACTTCACAGCTCTACCTCGCTGCTTTCCAGGATTCCACTTTGGAGACTCTTTTAGTACTCTTACGGCTTCTTCATCACATCCACCTCCGATTCCACGAATAACTTGGATATCAGAAATGTTACCTTCTTTGTCTACAATGAAAGATAAGAATACAGCTCCATCAATACCCATTCTTTTAGCTTGTCTTGGGTATTCAAGGTTTTTACTTAAGTATTTCATCCAAGCAGCGTTTCCACCAGGGAAAGAAGCTTGCTCTTCTACGATCATGAATACTTCATCTGCCACTTCTTCTTCTGGCTCCTCTTCGAAGATGATTTCCTCAACCTCAGTTTCTTCTGTGATTTCTACATCAAGGTCAATTTCAATTTCTTCTTCAATCTCTTCCTCATCTGGAATTTCGATAATTTGAGGCTGCTTAATTGGTGGCGGTGGTGGCGGTGGTTGCTCGGTTGGAGGTATTTCGGTTAATTCTTCAAAATCATCCGGAGCCATACCTAGATCCATCAACTCGCCTTCTTCATACTGCTTTGCTTCGAAAGCATATAAAGTTAGGGACAAGCTAATGATCAGGCCAAGAGCCATATACATGGTTCTTTTTTTGCCGACATCCGCTTTAGGGGTTTTCTTTAATTCCATAACTTTTCTTCAGTTAGATTCTAAAACTATAATATTAGTTTAGGAATCGCAAGTTTATTTTTGATAAAAATCATAAAAACAATTACACCAAACAAGGCTCCTGTAAAATTTGCAAGTAAATCATAAATATCTGCCATACGACCAGGTACATATTGTTGCAAACCTTCTAGGATAATTCCGTAAACTAAGCATATAGTTAACGTGAGATTCCTTTGTTTCGTTCCTTTACCTTTCAGTTTTCCTTTAAGAGTGTACCCAATAAGTACCAATAGACTAAATATCAGAAAAACAGCTAGGTGGGCTAATTTGTCGTAAGAAAGAAGCTTTGACTGCGGAAAAGTGTCTTGTGGTAGTAGCATTAAAAAGGCCAAGGTTATGGCCCAGATTATTGCTGGCCAATAAGCATACGGCCTCAGCTTCTCAAACATCTTAACCTGCTATAAGCGACTTGTAGTCTTCTGCAGAAAGAAGGTCATCTAATTGAGATGAATCAGATAATTTAATTTTGATCATCCAACCTTCTTCATAAGCGTTGTCGTTTACTTTTTCTGGTGAGTCTTCGAGGTCTTCATTTACCTCCACAATCTCTCCACTCAGTGGCATAAACAAGTCTGAAACTGTTTTTACTGCTTCAACAGTACCAAATACTTCATTAGCATTTAGAGTGTCTCCTTCAGTTTCAATTTCAACATAAACAATATCACCTAGTTCGCCTTGGGCAAAGTCTGTGATGCCTACTGTGGCTACATCGCCATCTACCTTCACCCACTCGTGGTCTTTGGTGTACTTTAAGTCTGCAGGTACGTTCATAGTGTCATTTCAATTTGCACCAAAATTACATGCTTTAATGAGAATTGCAGACTTTATTGTGACAAACTGAATTGAATTCTTCCACCAAATGTAGTTCGTGCATTTAGGAAGCTAGTAGATACTCGTGGGTCGTTAACGCTTCGGTCGAAATACAGGGTTACTAGCAGGGCTTCGCTAATCTTGTAATCTACTGTTGGATTGAGCCTGAAGGTCATTATACCATCTGTTATGATAGGATCTTCATCGATTCTACGTTGAACAACCTTGGTGTCTGAAATGGTGAGTCCCATGTTGAACCTGAGTTCATTTGGAAGAGACTCTCTTCGGCCATTTATTCTGAACGGTATTTGAACTCCAGATTTAGCGAAGCCAATATTTAGAACAAAATCTTTCTTTTGCCTTTCAGTGATTTGAATATTGGATAGGTTAAGTCCTAGGTTTCTTTCTCTATTGTAATCTAGCCTAAGCGTCCAGTTGCCTTTTGTTCTCATATTCATTCCTATAAATGGAGCCATTCTTTCTGTCATTACTACTTGTTGGGCTAAATAGACAGGAACTAAATCTCCGTTTTCATTGAATTGAGAGGCCAGGCCAGCATCTCTTAAGCTATAATCTAGCGTTAGGCCTGTTGTGTAAAGAGGCGAGTTTACGAAATTACTGACATCATATTGGCTAGCATAAGCATGGCTTATTGAGAAAGTGCTGAATACATCGCTAATGCCCGGAAGTTTAGAAAGACCGTTATAATTAATGCTCCAGTTAGGAATAGGTAGTTTAGGGAATGGACTTAGGTTTACACTTTCTGGATTTTTGCCCGTATATGCAGCTATGAACGCGGGAATTACAACTTCTTGAGAGTTAATATCGTATTCCCCGTTTTCATTTAGGCCGTCAAGCCTTTGCTTTAAGGCGCTTCTGTAATTTTCAAAATTTTCAAAAAGAGGAGAGGTGTTATCTTCATTATCTTTCTCAAAGGCTGTTTTAATCATCATGAATGAGATGCCATAAGTACCAGTTCTATTTGGGTTAATGCTGACAAAACCGGGATTATCGGCATCGTTTCGGAATATTTCTTGATAATTATCTGTGTAGTTTTTGCGTCCGTTTACATTAATTCTGAAGTCTTGGAATGGCTCTACTACAGCATCGAAGCCATAGGTAGTAGTTCTATTTTGTTGAAAAGGTGAGGTGAGGAATTCGCTTGGAGCGTATAGGCTGTTATTCGCCAATCTGTTTCTTATACTGTTGTCTTGTGAGCCTAAAACAAAGCCAAGGCCTGGGTTTTCAAATCCTTTGTCTAACCCGAAGAGATAGACGTCTGGCATGTATCCCGGTAAAATGGTGCCTTCTGTTCGGGCATAATTAAAGTTGACACTTCTAAGCGACATAAGGGCTCTTAAGAAGCCTTTCCAGAACGGTATTTCAGATATACTCTTTCTTTGCGTTGAGTCTGCCGCAGCAGCGTTTGAGCCAGGCCTGGTTCTGCTTCTGGTTGGTGTGTTAATTTTCTTAAGTACACCGATGTTATTGTAAAGCTTCACTAAGTCTAGCTTACCTGTTACCCCATACTTTCTATTATTTCTGGCTGTATTTCCAAGTGTGTCTCGCTGGCCTATAGCTCCAGCTATCCAATTAAATGTGGTGGTATAATCAACGTCAGAGCTAATCCAGTCTGTAGCTGGCAGTTTATCGAATGGCAGGGTATAACCAGCAGTTATACTATGGGTATAGTTTTTAATTCGGCCGAATTTTTTAAAGTTGTTCCATATAGAGTCTCGTTTTACATCGGTATTAATATCACCCTCAGGTTCGTCAACAATGGCGTTTACCGTAGCTGTGTAATCTAAAGTGAGCCTTTCTGTTAGGTCCCAATTAACTGCATATCTTCTGTCGAAGGTGAAAGACTTTTCGTAATACGGATCAATTCCATCAGTGCCCAAATCTGCATTGCGCAACTGTGTCTTTAGAAAACTTCTGTTTACATCGCCATTGACTGTTATGGAGGTAGGGATCGGGTTGAAGTTGATGTCTTGGATTAGCTGAAGCCATTTGGAGTTCAGAAATTCAGCATTTTTAAAAGGAGCTATATTCAGTGGGGCAGGGTTATAGCTGTAATTAATAGCGCCTCTGTAATTTCTGTAGGCGTATTCGGCAGTATTGATATTGCTTCGGTTTATCTCATTATAAGCATAGGTGAAGCTAAAGTTTTCTATGGCCCAAGGTAAGTTAAGGCCTCCTTCTCCAGTCCTCCTTTTTCGTACGTTTGAAAAGTTAAAGCTCCTTCTTTTAGATACATCAACCACCTTGTCAAAATAGTCATCTCGCTCTCCTTCATCATCGAAAGAATTCAAAACATCTTCTAGCGGTAAGTCTGGGTCTAAGGGATCGAACTGAGGGACTGATCGAGCGTGTTCCACACTGTAGAACGCTGGAATTTCTAAGCCCCAGTCTTCTGGGAAAAACTTGTGTAGTGCCACGCTGGTAGAAATATCATAGGCAGTCATTTTTTCTCTGTTTCGTTCCGAAACTTTATCTGAGATTCCACCAAAACCGATTGATGAGTGAGAGAATGAAGCAGAAACATTTCCTAGATCTGCCAGCTGAGCATCTAAACGAGCATTAGTTGCCCAACCAGACTTAGAGTCAAAGTCTGTAACTCTAAGTTCATTTGCCCAGAGGTAGAAAGTTTTTGGTTCGGCATCTAGAGAGCTAGGGTTTCTAACCCCAATCATCAATGTCTGAACAGAGCTCATATCTGGCCTGCCGACAACAGTAACATTGTATTTGCCAACAGTAGCAGTATATGGCAAGTTGAGGTTGGCGTTCATTCTATTGCGCTCTGCTTTTACCTCGTACAGATCGCTAAAGGCTATGTCTATTTCATTTTCTTCAGGCCAAATGAGTTCTGGAGAAATGTCGCCTGATTGTGTCATGGTAAGCGGAACCTCTACTTCATAATAGTTCTCGGTGAAATCGGTACCTAACCTTAAGAAGGCAGTTACCTCGCCTGGTTGAAGATTATCTGGACTGTCTGCATGCAAGAACATTTTTATTCTTCCATAATTAACCATGTCCATAGTTACATTTTTATATACCGCTCTAGCATCTCTATCTCTAAGTCCATCTACATAAAGTTGAATGGACTGTTCGTTTCTTCTACGTTCAACAGTTGAGGTATTGTCTCTGTCACGTTGAATGCCAGGAGGGAGCACATAAGGAGGTCTGCCATCTGCTGCCTGACTATTGTCTTCAATGTTTACAACCCCTACAGTAAAATTAGGGTCAGACGGTTCTGGTATTTCAAACAATCCTTTTTCATATAAACTTTCTTGGAAGGTTCTCCATTGGCTACCAACCATTCTGAAATTGACAAATCTTAAAACAACTGGTTCTTCAAATTCGGTGAGGTAAGTTCTTACATATCTGATGGACTTAAATCCGTTGATGTTTCCTTGTACGCGGTCTGGTTTTCTAACAGGAATACGGAAGAGGTACCAGCTAACTTGGTCGCCATTTACTTCATTGGTTACTTTATCTACAATATTATTGGTACCTACCTGGAATTGACTTGGGCGAACATCAATCTCATATTCGTAATACTCCTCTAAGTCGGCCAGAGTATTATCTCTATTTAGGTCTTCATTGTCTGGGAGGTTGCTGTTAGAAGCGGTAAAAGTTTGATTGCCCGTAGATAATGGGCTATTACCTTCCATGCCGTTGAAGTTTTTATATCGAGCTAGAATCTTTACATCAGCAGCATCTAATTCATCGCTTAGATAGTACTGGAAGTTATCTCCCGATGGATCACTTTCTAGCGCAGCTCTAACCTCTGCACTAACATTTACTCTAGATAGGTAATCGGAGAAAAAAGTGACTTCGTCTGTAGACTTGAGTCCGTCTAGTCCAACGTCTTGATTTTCTCTCGCGCCTTGGCTATTGTCGAAAGCTGGATTTAGGTAAGGCTGGTTGGTTACATAACCCCATTCGTTAACCACCACATCGTTAGGGTCTGTAGAGCCATCTGTAGGAAGTCCTTGCTCAAAAGCATGTCTTTCATCCTTCATTAAGTCTTCTGAAATACTCCCCAGATTGAGGAACATTTTACCACCAGTTGTATTGGCTTTTGGTGGGTTTATGCCATCATCTATTTGGCCTCGTGGATTCTGAGGTGTACCGTTAGAGCTATTTATAAACGGATCCATCATCCAGAACTCTATGTACTCAATATTGGTCTTGTCGAAATCCACCTCATTGGTGATGGCTCTAACAATTCCTCCAAAGTTTTTCTCGGGTTCAGGTAGTGTTCCATCTGGGTTCAAGTCAGGGTTGTAATTGTACATTCCTCGCTCTGATGGATAGTAGGCGATATCAAACGATGGCTCGTTTACCACAATTTGTTGAGGGTCTCGTTTTATTACTTCGGTTTGGCCAATAGAGCGCACATAGTGGTTTTCTAAATCTTCTGGAGTAATATTCTGTGGCCTGTTTCTGCCAGAAGACCGGTAGAAAACATTGTCTATGGTGTACCAAGCAATTTTTGCTCTTCTGTAGTTGGCGCCTAGCCTGTCTGGTGTTTGATTGGATAGGTCGAACCTGTTGTCATCTGTTTTCGGAGTAGATGCAAGTTTCCAACTTTGAGGATTACTGAGACTAAAAGGTGTTACTGTGGCTTCAAAATCGTCTATGTATGAGGTGCTCGTTCCATTTACTTGGTTTGAAGTACCTGGAATGAGCTGGGCAAATTCGCCACTCATAGTTATTTTAGATGGTGCTTTAGTGTCTATAAATGGAAGGGCATCTACCATTCTTGTCAGTAAGCGAGAGTCTGCACTATAGTTGAAATCTAAGCCCCACATGGTATTGCTCACTGGTTCATTCCCTATGTTTACTCTAGATAGTTGAGGCCTTTCATTTAGGTGGAGGAGGGTGAGACCAACATTGGTTTTGTCATTGACTACATAGTCTAATCGAGTACCTAAGAGATTTCTAGCCTGAAAACTGAAGAGGTCTGCCTTTTCATAAGTTACACGGATCTTTTTTCCTGAATTAAGGATAGATGGGTTAATGATGGTCACCTTTCCTATGGTGTAATCTACCGTGTAATCAGAGCCTTCAACAAGTCTGGTACCACCTGCGGTAACCACTACACTGCCCTCGGCCACTTGAAAGGCATTAAGGTTTATTTCATTGGTAGAGCCAGACTGCAGGCTTCCTTTAATAAAGTATTTATTCAGTCTGGAAATTAGTTGTGCATCGGCACGGGTTGTTTGGTAAAGCGTGTCGAATACATATTTGTCTTTTAAAAACTGTTCAGAATCTAAGAATTGCTCTTCTAGCCTATCGCCAAAGGGTTCTAAATAGGGAAATACCATGTAGCCTCTATCAGGATTTATGGTTACGCCTTCTACATAATCGAAATTACCGTCTTTCTGTGGGTCGCCATTTTGATTAAGCTTATCCAGTCCCATAATTTCTATGAGAGGAATGTCTTTGGTGTTTTGACCTTCGTGCAAACTAGGGTTATCAATTCCCGTATTGTCATCGCGGTAAATGACCCTTAATTGAAACGATTGCTTTTCTATGTTGGCAGCATTGAGGTTATAGATGTTCTTCATCATCAGGTCCCAGGTAGGAACTTGAGTGTTGATTTTATTAGGGCGAAGCATCTTTAGGAAAATGATGTCTTCTTCACTTCTTCCTTGATAGTCTTCGGTCATTTCACCCACCTTGTAATTTCTGCCTTGGTAGTTGTACTCGAAGGAAACGGCTAGCACTTCATCATTTTGTAGCTGTCTGCTTAGAGAGAGAAAGCCTAAAGCGCTATTGAAGTAATATTCGGAAGGATCGAGTTTTCGAGCACCAGTCACCTTTACAAAATCCTGACCATTCTCTAGGTTGTATTGGTTTTCTAAAATTCCACTTACCTGATCTGGTCTTCTTAGACTAGGGTCGTTCTGAAGGTTAGAGAACAGACTATTGGCACCATTGCTAGTAGGGGAGGAAGGGGTGCCATTGCCCACAAAGTTATTCCCATCTCTATATATTACATCGCCTTCACCTAAATCCATAAAGGCGGCAAAGTTTCGCAGCGTTTGAGTGTTATTATTTCGGTTCAACACGTAAACCTCAATTCTACTTATTTGTACACCTGAGATTACTGATGGAATACTACGTAGCCAGTTTTCATAATTATCTCTGAAAAAATGACCTAAGAAAAAGTGTCTGTTTTCATCATAATCGCTGGCTCTTATCTCGAACTCATTCCTTTGTACACCACCCTCTACTTCAATAGATTCTGAAGTTCCTCTTTGAGATGCCGCAAGGGCCGTAACATAGAGCCTTCCAAATTGTAACTGAGTTTTAAACCCGAATAGATTTTGGCCTCCAGTTATTAAGCTATTGGCAATTGGTAGGCTTACATTACCAATCTCCATCGTTTTTATAATGTCGGATTCAAGGCCAGAGAAATCTACTTTTAGTTCGTTTTCAAAATCGAAGGAGTTGTTGTTGTCAAAATTGGCATTGATCTTCATTTTGGTGCCAATAGTTCCATCCAAACTCATTTGAATGTTTTGGTCAAACTCGAAAGTGCCGTTTCGCTGCTGCCGAATAGGAATGGCAGGGTTGTCTACTCTTTGAAAGCGTGCACCAAAATCGAGCAAAACAGTTCCATTGGTATTGATTAGTATTTGGTCTCCTCCAAATAATCTATCGAAGAAGGGGTTGAGAGCAATAGGAGGAATGAGTCGGCCTCTATTGGCAACAGCACTTTCTCCATCTCTGGCTTTAGATCGTTCTTTAAAAAACTCACGATTATCGGCCTCAATTCGCTTTTGAAGTGCTTGGCTAAATGGAACATAAGCGGGTGGCCGAATAAAGGAACTCCCAACTTCTTCTGATGTAATAATATTCTTGCTTGTGTCTACAGCGTAATTTCTGTTGTAGAATGAGGCATTGTTGAATAGCAGCGGAGAGTTTAATGGCTTTCTGAAAATTGGATCGCCAAATGGGTATCTAGGTCTGTAAATTGGGTATGGCGATGGGACATACTTAGTAGTATCGACCTTTGTGGACGTAGTGTCTTGCGTTTGAAATAAAGCAAAGGCAGGCGTTGAAATGCTGCTTGCAATCATTCCAAGGAAGAAGATGACTAATATTTTCCGCGTGTGGTTAACCAATACTTAAGAAATAGCTTAGGCTGCTTTGAGTGCCAACTTTATCAATTCTTCCAGACTTATTTCTCCAGAGCGATCTTTCATTATTTTTTCGATGCTCTTTTGCGCAGCTGCCTTGTTAATGCCTAAGGTTACTAACGCTGCTAGTGCTTCGTTTCTTATGGTGTTTCTGCTAGAAGCCCCAATATTAATCAGATCGCCAGAAGCAGACTCTCTACCGATTTTATCTTTTAGCTCGAGAATTATGCGTTGGGCGGTTTTAGCGCCTATGCCTTTAACACCCTGAATAGTACGTACATCTTCTCCCATTATGGCTTCTTCAACCTCTTCTGGGCTTAAAGAAGAAAGCACCATTAGCCCAGTTGAAGGGCCAACTCCAGAAATAGAAATTAAATGCTGAAAAATGCTTTTTTCATGTTGATCTGCAAAACCGAAAAGTGTTTGCGCATCTTCCTTTACATGAAAGTGAGTGAAGAGTTGAATGTCTTCACGGTCTTTAATTTTAGAAAAAGTGTTGAGAGAAACCTTAACTTCATAGCCAACACCTTGAATATCAATAATAACGAAGGTGGGGTCTTGAAAGGCAAGTTTACCTTTTAGATAAGCAAACATATGTGGCGAGTCTTTAGGAAAAAACAAAAATGGCAAGTAATACTTGCCATTCCTAAAATTAATAAGATTCCTTAATTCCTTGCCCTATTCCTTGTTTTAATGTCAGGTAGTTCTGAATGTAGTTAGGAGAGACTCCATTTCTCGTATTAGCTCTCTGTGGTCTTCATTAGGGAAAATAACAAAGCCTTCAATATAGTAGAGTTTGCCTTTTTGTTCATCTACAAACGTGTAGCTTACAAAGGTGCCACCTACAGAGAAGTTGTTGGTTTTCCATGCCCCGCGCATTTCTACGGTATACTTATCTCTAAAGTTGATGTTTCTGAAAACAGGCTGCATATACTTGTTTTCCGTAATCATGTACGATTCTGGGTTGGCAGGGTCTCCGTAAATGTACTTCTGACCAATTTCATCGCGAAGTTTGATGATGTTTTCTTCTTCAAACTCTTCTTGAGATTTGTAGTCTTTAACATAGACAAATAGGTTCTTGCTAGGGCCTACCGAGGGTAAATAGCGAGCCCACATGAAGTCATCTTCTAAAATGGCAAGTTCATAGCTTGCAGGTATTTTGATTGAAATGCCAAGTTGGTCGTTTACTCTGTTTACGATGCCTCGAGAAGCCGTAGACATTCTTAGATCATCGGCTAGCCTTTGTTTCTCTGCAATGTTGAAGTAGTTCTGAATAGCATCTGCATTTTCAAGAAGGTTGTTAATAAGTGTTTTGTCGTCTTTAGCGAAAAGCTGGAGAACTTTCTGGCCTCTGGCAAATTGATTTTCAGAGGTTTGCATATATCGCTCTGGGTCATTAAGAATCATTTCTTTAGATGACTCACTGAAAGTACCTTGTAGCCATTTATCTGCTGCAGAGTTGCCTTCAAGACTAACCACATAAACTAAGTTTCTGGCTAGTTTAAATATTCGATTAAACTCAAATGGTTCAATGATTCTTATGGTGAACATGGGCTCTGTTCTGGTAAGTCCAGGAACCGGTTCTCTGAAGACAGTTTTTATGGCTTCACCAAGTTCGCCTTCGTACTTCTTTTTGTTCATTACAATAACAATCTCACCAGGTTCGCCAGAGGCTTCTGGTAAGTGGGCTTCTTTCTTGGCATTGGCCGTTCCGTCTCCGTCTACATCAACTTGAGCACCATCTTTGCTGTTCGAGCATGAGAAGATGAAAAGGGTTATTAGTGTATATAAAGCGATTTTTTTCATAACCTAAGTACTATTTAGATTCAAGGAAACTATTTCTAATTATAGAAACAAGAAAAACTACTACAAGTTTAGTTGATTGATTTTACTAATCAATTCTGAGCTTCATGCCAGGTTTGAGTGTGTTACCTCTAAGGTTGTTCAACTCCTTAATTCTGTCGATGCTCAGTCCCTGATACATACGAGAAATATCCCAAAGGGTGTCACCAACTTGAACAACGTGAATCTTGGAATCTGGAATTGGCTGATTCAAAACGTTTTTCACTGTAACAGAAGATGGATCGTAAAAGTCGGGTCCTATAAAGATTTCTAACTTTTGCCCAACCCTAATTAGAGAGCCTCTAATGTTGTTCCATTCGCGGAGGTCGGAGAGCTTTACATTGTGTTTTCTGGCAATTGTTCCGAGCACATCGCCACTTCGCACTCTGTACACAACCTTTTCCTTGCCAAAGGTACTGCCAGGCATATTCTTGGCTACCTTTTCAAACTCCACTTTATCTGCTTCTGCTCTTGTGAGAATATTGCTTTCATTGGCATAATACTTATGCGCTTCTTGCTTCGGTATTCTCAATTCAAAGTTCTTGATTTTTTCAGGAACAGCGCCTTTTTTGATGGAAGGGTTTAATTCTGCTAGAACATCTAAGTCAATGTTGCTCTCTTCTGCAAAAGACTTTAGGTAAATGAACTGATTGGTTTTTATTACCTCATAATCTTGAGGTAGGAGTTCTTCTGTAGTATAAATATTATGAATGTCGGCATACTCCATGGCGTAAACGATGGCCGCAAATTGAGGAACATAAGACCTTGTTTCCCTAGGTAGGTAATTATATACAGCCCAGAAATCTCCTTTTTTACCAGCCCTTCTTTCTGCTCGCCATACATTACCAATTCCGCTGTTGTAGGCAGCCAATGTGAGTTTCCAGTCTTCAAACATTCCGTAGAGCCATTTAATATACCTACAGGCAGCATCGGTTGCCTTTTCTGGGTCCATTCGCTCATCTATATACCAATCAATATGCAGGCCGTATTGCTTTGCGGTAGGCGACATAAATTGCCACAGACCTACAGCTTGAGGGCCCGAAACCGCTTTCGGGTTTAGTCCTGCTTCAATAATGGGTAGGTATTTTAGCTCTTGAGGCAAGTCGTATTTGGCTAGGTACTTCTCAAAAATGGGGAAGTAAACTTCCTTTCTTCTGAGCATTTCTCGCGTGTAATCACGATCTCTAACAGTAAAGTAGTTGATGAAGGCATGAACTCGCTCGTTATAAGCAATGTCTATGTCTAGGTTTAGCTCGTTATATAACTTTTCAGTTTGTTCTTTAGAAATGTCAGGAGCATAATCATATAACTCATACGGATGAAGCTCTTCCTGAGCAATGCTGAAAATTGAAATAATTGATAATAAAACGACTGATATCCACTTCCTCATTGTCTGCTTAACGCGTTTTGTTCTGCAGGATTTTCGAAAATGCAAAAAGTTTTTCTTCCTCAAAAGCTCCTGCCATAATTTGCATTCCTATTGGCAAGTTCTCACCATCTGAACCACATGGAATAGAAATGGCTGGAATGCCAGAAATTGACGCCTGAACTGTAAACAAGTCGGCCATATACATGGCTAAAGGACTTGTGTGGCTGTTTTGTTTGAAAGCTGTGGTTGGTGTAGTGGGAGTAATAATGAAGTCGCTGTCTGTTAAGATGTTCTCTGTAGCCGCCTTAATTAACTTTCTAACTTTTTGGGCTTTAGTAAAATATGCATCGTAATAGTCGGCACTAAGTACAAAGGTGCCGAGCATAATCCTTCTTCTTACTTCATCACCAAAACCTTCTGTGCGAGAGCGTTTATACATAGACTCAAGGTCTTCTGTATTGCTGCTTCTTAAGCCATAATGCGCACCGTCATATCGAGACAGGTTTGTGCTGGCTTCTGCAGTAGTTAAAATGTAATAAGTGGGTAGAATGTAGTCTGCATATGGGAATTCGGCTTCTATTAATTCATGCCTATCATCACTAAGTTGTTCTACTAGTGATTTGTAAGCCTCTCTAATTTCTGGTTGAATGCCTTCGTTGGTGAAAAACTGTTTGAAGTAGCTAATCCTGAATTTTTTGTCTGTTATAGGCGTGTTAAATTCTGGTGTAGGCTGGCTGGAGCAGGTAGCATCTTTGCCGTCTTTCCTAGCAATTACCTGAAGGACTCTGGCATTGTCTTCAGTAGATTTAGAGAAGATGCCAATTGTGTCGAATGAGGAGGCATAAGCCAATAAACCCCATCTGGATATTCTTGAATAAGTGGGTTTAAGACCAGTTATTCCACAAAATGCGGCAGGTTGCCTCACAGATCCACCTGTATCTGTACCCAAAGCAATATGACACATGTTGGCAGCAACTGCAGCAGCTGAGCCTCCTGATGAGCCACCTGGAACTCTGCTTGGGTCTAATGGGTTCAGCGCTGGGCCGTGGGCAGAGTTCTCATTTGAAGAACCCATTCCAAACTCGTCACAGTTTTGTCTGCCAATAACAATAGCATCTTGTTCCAGCAATCTTTCGACTGCTGTAGCGGAAAACTGAGATTCAAAACCTGAGAGGATATTGCTCGATCCGTTTACCTGGTGGTTTTTATAACAGATCAAGTCTTTGATTCCAAAAATTAAGCCGGCCAAAGGGCCGGCTGTGTTATTGGATATTTTAATGTCTATTTCTCTTGCTCTGTGCTTAGCTTCTTCAGAATAAACTTCAACAAATGCGTTGAGATGTTTTCCTTTCTCTATGTTGGCTAGGTAGCCATCTACTAATTCTGCACAGGTTGTTCGATTTTGCTTAAGGTCTTCCTGAATCTCATCTAAAAGATGATAATCCTTCATTAACCTTATTCTTTATCGATTTCTTTTCCAGCATCGTCTACCTCTTTCTTAATCTCTTTGGTAGCGTCTTTGAACTCTCTAATTCCTTTTCCAAACCCTCTTGCCAAATCTGGAATCTTCTTAGCTCCAAATAGGAGAAGAACAATAAATAAGATGACAAAGATTTCGGGTCCTCCCGGCATTCCTATCGCTAAAATTGTTTCCATGCGTATAAAATTCTAATCTTTCAAAGATAGGCAAAAACTATCATTTTAAGCTTTCAAAAGCAATTTGTTTATCAATTGTATGTTTTCTGCGCTTAGTTTTTTACTCAAGTGGCGGTTTGACAACTTAAGGTTAGTTGGTTTTTGACTGTAGCCAGGTTTCTGGGTTTACCGCCCCCTTCTTTCCGTAAATTCTAAACTTCATTTCAGAAACGTTATCGGAATTGGTTAATACTTGGCCAAGAACATCGCCAGGACGGACATCTTGTCCTTTTTGAACGGTTACTGCTTTTAGTTTAGAGTACGAAGTAAAATATTCTCCATGTTGAATAAGTACTGTAATTCCTTGTCCTTGAATAGACATAATTGCACTTACCTTTCCTGGGAAAACCGTTTTGACCACTGCATTGCTTCCCGTCTGAATATCAATCCCTTTGTTGTTAATCTGAACTCTTTTGAGTGTTGGGTGAGCATGGAGTCCATACTTTGAAGAAACAAAGCCTTCATCCACAGGCCATGGTAGTTTTCCTCTTTCCTTTTCAAAGGCCGAGGTTAGGGCTGTCATGTCAATATTAGCCGCAGCGGCAGCCTTTCTTTCGGCCTCAATTATGGCCTCAATTCGGTTAGTAAGCTCGCGTTCAGACTCCCGTTGTTTATCAAGTTCTTGGCGAATTCGCTTTTCTTCCTGCTCCAGTTGTGTTACTAGTCTTCTTTGCTCAAGCTGTAAACCTTGTAGTTTTTGGTTTTCGGTAAGCTCATCATTTAACAAAGCTTGCTTGTTCTCTTTCTGCTTTTCTATTTCTAGTATCTGATCGGTTAGGTTTTGCTGAACGACCTCTATTTGCTTTACCTGTTTTTGCCTTGCTTCACCATACTGCTTTATGTACTTCATGCGCATAAAGAGTTGATTGAATGTGCTAGCAGCAAAGATGAAAGTAAGCTGATTGAAGCCTGAACTAGTTTTTTGAGTAGCATATATCATTTGAGCATACTCTTGTTTCAGCGCCTTTAGGTCTCGTTCCATTGCATCTACAATGCTTTGGTTTTCAGCAATTTCTTCGTTAAGAATGTTTACTTCTGAGTTAATGGCTGTAATAAGAGAAGAGCGAGAAGATATCTGATTGTTTAGCGCTTTCAATCTACCTAACGAAGTGTTTCTTTGAGCTGCCGTTTGGCTTAGAATCTTTTCGTTTTCTTTAATTTTTCTAATGATGTCTGCTTTCTGCTTTTCTAGCTTAGCTCGTTCGCTTTGGGCAAAAGAATTAGGCGCAACAAAGAATGTAGCTAAACAAAAGATGAATACCAGAAAGAAACTATTTGACCTTGTCATACCTGTCTGGAATGCTAAATGGGAAGCTAAGCGATTCTTCTTCAATTTTAACTCTGTTGTGCTCAATGTCTATTTCTGCTTCTTCTTTTTTACCTTCTTGAAAGTAAGTGAGTACCATTAAGGCCTTATATGCAAAAGGCTTTTCTTCTAAAGGTTTAAACTCTCCATACTTCAATTCTAGTGTGTTGTCGTTTCTTAAAGTTGTGGCGAAAAGGTTCTCTAACCTTCTGTTTTTAGAGCTTACCATGCTGCTTACCCTTAGGTCGCTCACTCGTTGGGTTACGTAGAAATTGTTATTTTTTTCAACTATATCATCATTTTTGGTAATGGGGATTGGCATGTCTCCAATAATGATGGCTTGGAATATAGCGTAGTTAAACTCGAACTGAAATCGTTGGTTGAGTTCTTGGAAGCTGTATGCAGCATATTGTCTATGGATTCTATCCATAACAATTACGGAGTCTTGTGTTATCTTTCCCCTAACTCCTTCAATTCCAACTCCATTGCTCAAAGTGAACCATATTAGGCTGTCTTTTTTGATTCTAATGTTCGCGGTAGCTTTGGTCTTTTCTTCTCCGTTTTTGTATTTGATTTTGGAGCGAGTAGAGATGTAATCGTATTTAACTTCTTCTATAGTTAAAACCTCTCTCGGGGAGAACTTAAAACCTAAGAAGCGTTTGTTGCAACCAGTAATGAGCAAGATCATTAGGGTGAGAACTAAGATAGATGCTCTTTTAGTCGTTTTTTTCGCTAGCAATTTTTTGATCTATTTTGTCTGAAGCGCCACCAAATTCTTTTGCTTTAACCCAATATTTCAGGGCGATATCGGTCAACTTAAGCTGTTTGTAGATATCGCCATAGAGTTCCATAGCAGCGCCATCTTTATTATCCTCAAATGTATGAATATTACTTAATAGTAAAACGAGTGCCTCAGCTGGCTTATCGGAAGAATATAAAGCTAAGGCCCTTTGGTATACGTCTTGTAAATCTTTTTCTCCTACGGTAAATCTATTACTAATGGTCTCGGTACTTTCTGTGATCACATTGTGAGTAGCCATGAACTTACCGTAGCTTATACTAGTTTCTGGGTGAATTTGGTTAAGCTTTAATGCTTGTTGGTACAATTGAGAGGCTTGCGGAATTTGATCCTTCATTTCAGCTATCTCAGCTCGTTTTCCAAGAATTTGGCTAGTGAGTAATTCATTAGAGCGAGTCATTCGAGATGCTTGGTTCAGGAGATCTTCGGCTTCGTCTGGCTCATTGAGGTTTATTTTTGCGCTGGCCAGATAAATGTAAAAGATTGCCTGGTTAGGATAAAGCATTAAAGCTTCGTCTGCATCTGCACTTAAGGCCTGCCAGTCTCCTGTGTTGTACTCATAAGAAAGCACCTTGTCCCAAACTTTAAAGTCGCCCGGTTTTAATTCCTTCAGCTGCTTATATCTGTTGATGGCTTTTACTTGAAATAAGTCTCTCTGGTTGCCAGAGGCAATTTCAGCCAACTTGGTATAAACATAGGTACCATTCTCTACAGCTAGTGCCTCATTAGGGTATTGATTTTCCAGACTGGTTTGAAGACTATCGATCAGGTCGATGGGTAAGTCAGTGCTGTTTTCTAGAATAAGCTGCCCTAGGAGCAAGGTTTTATCAGTTAAAGAGGCTTCAGGATCGCCAAAAGACTCTATCAGAAGATCGTATTTAGCTGAAGACTCGCCTTTGCCCTCGTATAGGTTTGAGAGAAGTATTCGCATTTCTGCGGTTTTGTTTGGCTCTGCTTCAAGGCTTGCAATAGCTAGTTCTGTTTCTCCTAGTGTATTTAACAGATTAGCGTATTGATATTTTAAATCTAAATCAGAAGGGTGCTGAATTATCAGCCTTTCCATTAACTCTGTCGCTTTTCTTTTTTTAGATTCTTGCACGTACATCTCCACCAGCTTCATGCTTTGGTCTAGTGTAAGATTTTCCGTGCTTTCAAAAGCGATAATAGCATCTTTCTGTTTGCCTGTGGCTTGAAAGGTTGTTGCTAGCTCAACCAAATATGGCTTATAATCCGTTGTGTTTTCGGTCATCAGTTGATAGAACTGTGAGGCTTCTTGCATATCTCTATTGGCCTTGGCCAGCTGAGCCCCCAATACGTAGTAGTATTTAATGTTGCTTCTTATATTGATGGCCTCCTTGATGGCTTCTAAACCTTCTTTTGGTTTATTCTGACCTAAGTAGATTTCGGCCTTTTTAAAATAGGCTGCGTGGTTTTTTTTGTCTACTTCTATAGACTTGTCTAGGTATGCTAAAGCCCTTTCAAAATCTTCTAGTAAGAAGAATTTCTCGGCTTCAATCATCATGAATTCTGCGTTGGACTGCTCGTACTTTGTGGCTTCTTCTTTTATTTTCCCTTCAACGCCTTGAGCTAAGGTGTTCAATCCTGCCAGAAGGAGGGATGAGAAAAATAAGTAAAAAGGGAGCTTCAACTTCACAATTAATACACGCAACGATTGATCAAGCAGATTGGTTTAACATATCATTTTTAGGCCTTAGCTTTTGTTGCTAATGGTTTTATACGTCAACGACTTACCTTCTCTGAAATACATAAATACAGCAAAAATTGCAGTAACAAGCAAGTCGAAACCATACGAAAGCCAGCGATTAGTAATCTCTATTAGTCCTTCGCCATAAATAATGGCCAAACCGAGTAGTAGGTAAATTATGAGTGGTTTTAATTTATAAGGAACTGGAAATTCCTTTTTACCCTTGAAATAGCACAGGCTACACATCACTATATAGCATAGTAACGATGTAATAGTTGAACCATAAAACCCTAGAATTGGAATAAGTAATATGTTGCCTATCAGTGTGATAACTGTTCCAGCTAAGGCGTAATAGGTACCATAAATGGTTTTGTCTTTAATTTTAAACCATACACTCAGGTTTACATAGATGCCGTAAAAGAGTTTGGCTAAAAGAAGAAGCGGAAGTACATATAAAGCGCCTTTATACTCCTCTTGTTGAAGGATTAAATCGCTCAATAGGTTCATATTTAGAGCAACAGCCACCATTACGAAAATGTTGAATACAACGAAGTAGTGCATGATTCGCGCAAAAAGGGCAGGTGCTTCTCTGTTTTCCGCATGGTTGAAAAAGAATGGCTCTACTGCATATCGGAAAGCTTGAATGCCGAGCATCATAATGACACTTAGCTTAACTGCACTGGCAAAAACGCCTAATTCAGCCTTGCCTAAAATAGCCTCCATAATGATGTTATAGCCTTGTTCATTGAATATGCCGCCTAGTCCCATTAAGAAAATAGGGAATGCGTAAAGGAACATTGGCTTAAACGTAGGCCAATGAATTTTAAGCTTTAAGCTTCTGAATTCAGGCCATAGAAACGGTAAGTAAAGTGCATTGGCAATCAGGTTCACCATAAAGATATACCCAACTCCATAAGCTGGCTTATAGAAACTTTCAACAAACCCCGCTAAAGAGGAGAGGTATTTACCTGCCAGAATATCTGGGAAAACAATAATGAAAAGTAGGTTTAGTAGTATGGTAACCGTTATAACTCCAGACTTCACCAGAGCAAATTTTAAAGCTTTTTCTTCTAGCCTCAGTTTGGCAAATGGAATGGCTACAATGGCATCTATAAAGAGAATAATGGCCATGTATTGAATGTACTGTGGAGCGATTCCTTCGCCTAAAAGCCCAGCAATATTGGGTGCAGTAAAAAAAATGAAGCCAGAAAGAAGGGTGGAAACCAGTAGCACCGCTGTGCCAGCATTGTTAAAAGCATCTTTAGCATTTTCTTTTCTTGAAAACCTAAAGAAAGCCGTTTCCATACCGAATGTATAAATAATCAGCATGATGGCTATGTAGGTATACAAGTAGCTAACACTGCCGTATTCGGCTTTATCTAGTCTATCAGTCCATATGGGCAGCAATAAAAAGTTGAGTACTCTGCCAAGAATACTGCTAATGCCATAGTAGGCTGTCTGACCTGCTAGTTTTTTGATTTGACTCATTGGGTAAATAGAGCCTAAAGCTATGGTTTGATTTAAAGTTATTGGGCTGCCATGTGGCAGCCCAAATATTATAGCTAATAAACGTAAGTTTTCGCGAAGGTTATATTATTCGCCTTTAAACTCTGCTTTTCTTTTTTCTAAGAATGCTTTTGTGCCTTCAGCAAAGTCGGTAGTTTTTGTACAGGCTGCAAAGCTGTTAGCTTCTGTCTGATAGCCATTTTCTTGTTCGTTATAAACAGCATTTACGCAATCAATAACTAAACCAATGGCTATTGGAGCCTTGCTTCTGATTTTCTTTAGAATTTCTTCGCACTTAGCCAAGGCAGAGTCAGTATCTACCTCTACGTGGTTTACTAAGCCTAAAGTTTTGGCTTCTTCTGCACCAATCATATCACCAGTCATACAAAGCTCAAGAGACTTTGCTTTGCCTACTAATTGAGTAAGCCTTTGAGTGCCACCATAACCAGGGATTATTCCTAGGTTAACCTCTGGCTGGCCAAAGCGAGCAGTTGCAGTGGCTACTCTCATATGGCAAGCCATGGCCAATTCGCAGCCACCACCAAGCGCAAAACCATTTACTAATGCAATAACAGGTTTGTGGCAATTTTCTATGGCAGAGAATATCTCTTGGCCGCTTTCGGCAAATTTTCTGGCGTTAACTTCAGAGAGTTCAGCTATTTCAGAAATGTCTGCTCCGGCTACAAAGGCTTTTTCGCCAGCGCCAGTTATAATTACTCCTTTAACTGAAGCATCGTCATAGATTTCTTCAAAAGCAGTTTTAATTTCATCGAGAGTTTGAATATTCAGTGCATTGAGTTTATCTGGTCTATTAACTGTCAGATGAACTATGCCTTCTTTGTTCTCTACTAAAATGTTATTGTATTCCATTTCGTCTTATTCAGTGAGGGCTCAAATATAGTGGTCGCTTTTGGCAAAGTGAAATATTGATTCCGTCTGCATAAAATTTGGAGCAACAATTCATATTATTCTGAGTTAGAATTCTTTAATCAGACATTGGTGATTACCTTTGTGGCCGAAAATAGAACCCCCTAAAAAATGAGTAAAACAGAGAGAATTACAGTTGCCTATGGTGATGGTATTGGTCCTGAAATTATGGATGCTACCATTAAAATTATGGATGCAGCTGAAGTAGGACTAGCCTACGATGTAATTGAAATTGGTGAGAAGGTTTATAAATCTGGACACAAGTCTGGTATTAGCCCTGAGTCTTGGGAAACTCTTCGAAACAACCCTGTTTTTCTAAAAGCTCCAATTACTACACCTCAGGGTGGAGGTTACAAAAGCTTAAACGTGACCATTAGAAAGTCATTGGGTCTTTTTTCTAATGTAAGACCTTTTAGATCTTACCCTCCTTACGTGCCGTCTAACTTCCCTAACATGGATGTGGTTATTGTAAGAGAAAATGAGGAAGATCTTTACGCAGGTATTGAGCACCAACAAACTAGCGAAGTTGTACAGACCTTAAAGCTTATTTCTGAGCCAGGTTCTGAGAAGATTGTTAGATATGCCTTTGAGTATGCCAAAGCTTACAATCGTAAGAAGGTTACTTGTATGACAAAGGATAACATTATGAAGCACTCTGATGGAATGTTCCACAAAGTGTTTAATGAAATTGCTAAAGAGTATCCAGATATTGAGGCTGATCACTGGATTATCGATATCGGATCTGCAGTTGTTGCTGCTCGTCCTGAGTCGTTAGATGTCGTGGTTACGCTTAACCTTTATGGAGACGTAATTTCTGATATTGCGGCTGAGGTGGCTGGTTCTGTAGGAATGGCTGGTTCTGCTAATATTGGTATGAACCACGCAATGTTTGAAGCAATTCACGGTTCTGCTCCAGATATTGCCGGTAAAAACATGGCCAACCCTTCTGGTCTATTAAATGGCGCCTGCATGATGTTGGTACAACTAGGCAAAGCCGATAAAGCTGAGCTTATTCAGAATGCTTGGTTGAAGACTTTGGAAGATGGTATTCATACTGGAGACATTTACCGAGCTCAGAGAAGTGTTGAGAAGGTGGGAACTAAAGAATTTGCTGATGCTATAATCGAAAGATTAGGCCAGAAGCCATCTAAACTGAAACCAGTTCAGTACGAAGAGAATGTAAAAATCAGTATCGATGTTAAAGAGAAGCCTGCCAAGAAAAAAGACTTGGTTGGTGTAGATGTTTTCATCGATTGGAGAGGCGAGAGCAGAGATGCTAATGAAATTGGTGATAAGCTATTGAACGAAGCTTCTACAGACAAACTGAAGTTGAAGTTGATCTCGAACAGAGGTGTGTTGGTTTATCCAAATGGAATGCCTGAGACATTCAAAACTGACCACTGGAGATGTAGATTTACTAACCCTGAGGGTGAGGTTCTTCAGAATGGTGATGTGATTGAGCTTTTGAATAAGGTTGAAGCTACAGGTTTCGATTTCATCAAAACTGAGCACTTGTATCACTTCGATGGTGAAAGAGGTTACTCTTTAAGCCAAGGAGAATAAGTAAAAGAGATTTTAAGTAGCCTCTGTGCTATGTTATTCCAAAGGAAGTAGGAATTTCTCTGAGTTAGTAGGTTAACTTCGGGAGATTCCCAATCAAGTTGGGAATGACGTTGGTGCAGGGGCTTTTCTAATTCATCTGACTCAGGAAGTAAGTGCCTGAATCTTCCAATTCATAGACCTCATTGTATGAAGGAGACTTTGCCTTCATGGAAAAGGACACGTCCCAAGTTCCATTGTTCTTTTTGGTTCCTGAAACATTGAACTCTTCGAATTCAAAGGCTTCGAAATAGCAATAACAGGAGCGAGTGTAATAGACTTCTATATCGGAATCGGCCTGCTGATTCCCTGAAAATGCTGTTACATCCGAAGGGATTTCAATCCAAAAGGTTTCTGAGAGCTCATCATCAGCAATATTCTTCTCTTCTGGGTGCGTATATATGAACCTAAACACAGTTTTATCTCCTGTGGTCCAGTTTACATACATTCCAACATCCTCCGAGGGAGGGGCGATTTCCGAATTAATATAAAAGTATCGCTCTGTGGTGCCAGGGGTAGTCTCTTTCTCACAAGAGAATAGACAAATTAACCCCAGACATAAATAGAATAGCTTCCTCATAACCAATTAGACCTAACAGGTAGGTAAAAGGTTGGAAGTCTACTTTTTAACGATGTCGAAATACTTTGGAAGGTTCTCCAAAATGTCTGCAGACATTTCATCGATAGAATAGTCGGGTTTCCAGCCCCAGTCTTCTCTTGCAGCAGAGTCATCTATGCTGTTAGGCCAAGAGTCTGCAATTTTCTGTCTGAAATCTGGAGCATAGGTAATTTGAAAATCTGGATGAAATTTTCTGATAGAGTTAGCTAATTCAACAGGCGTGAATGAGAAGCCAGCTACATTATAGCTAGATCTTACTTTAACTGATTCCGCTGGAGCTTCCATCAGGTTTAAAGTAGCTTTAATTGCATCAGGCATATACATCATCGGCAGGGAAGTATCTTCCTTTAAAAAGCATGAAAAATCTTCGCCAGCTAACGCCTTATGGTAAATATCTACAGCATAATCTGTTGTTCCTCCGCCAGGTAAAGATTTATATCCAATCAAACCAGGGTATCTGATAGATCGTACATCAACTCCATATTTTTGGAAGTAATACTCGCACCATCTTTCTCCAGCTTGTTTGCTAATACCGTAAATGGTGGTAGGAGCCATTACCGTGTCTTGCGGTGTCATATCTACAGGAGTAGTAGGTCCGAAAACAGCGATTGAACTTGGCCAGTAGATTTTCTTAAGGCCTTTTTCTTTAGCAAGATCGAGTACATTGAGTAAGCTAGTCATATTCAAATTCCAAGCCCACTGTGGGTTTTCTTCGCCTTTGGCGGAAAGAATTGCCGCTAAATGATAAATCTGAGTAATGCCATGCTTGTCTACTATTTCACCAAGCTGCTTGGCATTCATTACATCTAATTGCTCAAATGCTAAATGTTTGATGGATGGACTAGGAGAGGAGATATCGGAAGCCACCACATTGTTTTCTCCAAATAATTCTGCTAAACCCAAGGTTAATTCTGAGCCTAATTGGCCGCTTGCACCTATTACTAATACTTTATCCATCCTCATTCTATTTTGGCTGCAATATTAATTAATAGGTTGTACATGTAAAACGTTTGCGTTACCAAAGGCGATTGAATTCTGCTGCTTATATTTGTTCAACCATGGAGTATCCTGATTTCAAAACCTGGCTTAAGCAGAAAAAAATTGATCCTAAGGCATTTGCCTCTAAAGAAATGGAAAGGTTTATGGAATTGAAGAAGCTTTTCGATCAGGTGAATCCCAACAGTTTTACTGCACAAAAACTTTTTCTAATTAATAAGATTAGAAGGGCTTACCCTTTAAAGGAAGAAGAAGCTGTAGCAGTGAAGAAAAAGCCCATGGCGAAACCAAGAATTGTAAAACCTAAAACGAATTAATATGTACGATACGCTGAAGCCGAAGCTAGAAGCTGAGTTGGAATCTATCAAAGAAGCTGGTCTTTTCAAGAAAGAAAGAGTGATTACAACTCCTCAAGGAGCAGATATTAAAACTGCTGAGGGTAAAGAAGTAATCAACTTTTGCGCGAATAACTACTTAGGCCTTTCTTCTCACCCTAAGGTGGTTGAAGCAGCAAAGAAGGCTATTGATACACATGGCTTTGGAATGTCTTCCGTTAGATTTATTTGCGGTACTCAAGATATTCACAAAGAATTGGAACGTAAGATTTCTGAGTTCCTAGGTACAGAAGATACCATTCTTTATGCAGCAGCATTCGATGCGAATGGTGGTGTATTTGAACCACTTTTAGGCCCAGAAGACGCAATTGTTTCTGATGCATTGAATCATGCTTCTATCATTGATGGTGTTAGACTTTGTAAGGCTATGAGATTCCGTTATCAGCATAATGACATGGCTGATTTGGAGAAGCAACTGCAAGATGCCAGAGAGCAAGGTGCTAAGAACATCATTATTGTAACTGACGGAGTGTTCTCAATGGACGGAACTATTGCTCAGTTAGATAAAATCTGTGATCTGGCCGATAAGTACAGCGCCTTGGTAATGAGCGATGAGTGCCACTCAACTGGTTTTATGGGTAAAACAGGTAGAGGAGTGCATGAGCATTGTGGTTGCATGGACAGAATGGACATCATTACCGGAACTTTAGGTAAAGCCCTTGGTGGAGCTAGTGGAGGATTTACTTCTGGTAAGAAGGAAATCATTGAGTTGCTTCGTCAGAGATCTAGACCATATCTATTCTCAAATACTTTAGCACCATCAATTGTAGGTGCTTCTATCGCAGTATTCGATATGCTGTCTGAGACTACTGAGTTGAGAGACAAGCTAGAAGAAAACACCAAGTACTTCAGAGAGGCTATGACTAAAGCTGGCTTCGATATTAAGCCAGGAGAACATGCTATTGTACCTGTAATGCTTTATGAAGCACCTTTGGCTCAGAAAATGGCCGATGCACTTTTAGAGAAGGGAATCTATGTAATCGGATTCTTCTACCCAGTAGTACCGAAAGGTCAGGCTAGAATCAGAGTTCAGGTATCAGCAGGTCATGAGAAGCATCACTTAGACAAAGCCATTGCTGCCTTTACCGAGGTAGGTAAAGAGCTTGGGGTGATATAATATTTAATCCGACCAACCTTTGACAAGCTTCTGCTTCCAGCATTTGATGGAGTGATTGACTTCTGAATTGTTCGAGACTTAAGTTTGTCAAAGGTAAACCTAGGCAAAGCAGCCAGCTCTATAAGGGCTGGCTGCTTTGTTTTTGGTCATTTCTTTTAAGTTAAACTATTATTTTAGTTTATTAAGGGAATGATTCAAAGATCAACTCACAATACCTTAGCTTTGCTCATTCTGTGTTTTTTAATAGCCACTTCCTGTAGTAACGGTGATAGCTCCGGGATTGTCTTCAAAGATGGTTTTGCCTCCATTCCCATAGATATTGACGCTCCTAGGCAAAATCTGGCTGATTTTATTGAGTCTGTAGAGATCATTCAACTTGAAGAAACGCCTAACTCTCTTCTGGGAGATGTAATGGAATATGAAAAGGTGGGGGACAAGCTTGTTCTTCGGAATGTCAACACTAATAGTGTAACTCAATATACTCATGAAGGGGAGTTCTTAAGCTCTTTCAGTAAAGTCGGGAACGGCCCAAAAGAATACTCTTTCATTTTATCGTTTTGGGTTGAAGGGGAGAGTGTATTCATCTATGACTCTCCGAACGGAAGAGTGCAAGAGTATGATATTGAGGGGAATTTCAAGAGCTCAACAAGAATCGCACATGGGGCAGTTGGTTCAATTATATCAAGGGACGGTAGCTTCTATCTCTCAACCATAAGGCCAATTGACGGTGAAAATAAGTACTATGCTTTAATCCTTGACCAAAATGGAGAGGTTGAAGACATGCAAATACCCTATGCCCATACTAAGCTAATATACATCTCATGGGGTTATCCGGATATTAGAATGGCCGAAGATGAGTTGATTCATCACTACGTGAATAATGATACAGTTTACATTCAAAGAGATGGGCAATTTGAACCTTACATTTCTTTCGATTTTGCAGATAATTGGGCTTGGAAAGGGGTTGAAGAAATTAAAAGTTCTGGTGACTATGCTCAGGTTGTAAGGCAAAGAGACAAGGTGAGCTCTGTTTCACCAGTAATCTCTGGTAGGTTGATTTTTTCCTCTTACAAATTGGGAGGTGATATGCATTCTGTTCTGATAGATCTCAAGTCTGGCGAATCTATCACTCTTAAGGATGCCTATAGCAATGCCTTTAGACCTTTGGAATTTGAGGATGGAAAACTTGTATATAGCGTAGACTCAGACCGTATCAGCGATTTGGTAGGCTCGTTAACTTCATCTCAGATAGAATATCGAGGAGGCGCCTCTTTAGAAAGCATAGAGTCTTCAGAAAATCCCGCTTTGGTTAAGATTAAGTTTAAGGAGAGTTCAGAATGGTAAGGTTAAACTTTGATAAACTTATGTCTCTAATGGCAGATTATGCCTGTCGCTTTTACAGCTTTGGCTGCTTAAGTTTGATAAAGGTCATTCCGGCCAAGACATTCTATCTATCGGGAGCTCTACGGTTGAGCTTAGTTGTATTTCTTTTAGCTAGTTGTTCAGGAACAAAAAATGAAGAGGGTGTTCACTCTCAGAACCTAGAAACTTTCCAGTCCTATCAACTTTCTATTGATGCTGAAAGAAAGAGTTTCAGTTCTATTATTGAATCAATTGAAGTGGTTACCCTGCAAGAAACGGATAACTCACTGCTGACTTCCGCTTCAAGAGTTTTAAAGCATCGGAACGAATATCTGGTAATCAATAAGAGTGATGAGGAGGTTGTGTTCTTCGATAGCGAAGGAAAATACCTTAGAACTTTTCGTCAGTTGGGACAAGGGCCGGGAGAGTATCAAGCTATCAATAGTATTTGGATTCAAGACGATGAACTATTTATTTATGAAAGACAGAGATCTATAGTATTTAAATATAGGATTGAAGGTGAATTCCTAGACTCTAAAAAACTACCATTCGAAGTTGGTCACGTGATTGGCTATAAAGACGAGTATTTAGTTGAATTCAACTACACCATCATTGAGGATTCACTGATGTACAAGTTCGGTGTACTTAACAGTGAAATGGAGTTGACTGAGAAGTTTTTAAAAACTGATGAAGCTTCGGATAACATAGATATGAATCCTGCTCCTTCCATGTTTTCTTACAGTGATGGCGTTTTACTGACCCACATGTACAGTGATTCGGTTTACTATTACAAGCAAGGTCAGTTTAAACCATTTATTCACCTCGATTTTGGAAAGGATTGGTATTGGGAGAATGAAGAAGTTTTTAACCAAGATAACCTAGCGAGTTCAAATAAAGCATGGGAAACAGACATGAGCGTGTCAAAAAAGTATGCTTATGTGTGGACAGTAGTTGGTTTCTCTCACTATGATTATTTCATTATGGATAGAACTACAGGAAAGTTGGTAAGAGTTGACCTGCGAAAGGACTCTGACTTTAGTTCTATAATCACTGACTTAGGCTGGGAAGGAGATAAGTGGCTCGTGTCAATGCTTCCGGATGACTTGCTCCAGCTTTGCGAAGAACTGGATCATGAATTGCCTAATCTAGATCAACTTACCCGATCTGAGAACCCTGCGTTAGTGAAGGTAAAGTTTAAGGATAGCGCGGAATGGTGAGACTAACCTTTGACAAACTTCTTCTGCCAATACTTGGCAGAACTTGAGTCTTTGGAGTATCAAGTGATTTAAGTTTGTCAAAGGTCTATCTCGTTAAGTCAGTTAGCCTTTTGAAGGTTCAGGACCTTACTTCTTTCTTATTTCTTTTTACTCACAAACCAATAGGCCAAAGGCACAAAGTACAATGCGGTGAAAGTACCTATGGTCAACCCGCCAATAACAGCGTAAACCAATGGCCTTTGTAAGTCGGCTCCCAAGCCTGATGAGAATACTACTGGCAAAAGTGCTAGAATGGTAGTGATGGATGTCATCAGAATTGGCTTCAGCCTAATCTCTCCAGTTTTAGCAATAGCTGCGGCTAATTGCTCCTTGAAACTTGAAGTTTGGTTTTTATCGATTTGACTGGCAAAACGATTGATCGTATCGATCTTCAGGATGGCATCATTCACCATAATTCCTAGCATTACAATGATGCCAATGGCCGACATTACGTTCAGTGTTCCTCCAGTGAGTTGCAACACAATGAGTGCTCCTAAAATACCCAAAGGCAGAGTGAAGATTACGATTAATGGTTGAATCAATGACTCAAATTGTGCGGCCAGAATAAAGTAGAGTAATGCCACTGAAATCATCAAGATAAACGCCATCTGGCTCAAGTTCTCTTTGTCTTCAAAGTAAGTGCCATCAAAATCTACCGTTAGCCCTCTAGCTGATGCCACTTTGGGGATTTCTACTGTAAGAGCTTCAATATCTTCACTGCTTAGCTCTTCCCATTCCATAGATTGATAAACACTAGATCTATCTGCAGTAATGTTCTTTTCATTAGAAGAGAAACTGATGGTAACAAAGTTACTTAGGGCGTATTCTTGATTCTGTTTGCCCATTACAGTAACTCTTTCTAGCTGTTGCCTTAAGTCGGCTTCTGGGCGCTGAATTCGTACAGGAGTAACCTCTCCAAATCTTCTGATTTCCGTAACCAAATACCCATCTAGCGCCTTGCTGAGTGCCGATTTAAATTGCCCTTCCGAAATCCCATATACCGATAGCTTCTCACTATCGATAGATGCTTCTAGAGCATCTTCATAAATAAAGCCTTTGCCCTGTAGTGGAGGGGTTGAGCTGATTTCTTTAACCTCATTGCTTAACTCCTGATAATCGGCCGAGGTGAGTAGCTCATTGTTGCCTAGTGTTTTCCATTTGGCTGAAAAGAAGCTTCCCTCAGTAGTGAAAATCTGGTCGAAGGCATTTGGAGCATCTTCAATATTAATATTCGCATTTGGGTGTCTCTTTTCGAAATAACTCAAAAGCCATCTTTCGGTAGCGCTTTTGTCTGTTTTGGAATTGAACTTAAAATAGATTTCGGCATTCTCCACACTCCCTTCATCTACAGAAAGGATAAACTGCTTTAGCCCAATGTCTGACTCACTTTCAGCTTCCGTATTCAGTTCATTCAGCAAGTTTCTAATGCGGTCTTTACTAGCTTCAGCAGCAATGGGTTCATTCCAAACTATTGAAAGTAGTGTTTCAGTCTTTTCAATGTCCGGTAGTCCAGCTTTCTCAATTTGGTTAATGGTCAGATAGGTCAACGGAATTAACAGTAAAAGAACAACAAAACTTATGGTCCTAAATTTCCAAAGCAGCTTATAAAAACCTTTGTAGGCGCTAAGAATGGTTTTGAAAACGAGACTATCTTCCTTGATTTCCTTTTTAACATTCTGAAAGAAAATTCTGTAAAGCAATGGTAAAAGCACAAATGCTACCATTAGCGAAGTGCCTAATATAATGGCTACTGAAACAGCTTGGTCGTAGAATAAGGCTCCAGAAAGTCCATTAAGAAATACCAAAGGGACAAACACAGCCAGAGTTGTTAACATGGAGCTGATTAGCGGAGCCATCACTTCGTTAACCCCTTGAATACATGACTCAATGATGCCCAACCCATCTTTTCGCTTTCTTGTGATGTTGTCTATTACAATAATTGCATTATCAATAAGCATTCCTAGGCCAAGGGCTAAGCCACTTAGAGAGATAATATTGATGCTAAGACCTACAGCATAAAAGAGAAGGAAGCTGATAATCAGTGAAACCGGGAGCGTAATTCCCATGATAATAGGCATTCTCACATTGCCCATAAAAAGGAAGAGCACAGCAAATGCGAAAATTCCTCCATATATGAGGCTGGTTCTAAGGTTGTCTATTCCCGCGTTGAGTAGACTGCTTTGATCTTGTGTAAGCTCAAAATCTACTTTAGGGTAATCTTCTTTAAAGAGTTCTACTGCTTCGTAAACCATTGGCACCAGCTCTGTCATCTTTGCACTGTTTTGCTTGTGCACTGTAATTACTAAGCCCTCGGTTTCTCCAAAGAGGTGGTAACTCTGTACTTTTTCTTGTTGGTAGCTAATGTCGGCTACACTCTGCAGAGCTATTACGTTTCCATCTCTTGTGATTAAAGGCAGGTTGCGAATTTCATCTAAATCGTCTAGTCGGTTGGCCATTCTAACATAGTGCCGATATTGGCCATCCTTAACAGAAAGCTGGCCTAGCTCTTGATTGGCACTCTTAAGTACTTGGTCTATCTGACCCTCACTGAGCTGAAGTGCCTGTAGTTTCTCTCTATTTGGATTAATAGAAATATACTGATCGCGGAAACCATTGATGTCTACAATGGAGATTCCTGGGAGTTGCTCTATTCTTTTCTTAAGTACTTTTTCGGCTAGCTCAGAAACTTCAATAAAGTCGGCCTGATTTTTAGGGACGAGCTGTAGTCTGATGATGGGAATGTCGGAAGTGTTGATTCTGATAATCCTTGGCCTATCCATGTCTCTAGGAAGCGATTCGGTCAGCCTATCAATTTTTTCGTTGATCTCTACATAGGCCAAGTCCATTCGAGTGTCATAGTTGAACTGTAGCTTTACTATACCAGTTTCACTACCCGCTGTGCTTTCAATAGACTTTAGGTTGTTCAGTGAGTTAAGTTCGGACCTGATAGGGTTCAATACACTATTCTCAATGATCCGGGCAGGATTATTAGGATAGTCTACCTTGATGGCTACAGAAGGAACTTCAATACCAGGAAGAAGAGACACTGGTAGCTCCTTAATAGCTAAGGCGGAGAAAAAAAGGATGCCTACAAATGAAAGGAAGACGGCAATGGGTCTGTTAATCAGAAACTTTACCATGATGCTTAATTAGTAGCTCCCATCACGCTTGTTCTACTTACTTGAGCTTCATGAGCCAATTGAATGTTGTTGGTAATGATTACTTCTGAACCATCATTTAAACCAGAGGTGATTTCTACGTCTACACCGTTGTCTAGTCCTGTTTCAACATAATTCCATTTGGCAATTCCATCCTCATATGTAAAGACCACTGGCTTTCCAGACTTCATTACAATGGCTTCTCTTGGCACCAAAATGTTCTCAGACTGTGGCGATCGGATTACGGCATTTGCAGTCATTCCTGGAAGCAGCCCTTCCGTAGCGTTAAGTTGAAGCTTTACAGTAATCATTCCCCCTTCATCTACCTTAGGGTTAATTTCTATAAGAGTGGCTTCGAAAGATCGATCTTTAATAGCTAGAGGGAAAACATCTGCTTTTTGCCCAATCTCGATCCTCCCATAGTCAGATTCAATAATTTTGGCAGTAAGTACTAGCTGATTAGGTGTGTAGATTACACAAAGCTCTTTTCCGGCAGAAATTATGTTGCCCTGTTTTTCTTCTAGTTCGGCAATACGACCTGTTATTGGGGCTTTAACCAAAGTCTTTTTCAGATTCATTTGGGCCTCTTTTAGACTAACGGTAGCGCTTCTTAGACCAGATTTTAGCTCTAAGTTATTTTTGGCAGCAGGAGAAAGGGTAGAGTAACCTATAGAGTCATTCTGAAAAGTTACCTTTGCGCTTTCATAGGCCAGCTTGGCTTTTTCTATGGCAAATTCTTCATTGTCGTTCTGCAGTTCGGCCAATGGCTCACCTGCTTTAACCATTTGACCATTCTTTACATACAGTTTCTCTAGGTAGCCAGAGCCTTCAAAAGTTACTTTTAGCTCTTTAGCCGACTCCATAGTGCCAGAAGCATTTACTCTAAACTCGAAAGTAGAGTAGATTGCCTTTGCCGTAAGTACTTCGGTGGGTTTTACCTGAGCGCGTAAAGATTCTACATCGGGCTCCTCAATTTTTTCTTTTTCTTGTTTGCAGCCTAAGAGTGTTACAATAAAAAGTGCTGCTAGTATTGTGTTTCTCATTATGCTAAAAATAGTTTCAAATTTTATGAATTAGAAACTATTGAGAAAGGAAGTTTTAGTTGAATTGGCTAAACGGTAATAAGGGAATTTCTTCAAGCCTTTGTTAGTCTTGGAACGACAAGTACTAAAGTGTAAGCTCATATTTACATCATTGAACTTATCGAAAATCTATAAAACAAATAACCTCTAGGCATTACAATAAACAAAAAGAGGCAAAAGACAACTTAGGAAAGCTAAATGGAAGAAACATCTCAATAGCTCTCGGTCAGCCTTTCTACACCCCTAATGGCGTTAAGGGGGTGAGCCAATAGTCGGACACGATGTCTTTCCAACTGTATTTACTTTTGGAAATAAAAGAGGGTAAAACTTACTCTAAATATTGCCCAAGCGGCTGTCGACCATTTCTTCAAGTCCAAGATAGATACCTTCAAAAGGGTTTACAGGGCCCGATTTTACTATTTTGACCAAGTTAGGTATTTCTACAATTACCTAACTTGGTCAAAATATCAGGCATCTAAAAGTCTGTATCCAGTTTGTTTAAGGCTCAATTTTTATGACGCCTACCGACTTCAGTGAGATCAGAGACTAGTGGGAACTAACAAGGAAAATTGAAATTTGAATAGTTTCTTTAATCTGGTTCAGGTAAGCAGCCAGCTGTGGCGTAGTCACAAAGAGTGCCCGCTCCTTCGCAACGAGTTTTAACCCCGCTATTACACTCAGGGGTTTCATAGATTACCTCAGTGTTTCCTAACTCATTGAGACTAAAACCCCAGTTTGGAGTTAAGATAAAAAAAACCGCTAATAAAGATGATAATATAAGATTTAATAAATTTTTTCTAAAGTGTTTCATTATATAGTTGTTTTTAGTTTTTAAGGTTTTCCTTTATAAAAGAGTAAGCTAAATCTATTTCATAGTCGCTTACTGACATATAGTCCGTATGACTCTCTTTTTCAAAATAAATAATAAGTGGCTTTGAAAGCCCAATCTCGAATAGATGAGCCTCACCACCCAAGTCAATGAAAGTGCTGTATTTCTGCTTTATATTTTCTATTAGAGAATCCCAAATATTGAATCGTGTATTGTTAATGAAGATTACGTTTAAATCTAATTCATTAGACATTTCATTTAAAAGGGCAAGGTTTTTTTCAATACATGGGTCGCAACTTTGAAGATCCAATAAATAGTATATTTCCCCTTCATTTAAACTTTGATTATGAACCTCTTTCATATAGCGTGTAAACTCCGATAGAAAGGGGTATTGATTGCTTTCGTTTTTATTTATACAACTTTGAGTGAGCACGAGGGTAGACGCTAACAACAGTACTATTATAAATGCATACTTATTCTTCATAATTTATCTTGATAATATCAAAAGAGACAATGTTTTCATCATTGTCATAGACTGGGAAAACAATTCCTTCTGAAGAAACTGCTGGATTAAGATAGCTGTAGTTTTGGTAATTAGAGATGGTTGATTCTCCTAAATAATTTAATTTATCATCTAATACGATTATTGAGAAAGGCTTGATCGCGGCACTATTTATGCGATTAGTGGTTGAGTTCCTTAATGGTTGTGAGTGAGAAACTATTCGATAATATAATTTTCTATAACTATCAAAAATCAAGTTGTGATAAATACCTTGACTAACAAGGATGTTTCTTCCTGCTTGGGAGTTGTATTCCCTAGGAATAAGTTCAAAATCATTTAGAAATTTAGATTTTGCCGACACAAATGTGCTGTTGGAGGAACTGAGGTCTAGGATTTGAAGACAATGAGCTCTTCTATATGATATAATTAATTCACCTGGGTTGTTTTTGAATTTAGTCCATGAAAATTTGTAGTCATTGTAGAAATAATTGTTAGGATCGGCAGTCATAAGTTCAGGAAACATACCGAGTAACTTTGTTACTTTAAGATTAACCGGATCAAATTCTAACATGAATGGTTTTTCATAGAACTCAACGTCTTTATCCCAATTTAGTGGCGGGAAAGATCTAACGTAGATTTTATTCTTATAAAAAAAGAAGCTTTCCGAATTATTGAGCGGGTCTACTCCAGAAAGGTCACTATTTGGAGAGATTAATTTTGAGAAATCCCATTTGTCAACCACCTTTTCCGCTTCATTCATAATGACCATTCTTCCCCCAGATCCAAAAAGTATGATTGAATCTTGATTAATAAACTTTGCCTCGGATAGAGGGAGTTGTCTTAGTTCTACAGGGGTATTGGTATAAATCGTTTTGATGTAAGTTTCGTTTGTGAGATTAAATTTTTCGATGCGGTTAAGACCAAAGTTTATACCATACAAAAATTCCCCATCTTCACTGCTGATAACTGATATTTTAGAGTACAATCCAATTAAAGAGTCGTTATCTATTTTAATGGATCTAATTATTGAGTTTGTCAACTCTTTATATTGCTGTTCTAGCTTACAGTCATAAGTGAGACTTTCATTTTCCGCAGTTTTTTGGCATGAAAAGACGATTAGAAGATAAGATATAAGAACGTAATTTATTTTTTTCATTAATATATGTTTTAGGTTAAGAAGAGAAATGTACATTTCTCTTCTTAAGGTGGCCAAGATGTTATTCAGGCGTAGGTACGCAGTCCCATCCAATAGTTAAGGAGCATAGATTGCCGTCTCCATGACAATAGATTTTTTGTCCACTCACACACTCGGGTGTTTCAGTAGTTACTTCATGCGCTCCCCTGCCAGGTTCAGCTAAGGCAATATTGGTCGACCCTATTGATAGGATAACCATACAAATACATAAGGATAATAATAATGATATTTTTCTCATAACTTAAATTTTATTGAGGTTTTACTGGTTCACAATCTGGGCCATCAATTGATACATCACATAGATTTCCAACACCAGAACAGATGAAGGAAACCCCACTTTCGCAAATGGCGTTTTCAGACCTAGCCAATGTGTTACCTCTTTCTATATCCGCTTTTGTTTCAAACGGTGTTAAACCCATTATAGCTAAAGCCGTAATCATTAATGTTAAAGATATTTTTTTCATGATTATCTTATTTGAATTTACCTACTCTCTTTCAGGGTTTTCGGCAATCCCCTTTGTTTACTCAAATGAGCGGCAACAACACAATAGGGATTGAGAGAATTGCAATTCAGATAATCGGTATTGTGGATGTCTTTTGTTCGTTAGCCATGTGGCAGGATGAACTTCCTTCTTTCTTTTTCCGGATTTGAAAGTGTTTGAAGCTAGGGAATGATTTTTTTAAAAGCAATTATAAAACAATAAAAAAACAATAAAAAAACAATAAAAATACAATTATGAAAGTACTTACTTATTATCAGTCAAGTTAGAATTAAGGTATGAATGGGATGAAAAGTTAGGTTAATTGGTGGCTATTAAAAAAAACATGACTACTTTGTTAGTTCATGCAGACACAAAGACCATTTAGGGTAGTAGTTATCTTTCTAGTGCTGGCCATTATTGGAGTGGCGTTTATCCCTAGGCTCAACGTTAACTTTACTCCCACGCAAAGCGCCCCGATACTTAAAATCAGCTATAGATTACCAGATGCTTCTCCAGATATAGTGGAGCGTTTAGCCACTTCTCCTTTAGAGAATGCATTATCACAAATTGAAGGGGTAAACAAGTTGAAAAGTACCTCAGCGTATAACAGAGGCGATATTACCATGGTGTTTGACAAGGACACTGATATGGATTTCAGGAAGTTTGAAGTCAATGCAATCATTAGAAATATCTATAAGAAACTTCCGGAAAACCTTACCTATCCCATTGTGCAGCAATCGGGAGGGGAGCAAAATGATGATGAGCAGATTTCGCCTATTTTAATGTATTCCATTAACGGGCCTTTTGCAGCCTTTAAGCTGCAAGAAGATGTAGACGAATACATCAGAAAACCGTTAAGCCAAATTCGCGATATTCACAGTGTTCAAATCAGAGGGGGAAATCCTCTACAGATAACTATAGAATTCGATGCTCCATCTCTACTGAGATATGGATTGAATAAATCAAGTATCAATCAAGCGCTCAGTAGCTCGACAAGCGCGGTTTATGCCGGACTGGCTAAAACGCCTTCAGGCCAGCAGTATTTCTTAAAGACAAGTTCGCAAATACCAGATATTAGCAGTTTAGAGCAAACTGAGGTGGCAAGGATTGATGGTAAGCCTATTTATCTGAACGATGTTGCTAAAGTTTTTGTGGAAGAACAAGCACCTAGCTATTACCAACGAATTAATGGTAAGAATGCCGTATACATGTCAATAATGGCTCGGCCTATGGTGAATAAGGTGGTTTTGGCCGATGAGATTAAGGCGGAAATAGAAGCGCTAAAATCGGGATTACCTGCCGGAATAGATGTTCGCTTAGAGCGGGATGACACAGAGTTTCTCCGTAAGGAAATGGATAAGATTTATATTCGAACAGGACTTTCCATCGGTATACTGGTCCTTTTTATTTTTCTTATCAATAGAAATGTTCGCTACCTATTCACGCTATTCCTAGGCATTATTGTCAACCTCTGTATTACTGCTATTATCCTTTATGCGCTGAATGTAGAGTTGCACATGTATAGCATAGCCGGTCTGACTATTTCCTTCGGACTGATTGTAGACAATGCCATAGTGATGCTCGATCACCTACATAAGAAGAAGAACTCCAGAATTTTCTTGGCTTTGTTGGCAGCATCACTCACTACTATTATGGCCCTTTTAATGGTGCTTCTGTTGCCAGAAGAAGATAGAAGGGATCTGACAGATTTCTCCATTGTAGTGTCTATTAACTTGGCAACATCGCTGTTGATTGCCCTGTTCTTCACCCCATCTCTTTACCAGCTTCTATTTAAAGAAGAATTGAAGAGGACTTCTAAAATGGTCAGCATAAAAGGTTTGCGCAGAAGGGTACGCTGGTTTAGTGCATATAGTCGCTCTATTAAATTCGTAGTAAAGTATAGAAAGGCGTTTATCTTCATAGTCATTTTTGGTTTTGGTTTACCTGTGTTTAAACTACCACCACAATGGGAAGGGCAAGAATGGTACAACAATTCAATTGGTAGTGATAAATATCAGGACGACATTAAACCGATAGTGGACAAGGCACTCGGAGGTGCACTAAGAAAGTTTGTTACCGAGGTGTATGAAGGCTACTATTATGGTACTCCTCAACGTACCCGTTTATTTGTTCGAGCTAGCTTGCCTTTTGGTACTACCCTAGACGATACAAATTATGTGATATCTAAAATTGAGAATTACTTGGTAGACGTAAAGGGGATAGATAAGTACGTAACACAAGTAAATGAAAGAACTGCCAGCATAGAGATAACTTTTGCGCCAGAGTATGAAAACTCTGCGGTGCCGTATCAATTAAAGGGCAGGTTACAGGCGCGTTCATTAGACCTTACAGGAGTGAGATGGTCCATTACAGGTATAGGTCAAGGTTTTAATGCTGGTGGAGAGAGTAATCAGAGGCCGAGCTATTCGGTGGTAATGAGGGGGTACAATTATGACGAACTGGAAACACAGGCGGAGATTTTTGCCCAAATGCTGGTAGATGGTAATAGGAGGGTTCAAGAGGTGAAAACAAACGAGAAGTTTGGCTACTCCTCAGAGAAAACCAGTGAATATGTTTTAAGTTTTGATGTAGATCGCTTAGCAAGAGCTGGTATTAGCCGAAGTAGCATAATGAATACGCTTGGAGATTTAACCAAGCCGAGAGGACGATCATTTGAGGCCAATTACCAAGATAAAAGGCTGCCAGTTGTCATTAAGGCCAATAGTGCTGATCAGTTTTCTAAGTGGGATCTAATGGAAGAAGCTTTACCCATAGACACCGCACGGTTTGTGAAAATTAAGGATTTTGCCACTCTTACCTTTGAAGAAACAGCCAACGAATTACTTAAAGAGGATAGGCAATACCTCAGGCGTTTAGCTTTCGATTATTTAGGCTCTGGAAAATTTGGTCGTCAATATTTAGAAGAGAGTATTGAGAAAATGGAGCAGTTGTTGCCAGTTGGTTACTCGGTAGAGACCTCTGGTAATTACTTCAGCTTTCGGCAACAACAACGCCAATATAGTCTCCTATTATTTCTTATGGTGGGCATTTTCTTTATCTGTGCCATTCTGTTCGAAAACCTGAAACAACCTTTTTATATCATTATAACCATTCCAATTTCCTTCATAGGCTTGTTTCTTATTTTCTCCTTGTTCGATTTTAGGTTCGACCCAGGAGGATTTGCCGCTTTTGTTATGCTAGGAGGGTTGGTAGTAAACGCTTCCATCTTCATTGTTAATGACTTGAATAATACAAGGCTCAAAAAATACAATCGTTCGGTGCTAAGGTCTGTTATGGGGAAGGCACAGCCAATTATTCTAACGATTCTTTCAACCTGCTTTGGTCTGATTCCTTTCTTGCTAGAAGGTGATTCAGAATATTTCTGGTTTGCTCTGGCTATTGGTACTATCGGTGGTTTGGTGTTCTCAACCGTGGCGGTATTCCTTTGTTTGCCAGTGTTCTTGAGTAGGAAGAAATAGTAATTATAATCTTAGGTGATTAACGAGTATTTTAGTTATACTTGGGTAAACACTTCAAAATGAATTTTAGGAAATTGCCGTTGCTGTTAGGGCTAATTTTAATAGTCTCTTGTGGTCACAAAAAAGAAACTCTAGAGAATAAGCCTAATCCAGATCAGTTCCAATCTATCGTTATCAACAGAAATCCACCCGAACTTAAGTTCGCTGACCTAATAGAAAAGGTAGAAGTTGTTAAGCTAGAAGAGACCGAAGAATCACTTCTCGGTGTAATTTTTAATCTGACAATACATAATGACCTCATAGTAATCCCGAACACTAAGAGTAACTCCCTCTATTTCTTTAACAGAAAGGGTGAGTTTATAAGACAGCTTAATAGGAACGGAGATGGCCCAGAAGAGTATAGTTCGCTTTGGAGTTATTGGTTAAAAGGCGATACAGTAAAAATCTATGACAATGATAGGTCTCGGGTTGTCAGTTATGATTTTGAAGGTAACTATCTATCAGAGTTAAAGCTGCCTAAAAATGCAATGCATGTTTTTGAAAATGAAAGCGGTTACTGGACCGATTATAGCCACAGGTTTACAGGGGATTCGACTAACTATGAATTGGTGCGGTACAATCATAACATGCAAGAACCAATAGAGTTTTTACCATTTAATCAGCCCTTTGGCTTTCCAATTGTAACCACTACTAACTCTATGATTCCTTATAAAGATGCCCTTATCTATAAACAGATATTGAATGATAGCACCTACCTGATTGAGGGGGCTGGTATTAGGCCGTTTATTCATTTTGATTTTGGTGCAGATTTTTTGTGGAGAGATGAAAAAGTGTTGAACAATCCTAGCATAGCAATGAACGAAATACGCGATGCCAATAAGGTATGGATGATTTGGCCGAAGATTGGTGAGCAGCTTATTTACCTTACTTATAATACTTCTTTTGAAGATTCTTTTCAGATGGTGATCGATAGAGCTACTGGCAAGCAATTTAGTTTAGATACTAGGAAAAATGCTGAAGAGAAATTGGGTTTAATGTTCGATCAATGGCTCGGTAACAATACTATGCTTATACCAATTAATTCACTAGACCTTTCCGAACTCTTAGAAGATCTTGATGAATCTCAATATTCTTTTAGAGAAGGAAGCTCACTAGATGTTATAGAGTCTTCTGAAAACCCTGCGCTTATGTGGGTTAAGTTCAAAAAGTCTTTAAAATAATCGGCTCTTATGATTAGACATACACAACACGTATTATCGAAATTATTAATTGCAACGGTAATTTTAGGTTTCTCTTCTTGTCATCCAGAGAACAGTAAGTCTGAAGCTGGTGATGACGTATTCCAATCTATCTGCATAGATATAAATACACCATCGGTAGACATTTCTGACTTAATTGATAAGGTAGAGGTGGTTAAACTAGAAGAAACTGAACAATCATTGATAGGAGCTGCCATGGAGGTATACTGGAATGGCAGTTACTTTACATTTACTTCGGAAAAACTGAAAACGCTGTATGTCTTCAATAGATTTGGTGATTTGGTAACCAAGTTTAATAGGTTTGGAAACGGTCCAGAAGAGTACGGCTCAATTAACAGCTATTGGCTGAGATTGGATACTCTCGTCTTTTTCGATAATTCAAGGAAAAGACTCTTCAAATATCTTTTAGATGGGCAGTATTTAAGCTCTATGGAGACGGTCTATGATGTTAATCACGTCCAAGAATTGAATGGAAAATATTGGCTAGACCTGAGTTTTAGAGCGCAGGCTGACAGTTTAGCTGGGCAAATTGCTATGCTTGACAAAAGTTTCGGAAACCCTCGATACTTTCTAGAGACACTGGGAGATATTGGTTTTCCTACAGGTACGCCAGTTAATAGTTTTACACCTTATAAGAATAGCTTACTATATCGTCAGCTATTGAGTGATTCTGTATACCAAATTAATGACGAGAGGGTTCGCCCATATTTGCATTTCGACTTGAAAGGTGAGTTTTTATGGATATTAGTTGAGGCAAAGGATGAGCAAACCTCTCCTGTAAACCAGATTTTAATCTCGGGAAAGGTTTGGCTCTTCGTTCCTAAGATTGGCGAGGAGTGGATTCATATTGATTACCGTATTGGTTTCGATCAAGCTTATGATGACTTACTGTATCATAGGCCTACAGGTCAAATTACGTCTATCGATACAAAAAAGGGTGATCAAAGCTCATATGATTTAGCTTTTAACTCGTGGCATAATGGTAGAATGTTGCTTACAGTGAATTCCTCAGATATTGGAGAGTTTCTGGCAGAATTGGACGAAAATCAGATCTCATTTATAGAAGGCAGTACTTTAGAAGATATTGAGTCTTCTGAAAACCCTGCACTTATGTGGGTTAAGTTCAAAACCGACTTTTAATTCAGTAGTGGACAACCTTTGACAAACTTACGCTTTCAGTTTCTCTGAAGTACCAGACTCTATGAAATGTTTGAAGACAAGGGTTTGTGAAAGGGTTCACCTCATTAAAGATTCTGAGCCGAATAAAATACTTATTCGGCTCAATAAATAGCTATATTTGAGCTGAATAGTTTTCCTAATCGGCTCATGATTTACAATTGGCAACAAGAAGGCTGGCCTGAATTCAAATATCAACTCAATGATGATATCGAAAATTCATTGATAAAAATTCGAGAATCCGCCAGTAAACTTGAAGGCTACTTTTCCGCTATGACTGAAGAAAGGAAGCAACAATCATTGTCTGTTATTATGACAGAAGAGGCTGTTTCTACCTCTGCTATTGAAGGCGAGTTTATGAGCCGCATTGATGTTATGTCTTCAATTATGCATCAATTAGACAGGACAGTGCCAGACTATTCAAAGGATATTCGAGCAAAGGGGGTTAGTCAGATGATGATGTCCGTTCGCGAAAACTATGATGTCCAGCTTTCTAAGTATATGCTATTTAATTGGCATGAAATGCTTATGCTGGGTAATAATAAGGTACATGCAGGAGTGTGGCGCTTTCAGAATGAGCCCATGCAAATTGTTTCAGGTAGCATAGGCAAGGAAAAGATTCACTTCGAAGCACCAGCATCGGTTCAGGTTGCTGACGAAATGGAGAGGTTCATTCATTGGTTCAATGAAAGTAAGCCTGTAAGACTTAAAGATCAACTCAATGCACCAGTAAGATCAGCCGTGGCACATTTATACTTCGAAAGCATACACCCATTTGAAGACGGTAATGGAAGAATTGGGAGAGCAATTTCAGAGAAGGCAATTGCAGAGGGCTTAGGTTACACACCATTCATAAGTTTATCAAAAATAATCGAGTCTAATAAGGCCAAATATTATGATGAACTTATGCGTGCACAACAAACTTTGGAAGTGAACGAGTGGGTCATGTATTTTGTCCAATTGGTAGTAGAGGCATTTGATTATTCTTTTGAAGTAATTAACTGGACCGTCAAGAAATGGCAATTCTTTGAAAAGTATGACAAAGAGCTTAATTCAAGGCAATTGAAGGTTATCTCCAAAATGTGCGAGACTCCGGTTTTTGAAGGAGGAATGAGTGCGAAGAAGTACATGTCTATTGCTAGAACTTCTAAGGCTACAGCGACAAGAGACCTACAACAGCTAACAGAAATGGGGGTGCTTATGCCAAAAGGTGGTGGTAGAAGTGTTCGGTATGAATTGAAGTTAGGGAAGTAAAGCGTTGAACACTCTGAAAAGTATTAAGAGTGTTTGAGGTACGTATTATGAAGCTACCTCTGTGTTACTCTCTTCTTCAACTTCTCGCTTCACGTTTTCGGTATCGGACAAATAAGCGATAATTCGCTTCCTGATTTCAGGGATAGAAAGGTTGCTATCAATACGTCCATTTCTAATGATAGATATTTGACCTGTCTCTTCAGAAACGGAAAGTATTAGCGTGTCAGTGGCTTCTGACATGCCCATTGCTGCTCTGTGTCTCATGCCATAATGTGCAGGTAGCTCACGTTCGCTAACTGGGAGAATGCATCGTGCCGCTAATATTTTACCTTGGTATATGATAATGGCACCATCGTGTAAAGGGCTGTATTTATTGAATATTGCTATGAGTAAACGCTTAGAGAGTGTAGCATCTAGTCTATCACCACTGTCAGCATAAAATTTCAGTTCTGAGTTTCTAGAAAAGACCATTAAGGCCCCAGTGTTGGTAGAAGAGAGGTTTTTAGATGCCTCAATAATAGGAGTCAGGTTGAAGTGTTCTTTAGCTTCTTTTCGCTTCCAAATCATTAGGCTCTGCAAAACACCATCTTTTCGGAAGGTGGTTTTGCCTAGTACAATTAAGAATTTTCTAATCTCTTGCGAGAAGATGATGATGGCGGCTAGCACACCGACTCCCATAAACTGGCCGAGAATACCGGTGAGTAACTCCATTTCTGCCGCCCGCACAATTAAGAAAGCCAGGTACAAAACCAAGAAGCCAATTAATACCCTTACAGCAACACTGCCTTTTAGTAGCTTGTACACCTGATAGAGCAGAACGCTTACCAGCGTAATGTCTAGCATATCAATCCATCTGATTTCTAAGAACCCTATGTTTATAGCGTAAATCAAGTGTTTAAGGCTTTAAAGAGTTTAATGGTTTCGTGGGCTTCTTTAACATCGTGAACGCGTAAAAGGCTAGCACCGTTTTGCAATGCAATCATATTTAGTGCTGTAGTACCGTTCAAAGCATCCTGAGGTTCTATATTCAGGGTTTTATAAATCATAGATTTTCTAGAAAGCCCCGCGAGTAAAGGATAGCCAAGTCTTTTAAGATAACTTAATTTTTGGAGCAATTCATAGTTCTGAGATATGCTTTTGGCAAAACCAAACCCAGGGTCAATAATGATGTCTGCAACTCCTCTCTGCATCAGTTCATTACACTTAGTGGCAAGCTCCTTTCCAATATCGATCAGTAAATCGTCATATTGATTCAATGATTTCATGGTTTGAGGGGTGCCTCTCATATGCATAAGTATGTAAGGAACGTTGAGTTGGGCCACTGTTTCAAACATGTTGCTATCTAAGTTGCCGCCAGAGACATCGTTGATAATGTTTGCTCCAGATTCAATAGCATGTTTTGCCACCGAAGAACGAAAGGTATCAACAGAAATCAGTATCTCTGGAAACTTGGATCTCACTAAGTTGATGGCATCTGTAACCCTCTTTGTTTCCTCTTCTTCAGAAATGTCATCAGCGCCTGGTCGGGTAGAGTAACCTCCTATATCTAAGATAAAAGCACCTGCTTCAACCATTTGCTGTGCCTTTTTGAGAATGGCAGTTTCTTGATTTACGCGGCTTTCGGCATAAAATGAATCAGGGGTGATATTAAGTATTCCCATCACCTGAGGTTCATCTAGACTCACCAGATTTCCACTGATATTCAATGTGGATTTAACCTCAAATAGCTTATCTTTCGCGCTCAAGAATTCTTTAGACATTTAAAAACGATCACCTTGGAGGAGCAAACGGTAGGCGAATATAAAGAAGTTATTAAGGCCTGTAAAGACATATTTTTGAAGAAGACTCAAGATTATGGAACAGCCTGGAGAATACTCAGACTTTCGTCCATCACAGATCAGATTTTTATCAAGGCCCAACGCATCAGGTCTATCCAAATGAAGGGTAAGCAAATGGTAGATGATGATATTACGGGAGAGTTCATTGGTATTATTAATTACTGTGTTATTGCACTAATTCAAATGGATTTAACAGAAAGTGATCCGCTAGAGCTAGATGTTGAGACCTTAGAACCGCTCTACGATAAGCATGTGAATGAAACGATGGCTTTGCTCATGAATAAAAACCATGATTATGGTGAAGCTTGGAGAGATATGAGAGTGAGTTCGATGACGGACATTGTACTCATGAAATTGCTTCGAGTGAAGCAAATTGAAGATAACCAGGGTAAGACTATCGTTTCAGAAGGTATAGATGCCAATTATATGGATATGATTAACTATGCCGTTTTTTGTATGATTTTAATGGGAGCCGCAAAAGCATGAAAGCATTAAATACAGTTGCCAGATTTATAGTAGGAGGTCTGTTTATTTTTTCCGGACTAATTAAAGTAAACGACCCAGTCGGAACTCAAATTAAGTTAGAAGAGTATTTTACCGTCTTTGCCGTAGATATAGCACCCTTCTTCGAGTCCTTAAAGCCTTTGGCCCTGTTCTTTTCCATTTTGCTATCAACATTAGAAGTTGTTTTGGGTATAGCCATACTCCTTAAGTATAGAGAGAAGTTGGTCACCACACTATTGTTGGCCATGATTATCTTCTTTACCTTCCTCACTTTTTATAGTGCCTACTTCAATAAAGTAACTGATTGTGGCTGTTTTGGAGATGCTATCAAACTAACCCCTTGGCAGTCTTTCTTTAAAGACATCATTTTGTTGGTGTTTATAGTCATCTTATTTATTGGTAGAAAGGCCAATGACATAAAAAGGCCATCCAACTTTAAGCATATCAGTGTGGCTGCAAGTACCGTTTTTTGCTTGGTAGTAGCTTTTTGGTCAATCAACCATTTGCCTTCTATAGATTTTAGAGCGTATAAGGAGGGGACTGTAATTCCCGAGGCTATGATGCCTCCAGCAGATAATCCTTCTGAAGTGCCAAAAATTACAAACTATGCATTTTGGGGCGATGAAGATGATTACACCATGGAGTCGCTTTCAGGTAAAAAGTTGCTTGTCATAGTTCACGATGTTGAAAACACCGAGCTAAGAGCCTATCCAATGTTGAATAGCCTCGTTCGTTCGGTTGAAAATCAGGTAGGAGTGGCAGCAATTACAGCTTCTTCAGGCCCTGAGTTTGAATCGCTCAGACACGATGTTCAATTGGCAGTTCCTTATTATTATTCAGATAAAACGCTCTTGAAAACCATGGTGAGGTCTAATCCGGGTTTAGTACTTCTTCAAGATGGGCAGGTGATGAAGAAGTGGCACTATAATGATATTCCTGATGCCACTGAACTACTCAATGAGTTTTATTAATGGGTGAGAAAGAAAACATCTTTCTTCTTGGTCTTCCAGGTTCTGGTAAGTCTACACTGGGCAAGCAGCTGGCTGAAGAGCTCTCGCTCGATTTTATAGATTTGGATCATTTGATTGTGAGGAAGATTGGTATGAGTATACCAGAGTATTTCTCATTTCAAGGGGAAGGCAATTTCAGGCTAGAGGAGAAGGAAGCATTACACGAAGTTTGTGCTACCAGAGATGGATTTGTTTTAGCGACAGGCGGAGGAACGCCTTGTTTTCATTTCAATATGGACACCATGAATGCTCATGGCCGAACGATCTATTTAGATGTTAATCCTGGCGATTTAGCATTGAGGATTTTAGATGAAGGAGTGGAAAACCGACCGATTTTCAAAAGTTATGATCAACTCGATTTGATCCAAGAAATTAGAGTCCTGAAAGAGCTAAGAGAAGAGTTTTATAACCAAGCCCAAATAAAAATTCGAGACAATCAGATCTCTACAGAAATGATTATCTCGAATTATTTAAGTCGTTAATCCTTTTTCTTCTAGAAGTTCAACCCTAAGGTTAAGCTAGCGTTTATGATTTTATTGTCTGTAAAGGAAGTAGGTCCGGTACCGTCAGCAAAGGTGTAGCTTGTGAATGAATCTTTATAAGCTGTCTGCGATAAGCTTAAGTCGAAGAAATATTTACCCACGTTAACACCTAACCCTCCTGATACAACAGAGCGAGATCTGTCTACATCATCAAAGCTCGACCTATATGGATCGCCTATACTGGCATAGCCAACCCTGAACCTAAATATGCTGTATCTATACTCCCCACCTAGTCTAACGCTGGTCGCAGATCTATAGATGTTGTCAATTGTTTCATTGTCATTTTCTGCACTAAAATCTATAGAAGAAACATGAGCACGAGAGTAATTTAAGTGTTCAACATCAGCAGTAATGAAGCCGTTTTTTCCAATAAAGAATGCAGCTCCAACATTGAATTTCATTGGGGTTCTAATGTTATAGTCTGAGAAATAAACGTCTGTTGAGCTTCTTAGGCTATTGAGGACAGTGTCTTCAAGAATTAGTCTATTGTCGTTGTCATCTCTGAAGTTAGACACATCATAATTGTTGTATTCAGATCTATAGATAACATCACCTTCTTCGCTCATGCTATACCAAGTAGGAGTAGTAATTGAAGCGCCAACACGCATAAAGTTGGTTGGTCTAACAATCACTCCTAAGTTCATGTTAACACCAGTTCCGGTAACGTCCAATCGCTCGTCTATCTGAAAGCTAGAAATTGCTGGATCGTCAAAAGCCTCAGTATATACTCGGTTATAAGAGTAGTCACTAGAAGTAAAGCCTAAGCCTGCGCCTAAATAGATTTTATCGTCAAAATTCCCTCCAAATGAGATATTGAACTGATCGGTACTTCCTTGCTTAGATATTCTTTCTTGTTGAGTAGGAAATCCTTCCACAAAAGAAACATAAATGTCTTCAGCTCCAGGCACGGGATTAATCAAATAATGATCATAACCAACTTGTTCTATTCCTCCCAATTCGTCAGGAAAAAAGCCATCAGCTCTATTCAGCATGGCATCAATAATTGAGCTATTCCCATTGTAAGCCGAATAATTAAGACTTTGGTTGAAAGTGTTTACTCTATTGTAAGAAAAGGCTAGTGTTCCGCCTCTCCAACTACCAGGTTCTAAGTCTCCTTTATTGAAGTTCAGGGCTAACCCGAAGTTTCCAATGTTGAAGCGAGTATCTTCATTTCTAATGTTTCGGCCTAGAAATTCAGTATCATAACTCTTGAAATTCAGGTTTGGGGAAATCACAAACTGAGACCTGTTATACAGTCCCAACCCTGCCGGGTTTAGAATGGCAGAACTTAAATCGCCCCCAAGTACAGAGCCTGCTCCGCCTAAAGCTTGAAACCTTGCGGTTCCGTAAGTTCCGGTTTGAGAAAACCTAAGTGCGTCTTGAAAGTACCCGAATGAGCCAGGTGCAATTTGTGCTTTTCCCAGTTGGTTAAGGCAAACCACTGCCAGACCAACTATTATTAGCTGATATATTTTTCTCATACTTAAAATGCTTTGAATCGTTTTTAATTACCTCCTCTACCAGATCTGCTACTTCCTGAGCTCGATGAACGCGAAGAGCCGCTGCTAGATGATCTACTACTCGAACTGCTGCTTCTGCTTACAGAACCAGAAGACCTGCTTGAACTTGAGCTGCTACTTCTGCTATATGAGCCTGATGACCTACTTGAGCTCGAGCTTCTACCATAACTGTAACTTCTACTACTAGAAGATCTGCTACTTCTACTAAATGTAGGAGAACTAGATCTGCTAGATGTTCCTCTACTGAATGATATACCGCTACTTCTTCTAGAACTCGATGTTCTGGTGTAAGAAGGTATGCTGGTTCTAGTTCTAGAGCTTGTATTGTAAGTGAGTCCGCTGCTTCTACTAGAGTTAGAAGACCTTCTCAAACTTCCAATGCTATACCCTGATGAACTTCGGCTTTTACCATCAGTACTAATCCTGTAGCTATCGGTTCTTACCCTGTTACTACTTCTACTTAGGGCCTGATCTACACTAGTAGTTGATCTAGAAGATCTGGTACTAGAGGTAGTCACTGGTCTTACGGAAGTATTAGATACTCTTCCTCTTGAAATGGTAGACCTACTTCGTGAAGAGTTGTTTAGTGCAGCTTGGCTAGACCTGGTGTTTCCCGTGCCATTAGCAGCATCTGATCTAACACTTGTTACAGAGGTAGAAGGTACTCTTGCACCTCTTGTATAATCTCTATTTCCTCGGCTATTATAATATTCATTATTGGCAATTATGATTGTGTTTCCACGTCTCCAATTCCAATTTCTATATCTCCATGAACTAAGGCCGTATGAACTGACAAACCAAGGGTCGTTAAAAAAGGGATCGTAAAAGAATGGGTCATAAAATGAGTATCCAAATCTTGCCGCGTACGGGCTACCAAATCTCCAGAAAGGATCTATCCATATACTTGAAGAGTATGGGCTTCCCCAGAAGACAGAAGAATTATAGATAGAGCCAAAGCCTAATCCAAAACCAACGTTAAAGTTCCAGTTTCTTGCTCTTGAATATGGAGTGTTAAAAGAACTGGCTTGAGTTAAGTAGTTCTCCATTGCCGAATTGAAACCTCTATAGTATTGGTCATACCAAGCATTTCTAAACTGAAAGTCATCCCTAACTATTTGATTGAATGTAATAGGATCCATGTCATCCCAGTCTAGGGGTAAGTCGTAATTTTTCAGGAGCTCATTTTCGTAATCCCAAACAAAGTCATCGTAATTGAGTTCAGAAGCTCTAGAAACTTTCGGGTCTATGGCTTCAAAGTACACTACTTCCTGAGGAGCGCCATTATTATACTTGTCTATTAGGTTTGCCTCAACTTTCTGATCAGAGCTTCTTTCTAGTGTCACCACGTTTTCACCAAGCTCTTGTGTTCCTTCAGGGTCTATTACAACCTTTTTAGGTTGGGCTCTATCTGCCGATGTAAAGTAAACATCGTCATACTCGCCTTGTTGCATGGGTAATGAGGCACAGCCGGCAAATACCGATAGTGCTAGTAAGGTTGATGCAATCTTAAAATAGCTGGAGTTCTTCATGGCTTTCCTTTCTTCTTTAAACTTAACGTCTAATTCTCTTATTTGGTCGGTTAAATACCCGAAAATTTTATCTTTGCACGGTATTTTCCGCTCAATAAAAGAGCAAGTATCATACCAACAATCAAGAGATGAGCAAAGGATTACCAAAACGAAGTGAAGATTACTCATTGTGGTATAATGAGTTAGTGAAAAAGGCCGATTTGGCCGAGAATTCAGCAGTAAGAGGTTGTATGGTGATCAAACCCTACGGTTTCAGCATTTGGGAAAAAATGCAGGCTGAAATTGACAGAATGTTTAAAGAAACTGGTCATACTAACGCTTACTTCCCTTTGTTCATTCCAAAATCCTATTTAAGTAAGGAAGCAGATCACGTTGAAGGATTTGCTAAAGAGTGCGCTGTAGTTACTCATTATAGGTTAAAGAATGATGAGAACGGCAACGGTGTAGTGGTAGATCCTGATGCTAAGCTAGAAGAAGAACTGATTGTGCGTCCTACCTCAGAAACTGTAATCTGGAGTACCTATAAAAATTGGGTTCAGTCTTACAGAGACCTGCCTATACTTGTAAACCAGTGGGCTAATGTGGTTCGTTGGGAAATGAGAACGCGCTTGTTCCTCAGAACAGCTGAGTTCTTGTGGCAGGAGGGTCATACGGCACACGCCACTAAGCAAGAGGCTATAGATGAGTCAATTCAAATGATGAATGTCTATGCGACATTCGCAGAAGAATTTATGGGGGTGCCTGTTGTAAAAGGAATCAAATCAGAGTCTGAAAGATTTGCTGGTGCGTTGGAGACTTATTGTATAGAAGCTCTAATGCAAGATGGTAAGGCATTACAAGCAGGAACTTCTCATTTTTTAGGTCAGAACTTCGCAAAAGCATTCGATGTAAAGTTTGCTACCAAAGAAGGTGGCCTAGAACACGTTTGGGGAACTTCTTGGGGGGTAAGCACTCGTTTGATGGGAGCGTTGATTATGGCTCACTCAGACGACCAAGGTTTGGTACTTCCTCCAAAATTGGCGCCTATTCAAGTAGTGATTGTTCCTATATATAAAGGAGAAGAACAACTGGCCCAAATCAGAGCCAAGGTCGATGAAATTACTGCTCAATTGAGGGCTAAAGGGATTTCTGTGAAGTTTGATGACAGAGATACTCATAAGCCAGGCTTTAAGTTCGCTGAGTGGGAGTTGAAGGGTGTGCCAGTTAGGTTTGCCATGGGTCCAAGAGATTTGGAGAATAACACGCTGGAAATAGCACGAAGAGATACTGGAGAAAAACAGTCCTTCGATCTTTCCGGAGATATAGCGGCCAAAGTGGAAGAACTCCTGAATGATATTCAGAATAACATTTATCAGAAGGCGGTAGACTTCCGAACCGAGCATACTACTGAAGTGGACTCTTACGAAGACTTTAAGAAAGTGCTCGATGGTAAGGGAGGCTTCGTTTCAGCTCACTGGGATGGAACAGCCGAAACCGAAGACAAGATCAAAGAAGAAACTAAAGCAACCATCAGGTGTATCCCTTTAGATAGAAAAGAAGAGGCTGGAGTTTGTATTTACTCTGGTAAACCTTCTCAAGGAAGAGTACTTTTTGCTAAGGCTTACTAAGCCATTTCATTTAAGTATGTATATTGGTGTGAATAAGTTTTGCACCTATGGGAGACTGGATTTCCATCGTTTTATTGATTCTCATTGGCCTAGTTCTAATTTACTTAGAACTGCTGTTTGTACCTGGAACTACTATTCTTGGACTGATAGGATTAGGGCTTTGTGTTGTGGGTATTTACCTTACCTATGATGCTCATGGGCCGTCTACTGGTAACTGGGTGCTAGTTGGAACAGCTTTAGTTTCGCTGATTGGCTTGGTTTTTAGCTTTAGGGCTAAATCATGGAATAGGTTCTCATTGAAAACAACCAATCAGGGGAAGTTTAATGAAGGATATTATTCAGACCTGACGGTCGAAATGAGAGGTTTGGCAACTTCAGATTTAAAGCCTATTGGCAAAGCAGAATTCAACAACAAAACTTATGAAGTACGCTCTAGAGGGGAACATATCTCTTCCGGTTCTAGTGTAAAGATTGCTCATGTAGACGGCAATAGAATAATTGTAGAAACAACAACCACCAATTAATGGAAAACTATACTGCTTTGATTGCCGTGATAGGCGGCATCGTCTTACTTTTTGTGTTCTTATACTTTGTGCCTGTTAACCTATGGATCACAGCGCAATTCTCGAATGTAAGAGTTGGCCTCTTGGAACTCGTATTTATGCGAATTAGAAAAGTGCCACCGAGAATAGTGGTAGATGCTATGATTACGGCCACCAAGGCTGGTTTGGAGCTGACCACTACCGATCTGGAAACCCACTATTTAGCCGGAGGTAATGTGCCCTCTGTCATCAAGGCCTTAATTTCTGCTGATAAAGCGAATATTAATTTAACATTCAAACAAGCAACGGCTATCGATTTGGCTGGTAGAGATGTTTTTGAGGCAGTGCAGATATCGGTTAACCCTAAAGTAATTACGACCCCTAAGGTTGCAGCAGTTGCAGCAGATGGTATTCAGCTAATGGCTATTGCAAGGGTGACTGTGCGTGCAAACATTCAACAATTGGTTGGTGGTGCTGGAGAAGATACCATTTTGGCTAGAGTAGGAGAGGGGATTGTAACCTCAATCGGTTCTGCAGGTACGCATAAGCAAGTACTAGAAAACCCTGATAAGATTTCTAAACTGGTTTTACAAAGAGGCTTAGATGCTGGTACTGCTTTTGAGATTCTGTCTATTGATATAGCAGATGTAGATGTAGGAACCAATATTGGCGCAACATTACAAACAGATCAGGCGCAAGCTGACTTGAAAGTAGCAGAAGCTAAGGCCGAAGAAAGAAGAGCTATGGCTGTTGCGAGTGAGCAAGAAATGAAAGCAAAGTCTCAAGAGGCTAGGGCAAAGGTAATTGAAGCAGAAGCGGAAATACCAATGGCAATTGCAGAGGCGTTCAGATCTGGAAACCTTGGTGTAATGGATTATTATAAGTTTGAGAACATTAAGGCCGATACAGATATGAGAGAATCTATCGCTAACCCTGCTCAGAAGTCTTCGAGTTCTGGCAAGCGCAGAAGTGACGGAGGAAGCTCCAAAAGCTAATCTCAATAGGAAATAAGATTAAGAGCCCTGACAGATTCTGTTGGGGCTTTTTCGTTTTATTAAGTATTTAGTTGCTCTACTATAAATATAGTACCATGTTTATAGTAGTAATCCATTGATGATGAAACGAACATATACTCTCTTTTCTCTCTTATTTATTCTCCTTTTTAGCTGCGGCAATGAAAGTGAAGATCAGCAAGATGTGTTTAGGGTTATCCCTGTTAACCCAAATGCGGATGATGAACTAAGCCTAAGTGATATTGCTGATGAAATAGAAGCTGTGAAACTGGAGGAAACCGATGAGAGCCTTATTGCCATGACAACCAAGGTTGAAAGGACTGAGGATTACATCTTTATTTTTGATTTCAGTCAACAGAAGATATTCCAGTTTGATGATTCTGGCAAATTTCTTCAGTTAATTGGTAAAATAGGTGGTGGTCCTGAAGAGGTGGAAAGACCAGTTGGGTTTTCGCTGGATAGAATGAATGGACACATTTATATTATCGGAATGCGAAAAATTGTGGTTTATGATTATAACGGTGATTTTGTTCGATATATCAGAGATTACTCTTTTCCCAACTATACCTATTTTATGAATGATACCCTTGAGGTTTTCCGAACAGAAACAAAGAACCTTGAAGGTGGTGGGTTTCTTAAATTTCCAACTCGATATAGAGTTGATCCATCTACCGGAGGTCGAATAGATAGTTTGGAACTCACTAAAGTAAGCTTGAAGAATCAGATGATGTTCATAATGACTGATGCTAATTATTACTCAGAGTCGACAGATAAAACCTATTTTTATCTTCCTGTTCTTTTTCCGGAGCCTTTTGTTAGAGATACCATATATGAGGCAAGGTCTTCAGTGTTTGAACCCTCTCTTAAGTTGGACTTCGGTGAGAGTGCTGTTTCTGAAACGGGGAATAAAGCTGTAAATATCAGAAGTTTCTTCAGATCGGATAGGTATTTAATAGTGAGGTACTCCTATGAGGGGAAAGCCAAACTACTGATTTACGATTTGGAAGAGTATATGAGCTATAATCTGGATGCTGGACTTGATGGAGGAGAGCATTCTGATGGTGAACCTGTTCTTATAACTCCTTTACCAGCTGAGTCTAATACCTATTGCTTTTCTGCAAAGATACTGGAAGGGGGCTCAACTGAAGAACCAAATCCAACGCTATATTTCGTGAAGCTCAAGAACTAATTTATTTCAACTGAAAGGTTCTTTTTTCTCCTTCTTTCGAGGCGAGAAACATATCTCCCGATTGTTTTACGGTTTTGTAAATAGTTGGGATTACATCATGTCCTGCTTCATTGATTACTCCATAGAAACCGTTTCGTTCCACCAAAAAATAGTTGTTCTCCAAAGCTTTAATACTGTCGAAAGAAGGATTTTTAATGATCTTTCCTCGGCTGTCTGCTAACCCTACCTGATCATTAGATTCAATTACAAAATAGCTGCCGAGTCTTTTTACCGAGTCGTAATTTAAAGCGATTACTTGTGTGCCAGAAGTGTTTATAAGTCCCCACTTAGAATCACTTTTCACAATAGATAAACCATTATCAAAAGGGCTGACTTGATCGAAGTTGGGTTGAATGATTAGCTCTTCATTTTTATTTACGAATCCCCATTTTCCTATGAGTTTTACCGAAAAAAGGCCTTCTGAGAATTGACCCACAGCTTCATATCGGTTTGCTATTGTTATCCTTCCATCAGAATTTAAGAAGCCCCATTGCCCTCCCTTTAATACGGGCATATAATCGGCTTTCATTGGTTCAATGTGCTCAATGTCGTTTTCTAGTTTGAGAACATACTTGTCTGAAGGCCGAAATAGAAAGCTCTGATTGTTTCTTCGGATGAAAAGCAATTGTGTGCTCAGGGCGGTAATAGAATCATAGCTGTGCTCCAATAGTTGCTCTCCGTACATAGAGAAGATAGATTTACTGCTGTCTTCGTGGCTCTTAATAATAGCTTCGGCTAACGGTTCAAATGGCGACTGGTCTCGGTAAAGAACTTTACCAAAAAGATCGGCAACTCCGTATTCCGTCCCTTGTCGAAAATACAAGTAGTTATTGTCAATGGAGAGGCTGTCGTAGTACGGAGTCATTATCCATAGGCCATTTGAGTTAACAACGCCATATCCATTGTTGTACAGGGCTATTGCTCGCTCATTTTTAAAAGCAGAAAGTTGATCGTATAAAAACGGACTTATCTCTTTTCCATCTTTTCCGATTAGGCCTATTTTGTCATTTCGTTTGGCTTGAAAAAAGGAGGCTGATTTCTTCTCGATATACTGATAATTAAACAGATTGAGCTTTTTCCCATCTAAATTGTGAATAGACCAAGAGTGGCCATCTGCTTGGCTGTTTTTTGTAAAGATCAAGTTAGTTTGAAGTTGAATTTCTTCAAATGAGTCTCTAAAAAGTGGTTTCCCTTGGCTATTGTAGGCTTTGTATCTACCAGAACGCGTAGTGGTGACAAACACTTTCTCATTTGATTCAACCAGCCTCTCTTCTGGTAGAAAACTGTAGTACTCGCCTTTATAGTTTATAGACCCTGTTTTTCGTCCGGCTGAAGTAGCAAAAGCTTCCTGGTCTAAAAAGTTAATATCATCAAAGTAGTAGGTAGCACTATAATTGCTTGTCTTAAAGAAGTCCCATTGTGTGTATGGAATGGCTTCTACTTGGTCTTCACCAAAGACTAGATTTTTGTAAAGAGGCGGTATAACCAGTTCTATTGTATTCCTCAATAAACCTTGATGGTTGTACTGTCCTATCTTGTAGTAGGTATTGCCATGGGGTTCAATGTATTCAAAAAGAAACTCAGTGAGCTGATTGCCATCAGTATCAAATACTGCTAATAAGCCGTCTTTGCTTACTATAAGATGGGTCTTGCTAAGTTCAGATATAGCATCATAGGCTATTGGAATAATTGATTTACCTTTTTCAGAAATAAAGCCTCGTAAGTACTTTGCACCTTTTTTTTCGGATACGATAAGTCCAGCAGAATGACTCTGCATTGAGCTAAAAACAAAGTTTATGATTGTTTTGCCATTGCTATCTATTAATCCGTAGTTGGTGAGAATTGAGCTGTTGTCTCTTTTTGAGGCAATAAAGTTGTCTTCTGAGCTAGGAACCAGGGTGTTGAAGTAATGCTCTGTTATTCGGTTGCCTTCTGTGTTTACTAATGCCCATCTTTCGTTTTGCAAAGCTCCAATTACTCCGTTTACTACAGAGAAGCTTTTATCTGACCAGCCTAGGCCTTCAAACTTGGGAGGTATGGCAATGGTATTTGTTGTAATATTTTTTAGACCAACTCTACCGCCTTCTGAAAAAGGTTCAAACTGATCTGCAAGAAGAGCTCCTTGCGTACTCAGAAGAAATAGAATAAGGAATAGTCTGAAGTGATACATTCGTGGCTTCATCGGAGGATTAGCCCGAAAGCTGTGAAATTTAGCTGACTATTGAAATGCTATTGATGTAAAACTCACTTATTGCTTTACCGGATCTTTCTCAAGATTAAACAGATCGTTCAATACGTCAATTAGAGTTTCGGCTTCCCCTCGTTGACATGCAGCTTTAAGCTGAAGCACAGGAAGCTTCATTATTTTATTAGTAATGCTCTTAGAGAATTTATTGGCAAACATTTCAACCTCTGGTGAAACATTTTTAAGGTGTTTCTTCAATTCTTCTTGACGAATTTCTTCCAAAGCATTTTTAAGCTTTTGAATAGTCGGAGAAACTTCCATTTCCCTAGACCAATCAGTAAACTCTGCCATAGATTCAGAAACTATCGCCTCCACTTGTGGGATAGCGTCTACTCTTTTCTGAACTGCTTGAGAAGTTTTATCTTGGATTTCGTCAATATTGTAAAGGTTGACCCCAGCTACAGACTCAATGGCAGGCGAAATAGATCTTGGAATGGAAAGGTCTATGAAATACTTCAATCCGCTACCTTCAGCGCTTGCTATGTCAGTAACATCTATAAAGTCTTTGACAGGAAGACTAGAAATTACAATGTCGAACTCAGATAGTTTTTCTTTAATGCCGACAAAAGGAAGAGTAGAAAGACCGCAAGATTCGGCTACCTCCATAAGCTTAGCTTCACTTCTATTGGTGAGCGTAACGCTAAACGGAGCATCTGTTAAATGCTTAGCAAGGTCTTCACCAATTTCGCCAATTCCCATCACAAGTACTTTTGTATCTACAAAAGCTTGAGCTAATGTTTTTACCAACTCAGCCGTTGCATAGGAAACGCTAGCTGCACCATCTCTAAAAGCTGTTTCTTGAACAACGCGCTTATTAGCGAAGAAAATTGTATGCAGTAGTCTGTGTAGAAAAGGGCCGGCCATATTGGCATCGGCAGAAGCTTGGTAAGCTCTTTTGATTTGGTTAATGATTTGTAAATCACCAACAACTTGAGCTTCTAAGCCCATTGAAACGCGGAAGAGGTATTCTGAGGCTTTTTCGGCACTAAGAATCTCATCAAAGTATTGAAGGTATTGAGTAGGGTTCTGTAGTCCTTTTTTCAGGCCTAGATAAACAAGTATTTCAGTGCTTAAGCTTTTTTCAGCTGAGTAATAAATTTCTGTTCTATTGCAGGTTGAAAGTACCATCAAATCATTGACCTCAGTTGTATGTGGGAATTCTAATAAGAATTCGGCTGCCAATGAATCACTTACAGAAAGAACCTCCCGAATTTCAACGGGTGCCTTTTTGTATGATAAGCTGAGTACTTTAAAACCTTCCTTCATTCTTTACGCGTCTTCACTATTCTAATACGCTGGGCAAAAATAACCCCTACTTTACCTGAAAAAAAGTGATGTATATCAGTGTTTGCTATTTAGAATCATTCTAGTTAAGTGTTGTTCGATTATTAATATGTATTTTCTAAGAAAATATTATACTAAATTATTTGCAATAGCATTAGCACACATGAATCAAATTAAGAAACTACTCTTTAAAGTGTTTAGTTTCAGTAAGACTGAGGCAAACGGTTCAGTTGTTCTGATCTTGCTCATTGTACTTTGTTTAGCTATGCCAGCTATATATAAGTCTATTTTTGGCTTAAGGTATGTCGGTTTTAAGGAAGATAAAGCATTGCTAGACAGTCTTATTTCTCAAATGAATGTAAAGCCTCGTAAGCCTGAGATGCTCAAACCGATACCTAAGATTTTCAATCCTAATACTGCTTCTGCTAGCGAGTTAGTTTCTCTTGGTGTCCCTCTTTTTCTTGCCAGAAGGGTAGAGAATTTCAGAAAAGCTGGTGGTACCTTTAGGGTAAAAGGCGACTTGGCTAAGATTTATGATTTTCCAGATTCACTTTATCAATCGCTACAGTCATATATAGATCTGCCCGAAAATCTAATTGAAGATGATGAAGTAGAGGAGCAGGGTAGCCCCGTTCCTGTTAAAAGGAATGCTTCTGCCAGGGTTGTTCAAAAGAAACAACGCTATAATGAAGTGCCTTTGATTATAGATATTAATACGGCTGATACTACGGAGTTTAAAAGACTATATGGTATAGGGTCTGGTTACTCTCGACAAATAGTTTCCTTTAGAGAGGCTCTAGGTGGGTTTCACTCAGTAGATCAGCTCAAGGATATGTATGGAATGAAAGACAGTTTGTTTTTACAGATTAAAAGCTTCCTGCATGTTTCCGATACAGTTACGCTTGAGTCTATTTCTATTAACATTGCTACGTTCAAACAACTTAATGCCCATCCATATATTAGCTATGAACTAACTAAGGAAATCTTGTCCGCAAAAAGCAAATACGGTAAATTCAAAAAGGCTGATGACTTAAAAAGGTTGAAGCTTATTGATTCAGTAACAATCCAGAAACTAGTACCGTATTTGAAATTCTAATGAAGAAATTACTTAATGCAGCGCAAACCAGGGAAGCAGATCAATATACTATTCACAACGAACCAATCACATCTCTTGAGTTGATGGAGAGGGCTTCTTTGGCTTTTGTAAGTGAGTTTGAAGAGAGGGTGAGCACAGAGTCTTTGGTGGCGGTGGTTTGTGGTACGGGAAATAATGGAGGAGATGGTCTGGCTATTGCAAGGCTTTTAAAGTCGAAGCATTACAGTGTAAAGGTTATTCTTGTTAAAGTTTCTTCAGAGCTTTCGGACGACTGCTTGGCTAACTTGAAGCAGTTTGGTAGCGATGTTAATGAGGTGAAGCCATCGGAATTCGTGTTGCCAAATTCTGACGTGGTAGTCGATGCACTCTTTGGTTCTGGTCTTAATCGCCCAATACTTGGAGACCTAGAGCATGTTGTCTCTACTATCAATAATGCAGAATCAAAAACTTTTTCTGTAGATGTGCCATCGGGACTCTTTTCGGACGAAGTGAATTTGACAGGAGCTATAGTTCAAGCAGATTTCACCATTACTTTTCAAAGGCCCAAGCTTAGTTTTTTTATTCCTGAATCTGGAAGTTTCGTTGGCGAATGGAAAGCTGTGAACATTGGTTTAGATGAAGATTTTATCGAGGCCCAAAATGGTAGTTACTTCCTTTTAGATCATTCTATTAGAAAGGCGCTTCCGCCTAGAGTAAAATTTCAGCACAAAGGACATTTCGGTCGTGTTCAAGTATTTGCGGGAAGTTATGGGAAAATGGGAGCGGCATTTCTTTGCTCCAAAACAGCTATGAAGAGTGGTGCCGGTTTGCTCACGGCTCATGTTCCTAAATGTGGAGTTCAGGTCTTACAAACCAGTTTACCAGAAGTGATGGTGAATGTAGATTCTGAGGAGCGATTGATTTCAGAAGGTTCTCTGCAGAAGAATACAGATGTGGTTTGTTTTGGGCCGGGGGTAGGTGTGGAACAAAAGACTGTTCAAGCTTTTCGCCAGCTGCTAGAGGCAGGGGTGAGCAGACTTGTTGTAGATGCTGATGGGCTCAATATGTTAAGTGAAAACTCAGAACTGCTAGATCTTTTGCCTGAGTTTACTGTGCTCACTCCTCATGTAGGAGAATTTCATCGTCTATTTGGTAAATGTTCTGATGGCCTTGAGAGAATTAAAGTGGCACAAAGTGTAGCCAAGAAGAAAAAGCTAGTTATTATTTTAAAGGGAGCACATTCAGCCATTATAGTCCCTTCTGGTGAGGTTTATTTTAATAATACAGGGAACCCTGGAATGGCTACAGCAGGCAGTGGAGATGTATTGGCGGGTATAGTTACAGGTTTGATGGCTCAAGGCTTAGGCTCAGAAGAGGCTGCGTGTTTAGGTGTTTTTCTACATGGTTTAGCTGGCGATTTGGCTAGAAAAAATGTTGGAGAAGTATCTTTGATGGCATCAGATTTGCTGCATTTCTTGCCAAAAGCAATAAGTAACGCTTAGATATCGAGATTTATTGAAAAAAAACTTAATTTTATTAAACCTAAAGCACATTAATCGGGTCTAACTAGAAAATGAAGGTCTTCAGCCTTAACATATCGCGCCTAAGAATTGCAGCACTTTTAGTGTTTATGTTTGCGGCATTTTCAGTTTCCGCTCAAACTCAGGCTTTAGCGAACAGAACTTCTACCGACCCTAACGAGAAATTGAAAGTTGAGATTTTCCCAAATCCAACTTCAGACTTCCTAAATATCGATTTAAGTAATCTCAATCTTAAAAAGCCTCAGCTAGAGATTAGAAGTATCATTGGTACTAAGATGGCTGTAAATGTAGAAGATAACGGCCCGAAGAAATACAAGGTCGATGTACAGTCTTTTCCGAGGGGCTATTACTTGGTACTGGTTCGAGATGATCGATCCAAATTTCAACAAACGGTAAGATTTAGTAAAAAATAAAAAGGGCTGAAAATCAGCCCTAAATTTTTGTCTTAGAATTCCGCATTGCCTGGAGTTCTTGGGAATGGAATAACATCCCTAATGTTTCCAAGTCCGGTTACAAAGATCATTAGCCTTTCAAAGCCAAGGCCAAAACCGCTGTGAGGAACGGTTCCGTAGCGTCTGGTGTCTAAATACCAGTCCATTTCTTCATGAGGAATGCCCATTTCTGTCATTCTACTCATAAGAATGTCAAGCCTTTCCTCTCTTTGAGATCCACCAACTATCTCACCAATTCCAGGAAATAGAATGTCCATTGCAGAGACAGTCTTTCCATCATCATCCATGCGCATGTAAAACGCCTTAATGTCTTTAGGGTAATTGGTCAGTATAACTGGTTTTTTAAAGTGCTTTTCAACCAAGTATCTCTCGTGCTCAGATTGTAAGTCGGTACCCCAGCCTTCAACAGGGTACTGAAACTTCTTTTTCTTATTTGGCTTAGAGTTTCTCAGAATGTCTATGGCATCAGTATAAGTAACTCTCTCGAAGTCATTTTCTGCAACAAACCTTAGTTTTTCAGTGAGCGTCATTTCGCTTTTCTCGTTTGCAGGCTTGTTCTTCTCTTCGTCAATAAGTCTACTCTCTAGAAATGCCAAATCGTCAGCGCAATTGTCTAGAGCATATTGCACTAGGTACTTCAAAAACTCTTCTGCCAAGTCCATGTTGTCTTCTAAATCATAGAATGCCATTTCAGGTTCTATCATCCAGAATTCTGCAAGGTGCCTGGTGGTGTTGGAGTTTTCAGCTCTGAAAGTAGGGCCAAAAGTATATATTTCTCCCACTGCTAAAGCGCCAAGCTCACCTTCTAATTGGCCTGAAACAGTAAGGTTAGTCTCTTTCTCGAAGAAATCTTCTGAATAATCCACCGAACCATCTTCTTTCAGTGGTGGGTTTTTGGCATCTAGGGTAGTTACTCGGAACATTTCACCAGCACCTTCTGCATCACTCCCTGTAATTATAGGAGTGTGCATGTAGTTAAAGCCCTTCTCATTAAAGAATTTGTGTACAGCAAAAGACATTGCGTGTCTCATTCTTAAAACAGCACTGAAAGTATTTGTTCTAGGTCTTAAGTGCGCTATTTCTCTTAAAAACTCAAATGAGTGTTTTTTAGGTTGAAGCGGGTACTTCTCTGGGTCTGCCACACCTAAGATTTCAATGGTTTCTGCATGTACTTCAACCGATTGCCCAGAGCCCTGTGACTCAACCAGCTTGCCGTTGACAGCAATACTGGCCCCTGTGGTAACCTTCTTTAATATGTCTTCTGAAATACTATTCGGGTCTGCTACTATTTGGATGTTATTAATGGTGGAGCCATCGTTGAGTGCAATGAAGTTTACGTGCTTATTGCCTCTTTTTGTTCTAACCCAGCCTTTTACGTGAACATCAATATTGGTTTGTTCACTTTTTAATAGTTCGGAAATCTTGGTTCTCCTAGTCTTCATAACCTCCTAAATAGTGTTTTAAAAGAAACGCAAAGCAATCATTTTTTGAGTGGATAAACAACCATTAAATGTCGTAAAAACGGTTGTGGTGGGTTGTTCATAGTTAGGCCGTGTGATATCGGAATGGCTAGGAGTAGGCGTTTTTGGCGTGATTTGAAAAATTTGCATGATTTTTGTTAAAAAGTGTTTCTCCTCCCTCGATTCTCTGATACTTTCCTTTAAATTTGAATTAAGGTCAGAATTAATTATCGAATGCAGAAACTCAGTCTTAATCAAAGTTTAAGTCAGAAGCTGTCTCCACAGCAAATTCAGTTCATAAAGCTGTTGCAAGTGCCAACAGCAGAGCTAGATGCAAGGGTGGAAGAAGAGCTTGAACTTAACCCTGCTTTGGAAGAGGGTAGAGAGGAACAAGAGGCGTCTCAGGAGAGTGATGAGTTTGAAGATTCTTATGAAGATAATTCAGACGAGCTCAATGTGGAAGACTATTTGGCAGAAGACGATTATGCCGGATACAAGATGCAGGGTGATGGTAATTATAACGATGATGAAGATCGTGAGATGCCTATTGCTATGCAGGCTTCGTTAAATGAGCAGCTAGAAGCTCAGCTTGGATTCTTGGGTTTGGATGATCGCCAAGAGAAAATTGGTAAGCAGCTTTTGGGTAGTATTGAGTCTGATGGATACATTAGACGGGAGCTAGATGCAATTGTTAACGACCTTGCGTTTTCTCAGAATATCGAAACTGATATAGATGAGCTCGAGGAGCTGTTAAGTGAAATACAAAAGTTCGACCCTCCAGGAATAGGGGCGAGAAATCTAAAAGAGTGTCTGCTTATTCAGCTTGAAAGAAAAAGAGAGGAAAATGAGCATGATGAAGAGATTCTAGAAGCGCTTAATTTGGCCTATAACATTGTAGACTTATGTTTCGATGAGTTTACAAAAAAGCACTACGATAAAATAGAAAAGAAGCTTAACCTTGAAGATGAAGAGGTTTTTAAGGAGGCTATATCGGCAATAACTCGCCTTAACCCAAAGCCAGGAGGTATTTCTGGTGGCTTGGTAAAGACACAATATTTGATACCCGATTTCATTCTTTCCAACAAAAATGGAGAGATGGATCTTACTTTGAACTCCCGAAATGCTCCTGAGTTGAGAGTGAGCTCTTCGTACAGTGAAATGTTTTCTGCTTACGACAAGAGTGATAAAAAAGACAAGAAGTTAAAGGAGACGGTTAGCTTTGTTAAGCAAAAGCTTGATGCAGCCAAATGGTTTATCGATGCTATTAAACAGCGTCAGAATACTCTTTTGAGAACCATGGAGGCTATTGTAAAATATCAGTATGAGTTTTTTGAAGAAGGTGATGAAGCGAAGTTGAGACCAATGATTTTGAAAGACATTGCTAACGAAATTCAAATGGATATTTCAACTGTTTCTCGTGTAGCCAACTCAAAGTCTGTTCAAACTGATTTCGGAATTTTTCCTCTAAAGTATTTCTTTAGTGAGGGTATTTCTACAGCAAGTGGCGAAGATGTGAGTAGCCGTGAGGTGAAAACTAGACTGCAAGAACTGATAGATAATGAGAATAAGAAGAAGCCTTTGTCTGATGATAAGCTAGAAAAAGCATTGAAAGCTCAGGGCTATAATATTGCCAGAAGAACTGTTGCCAAATACCGTGAGCAATTAAATATTCCGGTTGCCAGACTTAGAAAAGAACTCTGATTTGAATTTAGCTGCAAGGCTTATTACCTACATCTTTCAGCCGCTGTTAATGCCTACAGCGGTATTTTGGGTGGTGCTTTTTTTCATAGAAGGTAGTTCAAACCTTACAGATAAGGGTAAGTCTACTGTTGTGGGGCTAGTCTTTGTAACCACGTTTGTCATTCCTGCACTCACCGTTATCATGTTTAAGGTTACTAAAGTCATTAAGGACCTTCATATGAAAGATAGGAGGGAAAGGCTAATGCCTTTTATGTTTATCTCTATATTCTACCTGATTGTATCCTTTATGATAGAAGGGCAACAGTGGATGACTCCGCTGCTAAAAGTTACGTTCGTAGCAATCACTACTGTAGTGGTTGTAACCAATGGAATCACTTTCAGATGGAAGATTAGTGCCCACACTGCAGGTGTGTTTGGTAGTTTAGGTTTTATTTTAGCTCTGCAGAGGGCATTCCCTTCTACTAATTACCTGCTTTGGCCTTTGTTAGTGGCAATTGCTCTGTGTGGAGCTGTGTCATGGGCCAGATTATATTTGCATGCACATACACCCAAAGAAGTATTGGGCGGAGCTTTGTTAGGCTTTGTAGTGTGCTATGGTTCAATCCTTTTATTTGCTTAAACCTATGTACGAATTTCTGAAATACAATTTAGAAGCCGGAGTTGCTACTATTACATTGAATAGACCTGATGTCTATAACGCGTTAAATAATGAGATAACTTTCGAGCTGCAGGCAGCACTGAAGGAATGTAAGAAGAATGAGGAAGTGCGTGTTGTGGTACTTACTGGAGAGGGGAAGGCTTTTTGCAGTGGACAAGATCTAAAAGCAGCCTCTAAGGAACCAAACAGATCTTTCTCGGAATCGATTCATACGAGGTATAATCCAATCATTCAGGCAATTAGAAATCTACCAAAACCGGTTGTTTGTAGGCTGAATGGAGTAGCGGCTGGCGCTGGGTGTTCGTTCGCCTTGGCCTGCGACTTGGTAGTTGCGGCCGAAAGTGCTAAGCTGATAGAAGTGTTTGTGAATATAGGGTTGGTTCTTGATTCAGGGTCATCGTATTTTCTGCCGAGATTGGTTGGGTCGTCAAAGGCTTTTGAATTAGCTACTATGGGTAGTAGGGTTTCAGGTAAAGAAGCCGAGGCGTTGGGTTTAGTAAATAAGTGCGTTGCAGATGATCAATTAGATGATGCAGTTAAAGCCTACACTGATTATTACGCTAAGGCACCTACCAAAGCTATTGGCATGATGAAGAAAATGCTCAACAAATCTCAGGGAGCATCCTTAACAGAGATGTTAGAATATGAAGCGCACATGCAAGATATTGCTGGTGCGTCACACGATTATAAAGAAGGAGTGAATGCCTTCTTAGAGAAGCGTAAGCCTGAGTTCTTAGGGAAGTAATTCTAAGAGGTAATCTCTTAGAATCCTGTTAATGCAATTCCGAAAGTTAGGTTGTTGGTGTCTTCACCGCCTGCGGGAGGAGTTTCGAATTTATCAGAGAGCTCATAATAGCCGAATAAGCTAAACCCACCAAAGCCAACTCTTGCCTGAACACCATAGCGGAAACGGTTTAGGCCATAGTTGGCTCTATTTTTCACCATGTGATTGTCTCCAAGAGAATCTTCATACTTGAATTTGGTGAAAGAAGAATATAGAACTCCAACTTTACCACCTATAGCAGCTCTAAAGCCTCTTGAATACTGGTTTTTTCTACTGTAGAATCTGAATTCCAAAGGAATGTCTAAATAATTAGCTCCTAATTTAGACTTGCCGTATTCAAATACATCTGGTTGAGATAATTGTTCAGCTGTAACTTCAAGTGCTCCATTGTTTATTTCGCTGCTTAATGTGTAGTTATCCTCGAAAGAGAATTTCTCAAGTCCTAAGCCAATTCCAGGAGTGAAGGTGAATTTGCTATTACCCAATGGTAAATCGTAGAAATAAGTAATGTTGACAGTTTTCGACTGAAAATTGTTCAGTGCTATATTGTCAGGGGCACTGCTCCAAGTGTTTACGCCTAAATCAATGATCAGAGCTCCAGGAAGATCTGGTCTTTGAGCTTTAGCAATATTTCCCAACAACACGAGTGCAACTACGGCAAATGCAAATTTCTTCATATCAATTATCTCAATTTGAGAGCTGACAAAGTTAGTATTTTTTAAAAGTTATAATAGCTCTCTTTCACAAAGAAAAAGAATTACCTACCTTTGCAGCCTAATTTAACGGACTTTAACTAAGAACGTTGAAAAAAGGCCTCGTAGCATAACTGAATAGTGCACCTGATTACGGCTCAGGAGGTTGCAGGTTTGAATCCTGCCGAGGTCACTTTAAGTGTAAAGCCCACCAGAGACGGTGGGCTTTTTTATTTACTTAGCTCAAATCCTGTATCTGTGTTAATTCGAATAAAAAAGTGAATCACATTCATAAGTGTAGGTTTAAGGGGCGATTAGGGCACATCCTTTAATTTTTTCCTGTTTTTTCATAAACACTGCCTACGCAGCTAATGAACTATGGTTGAGGAGGAGGTTCAATTTTGGCTAATCCAACTTTTTCTTTCAATAAATGAGCTGAATAGGGCTTTCTATGGCTCCGTTTCGGAACTAATCAATAGGAATAACCATTTAATAGTATCACCTTTGTAGGAGAAAGTAATTGGAGCTGCTTTTCTAAACTCAATCCCGCTGATTTGATAAAAATCTCAATCCTGCCGAGTGTGGTAGGTTGTCAGTTGTATAAACAACAATCAAGTACTGCACTTTAGCGTTAGCAAACCATTGAGAGAACTGAAAAGTAGACAGTTCTGGTTACTTGGTAGCTTTTAGGCTATCGTTTATTGTTCACTTTAAATTCATTTATGGCAAGATCGCAAACTACATTTAACAAGAAAGAAAGAGAAAAAAAGAAGCTTCAGAAGAGAAAAGAGAAGTTGGCTAAAAGAGAAGAAAAAAAGGCCAGCACTACAGATGGTAGCTTAGATAGTATGATGGCATACGTAGACGAGTTCGGTAATATTTCTGATACTCCGCCAGATCCGAATGCTAAATCTAAGCCAATCAAAGCAAAAGATATTGAAATTGGTGTTCCTAAGCGTGAAGAGGAAGACTTAACAGCCGAAAGAAGAGGGCGTGTTAAATTCTTCAATAACTCTAAAGGTTATGGGTTCATTGCTCAAGACGGAAGTCACGAACAGTTCTTTGTTCATGCAGATAACTTGATGCAGCCAATTCAAGAAGGAAACAAAGTGAGCTTCGAAATTGCCCAGGGTCCGAAAGGCTTGATGGCGGTAAAAGTGAAGGTGGTTGGCTAAGCCTTTACTGGGGTAAAGGTTATATTTCTAGTTAGATTTAGTAACCGCTTACATAAATTGAAACCTTGTTAGCTATCCTTTACGTTATAATCGTTTAAGGTCAAAACAACAACAACATGATAGCTTACAAGGGGCAACACACCATTCACAAAATGGGTGGTCAGATCTATTGGGAATCTGACAGCGGAGCAATAGAGGGGATCGATAACGGATTCGCCCTCTTCAGCTCAAAAAATCTACTTGGTGAAAACCAAAAAACCCGTTTTTCCATTCGTTTCGGTCTCAACGGAACACAAGAATATCAAATTAAGGACAGAGTACTTCAAGTTAATCAGCAGCAATTTTTGGTAATGAATGCTGGTACTGAATACAATGTAAAAGCTCAGAACGGTGAAGATACCACCATGTTAGCTTTTTGTTTTAATGAAGACTTTGTTAGCGACTTTGTTAGTTCACATAGTAGCTCTGATGAAGATTTAATAGACAGAAATGGTATTTACGATCTGATTGAAACATCACCCGAATTCCCTTTACATACCTTGTTGGTAGATGAAGAGGTAAAGCCTGTGATAAGAGACATTATACATGCTAAACTTTACCTTTCGGCTGATGAGGTAGACAATTACTCAATCTTCAACAGAATTCTCGAAATGGTTTTTGCAGATTGTAGCGCTCAACTACATAACCTAGAGAACCAACAAATTGTAAAGCAATCGACCAAGGTGGAGCTCTATAAAAGATTGTCTATAGCTAGAGACTATATTCAGGCACATTATTGTGAAGAAATCAATTTGAATGAGCTTTCGAAAGTGGCTTGTCTTTCTCCTTATCATTTCCACAGAGCATTTAAGAGAACCTTTGGAATTACTCCGAAGAAATATGTGACAGCATTGCGCATTGAAAGAGCTAAGTGGCTTTTAAAGAATAGAGATTCTAATGTGCAAAGTGTATGTAATGAAATTGGTTTTAAAGACGTAAGCTCGTTTACGAGACTATTTTCTAGTTATACTAAAGCTACCCCATCAGCATACAGAAATCAGCTTTCTTCAGTCTATGCCATTTCGGCCTAATAGATTTTCATCCAAAGGTATTTCTCCTGACAGTTGAAATAAAATCTCCTGTCGGGATTGGAATGTTTCTTCCACTCACTTGTTTCTTCAGAACATTCTGATTCAATTAGTGTTCTCACAAGGTGAATCTAACACCCCTTAGTACTTCGTATGTACACAGCAGGTTGACGATCACTTTCATTGAATCAACCTAAAAAAGAAACATCATGTCTAAAACGTATTACAACCCAGAAGATTTAAAGAAGTTTGGCGATATCACTGAGTTCCAGAAAGAAATGGGAGACAAGTTCTTCGATTGGTATGGAGAAGTATTTAAGCCAGGAGCCCTCACTGCTAGAGAAAAATCGCTAATCGCCTTGGCGGTAGCTCATGCTATTCAGTGCCCTTACTGTATTGATGCTTATACTGACGATAGCATGAAAAAGGGAGCAGATGAAGAGCAAATGATGGAGGCTGTACATGTCTCTGCTGCTATTAGAGGTGGAGCCTCTTTAGTGCATGGTGTTCAAATGATGAACAAAGTCAAAGAAAAATTAATGTAGTCTATGTCTTTAGCTACTCTTAAAAGAGCAAAACACTGGCTTTCTACGCCAGAGGAACAAATAAAAATCCTCAGTAAAAACGAAGAGATTAACATTCCTTCCTTTGAATCTAAGATTCAAGACATGGGAATGAAGAACCTTAAGCCGGTAGGGATTGATATTTTTCAGGTCAATGTAGGTAAAATGTGTAACCAAGTGTGTAAGCACTGCCATGTGGATGCTGGCCCTGATAGAAAGGAAATCATGACTCGAGATACCATGCAGCAAATTTTGGATGCTATGGATGGTATGCCGGTAAAAACAGTAGACTTAACAGGCGGAGCTCCGGAAATGAATCCTGACTTTCGGTGGTTTGTTGAGGAGCTTTCTAAAAAAGGGGCGGAAATAATTGTTCGGTGTAACCTTACTATTATTCTGGCTAACCCGAAGTATCATGATCTGCCTGAGTTTTTCAAAAAGCATAACGTGAATGTGGTTTCTTCATTACCGTCATTTACCGCTAGAAGAACCGATGCTCAAAGAGGAGGTGGTGTTTTTAATAAGTCTATTGAGGCTTTAAAAATGCTCAATGCAGTGGGCTATGGAAAGGAAGGAACGGGTCTTCAGTTAGACTTGGTTTACAACCCTTCAGGGGCTTATTTACCAGACGACCAGTCAATTCTAGAATCAGAATTTAAAGGCAGGCTTAAAGATGGCTTCGATATAGATTTCAATAACCTTTATTCAATCACCAACTTACCAGTAAGTAGATTTTTGGATTACCTCTTGAATTCTGGTAATTACGAGGACTATATGAGTGAGTTAGCCAACGCCTTCAATCCAATTGCTGCTGAAGGTGTAATGTGTAGAAATATGGTTTCTATAGGCTGGGATGGTTACCTCTATGATTGCGATTTCAATCAAATGTTAGATTTAAAGCTTAATCATGGAGCTCCTAATCACATTAAGGATTTTGATTGGCAGAAGGTGTTAAATCGAGAAATTATTATCAATCAACATTGCTTTGGTTGCACGGCAGGTGCTGGTTCTAGCTGTGGCGGAGCAACCACTTAGATTATGGAAAGTTATTTAGAAACTACAAAGAACGTATATAAACAGGCTGCTGAAACTCCAGATGTGGGTCTGTGCTGCACTACAACTCCAGTTTGGGCTTTCCCTGAATTAGAGATTCCACAAATTATGTTAGACATGAACTACGGTTGTGGAAGTACCGTGCACCCAAGAGACTTGGTAAACTCGCCTAAAATTCTCTATGTAGGAGTTGGTGGAGGGATGGAGTTGTTGCAATTCTCTTACTTCAGCCGACAGCCTTCAGGGGTAATTGGTGTAGATGTAGTTGATGAGATGCTGGAAGCATCTAAAAGAAACTTTGAACAGGCTGCTGCTACTAATAAGTGGTTCGACCCGAGTTTTGTAGACTTGAGAAAAGGTGATGCGCTCAATTTGCCTATTGAAGATGAGTCGGTAGATGTGGCTGCCCAAAACTGTCTTTTCAATATTTTTCATGAAGAAGACTTAAAAAAGGCCCTAAGAGAAATGTACAGAGTGCTAAAGCCTAGAGGCCGCTTGGTGCTTTCCGATCCTATAGCAGAACAGGAAATGCCAGACTCGTTGAAGTTCGATGAAAAGCTTAGAGCTCTTTGCCTGAGTGGTTCTCTTCCATTAAGCCAATACATTAAAATGATTACCGATGTTGGTTTTGGTACGGTTGAAATTAGAGCAAAGAGACCATATAGAATATTAAAGCCGGGTCAGTATGATACGCCAACATCAATCTACATTGAATCTGTAGAGGTTTGTGCTATCAAAGACCCAATGCCAGAAGATGGGCCTTGTGTATTTACTGGGAGAACTGCCATTTATACAGGGGATGCCGAATATTTTGACGACCACAAAGGTCATGTCTTGCTGCCTAATCAGCCACTTGCCGTTTGCGATAAGACAGCTGGTAACTTAGAAGCACTACAGAGCGAAGATATTTGGGTTTCTCCAAGCACCTATTTCTACGATGGTGGTGGTTGTTGTTAACCAAAACCTTTAAGGTATTCAAAAGCTGACTCAACCGAGTTGGCTTTTTTGTTTTTAGCGTAGTGCCTTTTTTAAGGTCATTTTTATTTATTTTCAACCAACCTTAATCTAAGCAAATGGAAGAAATTGATAGAGATGATGACTCTAAAGAAGGTAAACTGAGGAGATGGGTAGCTAACCTGCAATTAGAAAGCTGGCAGCTTGAGCTACTGATCACTGGTTTTTCCATATTCCTATTAGCTAGTGGAATAGATGAATATGAGAACATCAGGGCTCGCATTAACTTCAATAAGCTAGTCGCCACACAAGATAATACGGTCATTTTCGCAGCAGCAGGCAAAGCTATCTTAGGGACTATTCCTTATGTAATTCAGTTCTTTTTAATCAGTTTGCTCTTGCACCTTTTGCTTAGAGGGTTTTGGATAGGAATTGTAGGCTTAAGCTCCGTTTCTAACACCATCGATTACGATAAATTAAACCTGAAAGGCCCTTTCAAGAAGTATATTCCTAAAAGAGTTAGGACCTTAGACGATTTGATATTTTACCTAGATCAGGTCTCAAGTGTAATATTCGCTTACACCTATCTTATCGTATTTTCTATCATATCTGTGGTTCTGGTAGGGTGTTTCTTGTTCATATTTATTGGTACAATAAACTTCATCACAGGCACTTTCGGAATGTCCAGTGTGGCATCGTTGGGTATAGTGCTGATAATGATACTATTTGTGCTTCTCTTTATAGGGGCGATTGTCTTCTTCCTAGATTCGATTTTGTTCTCAGCCTTCAAGAAGTCCAAGTGGTTTTCAGTTATCTTTTTCCCTATCTATCGGGTATTCAGTGTGCTTTCACTCTCATTCATTTATCGTAGTATTTACTACCACCTGATAACTAATTTTAAGAGGAAGCATATTGTATCGGTTACCTTGGTTTTAGTGGCCGTAGCTGTTGCGACTACTAGATTAAACTCTTGGGATAGGCATACCTTTTTCCCTGGAGATGGGGTTCATAACGCTAGAGTCATAGAAACCTCTTTTTATGATGATGAAAGGAAGAGCCGATTTGTTTACTCTGCCAGTATTCCGTCTAAGGTGGTTAAGGAGAGCTTTCTGCCACTGTTTGTTCGCTATTCTCCTAGCATGAATATGTCGTTGGCATTTTTCTGCCCAGATGCCCAAGGAATTAATGATAAGACTACCCTCAGGGAAAGCATAGAAGCCGGAGTACAATCACAGTTCGATTCTACAAAAACGGTTGTTGAGTTACTTCAGAAGGATAATGTGAGTGCCGAAAACTTGATTTCAATTATCGATTGTATAGAGTCGACTTTTGAGGTCAAGGTAGATGGAGAGCTGATTGATCTAGATTTTTCTTTTGCTTACCATCCGAATGAAAATGAGAAAGGCTTTTTACAGATGATTGATCTGGAAGCTTTTGCGAGAGGAAAGCACGTGATTACAGTTAATCACTTTGAGTATCAAGGAGCTCCATTTCTTGGCGAAGTAACCAGAGAAAGGTTCAAGATGACCCAACTGGCAGAAATAGTTTTCTGGAAAGAGTGATTTCCGGAATGTATTTCTCAATTCCTTGAGTCGGCTCGCCAGAATGATGCTTATCCCTGTCTTTTCAGAATCTGTCTGATTTTTACAGTAACAAAGCTGAAGATGGTGAAATATCCGATTGCCATTAATGTAAGTGTCGCTTCTATAGTCATGTCTTTCTTTTTCTCAAAGATCATGCACTTTTTGTTAGCTGTAATCGGGAAATCTCTGGTTGTTAGAGAATAGGTAATTCTCTTAGATGGGCTTATCTCCAGCGAATTCGATTTACCTTTTTTGCTTTAACAAAATGCTCGGGAATGTATTTTACAATACTATCTCTCAGACTTTCTAGCACAGCTTCTTTGGTAAAACCCTTATGTACAGCTAAGCTGATTTCTCGGGTTGGCTCTGGTTTTTCGAAACGCTTAATTCTGTAATCGTCTTTCTGATCTAAAACAGAAAGTTCGGGTACTAGGGTATAACCCATGTGGTTCTTCACCAAATTTCTCAGCGTTTCTATTGAACCGCTTTCGTAGCTAATGTTTTCAATTTTGGAGCTATTAGGCCTATTGCAAAGAGAAAGGACTTGGTCTCTAAGGCAGTGTCCCTGATTTAACAACCAAAGACCAGTTTCTGGAAGGTCTTCAGGGCTTATCCTTTTTCTAGCAAAGAGGGGGTGTTGCTCCGCTATGTACAATAAAAAGGGTTCGTTGTAGAGTGGTATCTCTCTAATGTTGCTCTCGTCTAGTGGAGTAGCTAAAATGCCAATGTCTAGCAAGTCGTGTTTAATATCATGTATAATCTGCTCAGACTCAATTTCTCTCACCTTAAGCGTAATGTTCGGATTATTGTCAGAGAAGTGCTTGAGGAACCGAGGCATTAAGTAGGGCGCTACAGTTGGGATTACACCAATTCTAAAAACTCCACTTAAGTTGTCTTTTTCCGTATTAACGTAATCTTTCAAACCGTTTACTTCCCTCAATATTTGACGAGACATATTAATGATTTGCCTACCAGTTTTTGTTGGTTCAATGGGGTGTTTAGACCGATCGAAAATCAATGTTCCCATCTCATTTTCAAGCTTCTTTATCTGGAGCGTAAGGGTGGGTTGAGTAACAAAACAACTATCAGCTGCCGTTACAAAATGTCTGTGGGTATCTAATGCTACAATGTATTCTAACTGCTGTAATGTCATATTGCTAAAATCTATATACTAAGGGAACATATAGACCCTAAAGATAGTTGCTTTATTATACTATTAGAAAATTAGAATTAACCGAAAACAAAAATCAAAATGGAAAATAAATCAGAAAGCGCAGTGGTATCAAGATTGAACCAACTGCTTATAGATTATCAAGTTCATTATCAAAACTTAAGATTGTTTCACTGGAATGTGAAAGGTCCTTTCTTCTTTGTACTACACGATAAGTTTGAGGAGTTGTACAGAGAAGCTGCTGAAAAAGTAGACGAGATTGCAGAAAGAGTTTTGGCATTAGATGGCACTCCAAAAGGTTCTTTAAAGAATATTCTATCTAATGCACATGTCGAATCTCATGCTGAGCAAATGGATGCAAATGCTATGGTTGAGGCAATCATTGAGGCTCACAAAATTTTAATCGGAGATTTAAATGAGGTGTTGAAAGCAGCGGATGAAGATGGTGACGAGGGTACAATAGATATCTTCACCAGCTACATTCAAGAGCTAGAGAAACACAACTGGATGTTTAAATCTTACTTAAAGTAGGTCAATGAATTTCCATACAAGAAAATGGGTGAAGCCTGAGGATTTAAATCCCAACGGAACCCTATTTGGAGGAAGTCTTCTCGCCTGGATAGACGAGGAGGCTGCCTTATACACAGTGGTACAGTTAGAGAATAAGCATATAGTCACCAAGTTTATTTCTGAGATCAATTTCATTAGTGCTCCTCGACAGGGAGATATCATTGAGATAGGTATTGAAGCGGTAGAGTTTGGGAGGACATCTCTAACATTACGCTGCGAGGTGAGAAATAAAATTACTCGAGAGAATATACTTTCCATCGATAAAATAACGATGGTGAATTTGGGAGAGGATGGAAAACCTGCTCCTCATGGTAAAACCAAAATAGAATTTGTAAGAGACAGGCTGCAATAGCAGCCTGTTTTTTTATCTATGACTATCGTAGTCTTGCAACATGCTGAGGTAGCTCATGTATCGCTCTTCAAATATTTCACCCTCTTCTAGCGCTTCAATTACCTTACAGCCTGGTTCATTAACGTGAAGGCAATTGTTAAAACGGCATTCTCCAATGTACTGCCTCATCTCTGGGAAGTAGTGACTAATCTCTGAGGCTTCCATATCAACTAAGCCAAGTTCTTTGATTCCTGGCGTATCTATAATTTTGGTCTCTGCATCTACTTCGAACATCTCAGCAAAAGTAGTGGTGTGCGTGCCTTTATTTGCGAAAGTTGATACCTCTCCAGTCTTTTGAGCTAGCCCAGGAATCAGCTTGTTCAAAAGAGTTGATTTTCCAACGCCTGAGTGCCCAGCAATTAGCGTGGTTTTCCCCTTTAAATGTTTTTTAATAGTTTCAAGGCCTTCTTCAGTTTGAGCAGAGATAAGGTCTGTTTCATAGCCTATGTGGTCATACATGGCACATAAATCTAAAGTCTTATCTAGCTCTTTTTCATTCAGTAAATCCTTCTTGTTGAAAATCACTAGCGCTGGTATTCTGAAAGATTCGGCACTTACCAAAAACCTATCTATGAAACCTTGAGAGGTGCGTGGAAAAGAGACTGTGGCTAGCAACAGTGCTTGGTCTACATTAGCAGCGAGAATATGAGAGAAACCATTCTTTCTGGTAGACTTGCGGATTATATAGTTTTCTCTGTTTTGAATCTCTGTAATTAGGCCAGAGTTTTCATGTTGTTCATCAGGAATAACCTCTACAAAGTCTCCAACAGCAATAGGGTTGTTGACTTTAATGCCTTCTTGTTTAAATTTTCCTCTAAGCCTGCTCTGATAGGTGATGCCATCTTCACCTTTCACATCATACCAGCTACCTGTAGATCTGTATACCTGTCCCTTCATTTTAATTCTTCTTTTAGGTATGATATTATTCGTTCAGTTGCTCCCTGATTTTCTGTTACATACTGAAGGCAAATATCGGAAGCTCCTTTCCTAAATCCTTCAATTAACAAGTTATTCAGTACATCTTGCGTCTGCTGAGCATCTTCTACAGAAAAGGCCCCACCAAGAGTGATCAGTTCTTCTGATTCAGGGAATTTTTCTAAGCCTTTATTGCCGAAAACTACTGGTAAACCAAATGCTACAGCCTCTAAAATGTTATGAAGGCCATCGCCAAAGGCTCCTCCAATATATGCAAAGTCGGCATATTGATAGGTGGAAGAGAGCATGCCGATAGTATTCAAAATCAATACACTGTCTGTGTTTGTAAGATTACCATCACTGTACAGTTTAAAAGGTACAGATAAATGGCTTGTGATTTTTTCTACATGGGCTCGGTCTATAAGGTGCGGTGCAATAATGATATTGATTTCACCACTTTTTGCATTAATGAAATCGGCTAGAACGGCCATGTCTTCTGGCCAGGCACTTCCAACTATCAGGGTGGTCTTATTACCGCAGAATTTCTCAAGGTCTGCGTAGCTTTCTGGGCTTGCAACAGTTTGGCTCACTCTGTCGAACCGGGTATCTCCAGATATGCTACAATTTTCAACCCCAATACTCTTTAATAAATATTCTGACTTGGTGTTTTGCACAAAAGTATGGTCAAAGTACTGAAGCATTTGCCGGTGGAAGCTGCCGTATTTTTTAAAGAAAATATGATTTGGAGTGAATATGGCAGATATGCTGAATAAAGGGATTGATCGCTGGTCTGCCTCTTTTAAAAAGTGGAACCAATACTCGTATTTAATAAAACAGGCTAGGTTTGGTTTTAGCTCATCGAGAAAACGTTTTGCATTCGCTTTAGTGTCAATAGGCAAGTAGCAAGTAAGGTCTGCAATAGGATGCTCTTTTCTGTGTTCGTAGCCAGAGGGAGAGAAAAAACTCACAACTATAGAATACGATGGAAACTCCTCCTTAAAGCGCTCCATTACTGGAAGCCCCTGTTCAAATTCACCTAAAGACGCGGCATGAAACCATGCTACTGGACCTTTTTCATTGGATCTATATTTTCGTATTTCGCCAAAGACATTCTTTCTACCCTTAATGAATTTTTTGGCCTTTGCATTGAATGGGGAAGAGGCTTTGGCCAGCAAAGCATAAAGTCGAACTCCAAGGTTGTAGAGAAATATCATTGAGGGCAAAAATAACAAACCACCGCATAGGTTACTCATTTCTTCTCAAATCACTAGCTGTTTTGCATTCAAGCTTTAATCATTATAACCCAGCCGTTATGAAATGATTTATCCATATTCAGTTTAGGAACTTTGCGAGCAATTCTCGATTATTACGTACCATTTTTGGTGAACCCTCTCAATTAAACATGACTACTGTTGGTAACTTTACTCGAGTTACTTAGGCTGTTGAGCTGCATAACCCACTGGGGTTCATGTGTTTATTTTATAGCATTCTATAACTCACTATAAACCTTAAAACTCACTTTATTATTTAACTATTCAATTATGCAAAAACGTCTTTTACCATTACTATCACTCTTATTAGTGATTTGGGGCTGTGGCGAGGCAGGTTTTCAATCCGACATTTCAAAGAATGTTGAAATTGACCCCATCAATGTTCAATTGTCTGTGCCTGCAATTTTCGTAGGTCAGGATATTGATGAAACTCCACCAATTGATGCTTCAACAGGTGTTATCGATATCTCTGATAATGAATTTTCAGAATACCTAGATGATGCTACAAAATTCACCATTAACAAGATTTCATACAGCATTGTGAACTTCCCTAGCGGTAGCAGAGCTGACTTGGACATGGATATTGATGTAGCTATTGCTGGAGGTCAAAACCAAGATTTGCTTGAAATACTTATTGCTGATGCTCAGAATAATGTTGAAGATGTGATTTTGTACGAGGCAGGAACTCCGGGTAATGTTAGTGCAATTGCCATTCAGGACTTAGAGCAAGCTCTATTTAATAGCCAGACTTTCGAATTGGATATCGAAATTATAGGTCGCGATGTAAACCTCTCTCAGTCAGATGTTGACTTCCAGATAGTTTTCAAATTCGATGTAACCACAAGACTTCAACTAGACTAATCTTCAACCAAGATGATAATGAAAAGAATTAACAGATTTTTTATAGCGGTCTTCATGTTGTTCAGTGCTTCATTTGGACTTAAAGCACAGGTAGACCTTGACGCCTTTTTAGAAGCAGGTGTTGCCGATGCAAATAAACTATTAGAAGGATATTTACAGCCAGCTTTTGAGGGTTTTGGCTATGGTTTGGCAAGTGGCTGGTATAATACAGCTAAGCCTCACAACTTACTAGGTTTCGACCTTTCAGTAACTGTGTCTGCTGCAAGAGTACCAACAGGTGCTGAGTTTTTTACTTTCAGAAACTCAGATTATACTAACGTTAGATATGACGGTGGCGCATCAGTAGATATCCCTACTATGTTTGGGCCAAATTTAGGTGCAGATGATCTGCCTCAACTTACTTTCTTAGACCCAGATACAGGAGAGGAAGTAGTGAGAATTTCTGCTCCGACTGGTTTGGGAATTGAAGAAGATTTTATGCCTTTTAATGCAGTTCCGGTGCCAATGGCACAAATTGGTATTGGTCTTCCTAAAGGTTTTGAATTGAAGGTTCGTTACGTACCTGAGCAAACTTTTGAAGACGATGGTAACGTAAAGCTTTTTGGCTTAGGTTTAATGCACGACATTAAGCAATGGTTGCCAGGTGAGAAGCTTCTTCCAATTGATTTATCAGTGTTTTTAGGGTTCACCAACCTTACTTCACAAGTGTATATTGATAAGGACTTGGACCAATATGGTGAGTTTGAGGCCAATTCTTATGTTTTCCAAGCAGTGGCTTCTAAGAAGTTCTTATTTGTAACTGCTTTTGCAGGATTAGGATACTCTAATTATGATATTGGTTTCAATATGTTGGGAGACTATACTACCGAAACTAGAACATTTACAGATCCGATCAGCCTGAAATATAAGAAGAATGGAGTAAGAGCTAATGTAGGTTTAAGATTGAAGTTATTGTTCTTAACACTTACAGGTGAATACGCTTTCCAAGAGTACAACACAATGTCTGTTGGTGTTGGTTTCTCTTTTAGATAAGGTGAAAGACAATTTAAAAAAAGAGGGGCGTTGAGCCCCTTTTTTTATTGTCCTTTAAAGTTTGGTTTTCGCTTTTCTATGAAGGCACTCATACCTTCTTTTTGGTCTTCAGAAGAGTAAAGGGTGTTGTAATTTTTTCTTTCAAAATAGAGTCCTTCTTCTAACGAAACCTCAAAAGACCTATTAATAGATTCTTTGGCCATTTGAACCGCAAGCGGAGGCATAGAAGCAATTTCTTGAGCAAGTTTGGTAGCCTCCTTCATATATACTTCTACCGGAACAATGCTGTTGATTAGGCCAAGGCTCAAAGCCTCTTCAGCATCTATGAATCTTCCAGTTAAAATCAACTCCATGGCTTTTACTTTGCCTATGGCTTTGGTGAGCCTTTGAGTGCCACCTGCACCAGGAATTACACCTATTTTTATCTCGGGCTGACCAAATTGAGCAGTCTCTGAAGCTACAATCATGTCGCAACCCATGGCTAATTCGCAGCCACCGCCTAATGCGAATCCAGAAACAGCAGCAATGATTGGCTTTTTAACGGATGATATTTTTCTCCACAAGCTGAACAGGTCCATCTTGTACATGTCTATGCTGTTTTTATCTGCCAGTTGTCGAATGTCTGCTCCAGCAGCAAAAGCTCTTTCGTTACCGGTTAAAATAATTGCCCTTACCTGCTCATTAGTATCTAAATCTTGAAGAGCCTCTGCAAGCTCGGTCAATAATTGAAGATTAAGGGCATTGAGTTCTTTCGGACGATTTAGCTCAATGAGTGCTACGTGTGGGGCGTGGTCTTGGCTTACTTTTATAAATTCCATAGGTTTGAAAATATTGTCTGCAAGTTAAAAGAGTAAGAGGAAATGACTCAAGTGAAAGTATTATTTGTCTGTTTAGGAAATATCTGCCGATCGCCTTTAGCCGAAGGGATTTTTCGTCATAAGGTGAAAGAAAGAGGGTTAGAAGAAGTTTTTAAGATAGACTCTTGCGGCACTGCCGACTTCCATATAGGTGAAAAGCCAGATAGCCGGTCTGTGGCTAACGCCAAAAAGAATGGTATTCTATATAGTCATAGAGGAAGACAACTAAAGAAATTCGACTTTAATGACTTTGACTACATTTTACCGATGGACGATTCTAACATCGATAATGTGGAGCAATTGAAGCCAGAAGGGGCTACAGCTGCGGTTATAAAGATGAGAGATTTTGATGAAGAGGGAGTGGGGCAAGATGTGCCAGACCCATATTACGGAGGAGAAAGTGGCTTTCAATTGGTTTTTGAAATACTGGAACGTTCAACTGAAAACTTACTCAATAAGTTAGTGGAGAAACATCATTTGGCTTAATGTTAGAGAACTTCTCAGATATGCTTTCCAGAATGCTTTTTCAGGTTCTGGGCGATGAACTAAAGGTTGAACCTGTTCAAATTCAGAGTGGAGGAGACATTAATATGGCAGTTTGTGCCGAAACCAACCATGGTGATTTCTTCATTAAGTGGAATGAAGGTCAGTATGACGATATGTTTGAGGAAGAAGCCCAAGGTCTCAAATTATTGCGTCAAGCTACACAGCTTAAAATACCTGAGGTCTTCGGTTATGGAAAGTTGGACGACAAGGCATTTTTAGTTTTAGAGTTCCTAGAGCCTAGTGCAAGCGATGATACCTATTGGTCTAGATTAGGAGAAGGGATAGCTCAGTTGCATCAGATTAAAGAAGATAAACATGGTTTAAATCATAACAATTATATCGGCAGGCTTAATCAGAATAATAGTTTTAACGGTGATTGGATTGAGTTCTTTCGAGAGAATAGGTTGAATACTCAATTAGGTTTAGCAATATATAACGAAGAGGTTGAGAAAGACTTTGTACGGGACTTCAAACGCTTTTTAAGCAAGCTGCCGCAGATTGTGCCCCCTTCAGAACCTTCACTATTACATGGCGATTTGTGGAGTGGAAATGTAATGAGTTCTACTCGTGGCTCAGCGGTCTATGACCCAGCAGTATACTTTGGAGCTAGAGAAATGGATATAGCCATGACCCAATTGTTTGGTGGCTTCGATCAGAGGTTTTATGAGGCTTATGACTCCAATTACCCACTGCCTGACGATTTTGATGCTTTAGTAGAAGTTTACAACCTATACCCTCTAATGGTACATGTCAACCTCTTTGGGGCAAATTCAGGATACTTAGGCTCCGTATGGAGGACTATTAAGAGGTACGTCTAGGCGATTAACCCTTGATCTTTGGTCTTGATTAGTTATTAATCTGACGAATTGTTTGGGTATGGGGTGACGAGATCATTATAGTTTAATTACTCAATTTTTTAGTTCGTAAATCCTACTTTGTAATTGAGGTGATCAATAGTTTTCTATGAACCATGAATGTGGATTGTCTCATACACCAAATTTGTAATTCGTTGATCTGTAAATAACTAAAAGTGGATAGTGATGTGGATAACTATCAAAAAGAGCCTATGAAGAGCCCAAATAATGTGTCTATGATGGTTGAAAAATAAAGCTGTTAATTCATTGGATTTTTACTTTTCAAGGGCTGTATCTTTGAGTTATGGATCTAAACATCCCAATAAGGATTATGCGAATCTCAGGGGGTATTAAGACTATGGAGTTAGATCCTGGCTGGGCAGTAGTAATTGCCGCAATTATTACAGCGATTCCAGCAATACGATGGCGGTGGAAAAGAAAAAGGCCCGAATAAATCGAGCCTACCTTCTTTGATGTTTTTGGCACTGAGAAACCCTCATTTCTCGGTTAGTAGGCAGCAGCTTCGGCTGCTGTTTCTTTTACTAATTTCTTTTTTTGAAAGCCATTACACACCGAACTGGATCAAAATTAACGATTTTCGAGTCTCTTTTTTGAAATTAGCTGATAATTTTTCTTTAATCATAACGGTGATTTTATCTAGTCAATCAATCATTTTACTAATTCACCTTATAGACCATCTGGAAGTTATTTCTGGAACGTTGTTCAATAATTACTTGCTTGCCTTCCATTAGCTCATTAATGGTCTCTTGATTATAGTTTTTTACCGTTATCATTTCTAGGCCCTCGTTGTAGTAAATACTGAATTCATCCATCAGGGCGGTTCTTAATTGCTCACGTCTTTTTGGGTCATCATCCATACAAATGGTGAAAGAGATAGCCGAGTTCTGCATAAGGTTGATGGTGAGGTTTAGCCTTTTTACATGCTCGAAAATGGTGTAAATGTGAGCCTCGTTGATAAATGAAAAGTCACTGATTTTAAACGAAATTACCGTCTGCTTGTCTTTATGGATAATAGCAGGGTTGAGGTTCGGAATCTGGCATTCTTCAATAACAGTTCCTTTCTCCTGCATATTTTGGAAAGACCTTACATACAGAGGTATTCCTTTTTGAGCTAAAGGTTTAATGGTTTTCGGGTGAATAACCGAGGCACCATAATAGGTCATTTCTGCAGCTTCTTTGTAAGGCAGTCTGTCATATAGCTTAGTGTTCTCAAACTTCTTTGGGTCTGCATTGAGTACACCTGGCACATCTTTCCAAATAGTAACCGAATCGGCACCTAATGAGGTAGCAAAGATCGCTGCACTGAAATCGCTTCCTTCTCGGCCAAGAGTGGTGGTGTTGTATTTAGCATTACTGCCAATAAAGCCTTGTGTAACCACCACTTTATCTTCCAGGTGAGGCATAGCCTGAGACTTGATCATGGCCTGAGAAGCACCCCAGTCTACCATTGCTTGTCTGTGCGTACTGTTAGTCTTTACCACCTTTCGAGCATCCACCCAAACGGCATCAATGCCTTGTTTATTCAAGTAGGCAGCAATAATTTTTGTAGAAATCACTTCGGCCAAAGAAACCGTTTGGTCATAAACAAAGTCATAGCCGAATGCCGAGCTATATCCATTAAGGCCATGGATCAATTGCTCGTAAATTTCTTCCATGTCTTCTCTTAAAGTTTGGCTACTCACTAAGCCAAGGTCTTTAATGATATTGTTGTGAAAATCCTTAACCTCTTCAATAGGAATTTCGACAGGTTCCTCTTCAATTACTTGGTTTAACAGAGCCTCAAAAGCATTTGTCATTTTGCCCATGGCAGAAACAACCACCAATAATTTCTCATTTTTATGTGCAGCAATAATATTGACCATATTCTGCACAGACTCTGCATCTCTAACAGATGCCCCTCCAAACTTAAAGACTTTCAAGTGACCTAATTGATTTTTACTATTTTCGCGCAAGTTATTAACGTTTGATTAGAATCAAATTATAACTCATCAATGGGAAAAGCGGAAAACTCAAGAATTGCCCTTCCGGTGGGCTCTAATCTTGACAGGTTCATTAACAAGAACCAAGAGGCATTTAAGTATGCAACCGGAGAATTATCACAACTCATTCGCGATTTAGCGTATGCAGGTAAGGTGGTAAACAGGGAGATTAACCGTGCTGGCCTTGCTGGCATTACAGGAGCTTATGGCTCAGAGAACGTTCAGGGAGAAGAACAACAGAACTTGGATGTAGCTGCCAACATTCGTTTCACTAGAGCTTTGAAAAAAGGTGGTGAAGTGGCAGCTATTATTTCGGAAGAAGATGAAGATATCATCGACCTAAATAACCCACGGTCTAAATACATCATTGCAATCGACCCACTAGATGGTTCGTCAAATATCGATGTAAACGTCTCTATCGGAACAATTTTTAGCATTTATAGACGGATTTCTCCGGCAGGTAGTCCTGTGCAGGAAGAAGATGTACTACAAGCAGGTAAACATCAGGTGGCAGCAGGTTATATTCTTTATGGCTCTTCTACCATGTTCGTTTATACCACTGGTAAAGGGGTAAATGGCTTTACTTATGAGCCAAGTCTTGGGGAGTATATTCTTTCTCATCAGAACATGAAGATGCCTAAAGACGGAAAAGTATACTCGGTCAATGAGGGGTCTTATCGCTCTTTTGACGATGATGTAAAGGCCTATATCGAGACTTGTAAAGACAGAGGTTACTCTGCCCGATACATTGGTTCTTTGGTGGCAGACTTCCATAGAAATTTACTGAAGGGGGGAATCTATATTTATCCTTCTACTGAGAAAGCGCCTAATGGAAAGCTAAGACTCATGTATGAGTGTAATGCCTTGGCCATGATTGCAGAACAGGCTGGAGGTTTAGCAACTGACGGTAAGCAACGAATTATGGATATTGAGCCAGAGAGTTTACACCAGCGTGTACCTTTCTTTGTAGGGAGCAAGCACATGGTGGAAGAGGCTTCGAAGTAGTTTGGATTTCTTATTCAATCTAATTCCTGATTTAAGAGCAGTTACCAGGTTCTTGATTTTCAAGCCCTTTTCAAGTAAGAGACTTGCTGATTACTATGATAAAGGACGATCGGAGAGACAAGACCTAAAGAATTGGTTTGCGGGATTAGTTTTGATAATTGCAGTTATTCTTTCGGTCAAGTGGATGGTCTAAGAGGAGGCTGTCTCAGAAGCTATAAGTCATTTTCGGCTTTATCTCCATCAATAGGGGATAAAGGCACTCTAAGCCGATGGAGATTCCTAGTCGACCTAGAAATGGCTAAAGAGGAGCTTTTGAGACGGCCTTTTTAGTTTGTGGCGTTTGCGGTATTGAAGAGTTTTATGATGTTGTTCAGACCTCAAGCATCTCTGTTTAAGTCATGGTTGGTTTGTTTAGCTACGTATAATTAGCTTAATGATGTTTTACTGAACTAGATTTATTGTTTACTGGTTACTTAATCGATGCGTCCATCACCTTTTGCCTTCCTTATTCTTGTAGTAATTCTCGCTTGGTTAGATTTCTATGCCTATCAAGCGACTAAAACTCTCATCAGTAAATTCAAGCCAAGGCTTAGAAGCATTATCAGGTATATCTATTTGGCTCAAGCCATAATAATGCTCGGCATGGTTGTATTCCTTTGGTTAGCCCAAACAGGAACAACCTCATTTATGTTTCTGCTTTCCATCATCTTCATGAGCTACGCGGCTAAACTTTTGGCGGTTCTTTTTGTCTTCTTCGATGATATAAGAAGAGTACTGAAATGGTTTTTTGAAGGAAGGAAAAGAAGGTATGAGAAGAGAGTGGCGAGTGGACAAAAGATGCCTCGATCTAAGTTTTTAGCTCGTTCAGCTGTTGTTGCTGCTACCTTGCCGGTAGTAACCATGAGCTTTGGAATTGTTAAAGGCGCTTATGATTACCGAATAAGAAAAAGACGTGTTTATTTGCCGAATCTTCCGAAGGGGTTTGAAGGTGTAAAAGTTGCACAGTTATCCGACATTCATAGCGGCAGTTTCTTTGATAAAACAGCAGTTCAGGGAGGAATAGATCTACTGCTGAATGAGAAACCCGATATGGTCTTCTTCACTGGAGACTTGGTAAATAATGAAACCAAAGAAGTGAAGGAGTACATGGACATATTTTCTAAGGTGAAGGCCGATTTGGGTGTTTATTCTACCCTAGGAAATCACGATTATGGCGACTATAGATCTTGGCCTTCGCAAGCTGCCAAGCGCAATAACTTGGAAGATATGATCAAGGTGCATGAGCGGATGGGCTGGAATCTGATGATGAACGAAAACCAGTCTATTAAGGTAGGTACTGAGCAAATATCGGTGATTGGTGTAGAAAACTGGGGGGCAGGTAGGTTTGCGAAGTACGGAGACCTCTCGAAAGCTGCTTTGAATGCCGAAGGAGACGTGAAACTTTTACTTTCTCACGATCCAAGTCATTGGGACGCTCAAGTACGAGATCAGCAGCCAGATATTGACCTAATGTTCGCTGGTCACACGCATGGAATGCAGCTTGGTGTGGAAATAGGAGACTGGCGATGGAGTCCGTCTAAGTATATCTACAAGCAATGGGCCGACCTCTACAAAGAAGGAGATCAGTACCTGTATGTTAATAGAGGGTATGGCTTCTTAGGCTTTCCTGGTAGAATTGGTATCTATCCTGAAATTACCGTGCTGGAGTTAACTTCCAAGCCAGTATAAGGCTTCTAAAATTAGTTCAGAACAAGTCTGTAGAAATTCTGTTTTGCCATTTCTAGGAATCCTCTATATTGAGTTCTAAAGATTTTAACTGTTTCTTATTTAGGGAGGTGTGATATGGCAAGTATTTCTAAGAAGCTCAAGTGGACAGCCGCTTTACTCATTGTTTTTCTCTTAATAATTGCGACCAATCTGGTAGATAGGCAGCACTTTAGAAGAGTGAAAGAGTCGGTTGTGGCTATGTATGAAGACCGTTTGGTGGTAAAAGATCTCATCTTTGAGTTGAAGCTACTGGTAGAACAGAAGAAATTGGCCCTATTGACAGAAAACGAGGCGTTTTTTGCCGATCAAAACGAACAAGTAAATGACACTATTGATGCTTTGGTAGAGCGCTTTTATGCTACTCAACTTACTGCTGAAGAAAGAGATTACTTAAACGCCTTTGTTGAGAAAACAGAAACTTTAAGACCTATCGAAGAGCGAGTATATACAGACCCACAAGCAGAAGAACAGTTAGCCAAAAGTCTACATGCTTTAGAGTCAGATTTGTATGTATTATCAAAGATTCAGTTAAGCGAAGGAAAGGTTCAACTAATGAAGGCCAGTAAGTCCGTCAATGCCATGGACTACCTAACTAACCTCGAATTAATTGCGCTAATTGTAATAGCGGTCTTTGTAATATTTATATGGGTATATAACCCTAAAAGCAGCTTATCTACTAGCAGTTGAGACTGTCTCTACCTGCATAAATTAGGTGTCGATTCTGCCGAACCTATGTTGTTTAACCCTGAGAGAGATTCGCGTAGAAGCTGATGATTTGAGGAAGGTTTCTCGGTTAATAACTCTGCACAAATTACATTCCCAGTCCTTCTAAGTTCTTTACCTTATGGTAGGTGAGAGCCGCTTTAATACATTGCTTCAATTCATGAAGGGCTGGCTCTTCATTGAGTTGGAAAACAATAGCCCTCGTTCCTTCATAATTGAATAAGTCGCCAAATTTTTCTCTAAAGGAAGGAACCAACTTACTCGTACATTGGAAATACATGGCATATTGGTCTGGGTTCTTCGGTTTCCAATCAATACGAAGTGTGCTGCCAATCTTGGTTACATAGCTAGGTTCTCCCCATTTTAAGGTTTCTTCTAACCACTCTATTTGCTCAACCTCTTTAGCTGTTTCAATAATAAGGCGTTGCAGCTCTTCAATCTTCGGTTTTACTTCAGTAGGGTATTTATCAAAAACAGTTTCTACTTCTGGTTTTGAGTTAATGACAAGTGACATGTTTACTGTTCTTACATCCGTTATTGAAAGGAGTAATTTACGAAATCTACTTGACCAGATTCGCTAATGGTTACCTCTTTACTTTCTACTATTTCATCATCAACTCTAATGGTCATTTTTATAGTATAAGGCTCAAAGGGAACACCCACTTGTACCTCGGAGAGGTCTCTATAATTTATTGTGGCAATGGTTAGGTAGGCAACTGTAGTATTCGGGTAACTTATGTCTAAAGGCAAATTGCCATTACTAGACGAACGCCAAGAAATATCAAGATTGTCTCCTTCAATATCCAAGTCAATTTCAGACCCTCTTTTATCAGAGGCCTCTATTGTAAAACGAATATCATGTGTTTGCGGATATGCTTCGAAAGGCGCAGGTTCATCTGAGCAGGATAGTACCAATAATAGGGCGAAGGTAGATAGGATGAGCTTTTTCATAGGTGAATTGTTGAGGGTGCGAAATTAGTAATATCTCCATCTTCTCCAATTCAACTGATTCATTTTGAGTGCATTCCGCTGGTTGAGGATGGATGTGTAACTCTCTGATTTTACTCTTTAAAAATTTCTTTTGGCTTTTCAGGAACTCAAAAAAAGTATTTGCGTTAGGAACTTGGAAACTATAAATGTTTTTGAGTTTCCTAATCATTTAGAATGTCAGATTTAGAGAAAGAGAAAGATTAAAAACAACAGCAACGAAGAATGAAAAAATTGATATTGATTTTTCTGATAGGAACCAGCCCGTTGATTGCCCAAGAAGGTAGGCGACTCAGTTTGGCTGATGCCATCAACTATGCCTTAGAGCACAAAGCCGAAGCTCAAAAGGCACGCTTAGATATACAAAAAGGCGAGCTTGAAATAGCAGAAACTAAAGCAGGGGCTCTGCCAAGTTTGGCTATTAGCGGAAACACAAGTTATAATCCGCTCTTGCAAGAAAATGTGTTGCCAGGCGAAATATTCGGCCAACCTGGTACCAACGTTAGAGTTGCTTTTGGCCAAAAGTGGACATCTACCTTCACTGCTCAAGTAAACCAAACCATATTCAATCAAGCGGTTTTTACTGGGCTAAAGGCAGCCAGATCTACCCGCGAGTTTTATCTCATCAATGCTGAGCTTACTGAAGAGCAGGTCATTGAAAAGGTTGCTACCGCTTACTATCAGGTATATCAGGCTCAACAGAGCTTAGAAAACTTAGAGAGTAACCTTACACTCACTGAACAAACGGTGGAAATCATTCAAGGACTTTATGAGTCTGGGTTAGCCAAGAAAATCGACTATGACAGAAGTCAAGTTGCACTAAACAACGCTAAGTCTAATAGACAGCAGGTTTTGAATGCTGTTCAGCAAACCGAAAACGCACTGAAATTCATGATAGGTATGTCTATTGATGAACCTATTTCATTGCCTGAAGAAAGCTTCGAGCCAACGACTCTATTTACCCAAAATGCCGATTTCTTATCTCAGCGAACTGAGGTGAAACTTATGAATAAGCAGCTCGAGCTTTTAGAGTGGCAAAAGAAGGCTACTGAAGCCGAATATTACCCTACTGCCTCCCTTTCAGCTAGCTACGGATGGTTAGGCCAAGGGAGTAAAATGCCTTGGTGGAATGGCGAAAGCAACGGTGTTTTCTGGTCAGACCTTTCATCTATTGGCCTGAATTTGCGGATTCCAATTTTTAGCGGTTTTGCTACCAAATCTAGAGTAGGCAAAGTAAAGATAGAAATTGCTAAAGCTGAGGCTGATATGAGAGATACTAAGCTGGGTCTACAGCTGTCTTATAACAATGCTAGAGCGCAATTACAAAACAGCTTAATAACTATAGAGAACCAAGAGAAAAATGTTCAGTTGGCCGAATCGGTGCTAACCGATACACAAAACAACTACAGTCTAGGCTTAGCAACTCTTAACGATATGCTCGATGCTGAAAGAGACCTTTCAGATGCTAAAGACAATCTCACAAACGCAAAACTCGATTACAAACTAGCAGAAATAGAACTTTTGAAGTCTGAGGGTTCCCTTAGAACTCTAACTGAAATCAAATAAAAAAATGAAAAAGACAATCATAACCATAATCACCTTGGTGGCGGTTGCCACCGCGTTTTACTTCATTCTTAAATCCAACAAAGAAAAGAATGAAGAAGAAGTAGCCATAGTTGCTCAAACCAATAGCGAAGTAGCCGTTAGAGTGTCCGCTGTTCAGAATGAAGAGATAAGCGAAGGATTTAGCGTAAACGGTTCTTTCATTCCTAAAACCACAGCAGAGATTTCTGCAGAAGTAGGGGGGCAATTGATAGCACTGAAAGTAAAAGAAGGAAGTGTAGTAAAAGCTGGGCAGGTCATTGCTCAAATAGCTCAAGACAAAATGGATATCAGCGTGAGTAATGCTAAAGCCAACTTAGATAATGCCATACTCACTTTAGAAAGATATGAAGCTGCGCACAAAACAGGCGGTATCACTACTGCTCAATTAGATCAGGCGAAGCTTCAGGTTGAAAATGCCAAGGCTCAATATGAGTCGGCTAAGTTGAACTCGGGAGATACCAGGGTGATCACAAAGGTTAGTGGAGTTGTAAACGACAAGAAGGTTGAAGTCGGTGCGGTTGTGAACCCTGGTGCTCCTATTGTTGAGGTGGTAGACATTTCTTCTCTCAAGCTTAGGGTAGAGGTAGATGAAGTGTTGGTTAGTAGATTGGCTGTTGGTCAGCAAGTTACTTTAGTGCCTAGGGCCACTAATGAAGAGGTTACTGGTACAATCAGCTTTATAGCCCCAGCTTCTAATGGTGCTTTAAAATTCCCGGTAGAAATTACAGTAGATAACAGTGAAAGTAAACTTAGGGCAGGCATGTATGCTACGGCCAAATTTGCTTCAGAAGAAACACAGGCAAGGCTTACAATACCAAGAGCAGCATTTGTAGGTAGTGTGAGTAACAATGAAGTTTTTGTGGTAAAGAACGGAGTAGCACAACTCACAAAAATTAAGTCTGGTGTAAACTATGGCGAAAAGGTAGAGGTGGTAGCTGGTCTCAAAGCTGGCGACCAAGTAGTAACCAGTGGTCAGATTAACCTGACAGATGAAGCTAAAGTAAGAATCATCAAATAAGAAAGCCGAAATGAAAATAGCAGAAGTATCGATAAAACGGCCGAGTTTGGTGATAGTGCTGCTGGCACTACTTACCATCGGAGGTTTGTTCAGTTATAGTCAGCTGAGTTATGAGCTGATCCCGAAATTCGAGGTAAAAGTGGTTACAGTAGCCACAATTTATCCTGGAGCTTCTCCAGCAGAGGTTGAAAATACCGTTTCCCGAAAAATTGAAGATGCAGTTTCTTCTTTAGAGAATATCAAGAAGATTGAAACTAAGTCTTATGAGAGTCTATCGACAGTAATTATTGAGTTTAATAATGATGCTGACGTAGACTATGCCCTCAACGATGCCCAGCGTAAAATCAACGCTATTCGTTCAGATTTGCCCGAAGACATTGAAGAGCCATCTCTTTCGCAATTCTCTTTGTCAGATTTGCCTGTGGTAAGTATTGGTGTAACAGCCGATTTGTCTGAAAGTGAACTATACGATCTGATCGATCAGAAAATTCAGCCAGATTTCTCCAGAATTCCTGGGGTGGCTCAGGTAAATATTGTTGGTGGTCAGGAGAGAGAAATCCGTGTAAACCTAGATCAGAATAAGTTAGAAGGTTATGGTTTAACTATTGCACAGGTTCAGCAGGTTATTTCAGCCTCAAACCTAGATTTTCCTACAGGTAACCTTAAGACTAGAGAAAACTCTACATTAATTCGTTTGTCAGGTAAAATTACTTCGGTAGACGAATTGAGAAGCTTAGTTATTTCCTCTAAAGGAGGCAAAAACATCCGTTTAACCGATGTGGCCGAAGTTCAGGATACTCAGAAAGAAACGGAGAAAATAGCTCGTATCAATAGGGAGAACACTATTCTATTGCAAATTCAGAAACAGACAGACGCCAATGCGGTAACTGTAAGTGAATTGGTGCAAGAAGAAATGGCTTCAATAGAGGCTCAATATGCCGAACAAGGCGTAAAGCTCACCTTGGCCAATGACACCTCAGTGTTTACACTAGAAGCAGCAGATTCGGTAATTCACGATTTATTCATAGCCATTGCTTTGGTGGCATTCGTAATGCTGTTCTTCCTACACAGCATCAGAAATGCCATTATCGTAACCGTAGCTATTCCTACTTCTCTCATTGCCACCTTCATAGGAATGATGATAGCAGGCTATAGCCTCAACCTCATGAGCTTATTGGCTCTATCGCTGGTGGTAGGTATTCTGGTAGATGATGCCATTGTGGTTATTGAAAATATTCACAGGCACATGGAAATGGGCAAAAACCGTGTCCGTGCGGCCTATGATGGAGCCAAAGAAATTGGCTTTACCGTAACGGCCATTACGCTTGTAATTGTAGTGGTGTTCTTGCCAATTGCCATGAGTACAGGTTTGGTAGCAAATATTATTGCGCAGTTCTGTGTAACGGTAATCATTGCCACCATGCTATCTCTTTTGGTTTCGTTTACCGTTGTGCCTTGGTTGTTCTCTAGATTCGGTAAGCTTGAGTTAATCAGCAGTAAATCAATTCTAGGTAGAGTAATTTATAAGTTCGAAGAAGGTTTGACTTGGTTTACCAATGAAATTACTGCCATTCTAAAGTGGTCATTGAGCCATAAAATACTCACGTTGCTAGTGGCAGTGGTGCTTTTTATTAGCTCCTTCGCTTTGGTAGGCCTAGGGTTTATCGGAACCGATTTCTTCCCAGGAACTGATAAAGGAGAGTTTTTGGTACAGTTAGAGATTAACAAAGATGCTTCTATAGAAGAAACAAACTTCTTAACTCAAAAGGCCGAAGCTTATATTGAGTCTTTACCTGAGGTTGAGAGAATAATTACCACGGTAGGGCAGGCTAGTGGAGGAATGGGCTCTGCTCAAGCCACCAGTTACAAGTCTGAAATCAATGTAACCTTGGTAGATAAATCTTTGAGGGAAGATAAAACCGAAATCTATGCGGCTAAGCTCAAGCGAAAGCTAGAGCAAGAACTGGTAGATGCTAAAGTGAAAACTATTCCGGTTGGTTTAATTGGTGCAGAAGAAGCTCCGCTTGAAATGAATATCACTGCCAGTACCTTCGAAGAAGCTTTGGCATACGCACAAACTGCCGAAGAGGTATTGAGAACCATTGATGGTGCTACCGAAATTGAGTTAAGTATAGAAGAGGGAAACCCTGAAATTTCAGTTACGGTAGACAGGGATAGAATGGCCATGCTGGGCTTAAATGTGGCCACTGTAGGTCAAGCCTTGAGAACAGCCTTTAGTGGAAACGATGATAACAAATACAGAACCGGTAACTACGAATACGATATCAACATCATTTTAGACGAAGCTTACAGAACGAGTATTGAAGATGTTCAAAACATCAATTTCATCAATGCCGAAGGGCAGAAAATAAAGCTTTCTCAATTTGCCGATATCAACTATGGTTCAGGACCATCTCTCTTAGAGCGTTACAATAGAGCTCCTTCAGTGTCGGTTAAAGCACAAACTGTTGGTAAACCAACAGGAACAGTAGCGGCAGAGTGGGAAGCTAAGCTGGCAGAAGTAGAAATGCCCAAAGGTGTAGACTGGGCATGGGGAGGAGACATGGAAAATCAAAGCGATGGATTCGGTACGCTTGGAATTGCCCTATTAGCCGCCATTATGTTGGTTTACATGATTATGGTGGTGCTTTATGATGATTTCGTGAAACCTTTCATCGTATTGTTCTCTATTCCGCTTTCGTTCATTGGTGCGCTTTGGGCTTTGGCGCTTACTAACCAAAGTTTGAACATCTTTACCATTCTCGGGTTGATCATGCTTATTGGTCTGGTTGCTAAAAACGCAATTCTCTTAGTAGACTTTGCCAACCAAAGAATGAGAGAAGGTGAGAAAATTAGAGAGGCACTTATACAGGCTAACCATGCCCGTTTAAGACCAATTTTAATGACAACCATTGCTATGGTTATTGGTATGTTGCCAATTGCTTTAGCTTCTGGTGCTGCCGCTGAAATGAATAATGGCTTGGCCATTGTAATTATTGGTGGGTTGCTTTCGTCACTATTCCTTACTTTGGTAATTGTTCCTGTAGTTTATATGATGGTTGTTCGATTAGAAGAGCGATTCACTAAACATAAGGACTCAAACTACGGTGAGCTAATGGTGGCAGATTATGAGCCACTAAACCATGAAGAATAACTTGAGTTTTATTTATAGATAAAGAATGAAGCTGGCTGCTTTGTGGTAGCCACTTCCTTCTTTCTTTTGAAAACACATATGGAAAAGGATCAAAAATTTATTGAAAAGGCCGCAAATATATTCATTGAGAATGGTGCTAAAACGGTTACTATGGACGATTTAGCCAGAGAGTTTGGTGTTTCAAAAAAGACCCTTTACCTCATATACAAAAACAAAGAAGAACTGCTCGAAGATGTGGTTCTTTACCTGATCAGTAAAACACTTCAGACACTGAAAGACCTTGATGAGCGAATAGATAATGCCATTATAAGGATGTTTTCTAGAGATGAGGAAATGGAACGACTTTCTCAAACCAACAACTCTATATTGTTGAGGCAACTCATTAAGTATTACCCCGACTTATTTGCTCGACACATGTTGGTGTTTTCGGAAAAATTCTCTCAAATAATGATTCATAATATTGAAAGAGGAAGAGCGCAAGGCTATTATAAAACCGATTTCGATGAGAAGATGTATGCTAAACTCTTCTTCCAGTTAATGATGTCTTACGAGAACTCCCCTTACATTCATACTAGCACCATGACCAAGCTGGAGTACCATCAAGAAGTCCTCAAATTCTACATGAACGCTATTACCACAGAAAAAGGTAGAAATTTCATGGCGGAGAATGAGTTGCTGTAGGTATTTAGAATTCTGGCTCATTTTATTGCCGCCTTTCTTCCTAATATCTAATCATACCAACCTCCAAACCTCCCAACCTCTTAACTTCCCAACTTCTAAACTTCCCAACCTCCAAACCTCTTAACTTCCTTCCTCCTTAAGTTCTCTTTTCATAGATTGTGACTTTAAAACTCAATCAATGAAGAAACTTTACACGCTATTGTTACTACTGCTGTGTCTGGGAGTTCAGGCGCAGGAAAATCCTAAATGGATTCGTTACCAGTCAATTTCTCCAAACGGGCAACAAATAGCCTTTACCTACAAAGGCGACTTATATGTTGTGCCAACTAATGGCGGAGAAGCTAAGCAAATTACATTTCATGAGGCGCATGATTACATGCCAGTATGGAGCAAAGATGGTCAGCAAATTGCCTTTGCTTCAGATCGTTATGGTAATTTCGATGTATACGTAATGGATGCACAAGGTGGCGCAGCCACGAGGTTAACCTACCACTCTGCAGATGAAAGCCCATTCACTTTCTCACACGATAATGGTTCAATCATTTTTGGAGCTCAGAGAATGGATACTAAAGAACATCGTCAGTATCCAACAGGTTCGCAACCAGAGCTTTATTCGGTGTCTGTTAATGGTGGAAGGGTAGATCAGATTTTCACTATACCAGCAGAATATCTTCAAGTGAGCAAGGATGGTAATACCATGGTTTACCACGATAAAAAAGGTGGTGAAAATGAGTGGAGAAAGCATCATGTTTCTGCCATCACTAGAGACTTATGGATTTATAATAAAGAGACGGATACCCATAAAATGCTCACTACCAGAGCTGGTGAGGATAGACAGCCTATTTTCTCTTCCGATGAGCAATCTGTTTATTACTTGAGCGAAGAAAGCGGCACTTTCAATGTGCATAAAATGAGCCTTTCAAACCCTTCGCAATCGCAGCAATTGACTTCGTTTGATCTTCACCCTGTTCGTTTTTTAAGCTTTGGTGGAGGTACTCTAGCTTTCGGATACGATGGAGAGTTGTATACAATGCGTGAAGGTGGCCAAGCTCAAAAGGTTAACGTTACCATCAGAACTCAGGAGAAAAGTAATGCCGACCAGTTCATAAGTATTAATGGTGGAGTGCGCGAAATGGCTATTTCGCCCAACGGTAAAGAAATTGCCTTTGTGGCAAGGGGAGAAGTGTTTGTAACTTCAGTAGATGGTTCACTAACCAAAAGAATAACTAATACGCCAGAAGCTGAGCAATTTGTGACTTTCAGCCCTGACGGAAAATCAGTGGTTTATGCTGCTGAGCGCGATGGCAAATGGAGCATTTTCAAGTCTACAAGACAGAGAGAAGCTCAAGAGCCATTCTTCTTTGCTTCAACTTTATTGAAAGAAGAGCCAATGTTCTCAGTAGATGTAGATGCATACTTGCCAAACTTTTCACCCGATGGTAAAAAACTAGCCTACATTAAAGGTAGAAGAAATTTAGTGGTAAGAGATGTAGCATCGGGTAACGAGGTGAGTCTTTTAACCGAAGATGACTTGTTCCACATGAGAGATGGCGATAAGTATTTTACATGGAGTCCAGATAGCAAGTGGCTTTTAGTAGACTGGAGCAAATTGCTCAACAACAGTGAGGTTTTACTAATGGCTGCCGATGGTTCCAAAAGAGTTAACCTGACAGAAAGCGGTTATTATGATTCATCTCCAAAATGGGTGAACGAAGGCAAACAAATGATCTGGTTCAGTAATCGCGATGGTCTCAAGAGTTTGGCAACGAGTGGAAGCAGTCAGAGCGATGTCTATTCAATGTTCTTCACTCAAGAAGCTTATGATAAGTTCAACATGAGCAAAGAAGATTATGAGTTGATGCAGGAGATTGAAAAAGAAACCAAGAAAGACGAGCCTAAAGAGGAAGAAGACGATAAGAAGAAAAAGAAAGACGAGCCGAAAAAAGAAGAAAGCAAAGACCTGAAATTCGATTGGGATGGAATGAAAGAGCGCAAAGAACGCCTAACTATCCACTCGTCTTCTCTTGGCGATGCAGTGCTTTCTAAAGATGGCGAGAAGCTCTATTACTTGGCCAGGTTTGAGGGCGGTCAGAACTTATGGTCTACTAACTTAAGAACGCGAGAAACTAAGCAAGCCATCCGTTTAAATACTGGCTATGGCTCAATGGTGTGGGATAAGGATATGAAAAACCTATATCTCTTAAGTGGAGGTAGAATATCTAAGATAGACCCAGAAAGTGGCAAACAAGAAGGCATTTCTATCCGTGGAGAAATGACATACGATGCGGTAGCAGAGCGAGCTTACATGTTCGATCACGTATGGATCAGAACTAAAAACATATTCTACGAGCCAACCTTCCACGGGGTAGATTGGGAGTTAATGAGAAAAGAATACGAGAAGTACTTACCATCGATTGGTAATGGTTATGAGTTCTCAGAAATGCTTTCAGAAATGTTAGGTGAATTGAATGTATCTCACTCCGGTTCGCGTTATAGTACCAGTATTTCTAATGCCGATGCTACAGCTTCTTTGGGCGTATTCTTCGATTATAATCATAAAGGAAACGGATTGTTAATTACTGAAGTAATTGAAGGCGGACCGTTAGATAAGGCCAAGTTCAATGTTGAGGCAGGGATGATCATTCAGAAAATTGATGGAGAAACTATTTCTCCCGACCGCGATTATGCTACCTACCTTAACCGAAAAGCCAATCAGTTTACATTATTAGAAATTACTGATGCTAAGGGAGGAAACAAACAAGAAATCACTGTAAAGCCAATTTCATTAGGAGCAGAGCGAGGCCTGCTTTATGATAGGTTTGTTAGAATTAATGAGGCAGAGGTAAAAGAAAAGTCTAATGGGACTTTAGGTTATGTTCATATTCCTGGAATGAGTGATGGCCCTTATCGCGATATCTTTGAAGATATGATGGGTAAGTATTACGAAGCTAAAGGAGTGATTGTAGATACCCGTTTTAATGGTGGTGGAGATTTAGTAGCAGATTTGGCTATGTTCTTTACTGGCGAGCCATTCCTTACTTACGCTACAGCAGCCAAAGTAGTAGGAGGGGAGCCAACTTCACGCTGGACCAAACCAACTTTGGCCATGTTCAATGAGTCGAACTATAGTGATGGTCATTGCTTTGCTCAAGGTTATACCGACTTAGAAATTGGAACTACCGTAGGGATGCCAACCCCAGGTACTTGTTCTTTTGCCGGCTGGGAAGGTCTGCAAGGCGGTGGTTCTTGGGGGGTTGTTCCTGTAAGCGCTAAAGACAAAGCTGGTCGCTGGATGGAAAACCTAGAAACCAAGCCAGATATTCAAATCAAAAATATGCCAGGCCTAATTAACAACGGTAGAGATGAGCAGTTAGAGAAGGCCATTGAAGCGTTGATGAATGAGGTGGGCAACTAGTTAGACCTACTGAATTAAATATTTGAACGAGGTTTCCGAGTACGGTTACCTCGTTTTTCATTAGATAATAAGCGAGTATTTCTTCATAATCTGCTGAGCTGTTTTGATTGACGTTTCAGTTCCTTGTTGCATCAAGTGTTGAACTATTTCCTTTTTTACCTCGGTAGGATAGGAGTCCATTGGGTCGGGTGCTTGTTCTCCTCGCTCAATGATTCGCTCTTTTAGGAATAATTCCTTTAGCCACTCGTTCACCTTCATGTCAATAACCAAATGTAGTCTGTCAATATCACCATGGTTATACACGCTATGAATCTGATTGAAGTCAGCAAACCAACATTCACCTTCTTTCATTTCTAGCTTTTCTCCTGCCACTATAAATTCAATATCAGGATTGGTCTGAATCGGGATGTGAAGTCTAACAAAACCGTCAAAAAAGTTAAGACCTTCATCAGAATGAGGCTTTATACCTGACCCTGGAGTAAGCTTAAGTACTCTTACTGAAGTTTTTTCACACGGAAAGAATTTAAGTAGTTTGTTGGTTTCAGGTAGTTTTTCGAAGAGATCTGTATCAATGAAATTATCGCTTTCGTTGTTCCCCGCAAATAGATCATAAAGTGCGGCCTCTGGTTTTCTCAAAGCAAAGCCGCTCCACTCACCGTCATAAAAGCCAGTGTTGAAGTGTTTCTGATACTCAATTGCCAATGCATTGTATTCCTCCAAAAGAGGTTTATGCTTAAAGCTAAAGCAAAATCGATGACTGGTTTTCATGAGCTGTTATTTGAAATGAGGTCCTGTTATCCATGCTACCAAAGACTTTCTGGATCCTGAGGTGATTGGTGTGACCCTATGTTGAATAAACGAAGGGAAGATTACCACGGTACCCAGACTTTTTGGAGCGTTTATTTCATTGGTGTTTATTTTGAACTGCAAATCTCCACCCTCATATGATGAAGGCTCAGACAATTGAACACTCAAACTAAGCTTTCGTGTAGAAGCTTGGCCATTACTGAAGTCTGTGTGCCAATCAAAGAAGTCATTCGAATCGTATTGGGCTATTTGCAGTGGCTCATATATGCCTGATAAATCAAAGGCATATCGTTGCTGATTAACTTGAATGGCTAATTGAGCAAGCTTATGAATAATAGGAGCATATTCAGCGTCATTGGGCTCTAAAAAGGTCACAGTGGATTTCCTTAAATCAGGCATGTCTAATCCCTCATCGGCCACTTGAGCAGCGGACTTTGTTCTTGTGTCATATGCTTTAAGGATTAGTGCTACTTCATCTTTCGTGAAATAGTTTTCTACCCAACAAGCGTCCATGAACTGACTTAGCTGCGGTGGATTAAAAGGGAGTTTACCGCTCATGACTAAACGAGTTGTGGGTCTTCAAACCAAATCTTTGTATCAGTATAATTTACTGTTACTTTCAGCTTTTGTCCCGAACTTCCAATTATAGGCTGATTAAAGAAGGATACTGCTTGCCCCCAGTGGTTGTCTTTTCGCCCAGGAGCACTGCTTAGCATAATGCTATCGTCCATAAAAAGCGTAAACCAGAAGGCGATGCCATGAATGGGTTTGTTATCCGTTACTTCTACGCTAATATCAAATCTGCGGCACTGATTAGGTGCCATGGCAGGCCAAAGCTTTTCGAAATCTACATCAAGAATTTTGAACTCATCGGAGCAGAATTCATGGGTTATTTCCGAAAGGTTCTGAGTGATATATTCTTCTGGCACTCTAAACTGGTCGAACCCTGAAAGATCGAACCCTGAGATTTTAGTAATAGGATTTACGGAGCTTGATTTTGGGGCGTGTAAAAGTTTACCTTTTACTTCAGCAGCTTTAGGTATTACTTTTGTTCCTTCCTCACATAGGCTTTCCAATGCATGACGGAATGATGGAACGGCATGTTCGCCCAACAGACCAGAGTCAAATATTTCAGCTACTATAATATTGGGTTTTGGGTTAAGATTCTCGGCTGTAAGCTGCGTTGACTTGGCTTGAAATAGTTGAATTTTTTCAGCGTACCCATTTTTGCCAATATTTTCCTTTGCAGCTTCAGCAATATACTTTGATTGTTCACAGGCATATACTTTTTGTGCTCCATGCTTGGCAGCCATCATGGCCAATAATCCAGAACCTGTTCCAATGTCTAGCGCTACTGATTCTGCTTTAATAGCTTTTTCAATGGCTTGCTCAAACGCATCATTTCGTTCGTGATCAGCCAACATTCTTAAATGCCATGGTGGTACAAAACGAGACATAACACGGCTAAGATTTTGCCTAGTGCCTAAATCATCAGGGTTTATGCTTAGTGCTTTTTTATATGACTTAATAGTGTTGTCGAAATCACCAATTTCTTGATACGTGTTTCCAAGGTGAACATGAATTCCCCAGTCGCCTGGTTGGATTTGAACGGCCTTTTTTAAATAAGTCAAGCCTTCCTCTGCTTGTCCATTTTGCCCCAAAAAACGTCCTAATTCTAGGTTGGCTTGAAAATGAAAAGGGGCTTTTTGGGCTGCTTGTGTTAAGTAGTTATGAGCGTCTTCTGCTTTGCCCTCTGTTTCTAGAATTGAAGCTAGGTTGATCATTGCTTCTACCAGATTGGGGTCTTTTTTTAAGAGTTGCTCTAAATTTGATTTGGCCCCGGCTGAATTGTTCGTCAAAAGCTCTAACTGTGCCATCATAAGGTAGCTGTTCTGACTCAGAGGTTCACTATCTAAAAAGGGCTTTAATATACCTTTAGCCTCATCATATTGACCAAAATGTGTTTTGATCTGCGCAATTTGAAGACCTATGTCGTCTCTTTCAGGAGCTACTTTACTTGCTTTTTCTAAATAGATAAGGGCATTTTGGAAGTCTTGAATTTGTGTGCATATAAAGCCAAGATTACTTAAGCTTTCAAGGTTTTCAGGATCTAAGCTAAGTGCTTTTTGCCAACTATCTATTGCTTGTTGGGCATTGCCCTTCATTAGGTAAAGCATGCCAAGGTTAGAAAGGGTTTCTACCGAATTTGGGTCATTACTTAATGCTTCGCTAAAAAATATTTCTGCATTGGCAAGGTCGCCTTTTTGTTGATAAGCTTTAGCTTTCTCAACAAGAGATTCTTTGTGTGTAGTGTCCATTTTTTTTTAACAGTCTTGTGGCAAATTATTTATTTTAGCTTTAAGCAGCAAGCCTTAATTATAGCATAATCAATATTTATAATTCTTAAGCAATTATTGGTGCTAAGTTTTTCAAATCGATTAACAATGCTTAAACTCACAACAGAAATCTCAACGCACACATACAATGCAATTAAATTCTGGAAACTATCTGCAGATAGATGAGCTATTAAATGCTCAAGAATTGTCTGCCATATTAAATCTCATTAATCAAGCTGGTTTTTCAGATGGTAAGTCAACGGCTTCAGATGCTGCCGCTGGTGTTAAACAAAACAAGCAGATAAGTGCAGAAAACAATTTTCAGGCACAGCAAATTGGGCAAATTGTATCTCAGGCCATTTCGCGTAATAGAAGAATTCAATCGGCCATATTTCCTAAAATAATACTGCCGCCCTTGGTGAGCTTTTATGAACCGGGAATGCACTATGGTACCCATGTAGATAGTCCATTGATGGGAACACAGTTTACAATTAGAACGGATGTGGGGATGACGCTTTTTCTTTCGCCTCCAGAGAGTTATGAAGGAGGCGAATTAGAAGTAATCACAGAAGCCGGTACAAAATTGTTTAAGCCCACAGCAGGTGCTGCAGTAATCTACCCGACAACTAGGTTGCATCAGGTATTGCCAGTTACCAGTGGTAAAAGAATGGCTGTTGTTACTTGGATGCAGTGTGCTATTCGCGATTCGGGTCAGCGTGAGATTATCGATCAGATTAATCAAGTACTTGATCAAATGGGTCAAGCGGAGCATAAGGAAACTAGGCTTGTGCTTCAGCAGGTTTACAGCAACTTAATTCGTATGTGGGCCGAGCTGTAGTAAAACCAGCAAATCACACCTAAAATGATTATGGAAGAAATTACAATTGGGATACTGATCCCTAACTCTGGTATTATGCCAATGGGCAAACAGTTTGATAGAGCGCTTAAAAAAGCACTTAAAGCAGAACTGGCCGAAACTGAATTTGAACCTGAAATATTAACCGAAACAGTTGGACAAGGAAGCCCAGTGTTGATTGAAAAAGCTCTGGATGATTTTTTTGGGTACCACGATGTTGACCTTGTTGCTGGATTAGTAACTCCAAAAGCCATTGAAGGCTTGGTAGATCGGTTCGAAAAGCGAAATATCCCTTTCATTATGAATAACCTTGGAGAGCACTTAATACCTACCAAAGGTTATGGCGATAACGTATTGGTTAACTCAACCCACCTATGGCAGCACTGCTTTGCTATGGGGCAATATGCAGCTCAAAACTTGGGTAAGAAAGGGCTTATTTTAGGGGCCATGTTCGACTCAGGATATGCTTTTTTAAACTGCTTTCAACTAGGTTTAATGTCGGTCGATCAAGATTTTGATCACGACCTTAAGCTCTTGCAGTTACCGCAGCCAGGTAAGTTGTCTGAAGTAAAAGAAGCTTTCGATAGTATAGATATAGAAGCTTATGATTTTGTGTTTCCGCTGTTTTGTGGAGAAGAAGCTACTCTTTTTATTGAAGAGTTTCATGCCAGAGGATTAAACAGTAAAACTAAAATTGTAGCACTTCCATTTTTGTTTGCACCAGAAAAGTATGACTTGGCAGGGCTTGAAATGATTTCAACTCAAAATGCACTAAGTAACGATGCATTATGGAAGAATACGTTTGTCTCAATGGGGGATAAGTGCGGCAAAGCAATTGGGAGAGTTTTAGTAGAAAATAATGGTAAACTAAACGTTGAGGAGTTAAAGAAGAACCTTGAATCGCTAGATTCTTCTGTAAGTTATGATTCAACTCAGGTCCCTAAATTGAATAGTGCAATTACAATTCTTAGTCATAAAGTTGTGAGTGGAAACAATGTTGAGACAAAGGAGTTGGCGCAGGTAGATGGGCCAATCAGCGAAAATGAACATATTGTACAGTCTAGAGATGCACTAGCTAGTGTATGGATGAACTCTTATTTGGCCGTTTAAGAATGAAGGTACTATTACTTACTAATTCAAATACACTTTCAATTCCAGCCATGAAAAAGTTAAAGGATGACGACCTTTTGGTTGGGGTAGGAGTGCTAAAAAAGCACGTAAACCTTTTAGCTTCTTCAATACATGCTGCGGGTGTAACCCATGCGGAAATATTACAACTGGAAAGAAATAGTTGGGTTGAAGAACTATCCTTGTTTATAAAGGAGCATCATGTTGAAACTGTTTGGGTACTTACATTTCCATGGATAATACCGGAATCTCTTCTTAGTGTACTACCAAATAAGTTTGTCAATTTCCATTTCGGGCTTTTGCCTAAGTATAAAGGAGCGGACCCTATTTTTTGGCAGCTTAAGAATAGTGAAGAAATTGGTGGAGTAACCATACACTTAGTGAATGATCAGGTAGATGAAGGGCCGGTGCTGTTGAAGGAAGAACTCCGAGTAATCCCTGGGGAAAACTACGGCTTGCATAGCAGACGCTTGGGGGAGATAGTTCCTTCTTTGGTTGAAAAGGTTTTGGACTTGCTAAAAAGCCAACCTAATGAGTTTCTGACTTTAAAAAGTGTAGACAAAGCTTTTGATCAAAAGCCAACTGAAGATGATTTGACCATTAAATGGGGGGAACAATCTGCAACTGAAATAGAATATCTTATAAATGCTACTAATCCGAAATATGGTGGTGCGTTTACAGTTGTAGCAGGAGTAGAAATGCGAATTCTAGAAGTTACTCCGGTTAGTCTAGAACAAGCAGCCCAAGCTGAACCAGGACAGATAGTACATGCAGATGTAGTTTATGGTGTGGTCGTGGCTTGCATAAATAATGAGTACTTAAGAATTACGGTGGTTAACACTGCAGAGGGGTATATGTCTGGTGTCAAGTTGTTTAACCTTGGCTTTTTGCCTGGGCAGCGGTTTACTTCTTAAATGAATACATAAATTTACGGAAGTTGAAATCGTTTGGATATTTTTCTTAACTTAAAACGATTTCGATAAATCACACTACTCACACACAATAAAATGAAACACACAAATCTAATTTTACACAACAAATCATTCACAACATCATGGAAGGATATTTAGCCGAAATAAGAGGTTTCGGAGGAAACTTTGCGCCTAGAAACTGGGCATTTTGCAATGGGCAATTGCTCTCTATTGCTCAAAATCAAGCGTTATTTTCACTATTGGGAACGACTTATGGCGGAGATGGGCGTACCACCTTTGCCTTACCCGATTTAAGAGGGCGTGCCCCAATTAGTGCTGGCACTGGGCCAGGACTATCACCTAGACCGCTTGGGCAAAGGTCTGGTCAGGAGTACGTGGTTTTGACGCAGACTCAGATACCTTCTCACAATCATGTGGCTCAAACGCAGGCCATAACAGCACAAGTAACTGTTATGGCTAAAGATGGAGATGCAACTTCTGAGACCCCAGCAGCAGGTTTGTCTCTTGCTAAGGGAAATACAGAAGTTAACTTTGCTCCTACTCCTACTAAAATGTATGGAGATGTAGGTAATAATGTAGTTCTAGGTTCTGGAATCAGTCAAATTCCTGCTGGTCAGGGTGTAACTGTTGGAAATACAGGAGGTAGTCAGTCTCATACAAACATGCAGCCTTACCTGACAATATATTGGATTATCTGTATGGCCGGATTATTCCCATCTAGAAATTGATTTCTCAATATAACTTTAAATATTATGGAAGGAACTATTGGAGAAATAAGAGGGTTTGCTGGTAATTTTGCTCCGAGAGCTTGGGCTTTTTGTGAGGGTCAATTAATCGCTATTGCTCAGAATACAGCCCTGTTTTCAATTTTGGGAACAACCTATGGCGGAGATGGTAGGACAACTTTTGGGTTACCCGATTTAAGGGGTAGAATACCCATAAGTGCCGGTACCGGACCAGGGTTAAGTACACACAAACTGGGATCAAGAAGTGGTATTGAGGATGTGACTTTGAATATCTTGAATTTGCCGAATCATTTTCATTTAGCGACTACAACTCATGAAATGCCGGTGTCTGTTTCTTTAACTGCAAAGGATGGAGAAGCAACTGAAGACACTCCTGATGATGGACTATTTCTTGCAAAGGGAAATACAGAAGTGAATTTTGCTGCCACCCCTTCTAATATGTATGGAAGTGCAGGAAACGATGTGACCTTAAGTACAGGTGTTGCTACGATTCCTGCTGGTCAGGGTGTAACAGTTGGTAATACAGGAGGTAGTCAGGCTCATAACAATATGCAACCTTATCTTACGATTCATTGGGTAATTTGTATGTTTGGAATCTACCCTTCGAGGAATTGATCTGATCTAGCTTGACATAGAACAAGAAAAGGCCATCTTTTACTGATGGCCTTTTTATAAAATATGTCTATGGTAGAAAGAAATGAAAGTTCAGTAGAGAACCTGCGTTTTACATCACGGGTACTGAAATTGCCAAAAGAAATATATTCTGAATAGCCTCTTAAACTAGGTTGATAATTGAGATTATTTAAAAGTTTTTCTTGTGCTATCCGAGAGTCCTGAGCTTTTTATAAATCACACTAATGTCATGGTTTTTTTACTTAAACTAAGCAGGTATAAATACTTGTTTTAGAGGGTGCTATTTTCTCGAACAAAAAACTACTATATATTTATTGCTAATTGAAATATAAAACTAAGCGTATCGTTGCGCTGCCTGTTCTTATGAATTACAGGTTTTAGTTTGTAAAAATAATGCTCATTCACCACCAAAACATATGATTGATTTTAATAGACTCAACAAGAGCTTCATGAAAACCATTGGGTCAGCCTTGATTCCAAAGGTCATGATGGCAAAATCATTTTCTTTAGCGGTAAATGGCTCAGGCCGTTGTTTGTCCAAATTGAGCAACCTTAGCATTGGCGCTATTGGTTTTGTGGATAGCTATTTAAAGATACTCTTTACAGGGCATAGAAGTGCCGCTAGGCTTATTGGTTTGCTTACTTTTGTCTTGGTTGTTCAAACGTTGCCATTTTTGCAAGTTAATGCTCAGACCATAGGCTCGACTATCACCTTTGAGGCAGGCTCTGCTCGGTTACTTACTGGGGCTTCTACAAATCCTAGTGCAACAAACATTGATGGCCATAGTCTAGGGGTTTCTGCTGTAACATCAGGTAATATTGTCAATATAACGGTGAATAATACGGTCTCAGGCATTTCAGGTGGTTCTGACCTTGCAGTAATTATGACAGCTACTGGAACTAACGTTACTTCCTTTTCATATAAGTCGGATAACGCTGCGAATAATTTTTCTCTTACAAGCTTTGCTTTTGCAGTGGCTACAGGAACAACCCAGAATATAACCGTTCAAGGGTATGATAATGGTAGTGCCGTTTCAGGTGCAATTACTAAGACCATATCTTCTGCGGGAACTACCAACTTTACGGTTACTTCAGGGGATATTTCGGCTTCATCAGGGTGGGGTAATATTGATGAGATTAGAATGACGATGAACACACCTGCACCTGCAAATTTTGCAATAGATGATGTTTTGCTTGCTGCAGCTGTAGCCTCCAACAATGCCCCAACCGCCTCTGCTTTCACTGCAAATCCATCAGAGAATCTTACTTACACCTTTTCGACTAATGATTTTGGCTATAACGACAGTGATTCAGATCCTTTAGATCATGTATTAATTGAATCTGTACCAGCAAATGGTACTTTATATTTGGATGCCGATAATGATGATGTCTTCGATGGTGGCGAGGCAGTTTCGGTTTCTCAACAAATCAGTAAGGCCGACTTAGACGCTGGTAACCTCCAATACATTCAAAATGGTTCAACAGGATCATCTTTTCAATTCGAAGTAAATGATGGTACCGATAACAGTACTGGGAACTATATTGCAACGCTTACCATGTTACCCGTACCAACGGTAACCTTAAGTTTGGTCACTTCTTCTAAGTCAGAATCGTTAACTACGGCAAATGGTATTACAGCCACTTTGTCTAATTCTTACGGGGCAAATACCGTAGTGAACTTGGCCTTTTCAGGTTCTGCAACAGGTAGTGGGGTAGATTACTCTGTCTCATCTACATCAATTACAATAGGTGCTGGTAATACCACAAATACAATAGTATTAACCAACGTGCCTGATGCACTCTATGAAGGAAACGAAGAAGTAGATATAGATATTTCGACCGTTACGAATGGAACGGAAAATGGCACCCAACAACAAACATTTACTATAATTGATGACGATAGCCAACCAAACGCTACGTTGGAGGTCCTCTCAATTTATAATCCACTGACTGATGAGAGTGGCGGACAGGCTTATGTTCGAGGGAAAATTGATGCCGTTGCCGGGACTACTATTACCATTCCACTGTCATTTAGTGGGACAGCTTCAGGTGGTGGTACAGATTATTCAATTACGGGGAGTTCAATTGAGCTTTCCCCAGGGGAAACAATGGACAGCATTAGAATTACTTCTCAATATGATGGAATAGAAGAAGGGAGTGAAACAGTAATAGTAGATATGGGTTCACCTACCAATGCTATTGAAAGTGGTACTCAGCAGGTGACTATTACTATAATAGATGAAGATGCTACACCTCCTAGAATAAATTCTATAGTTAGACAATCACCTAGCAGTAGTCCTACAAATGCAGATTTATTAGTATGGGATGTTACATTTAATGAAGCTGTTAGTAATGTTGGTGCCGCAGATTTTACGGTTTCGGGTACAACGGGTACAATATCTTCAGTTACTAATCCTAGTGGTAATACGTACAGGGTGACAGTTTCCGGTGGAGACTTAGCTTCTCTTAATGGAACAGTTACACTGGGTTTTGCTGGTGGTCAAGATATTGTCGATTCTTTTGGTACGGCCCTTTCTAATACAACGCCAACAGGAACTAATGATAATACGTTTGTGGTAGACAATTCTGCTCCCGCAGCTCCTAGTACTCCAGATATGACTACTGCCACAGATTCGGGTAACGAAGAGCATACCGCAGGGTCTACTTCAGATAACCTGACCAAGAATACCACACCAACCTTTGAAGGTACAGCGGAATCTGGCGCTACTGTAAAAATAATATCGAATATCGATGGAGAAGTAGGTAGCGGTACTGCTACGGGTGGAACTTATTCAATAACTACGAGTGCTTTGACTGCTGGTGCTCATACCATTACGGCAACAGCAACAGACGCATCCGCAAATACCAGTTCTGCTAGCTCTGCCTTAAGCATTACCATCGATACTACTTCACCTACAGTGAGTATTTCTACTACTTCCAGTAATCCAACCAATGATAATCCTATTCCCGTAACTATTACCTTCAATTCTGAGGCAGATAATATGACGGAGAACGATATTACCGTGGTGAATGGCACAACTAGTAATTTTGTTTCTCCAGACAGTACTAGTTTTTACGTGGATATTACGCCTTCGGGTAAT